>Ga0335081_10000093_pt1 | contig 179001 bp, 156 predicted proteins | sample Lox_Sample_35_FD_206713 | JGI IMG/M metagenome (GOLD analysis project Ga0335081, IMG submission 206713) | Soil microbial communities from Loxahatchee National Wildlife Refuge, Florida, United States - Lox_Sample_3.5 | ecosystem: Environmental > Terrestrial > Soil > Wetlands | place: USA... | reverse complement strand
CCAGGGTATCTGAACGAAATGGCTTTTCGGTACAATCATCGTCATGAAAATATCTTTGAAAAACTTGTCAAAATGATCACTAATTTGGTGCAAGATCCTTTATAATCACCTTGTTTTATGATGATAACGTATTTTATTACTATCCGAATCCGTGAGCTGCGATTATTGCGACATTTCAAATCGAAAGGGGTTCCATCATGAAATTCAGGAAAATTAAAGAAAACGTGTTTTTCGGCGGCGCCATTGACTGGGACAGGCGGCTGTTTGATTCGCTCATTCCCCTGCCCGACGGCACGAGCTACAACGCCTATCTTGTCAAAGGAAGCGAGAAAACCGTGCTCATCGATACGGTTGACCCGACAAAGGTCGACATCCTCATGGATCAACTCAAAGGCATTGAGAACCTCGACTATGTGGTCGCGCATCACGCCGAACAGGACCATTCCGGCGCGATTCCGGTTGTTCTCGCGAAATATCCCGCGGCGAAGCTGATCACTTCGCCGAAGGGCAAGCCCATGATCATGGACCACCTGCATGTGGCGGAAAACAGGATCGTCACTGTGAACGACGGCGAGACCCTGTCGCTGGGCGATGACGCGCTCCAGTTCATTCATACGCCCTGGGTGCACTGGCCCGAAACCATGGTGTCCTATCTCAAGGGAAAACACATCCTTTTCACCTGCGACTTTTTCGGTTCCCATCTCGCAACCACCGACCTGTACGCGACCGATGAGGCGCGCGTTTACGAATCGGCGAAGCGCTACTACGCCGAAATCATGATGCCCTTCCGCCATACCATAAAAAACAATATCGCAAAGCTCGAAGGGCTCTCCATAGAAATCATCGCGCCGAGCCACGGCCCCCTGTATAACAAGCCTGCCTTTATCGTTGAGGCGTACAAAGACTGGATTTCCGACACGCCGAAGAATTCCGTGGTGCTTCCCTATATCTCCATGCACGGCAGCACCAGGCTCATGGTGGAATACCTCGTCGGGTCGCTGACGCACAAGGGAATCACCGTGTACCAGTTCGACCTGGCCGCCACGGACCTCGGCAAGCTCGCGATATCGCTCGTTGATGCCGCCACGCTCGTCGTGGGCGCGCCCACGGTGCATGTGGGGCCGCACCCGGCCGTGCTCTACGCCGCCACCCTCGCCAACGCGCTGCGGCCAAAGCTGAAATTCGCGTCAATCATCGGGTCCTACGGCTGGGCCGGCAAGGCCGTTGAACAAATCTCTGCCGCAATACCGAACCTTAACGTGGAGGTTCTCACGCCTGTTCTGTGCAAAGGCCTGCCCAAGCAGAAGGATTACGACGCTCTTGAATCGCTGAGCGCGGCGATCAAGGAAAAGCATCAGGCCGGCGGATTGACAGAGGCTTCATAGAACGGTGTTGTGGTATCCCCGAGGGAAAATATATTTTCATTAGTTAAACGGTCGGGTTGTTATTTCGACATTTTCCGGGGTTCCCACCATGAAAATAATTTTTCCAGCGTTCTTCATTCTCTGCTGTCTTTCGCTTGCATTTTCGGAAACCCATGTTTCCGGCGACATACGCACCGCCGTTCTCGATTCGTCGGGCAACCCGTATATCGTTGATCAGGATTGGGCGGTGCCTGCCGGAAAAAAACTCACCATCAAAGAGGGATGCGTCTTTCTGTTCAAGGCGTTCACCGGGCTCAACGTCGTGGGTTCCCTGCAGGTTTCCGGATCACGGAATCATCCGGTCGTTTTCACCTCTGTCAATGACGCCGAATACAACCCGAAAAGCGACCAGCAGGCAAATCCCTTTGATTGGAACGGAATCCTTGTTTCCAAGGAAGCAAAAGGGGCGCAATTTGAAAATATCGCACTGCGATACGCGGTATACGGGATTCAGTCCCAGAGTCTCAATGTGTCCATCCAAAACGGCGTCTTCAAGCAAAACGGCCAGTTCCACTGTAAAATCGGCGATAAAATGCAATATGTCCAGGACAATATTCCCTTTTCGTATACCGCGACCACAACCGCTCCTGAAACTTCTACCTCAAATGAAATTGCCACTGCGGCAAATAAAACGCCAGAGGCGAAAAAGGCCAAAGCAAGCGGCAACACGCTCGTGGTGCGCTACACGTCCTTGGGCGTCGGCATCGTGGGCATAGCGGCAGGCAGCATCATGCTTATACCATGGAGCAACGCGAAAAAGGAACTGAACCTTTCACATGACGCATTTGTTGCAAAATATCATGATGACCCGGGCGGGCAGTGGACCAAATTCGACAATGACATAATCGGTTTCGGCTGGGGTTCCACGATTTCTTACATTCTTGGCGGTCTGGGCCTTGCCGGGTTCGGCGTTTCCTTCGCATTTTAATGCCTGCCCAGGGCCACAAGATGCTGTTCTCCAGGTAAATTATGGTCCGCCATTTCGGGTACATCGAAGGCTACTACGGAAAAATGCTCTCCTGGGACGAGCGTCTTTTCCTGTGCGATTGTCTTGCGCATCTTTCGCTCAACACCTATCTTTACGCGCCCAAAGAAGATCCCTGGCACCGCAGGCAATGGAAAATTCCCTACCCGCAACACTGGATTGACTCCTTCCGGCGTTTCGTGCAACATGCGGTAAAAAAAAATCTGAATGTGGTGCCCGCGCTTTCGCCGGGACTATCGTTCGATTACATGAGCGCCGCCGATTATGCGACGATGCTTGAGAAATTCTACGTTTTTATCGAGAGCGGTGCAACAACCGTCGCCCTTCTCATGGATGATATTCCCGATTCCCTTCCTGCAAAATCCGTAAAGGCATTTTCATCGCTCGGGCAAGCGCACGGAAAGCTTCTTTCGCGTCTGCAAAGCGATCTGCGAAAACACTCGCGGCATCTTTCGCTTTGGTTCTGTCCCACCATTTATACCGATCAGTTTGCGGGGGACGGCATCGACAAATCAAAGTACTGTGACGACCTTGCAAGTTCAATTCCTTCCGACATCAACGTGCTGTGGACGGGGCCGGCGGTCATCTCCGAAAAACTCGACAAGAAAAGCCTGAGCAGGGTATCGCGGATGTTCAACGGCAACATCCTGTTGTGGGACAACATGTATGCCAACGATTACTGCCCGCACCGGCTTTTCACCGGCCCCTACCTCGGGCGGTCTAACGATGTTCTTATGGCGACCAGGGGAATTCTCCTTAACCCCACGGGAATGCCGCACACCGATTCGTTTCTGCTCGCGCTGCTTGCGGCGTTTACAAAGAAGATTCCAGCTAATCAAGCATGGAAAAAAACAATGTCGCAACTCCCCGTTGCCAACGAGCTTGCCGCCGTATCCCGCTTTTTCGACCTGCCGTTCACCCGCGTCAGCGCCGCCGATTGCGGGAATCCAAGACTTTCACAATACCATAAGGCGTTGCACCGCCTTATCTGGGACTGGAAATCCCCGCTTCAGCGCGAATGGTATCCGTTCCTTTACATGCTCGACACCGACCTTAAGCTCCTGCAGAAGAAAGCAGGCTCGCCGGAAACGGAAAAGTGGATCAATAAAAAATATCCTCCCGTTTTATCACGGGTTCTTCTTTCCGGATCTGATGCCCCTGCAGGTGCCGGCGTATGACATACTCATCCCCATACTGCATGCAGCTGGCGCTTGAACTCTTTCCACCGCCGTCATTTGCCGAGCTGCTTTCTCAAGGGCACGTCACCACTATCGCCGTCGAAGCAAGCCCCAGGCTCCGGTGCGGCTGGCGCGCCGTCATTGACGCCAAAACAGGTCTTCGCCGCCTCACCGTGCCCGCTTTTCTCGAAAGCGCTCCCCGCGAAGTAAAATCGGCACTCATTGACTGGGCTTTACTTCCGGTAAAGGCCCGCGGCCAAGTGCCTCGCAGGCGCAAGAAGAACCTTGAGCGCCTCGTTTTCGATTACATCGCCTCAACCGGCATTGAAACGAGAAACCGTTCGACGTTTGACCCTTGCCGCTATTCAACAAAAGGCATTATCTACGATCTTGCCGAAGTATTCGACAGCCTGAACAGCCGTTTTTTCAACAATACAGTTATTTCGTATATGCGCTGGGGCAGGCACCCGCTCCGTTCCTATCAGACAACCAGGCGGGGCCCACGGGGGGAACGGTGCAACCTCATCACGATCGGCGCGATGTACAACAGGCCGGATGTTCCGCGATACGCGATCGAAGGAATAATGCACCATGAAATGCTGCATATCGCGGTTCCTCCGCTTGTTGCCGGCGCACGCAACATCATTCATGGGCCGCAATTCAAACAAAAGGAACGTTTATTTCCGCACTACAGGGCCTGGATTGAATGGGAAAAAATCCAGTGCAAACGCATAGCCAGGAGAGTATGATCCATGCAGGTACCTGTCGGCCCGAAAGGAACCCGCGACTTTTATCCGGAGGACATGGCGCTTCGGGAAGCAATTTTTTCATCGTGGCGGAACACCTGCGCGCGCTATGCGTTCGAGCCTTACGACGCGCCCACGTTCGAGCACCTTGAGCTCTACACCCAGAAATCGGGCGAAGAAATCGAAAAGCAGCTCTATGTGTTCGAAGACAAAGCGCAGCGCAGGCTTGCGCTGCGTCCCGAGCTCACCCCTTCCCTGGCGCGCATGGTGGCGGCAAAAGGCAACACGCTCAAGCGGCCGGTGCGCTGGTATTCCATTCCGCGGCTGTATCGATATGAAAAAATGCAGAAAGGCAGGCTCCGAGAGTTCTTTCAGCTTAATATGGACATTCTGGGGATCCCCGACCTGAGCGCGGACGCCGAGCTCATCGCAGCCTCTATAGACATGATGCGCGACCTCGAATTCACTTCCGATGATTTCTCGGTCCTTATATCGAGCCGCAGCTTGCTTGAAGAGATGTTTCTTTCCATGGGCATTCCCAAAGACAAACTCCTGCTCCTGTACGCAGTGCTGGACAAACGCCACAAAATACCGCCCGACGCATTTGACGCGGAACTTGCCGCTGTCGTTTCTCCTTCGGCAAGCGCAGGCGCCATCCGCGACGCGCTCGCGGTTACCTCGCTGTCAGACCTGTCGCGCCTCGCCGGAAATCTTCCATCCATCATCACGCTCCAGCAACTGCTTGCCAGCATAGACGCCTACGGCCTCGCCGAATACGCCGCCTTTGACATCGGCGTTGTACGGGGCCTTGCCTATTATACCGGCATCGTATTCGAATTGTTTGATAAAAAACGCTCCCTGCGCGCCATTGCCGGCGGCGGCCGGTACGACAAGCTCGTCAAGCTCTATGGCGGGCCGGACACCCCCGCGGTAGGATTTGCCGCCGGTGATGTGGTGCTTGGAGAAATGCTCGGTGAAAGAAAGTTTTCCGTACCTTCATCGCGATCCAGCGTTTTCATCGCGTCGCTGAACGAATCCGGCCATCCCCTCGGTGCGATACGCGTCGCGACCGTGTTGCGCAACGCCGGAATTTCATGTGAGTTTTCCCTGAAAAAAACAGGCATCGGCAAACAAATGGAACAGGCACATGCCGCGCGGTCCGCTTTCGCGGTTATCATCGGCGGCGAAGAGGAAAAACAGGGGCAGGTCAAGGTGCGAAATATGAGATCGGGCGAAGAATCCCTCGTGCCGCGGGAAAACCTCGCTGTATGGCTCAACGCGGCGCTCAAAGCCCGCTGAGTTCGGCGCGGCTTGCATCCAAATAAATAATGACATATCTTACAACCATGTCCGACAGAAAATTCGGCTACATAATTTTATTTTTTTTCCTGCTTTTGGTTGTTACCGGCATTTGCGTCGCGCTCTACGCTATTTTGGCTTCCGGCGATACAAGGGTGGTTGCATTTTCCGAAATCGGCAACCTGCGTGTTGAAGATCCGGTCCGCATGAAGGGCATCTCGGTCGGCGTAATAAAAAAGATTGAAAGAACTAAAAAAAACGTCCTAGTTTCCGTGCAATTCAGCCGACCGCTTAACATCCACAGCGGATATTCTTTCGCCACGGTAGATCAGGGGCTGATGGGCGACCGGATCATCCAGATAAGCTGCGGCGACAACGCCGCACCGCTCATTGCAGCTCGAGACACGCTGGAAGGAACTTTTTATCCGGGTGTTTCCGAGGCGATAGGATATGCCTGGCTTTTACGAGAGGTGGTCGACACCCTAGTACGTTACAGCGAGCAGCTGCTGCACGGCACCTCTAAAGGAAAATCCCTTGTCGCCCAAGTCAAGGGCGTCCTTTTCGTCGCAGACTCGCTTTCGAGAACATTTTTATCAACCACCAGGGACTTTGACGCCGGCCTCTCCCGCCAGATTGACTCGATTGATGCGTTTGTCGTTAAAACCGCTCTCTTGTCGACCTCGGCGGCTGCCAAGACCCCGGAATATTTCGACAATATGTCCTTCATGATTCGCACGCTGTCAAAAGCGCTCGTCACGCTTGACACAACAGTAACTATGCTGCATACCCTGACATCGAACCTGCAGAAACCGGGTGCCGTTCTGTTCGGCAGCGACGCCGACAACGTCAGAAAGAAGCTCGTGGAACTGCGGGAGATGGTTCGCGCAATCCGGATTCATATGCTTGAGTTCAACGGGCTGTTTTAACTATGCGGAATTGGATTTTTGTCATAGTCATTTTCTGCTGCTTGCTTAGCGCCCTTCCTTTTTCCGCAAACGGGGCCAACGACAGCCTGTATTTTTTATACCAGAGATCAACATATCTAGAAAACCTGCAAACACCCGGCGGATGGTGGGCCAATCCTGCCCTCACCGGGGAAATAAATACGCCCATCGGGTATACCCTTAACGTGACTCCCCTCGGAAACCGCTACACGCTTGCTTCGGTAAAATTTCTTTTCCCTTTTCTTAATAGATTCGGGGCCGGGATCGGAATCATGGGTACCGGAATAGCGCCCGACCAATCCACCCAGGTAACCTCGTCGGGACTTAGTTACAATAGCCATTTCACCTTTTCGAACCCGAGCTTCCAACTCGGATTCGGAGGCAACCTCCCAGCTGTCGGCAGCGCGGGCCTGCTTGTTGACCTTGGAGCTGAAATGTTGCCCGACGGTTTTGGAGGTTCATCAGATTTTCTAGTCGCGCGATGCGGGCTTGGGGTTCTTACTCCCTATTATTTCAAAGTATTATCACTCTCTCTTACCGCGATGGCGACAATGCATTTCTGGGATCGCATGTATATGGACGAAAACGGCAAAATAGGCATTCGCACGAAAATTCTCGATGACTTGATTCTGGGATCGGCTGAATACACCTTTTCTTTCAAATCTGCCGCTGTCGAATCCTTTTATCCCTCCTCTCAATTCTTTTATGAGGTTTTTAAAGCCACTGTTTCCGTTCAAATCTATAAGGTTGCTGGGATTTTGGCGGGTTACAGCACGGATTTCGGCCAATTTTCGTATTACGGCAGCGGCAATGGCAATTGCCTGCATGCCGGGATTGAACTGCGCCCTCAAGATGCCTATCCATTTTTCGGCGGTTACGATTTGGGGATAAGCACCACTTTCCGTGATCTTTTCATCCATAGAATCTGGATCGGCTATCGCTTTTTGAAACGCCAATAGCCCCGGAGGCAAGAAAAAAATAACTTTTTTTCAAAGGCTTTCAGGAATGTTTTTCCATATCCGTTTGCAAAATCGTTTCTTTACATAGTGCTAAATTCAGACTGTTTGTAAAATAGCATGAAGTAAAACAAGGTCTCGCGCCCCGTCAAAGCCCACGCCGGAAACTGCCGCATTTGCAGGGAGAGCCGAAGTGCGGAGTTTACTTCCTGCCAGCAGCCGTTTTTGACAATAGACAAAGAGGTTCCCCATTTACAGAATAGCATTTTTTTCAAATGGTCAATTGACATGAAAATGTTACAACATCATTACAAATAGAGTAAAAAAAAATCCTTTGACATCATGTCATTGAATATTATATTGTTTTTAAAGAACCAAACTTTTTTTATGTGGACAACCGCATGTTGACAATCGGTTGAAAGTCTGTTGACAACCAGTTGATAAAAATCTTACATGCTTAACAATATACTTGAGAAATAAATTGCAACTAACTGATATTAAGCGTATTAAACAATATAGTTTTCCAAAAAATTCCAATTTTTCCATCTTTAATTTCCATGTTGACTATAACCATTTTGTAAAGAAACAATGGTGTTGATAACATGTTGATGAATGAGCTATCTTCCGACTTCTCAACCAGTTCTCCATGGCAGCAATGCCTTCAGAAAATACAGAAAGAAATTTCCCCATCCACCTTTGAAACATGGTTCAGGACAACAGATCTTTTCTTGTCCCCCGACGGCCATGCGAACATCCAGGTTCCCAACCAGTTTTTCGCGGATTTCATGGAACAGCATTTTTCCTCGCTCATCAAGGCAATGCTTCTTGAGTGCGCAATTACTTTTAAATCTATCACTTTCATTCCTACTGTAAAAGACTGGAAAATCGTTACACCGCTTTCAGAAACAATTACCGAAGCCCAAATAAAAAAAATTCCGCAAGCAGTCGAAAGAAAAGGTCAATTTCATCCAAATTATACCTTTAATAAATATATTGTCGGAGACTGTAACCGAATGGCGCATGCTGCGGCACTTGCTGTTGCCGAGGCTCCAGGTAAAACGACATTTAACCCCCTGGTGATTTACGGCGGAACAGGTTTGGGAAAAACCCACCTTCTTCAGGCGATCGGGCATTTTGCCCAAACAGAGGAAACCGCTGATTGCATCATTTACATGACAAGCGAGGAATTCACCACTCAATATATTAATTATGTGATCGATAAAAAGGATTCCACATCATTTTATAAAAAATTCAACGATGTCGATCTATTGCTAATAGACGATATCCATTTTCTGGGCGGAAAACCCGGCACCCAAAAAGAATTCTTCAGGATTTTCAACAGGTTGCTTCTGGAAAAGAAACAGATTATCCTTTCCTCGGACAGACCGCCCGACAAGATAACCGACATGATGGAACACATCATCAATAGATTTATGGGCGGCCTCATTGCTGATATTCAGCCCCCGAACCTAGAAACAAGAATGGCGATTTTAAGGAAAAAAGCCGAAACAGATGGTCTCCTTCTTCCTGATGAGGTCATTCAGTTCATCGCCGGCCATATAACATCCAATGTGCGTGAACTGGAAGGAATCCTTATCAAACTCATCGCTTCCTCTTCTTTTACAGGAAAAGATATCAACCTGCAGGTTGCGCAAGAAATCTGCGGTGACATTATTTCCAGGAAAGATCAGCGGATCAACGTGCACTTTATTCAGCAGAAAGTCGCTGAATCTTTCGCTATCAGCCCCAACCAGCTTACCGCCCACTCGCGCAAACGCGACGTTTCACTCCCCCGCTCCATAGCGATGTATTTGTGTAAAAAATGGACCAAACAGTCCTTGCGCACCATCGGTCTGGATTTCGGGGGCCGGGATTATTCGACGGTCATCCACGCATGCAAGAAAATCGAGGCGGACGTGGAAGCTGATGAAAAGTTAAAACAACGAATTGAAAAGATCGAGGAAGTGTTAAGACCGTTGGCGTAATAGGTCTTCACTGCAATCGTCTTCATTTTCGCCTTCCTTCTCCCTTTATTTCTCGTTTTTAATTGTTTTTATGTTTAACTTATCTTTTTATCATCTGCTCCCAGCAAATAAACGCATCAACTAAAATTGGAAGTAATTATATTTTATTGATCCATATTTTCTTAGGAAAGAAACTTTCCAGATCAATGGGTTTATTAAAAGGAATTTTCTTTCATGAACGTCATGCTCAGACGCGCCCGCGAAATCCTCTCCGCCGAAGCGGCGGCCATACTCAACATTCCCCTCGACACCCATTTTACCAAGGCCGTTGACATCCTGTTTCACTGCAAAAACAAAGTCGTCACCACCGGCATGGGTAAAGCCGGAGACATTGCCCAAAAGGTCGCAGGCACCCTGTGTTCCACCGGAACCCCCGCCTGTTTTCTGCATCCCGGCGAGGCCGCGCACGGCGACCTGGGGTTGCTTGACAAAGGCGATGTGATTCTGGCGTTTTCCACGAGCGGCAAGACCCGCGAGGTCATCGAGATGCTCGAGCGGGCGGCAGGCCTTGGCATCCATGCCATGATCGGCATCACCTCGCACCCCGACTCAACCATCCGCAAATTGTGCAACGTGGTGATCAGCATGGGGGAAATCACCGAACCATGCCGGCTCGGCCTCACGCCCACGGCCAGCACCGCGGTAATGCTCGCTCTGGGCGACGCGATCGCGCTCGTCCTTATGGAAAAAAGAAAGTTCTCCAAAGAGCAGTTCGGCCTCAGGCACCACGGCGGCTACCTTGGCCAAAAAGCGCGGCAGCCGCATTCCGGCCCCACGTCAGTGTCCATTTGACACGCGGGTTTTCCCCTCATGAAAACGTCGTGCGATTTTCTCGTCATCGGCAGCGGCATCGGCGGTCTGAGCTTTGCCATACGCGCGGCGCGGGCCGGCACCGTCATCATGATCACGAAAAAATCGGACAGCGAATCCAATACCAACTACGCGCAGGGCGGCATTGCCTGCGTTCTCGACCCAGGTGACAGCTTCGAGAGCCACATTTGCGACACGCTCGTGGCGGGCGCCGGACTGTGCGACGAAAAGGCGGTAAGGATCATCGTGGAAGAAGGGCCGGCCCGCATTGCCGAACTCATAAACTGGGGAACCAGCTTCTCAAGATCCAGGAAATCAAAGGCCGCATTTCACCTTGATCTCGGACGCGAGGGTGGCCATTCGGTAAACCGGATCGTTCATGCGCACGATTTCACGGGCCGGGCCGTTGAAGAGTCACTGCTGCGCCAGCTCAGAAGACACCCCAACGTCACGCTGTACGAAAACCATTATGCGGTGGAGCTGATCACCAACCATTACATCAAAGGCTCGCGCGGACCCAACACCTGCTTCGGCGCGTACGTGCTTGACACGACGAAACGCGCCATCTTCGCCGTGCAGGCGAAAATCACCTGTCTTTCGACCGGCGGGTGCGGCCGGACCTATCTGCACACCACCAATCCTGAAATCGCCACGGGCGACGGCGTCGCCATGGCGTACCGCGCGGGCGCCTGCATCGAGAACATGGAGTTCATACAGTTCCACCCCACCACGCTGTACCATGAAGGGGCCGACTCCTTTCTCATTTCGGAGGCGCTCCGGGGATTCGGCGCCGTGCTTAAAGACAAAAGGGGCCGCAAGTTCATGGACCAGTATCACCCCCTGAAATCGCTTGCCCCGCGCGACATCGTGGCGCGCGCCATCGACAACGAGATGAAGAAATCGGGCGACAGCTGCGTGTTTCTTGACATACGGCACATACCGGCGGCGGCCGTGCGCCGCAATTTTCCGGTGATCTACCGGCGCTGCCTTGACTACGGCATCAACATCACCACCGACCTCATTCCCGTGGTGCCCGCCGCCCATTACCTGTGCGGCGGGGTGAAGGTCGACGAAAACGGGCAGAGCACCATAGCCCGGCTGTTCGCATGCGGCGAAGTCTCCTGCACCGGTTTGCACGGCGCGAACAGGCTCGCGTCAAATTCGCTCCTCGAGGCGCTCGTGTACTCCCGCCGCGCCGCGGATTTCGCCACCGCGAATGCGGGGGGCATGGAGCGCCTCGATAGCCGTCGCATCCCGCCGTGGGACGACCGCGGCACTATTGACAATGAAGAATGGGTGCTGCTGTCGCACAACGTCACCGAGGTACAGTCGGTGATGTGGGATTACGTGGGAATCGTGCGTTCCAACCTTCGGCTGGAACGAGCGCTGCGGAGGATACAGTTTCTGGAAAAGGAGACCGAAAATTTCTACAAACGCACGAAAATAACGCCGCGACTGCTGGAACTTCGCAACGTCGTGACCTGCGCGAAGCTCATCGTCCTGTCCGCGCTCCGGCGGCGCGAGAGCAGGGGCCTGCATTTTACCACCGATTATCCCAAGCAGGATGATCTTCATTGGAAACGAAATACCCTTCTTGTCAAGCCCCTGCCGCGCAGGCAATCCTGACCATTCCGTAAGAACGGAGCGATCATGGCCTTAACGGTTCTTATATTGCTTATGACGGCCGGGTTCGCCCTTGCCGCGGCATTTTATCTGGGCCGCAGAAAAGCCGTTCCCGCCGCATTTTTTATCTGCGTGCGTTTCCTGCTTGCGGCCGCGCTGCTGTGCGCTTTCTTCGAACCGGTGTTGAAATTCGAACGGCTCGACACAAAGCGTCCGGCCGTTCCCGTGCTCGTGGACGCATCCATGAGCATGCGGCTGTTCGATCCGAGTTCTTCGGTTCTTCCGTTTCTGCGCATGCTCGATTCGTTACAACAGGCCTCGCCAGCATCTCTTGCGTTCAAATTTTATTTTTTCGGAGACTCGTTGCGTGGGTCTTCCTTGTCAAGGATACCCGGGTTTTCCGATTTGCATAGCTTTCTCCCGGCTGCGATTACGGAAAAAGCGATCCACGATGCACAGGTTGTCTTGATTGTCTCGGACGGCAATCTTTCAAACCTTTCTTCCCCCAAAGGCATTTTGCAGGAAAAATCCTGCTATTACCTTAAACTGCCGCCCGCGTCTCCTTTGCCCTTTTTGCAATCCGACCTTATCAGCAGCCGTGAGAGCGTACCGCTTGACTCGCCGGCCGCCGCGGTCCTTCAGGTCCATGGATTCTTCTCGAAACAGCAACAGATCCAATTATCGTGCAGACAAGGCGTGTCTCCTGTTGCACAACGTTCCATCAAGGTCGATTCAGGTTATTTTTCGGATACGGTGACGTTCAGGCTTCCAACTTCACGTCAGGGCAGGTCCGTTTACGCTGTTTCGGCCTGCAATGCCGCCGATTCCTTGCGTACAGACCTTTTCTTTACCCAGACGGTCATTCCCCAGCAGTTGCGCGCGAAGATCATTTCGATTTCTCCGCTTTTAGACAGGCGTTTTCTCACGCTTGCCCTCGAAAACGACGCGCAATGGCGCATCGCCGGACCGGAATCAAAGGAATACGACGCCCTGTTTCTGTTTGACTTCAACGAAAGCACGTCTCAAGCGTTTGCATCCTTGCACCCGAAAGGCATAGTCGTGTTTCTTGGCGCGCTTCCCTGCTCCAGCCGCGTTGACATGGCACCCGCCTCATTCTCTCTCATTTCTACAAGCCCGTATGATACCCTTGCAAACCGGATCATTTCGGCAACCCTGGCGCCCCCATCGCAGATCCAGGTGTGCATTCCTCCGTTCCTTGTGCACAGCCGCGTGGCACTGGCGAGCCTTGTTCAGGATGAAAACAGCAGGAATAAACCTCCTGATACCATTCCTTTTATTACCGTGGGAAGTTTTAAGGGCCGCAGCGCCATTGCCGTGGCCGGCCGCGGGCTATGGCGCGCGGATTTTTTGCCGTTGTCGGTCGCGAGAGAAAGCGAAACACCCGCCATGATGCAGTTCATAGCCGCGTTTGTCAAGAACCAGCTTCTTGAAAACCTCCGCGAGAACCTTGCGGTGTATCCCAGCGCCGCCGAGCTGTACGAAAACGATTCGCTGCCCTTCTCCGCGCTGCTTCCGCCGGATTTCTCCCGCGGCGGGCCATTCATCGAGTCACCCGCCGCCAAGAACAGTTTCGCCGTCCGGTGCGTCGTGGATTCGGGCGGGAAGAAAATTCTCGATTCCCTTTACAATCTCACGGGACTTGTCCAGCGGGACAAAGCCTCATTTGTGCTTCCCCCGCTGGCCGCAGGAGCCTACCATTACACCTGCAGCATGGCGCCCGGCCAGGTCCAACGCCACTGCTCCGATTCCTTCTACGTGAGCGTTAACAGGCAGGAATTGTCGGTGGCCGGCCAGAATACCGTTCTGCTCGATGAATTCGCCCTCCCGCTCTCATCGGCGGAACCCAAAGCCGTTCTTCAGGTGTATGCGGCGAATTCTCTCGGCAGGCGCGCAACGGTCACCCAAAACCTGGAACTGAGGCAGGGATGGGTCCTGCTTTCAATCATCCTGTCCCTTTTTACCTTGGAATGGCTGGCGCGCAGGCGAAAAGGCCTGGACTGATGCAATGCCAGCCTTGCTTTCCTTTTATAAAAAACGTATTTTTAATCAATCCAAAACATTTTACAGACGAAAGTAGGTGATACAGCAATGAACGGCATCATTTTAAGGGAAGACGAGCCTTTTGAAAAAGCCCTGCGCCGTTTTACCAAGACATGCGAACGGGCCGGGATTCTTTCCGACATTAAGAAATACCGCCATTACGAAAAGCCCAGCGAAGAAAGAAAAAGGAAGATAAACGCTTCGCGCCGGAAAAAGATCCGCGACGAGAAGCGCTTCAGCTTCAGGGCGCCGAAGTATTTCAACTGAGAATTGAACAAGAGATGAGGGCAAGAAATTGCCGCCTGGTTCTAACGGACCCGGCGGTTTTTTTTTCGCAACGCTTCCAGAAACTTGCTGCCGATCACCGCGCATGATGTCGCAACGTTGAGGGAATTTTTAAAACCGAACACCGGAATTTCCACGATCTCCTCGCACACCCCCAGGACTTCCCTGCTTACGCCGAGCGCCTCGTTGCCAAATATAATGCCGAGTTCTTCCGGGTATTCAACGGCATCATAGGGTTTCGATTTTGAGGTGGTCTCGGCCGCCCATACCGGCACTCCTCGCTCTTTCAGAAATTCAACGGCGTCTTGTGCCGAGTCGAACTTCTTCCATGGCACATATGCAATGGTACCAAGCGAAGTTTTTTCAAGCTTCTTGTGGGGCGGAAACGCGGTATAGCCGCACAAATAAAGCCCGCTCGCGCGCATGGCGTCGCAGAGCCGGAAAATGGCGCCGACGTTGAACGCGCTCCTGAGGTTGTCGAGAATGATGTACAGGGGATTTTTCGGAAGTTTGTTGTATTCATCAAGCGGAATATCTGCGTCATGGCTCCTGACCTCGAAATTGGTCTCGATGCCGCTCAAATCGCGCCGTTTCACGCTGCCGCCTTCCGGGAGCGTTCCCGTTCCGCAAGCACCAGAAGAAACCCTCCGGCGGCAAATAATATAATGATGGACGACATACCGATACGCTGGGACGGGAAATCACCCGCGCCCATCCGGCGGCACAGCAACGTCGTCCCGCCGACGAGCACCGGGCCGAGCACGATGGAGAACCTGCTGATGAGATTGAGAAACCCGAAGTATTCGGCGGCATCTTCAGCAGGAACGATCTTGGCAAAGTAGGACCGCGAGAGCGCCTGCACGCCGCCTTGGACCATTCCCACAAGGCAAGCAAGCACGATGAACTGAACGGCGTTGCGGAGTATAAAAAATCCAATGGAACATATCGCGATGTACGCTGCGATACCGATAAAAATCGACCTTCCGCTTCCGATGGCGCGGGCGAGCCTTCCGAAACCAATAGATGCGGGAAAAGCAACGAACTGGACGAGCAGAATCGTCATCATGAGCGTGTCGGAAGAGATGCCGATGGACAAACCGAAATTGACTGACATGGTAATCACGGTATAAACGCCATCCATGTACAGCCAGAATGCAACGATAAACAAAATAAGGAGCCTGTTGCGTGCGATCTTCACGCTTGTTGCCATGAGCCGCTTGATGCCGTCGGCAACGACAGGCGCGAACCCTTGCTTCGATGATGATCCTTGTTCCCTTACAAATAAAAGTATCGGGACCGAGAACACGAGCCACCACGCCGCAACGCACAAAAATCCCGCTCGGGCGGCAGCGGCCTGGTTTTGAAAACCGAACGATTGCCAGTATTTCACCATCAGCATGTCAATAAGAAAAAGAAGGCCTCCGCCCACGTATCCAGTGGCGTAGCCAAGAGATGAAATGTAGTCCATTTCGTTTTCGCACGCGACATCGACAAGAAGCGAGTCGTAGAAAAGATTCCCGCATGCAAACCCGATATTGGCGACAATGAACAGCGCAATCGCCGCCTGCCATGCGCCGCTTCCGACAAAACAAACCGTTCCGGTCATGAAAGTGCCGATCACCATGAAAAAAATCAAGAATTTCTTCTTTGCCCTTCCGGCATCAGCCAGGGCACCCAGAACCGGCGAAAGCAGCGCCACGATCAGCCCCGAGATCGAATCTCCCATGCCGAGCCGCGCCGTGTTGAGGGCCGGATCCGCGCCATTGTCCCAAAAGGTTTTAAAAAGAATGGGAAAAAACGCCGTGAGCACCACAACGGCAAACGCGGAGTTCGCCCAATCGTACATGCACCAGGAAAAGACATTCCGCTTGAAAAACACGGATTTCACGTTTTCTTTTCCTTCTTTTCCGCGGCGGGAAAAAGGACGTTGTTGAGGATGAGGCGGTAACCGGGAGATGTTTTGTGCATGCGCAGGTCGGTGGGCTTGCCGCCGACCGGGTGCTCGTAATCCTCGGGATCATGGCCGCCGTAAAAGGCGAACTGTCCTTTGCCGACCACACCGTGAAGGTAATTGACGCAATTGGTCCCGGGAACATATCCCAGTATCACAATGCTCTTTTTGATCACCTTTTTATTGAACGATGTGCAGAGGCCGTAGAATCCATGGATGGTCTGGCGGTGGTCCTGCACGAGCATGGTGGGCACCGGGTCGAGTTTTGCGCTGAACTCGAACAGGGTGAAATCGAGCGCCGGCAGGCGCATGGGAGAATTAACCAGGTTCATGTCAATATTGTCGAAATACGTTTCCATGGGATCGGTCTGGATCGTAAAATTCTCAAACGCCAGGCAGTTGTTGAAATTCAATTTTGCGGCATAATTCGGGTCGATGCCGTCGCCGTCGTACACGTCGCCGACGATGTCGGTGCCCAGCGCGGCAAGCGCGATGTCGAGCGTATTGGTGGCGCAGCACATAGCAAAAAGGAATCCTCCTTTTTCAACATATTTTCTGATGGCAAGGCTCACCGCCTTCTTGCAGTCTGACACTTTCTTGAAGCCGAGTTCGTGCGCCAGTTTTTCGAGATCCATTTTCTGCGTCTGGTACCACGGCGCATTATGGAACGACAGGTAGAATTTGCTGTACTGCCCGGTGAAGTCCTCGTGGTGCAGGTGCAGCCAGTCGTACTCCGAAAGCTTGCCGGCCAGAACCTCTTTGTCGTAGACCTTGTCAAAGGGGATATCGGCGTAATTAAGGGCCAGCGTCACCGCGTCGTCCCACGGCGGCGCATAGGGCGGCGTGTACACCGCGATGCGCGGCGCCTTTTCCAGCGTCACCTTTTCCATGTTGCTGTTTTCGATAATGTCAAGAATGTTCGCCCACTCGACAGGCGTTACGGTTTTCACCTCGATGCCGTCCATGCGCGCCTTGAGTTCGAACTCGCGCGAGTCGTCGGTGATAAAGGAGCCGCACCGGTAATTGAGCAGCCAATACACCTTGGCGCCGGCCTTGAGCATTTTATACGTCAGGCCGTACGCCTTGAGATGGTCGGTCTGGGAATCGTCCATGGGAATGAGGAGCATTGCCTTGCAGGGGATTGCAAGAGCGAAGATGGTGATAAAAGATATGACCGATAATTTTAATGCGTGGAAAATTTTCATAGAGGTTATTGAATCATTTTTTATGTGATGGGATAAAAATAGTATTTAACTTGATACACCGTCGAAGTATTGATGCGTCACATTGGAAGATGCTTTTTGTATATTATGTAAGAGAATCTTGAAAATATTCCCAACGAATGTTATAAAGAATCATCCAGTATTTTGTCATCCCCGACCTGATCGGGGATCCATGTTCTTTATTATTTAGGAATGCATTCCCGCTTTCGCGGCAATTCTACACAAAGGCAGTCACAAAATTTAATGAGATCACTTTCTCGAACAGCCAAATCACTCGCCAAGCTTCCTGTGCTTATTTTCCATGATTGCAAATCGCTCCCCTGCCCGGAAAAAGCGATGATATCCGTTGCAAAACGCATCTATAAAAATGAAAAACTGCCGTTAGAAAAAAAAACCCACGTCATTTTATATTCGAACCGGAAAATTAAAAAACTCAACGCAATGTTCCTCAACAGAAACCGGGCGACCGACGTGATGTCGTTCAATTACGACGAAAACGATCTGTTCGGCGAAATCTACATCTCATTGCAGAGAGCAAAGACGCAGGCGAAGGAATATCGTGTTGCCTATAACAATGAGGTTTTACGGCTTTTTGTGCACGGCATGTTTCACCTGCTCGGATACGACCATGAAATTGAAAAAGACAGGATCAAGATGCAGCGGAGGGAATCCAGGTATGTAGAATAGCTTTTCCATGGTTTATCATCCTATTTCCCCTCCGCCATTCATTGCCTCCCTTCCCTCTCACAAAGTATATTTTTAATTTATTTCGCCAGGATAATTATTATCTGTAAATTTGAGGAGACCGGTCAGTGAACATCGTCGTGTGCATCAAGCAGGTCCCCGGCACCACGCAGGTGAAGATCAACCCGGACACCGGAACGCTCATTCGCGACGGCGTTGAGGCGATTGTCAACCCGTTCGACGAGTTTGCCATTGAAGAGGCACTGCGCATCAAGGAGCGGCTGGGAGGCGGGACGGTCAAGGTGATCACGATGGGGCCGCCGCAGGCCCAAGAAGCGCTCAAGAGCGCGGTAGCGCTCGGCGCCGACGAGGCATATCTTATCACAGACAGGGCATTTGCCGGATCAGACACCTGGGCAACCTCCTACACGCTCTCGCTCGGGATAAAATCACTGGGCAAGGTTGATCTTGTCATCTGCGGCAAGCAGGCGATCGACGGCGATACGGCCCAGGTGGGGCCCGGCGTCGCGGAAATGCTCGGCATGCCGTTCGTGGCCTGGGTGCGCAAGGTGGAGGAAATTTCCGAATCGCAGATCCGCGTGGAACGCATGATGGAGGACGGGTACGAAGTGGTGGAGATGCCCCTCCCCGGCCTTATCACGGTTGTCAAGGAAATCAACGTGCCGCGCATGGCGTCGCTCAAGGGCAAGATGCGCGCAAAAAAAACAACCGTCACCACGCTGAACGCCGCGGCACTCAAGCCGGACATGGAAAAAATCGGCCTCAAGGGCAGCCCCACACAGGTGCTTCGCTCGTTCGTGCCGCAGAGAAAATCGGGCGGCGAAAAGGTAAGCGGCGAAACGCCCGAAATGGTCGCGAAAATCAAGAACACGATTATGGAGCTCGGCGTTGTCCGGTAAGGATACCGCAAACATATGGGAATAACTGTCGATATAGAAAAATGCATCGGGTGCTCGTTGTGCGTGCGCGCATGCAGCCAGAGTGCAATAACCGTCACCGGCAAAAAAGCGGTGATTGACCTTGCGAAATGCAACCTCTGCGCGGCCTGCGTCGAAGCGTGCAAGAAATACCGGGCGATCACCATCACCAAAGAAGTGTCCGCGCGTGCGGCCAGCACCGCCGATTATAAAAACGTCGCGGTGTTTATCGAGCAGCGCGATGGCGCGGTGGCGGGCGTATCTTACGAGATGCTCGGTGAGGGAAGAAAGCTCGCGGACCGGCTCGGAGAAAAGCTCGTTGCCGTGCTCCTGGGTTCCGGCATGAGCAAGCAGGCTGAAGACCTTGTTAAATTCGGCGCGGACAAGGTGGTGTATTACGACAGCGAAAAGCTGAAGAACTTTCAGGACGACGGCTACGGCCAGCTTGTCGCAGAATTCATCGGCAATGAGAAACCAAGCATCGTGCTTGCCGGTGCGACGGCCATCGGCAGATCGTTCGTTCCCAAGGTCGCGGCGCGCGTATGGGGCGGTCTCACCGCCGATTGCACAAAGCTTGAAATAGACACCGAAAAACGCCTGCTGCTCGGAACCCGGCCCGCGTTCGGCGGCAACCTCATGGCAACCATCATCTGCCCGCATCACCGGCCGCAGATAGCCACCGTGCGCCACAAGGTGATGAAACAGGCGCAGAAAAACGACGGACGCACCGGCGAGGTGGTCGTCAATACCGTCGACGACGCGTGTCTCTGCATCAGGACAAAAATCGTCAATGTCGTCAAGGAAGTTGAATCAACGAAGAACATCGCCGAGGCGGACATCATCGTGTCGGGCGGCCGCGGCATGCAGGACCCGAAAAACCTGGCGCTGCTCAAGGAGCTCGCCGAGGTGCTCGGCGGGGCGGTCGGCGCGAGCCGCGCCGCGGTGGACGCGGGATGGATCCCCTACGCACACCAGGTGGGACAGACCGGAAAGACCGTGTGCCCCAAGCTGTACATCGCCTGCGGCATATCGGGATCGGTTCAACACATGGCGGGGATGCAGTCGTCGGAATACATCATTGCGATCAACAAGGACCCCGGCGCAGATATTTTCCAGATAGCGAACCTCGGCATTGTCGGCGACGCGCTGGAGATCCTGCCGCAATTGACAAAGGCGTTTAAAGATCAACTGGGCAAATAAGAAAATATTATTGGAATTCAGGGAAAAAGAATTGCCAGGTCATTGCGAGCGAAGCGAAGCAATCTCCCGGATTTAGATCATAGTTAGGCGGATTGGTTCGTCGCACTCACTCCTCGCAATCACATCACTATTGTATAATTGACAAATAATACAAGGAACCATTATGAAACTCTCTCTGGGCCTTCCCAAAGGCAGCCTTCAGAAACCGACCATCGAACTGTTCCAGAAGGCCGACATCCACATCCGCGCGGATGAGCGCTCGTATTTTCCCACGTCCGACGATCCCGAACTCGACCTGATTCTGATGCGGCCGCAGGAGATCCCGCGCTACGTGGAGCAGGGCATCCTCGACGCGGGCATCACCGGCCTCGACTGGACAGTTGAGAACAACGCCAAGGTCGTGCGCGTGTGCGAGCTCGAATACAGCAAATCGTCGCGCCAGCGGTGCGCATGGGTACTTGCGGTTTCGGAAAATTCACCGTTCAGGAAGCCTTCCGACCTCCGGGGAAAGCGCATCGCCACGGAGCTGGTGGCCACGACCAAACGGTATTTCAAAAACAGGAAAATTCCCGTTGACGTGGAATTTTCCTGGGGCGCGACCGAGGTGAAGCCGCCGCGGCTCGTGGACGCGATCGTTGACCTAACGGAAACAGGCTCGTCGCTTCGCGCGAACCGTCTCCGCATCATCGATACGCTGCTGGAAACCTGCACCCTGCTGATTGCAAACAGGACCGCGTGGGAAAACGAGCAGAAACGCCGCAAACTGGAAAACATCACTATCCTGTTGCAGGGCACGCTCAATGCGGAAAATTACGCAGGGCTCAAATGCAACGTGAAGAAAAACGACCTTGCCCGCGTGCTCAAGGTGCTTCCGGCGCTGCACAACCCCACTGTTTCCACCCTGTCCGACCAGAAATGGTGCGCTGTGGAGACCATAATCCGCGTCGGCGAGATTAAACGGATCATTCCCCTCTTAAAGAGAGCCGGGGCGTCGGGGATTGTGGAGTATCCGGTGAACAAGGTGATTTTATAAGGTCAAAAATGGTGAAAGAGGTGCACGCGGACCCGCAGTCGCCTCTTTCATGCACCCGCAGAGCCTTCAGCCGCTTTTCGCGATTCCCGACGTCTTTTTATTCCGGTTAACTTATAAACCTGTGGTTTTACCCGTAAGGCCTTTTACCGATAAAAAATCATTTGGCCCCTATTATTTCCAAAGCACGCAAGCAACGACATCGCGCGACCGTTCCACCGGTTGACATCAACCCGGGTTAAACTGTATAATTTTTAATACACGGGCTGGCAAGAGGGGCACTATGTTTGAAAGTGTTGCGGAGCAGCATCGAAAGCAGGTTTTGCTCCGGATTTTTTTTCTCCTTTGCTTTACCATCCACGCCCTTCTTTGCGTGGTGTTTGCCTTACTGCATATCCGACTTCTTTGGATTTTCAATTTTATTATATGCTGCCTTTATCTCTTTAACTTTTATCTCCTTAAACAAAAACATTATCTGATGCCGCTGCAGCTTTCGATAGCGGAGATCGTTCTCCATTCCACGGTCGCATCCATTCTTTTAGGCTGGACCAGTTATTTCGGCCTTTATCTCATGGCTTCCGTGGTGATAGTATTCAATTCCTATTCCCTTAAATTGGCGATGAAAATTCTTGAGGTGATATTCATTTCCGCTTGTTTCATTTCCCTGTTTATTGCAACCGGCAAGGGATTTTTAGTTATTCCGGTTGCTTCCCCCGTTCTCGGCGGCATCGGAATATTCAACGTGGTGACTGTTGTATTTTCGCTTGCCTTTTTATCACTCTTCACCGTCAAGGAAAACGACCGGTTGAAGAAAAAGCTGGAGGAAATTTCAGAGCTCGACGAACTGACCGGTACCTACAACCGGAGATTCTTCAACAAATACCTCGACATTGAAATCAAGCGCAACGCGAGCCACATCAAATACCGGTCTCCGCAAGATGTGAATTTCGGCCTCGCGATGCTCGATCTGGACGATTTCAAGCAAATCAATGATACCTACGGGCACCTGGAAGGAGATACGGTCCTTTCGGAAGTGGCTAAAATTATAAAATCAGCGCTCTTTGAGAGGGACATCCTGTGCCGTTACGGCGGAGAGGAATTCGTCATCCTCTTTACCGCGACACCTCGTGAGGGCGCTATTTTTGCAGTTGATAAAATCCGAAAACTTATTGCAGACCACCAGGTGTATCTTGACAAGGCAAGCTCGGTCCACATTACGGTCAGCATCGGTTTTGCCAGTTTTAATGAGGCATCCGACATCTACAAACTATTGGCGCTCGCGGACCAACGGTTGTATAAAGCAAAAAGTGAAGGAAAAAACAGGGTGGTCATCAGTTGAGCGCAGGAATCGATTCGGTGATGCAGGTCGTTCATTCTTATTTTATCAATCTTCTCTTCATCAACCTGGTGCCAATTATAAACGCTGCGATTTCCAGCACCAGAAGCACGAGAAAGTTCCATCCCAGACCCGCCGTCATTTCACCGGAATACGCTGCACGGGATATGTTTACCGCGTGCGTGAGCGGCATGAACAGCGCGACCACCTTGAGCCACTCGGGAAATTTGTCGAGGGGGAAAAACACGCCGGAGAAAAACAGCATGGGCGTTATGATAAGCTCGGTGTAATAGTTGAAGAAATCGAAGTTGGGCGCGAACGACGTCACGATCATGGCGAGCGAGCTGAACAGGACGCCCACAAACACCATGACGAGCAACAGCAGCAGCACATTCATGACCGACGCCGGTAACACGCCCATGATCATGGACACGATGAGCATGAGCACACCGCTCATCAGGCCGCGCAAGGCGCCCCAGGCAACGTCGCCGGCAACCACGTCCTCGGCCGACACCGGGGTTGCGATCAGGGAATCATACACCCTTTCGTGTACCATTTTGACAAACGTGTCGTACAGGCATTCGAAGGTCGACGACAGCATCACCGACGAAATGAGAACGCCCGGAACAAGAAACTGCAGGTAGGGTTTGCCGCCGATGTAGCCCATGTAGGCGCCCATGCCGATGCCGAAGGTGACCAGATAAAACAGCGGCTGTCCCAGGCTGATAAGGAACGTGGGGAGAATAAACCGTTTATAAGAAATGATGTTCCGTAAAAGGACAAAATAAATTCTGTAGGATAAATTCATGGCTTGCTTTCTTTTAGAGAAACGGGCCTAGTCGATCAGGCTTCTTCCCGTCAACTTGAGAAAAACGTCCTCCAACGTCGCGGGCCGGTTCCTGACATTGGGCAGATTGAGCTCAATGATTTTTTTCACCAGCTCGTGTCCGTCACGGCAGTAAATGTAAAGGGTGTCGCCCGCCCGTTCATGGCCGCAGCTGCAATCGGACGCCACCTTCATCAGCTTTTCATCCTCTTCAGCCGGAATGCGTATTTCGACCACTTCCTTGCCGATCTCATCCTGCACCAACTGGCGCGGCGAACCCAGTTTAAGGATGCGGCCTTCATACATGACCACCAGCCGGTCGCAGAGCTGCTCGGCCTCCTCCATGTACTGCGTGGTGAGGATGAGCGTAACGCCCTGGCTCTTGAGCTGGCGGAGGCGCTGCCAGATGAGGTGCCGCGCCTGCGGGTCAAGGCCCGTGGTCGGCTCGTCCGCGATGATCAGCCGGGGCTTGTTGAGCAGCGCCCGCGCGATGAGGAGCCGGCGCTTCATGCCCGTGGAAAGCTCGTCGATCCTGCTTTTCTTTTTCGCCTCGAGCTCGACGAACCCGAGGAGCTCCTCGATCCTTTTTTTCGCCTCGTCGGACGGGATGTCGAAGAACTTCGAGAACACCATGAGGTTTTCGTACACCGTGAGGCCCGAGTCCAGGTTGATCTCCTGCGGTATGACGCCGGTCATCATCTTGATTTTCCTGTTGTCAAGACCCGACGCTTCACCGAAAACGGTCACGCTTCCCGAGGTTACCGGCGAAACGCAGTGCACCATTTTAACGGTCGTCGTCTTGCCCGCGCCGTTCGGTCCCAGAAAACCGAAACACTCGCCTTCCTCGATTTCGAACGAAATGCCGTTCACGGCGGTGAAATCGTCGAATTTCTTCGCGAGATTTTTTGCAACGATGGCGATGCTCATCGCGTTCCCTTTCCGGCAGGTTCCCTCATGCGACGTTCGGCCCGTGAGGCGCGTTTTCCATAAGGAATAAAAATACTCGCTTTAAAAGGAAAAGTACAGGATTGGATTGTAAGGTAAAAAAAATTTACAAAAGGAACAATCAGCGTCGAGGAAATGATAAAACTTGCTAATCCGATAGGAAAACATCCATTCTTCGAGCGAAAGCCGTACACCCATAATTAAAAATTATCAATTTTATTTGCCATTATAAATCAATGTCTTATAAATTATTAATACTAATCTATTTGATTTTTTTTGTTAATTAGCTTATATTTATCCGGTAAAATATCTCATGAAGAAAAACCGCCTCAACACCCCCGTTTTCGTCTATGAAGATCATGTTGATTTTCTCCGCGACTGGTATTCGTACGCCAAGCGGTTCGGCTTTACCCAGCGGGAATTCCTGGACCGCGCCGGTATCAAGAGCGCCGCGTTCCTCTCCGACGTCATAGCGCGCAGAAAAAAAATCGGCCGCAGCCACATCGCGGGTTTCATCAAGGCGCTCGAATTGCGCGGCGATGAAAAAGAATATTTCCGGCTGCTGGTCCGGAAAGAATTGTGCAAAACGCCGGCGGACAAAAAACCGGTTTTCGAAGGCCTCGCGCTGCTCCGGAAAGAAAACCTTTCCACGATGCTCGAAAACCGCACCATGGAATATTTCGCGTCGTGGCGGTATCCCGTCATCCGAGAGTTTATCGTCTGTAAAGGCGCAATAGCTTCGCCAAAGGAAATCACGCGCGCGCTGATCAACCTCAAGCTGTCGACGCACGAGGCGGAACAGGCCCTTGCCAAGCTCGTGAAATGGGGCATGATCGTGCATGATGAAGCCTCCGGCGTCTACCTGCCTGCGGAACAGAACGCCATCTCCTACCAGGACATGCCTCACCCGGTGGTGAACGACGTGAAGCGTACGCTCATAGAGGCGGCGATCCACGCCATGGAGGAAATGCCGAAAGACCGGCGTCATGTTTCAATGGCGCTGAAGGGCGTGAGCAAGAAAACCTACGACGATCTGTGCGCGAAAATCGACGCCCTGCGCAGGGAATTGCTTGACCATGAGGAATTGAAAGGCGCTGTTGACAGGATAGTTTCGCTGAACATCCAGCTGTTTCCGGTCATGAATATCGGTACACCCGGGTGGAAGAACGGGGAAACCAATGAGTAACCAGGCCAAATTGATCCTTTGTATTCTCACCGCGTCACTCACCGGCGTATTGCTGGCCGGCTGCACCGCCAACGTGGCGGGCGGGACGGATTATCCGAACACAAGAACCGTCGCCGGCGTCGTTCATTCCAGCGCCGACATACCGGTGCCGGGCGCGAAAGTGAAGATCATCGACGACGCCAACTGGCTCAGCGATGTGGTAACCGGAAAATCCGTAGTCCTCGACAGCGCGACCTGCGACAAATCCGGAGTTTTCTCCATCAAACCGCCCGCTTCCGGCGCATGGAACATCCAGATCGACAGCAAGGACGAGGGCCTTCTTGCGCGAAAATTCAATGAACAGTACGACAGCGCAAAAGACACGACTTACAAATTCAATCTCAAATCCTACGCCACGCTTTCCGGTACGGTTCAACCCGACGCAGGCACGGCACAGCTCCTGCTGTTGTCCGGAAGCGGATACCAGGCACCGGTGAATGCCGACAAAAGCTTTAGTTTTGCCGCGGCGGAGGGCGCCTACGCGATGATCTCCGGCACCGAGACAGGCGGCGGCCAGCAGCGCTGCCTTGCGGCATCGGTGCAGATGAACGCGGGCGCTTCGGTCACCGGACAGACAATAGTAGCACCTGTCAACCGCATTCTGGTCGACGATTTCACCGTCGGCGGTTTTGTCACCAATCTGGGCAGGCTGATCGGCGGCGGATGGTGGTATGATGTCAACGACAGCGCCTCGGGAAGCCAATCCACCATCAGCCTCGGCGTTGTTTCGGGCGCGGAGGCGTACGCAGGCCAGAGCCTGCACGCTGTGTACGCGCTCGACCCGCAAAGCGCGGACCCGTGGGCGCTCATGGGGTTCTTCCTTGGAAAGGACTCAACGAATTACGATTTGTCCAGCCTCACTTCGCTTTCGTTCATGGCGAGGGGCACGGGGACGGTTGAGATCAGATTCTATTCGAGGATGATGGACTCGATCAATGGAAACACCTTTCAGCAATTTGCTTATGTGCTGCCGCTCCCCGCCGCATGGACAAAGGTCATCGTGCCTGTGGATTCAGTGAAGCTCCCGTCAAGCTGCCCGGCCGCTCAGCAGGGCATCACCTGGGCGCAGGTTGCGCCGACGGTCCAGATCATTTACTTTACCGCATACACGCCGCAGAACAATCCGGGGGATACCATAAACCTCTGGCTGGATGACGTTTCTCTTGACGGGATGAAACTGGAAACGTTTGTGAAGTAATTTATTTACGAGTACGAGTTTGAATTGTTACGTTCATTCAGCCTACCAAAATCCTCCCTTACGGTCGGGTTCCGGTATCTGGATTTTTATCCTGCAGAATATTTGGTTGACTTACGCGCACTTTTTTATCGCGTATTCGAACCCCGGCATGGCCCGCTCGATCGCCTCCTCCGCCACGCAGAACACGATGCGGAAATAACCGGGCGCGCCGAAGCCGGTACCGGGAACAGTGAGCACGAGTTTTTCCTGCAGCACCTTGACGAATTCGACATCGTTGCCGCCGGGCGCCTTGGGGAAAAGGTAGAACGTGCCGCCGGGCATGGTGAAATCGTATCCCAGTTTCTTGAGGCCGTCGCACAAAAGGTCGCGGCGTTTCTGGTAGCGGGAGATGTCCACGCAGGTTCCCTGCAGGTTTTTCACCACGCGCTGCATGAGCGCGGGCGCGTTGACAAAGCCCAAAATCCTGTTGCAGAGGATCATGCCGTCGAGCAGGTTCTGCACGTCTTCAGCTTCGGGATGCACCGCGATGTATCCGAGACGCTCGCCCGGGATCGAAAGATCCTTTGAATATGAATTCACGACGATGCAATTCTTGTAGTTACTGAACAGCGGCGGCACGGCAAGCCCGTCATACACGATTTTCCGGTACGGCTCGTCGCTCAGCAGGTATATCGCCCGGCCGGTTTCCGCGCTCTTTCGTTCGAGCATCCTTCCCAGTTCCCTGATGGTTTTTTCAGGGTACACCTTTCCCGTCGGGTTGTTGGGCGAATTGATAAGAACGCCTGCGGTGCGTTTGTCAATCGCCTTCTCGATGGCTTTAACGTCGAGGTCGAAATCGTCCTTCGTATTTACCAGAACCATTTCGCCGCCATGGTTGCGGATGTAGAAATTGTATTCGACGAAATACGGAACATTGACGATGACGGTGTCGCCGGGGTTGAGAATGGTCTTGAGCGCGACATTCAGCCCGCCTCCCGCGCCGCAGGTCATTATCACGTTGTCCATGGATATTGTTGCGCCCTGTTCCTTGGACACATAGTCCGCCACGGCCTGGCGCGTGTCCGCATACCCGGCATTCGCCATGTACCCGTGCTTGAGCGAAATTTTCTGGCGTACCGCGTCGGAAAGCGCCTTCTGAAAGGCCGGCGGCGGCTCAAGGTCGGGATTGCCGAGCGTGAAATCGCACACGTTTTTCTCGCCGTGCTGCTTCTTGAGCTGCGTGCCGAGCTCGAACATCTTGCGGATGAACGAGGAATTGGCCATGATGTCTTTGACGTTCTTTGCGACGGGCATGAAAATATCTCCCCTCAGGTTTTCTGTTTTTATAAAACTATAATGATCAGGGTGTTCCCCTCGCCTGCGTCAAGACTAAGGCTCGGGGCGGTCTCCCTCCGGGCTCGGCTGTTCGCCTCGCTCACCCTCCGGTCCACCTAACGCTGGACATAAGTTAACTGCCGATCTCGTTTTTCTCGTCCCCATCAGCGCCGACCTTGAGGCATCAAAAAGATCTGCCACAGATACAAAGAATACACAGAAAATAAAGATAGGCTTACTTATAAAATACTAATTGCTGTGCGTCCTCATTTTCTTTCGTTTGACAACCTGCTTGTGGATTTTTGGAGGCTCAGGCGCGCCGACAATTTCCTTAACAGGCTCAGTGTCGAGGAACGCGAGCACCTTCCGGTTCACCGCATCCGTATGCGTGAACATCAAATCATGGCCGGTGTTCATAATCATTTCGGCATTGATTTTCGGATTCACTCTTCTCAGCCGGTCAACCGCGATCTTCGCGTCATACACGGTTTCGTGATTGCCGACTAAGAAAAGCACGGGCATCTTCAGCCGCTGCAATTCCTCATCGGAAAGCACCGTGGGGTTTGGAGGCTGCTTGAACTTGAAGCATTTCAGCGCCATTTGATAAAAGTCTATCCGGTCCTCCACCAGCTGCACACCGGTGTCGCCCATTTGGGCCAGGTCGGCCCAGCACCAGTACATGATCTTAGACTTGAAATAACGCACGGGAATCAGGGTGGTGAGCATTTTTATAATGTAATCGTTTGACAAAGGCAACACCGTGCACACAGGCGCGATGAGCACGACATGAGAGACCCTTTCCGGATGACGGAGCGCATACTGGCTGGCGACCCATCCTCCATACGAATATCCGGCGATCCTGACATTATTGCCGAGCCTCAGCGTGTCAAACAGTTCATTGAGCCATGCGCTGAAATCGGCGCCGGTCTTCATTTCCCGGGTGTAAACACTTCTGCCGTAATCATAAATATTGTCCAGCGCGTAGGTCCGGTATTTCTGCGAGAGCGCCTGAATGTTCGCGTGCCATATGAGGGAATTGCAGCCACCGCCGGGCAGCAGCATCAGCGGCCGGCCATCGGCCGGACCGCTGACGCGCATGAACGTTTGCCCGAACGACGTCTGCGCCAGCCGTTCCTCGGAATGCACCGGCCAGGTTTTGGCCATGCCATCCTCAAACGCAAGATATTCCGCCCTTGCATTTGCCGATTTAAAGGGATGCGCGCCGGAATAGTCATGAGGCGAGCGGCTAAAAAATACCGAGAAGTAAATCCATTCGCCCATCCCAACCAGGATGAGCAGGATAAGCCCGGCGCTGATGAGAAAAAATTTCAGGACTTTGCGGCCTGTTTTGCGGCGGCGCGCGACGAGGGTGGATTCGGTGGGGGCATAGTAATTCATGGCGATCTTTTCCGAATTCATAAAAGGCGTTTCAAGATGCATCGTTACTTGAAATAGCTTATCACACTTTGATCCAAAACTCAAGCTTTCAAATTTCCATCTCCCAATTCCCCGCTCCCCTGTTCCTCTTCTTTTCCCCATGCCTTCTCTTTTTCTCAACTCGTTTTCCCTTTGACGCGAACGTCGGCCTTGTCTTTTTCCGCTTTTTAGGCTCGACCAGCGCCTTCCTGATCAACATCACCAGCCGATCAACCGCGTCCGCCTTATTTCTCTCCTGCGTTCTAAACCTGCTTGCGGAAATGTGGAGAATGCCGTCATTATTGATGCGGGAACCTGCAAGCTTGACAAGTCTTTTCTTTACCTCAGCGGAAAGGTTGGGAGATGCGCTGACATCAAACCGCAGCTGCGCCGCGGTGGACACCTTGTTCACGTTCTGTCCGCCCGGCCCGCCTGAGCGGACAAACGAGAAGGACAATTCATCTTCATTGATGCTGCAATGAGGGGAAACGAAAATCATTCATTTACACTTTCAACCAAAACCACGCGAAACGATTCTGCAAAATGATCAATGTTCCATTTTCTTCTGTCCAATAAGATATCTTCACGAAAAACCCGGATCAACGGGTGTCCGAATTTTGTCTTTTTTGCTTTTGTATCAAGACATATCGAATCGATGTTATATTGTTCCGGTCTGCCAATCTGAATGAGCCCTCTTTTTTCCCATGCCTTCCGTGCCAAACCATCCGCGAGGCAGTGTGTCCAATCAAATGGTGTTTTGTTGTCCGGAGTATTGCCGAACAGGAACATGCGCTTCAGGTCGAATCCCGGAAAATAATAATGCTCAAACAGGTAAATAAAATCCTCGGGAAGCGGCCGGCACACTGGGCCGCCTTCAATTTCAATGCCGTGGCTGATTTGCTTTTTCTGTATTTTCCAATCATAGTACCCATATTCATCCATTCCTAATCGTAATGCTTCCGGTATCAGCCATTCATCCCCAGGCTCTCGGTGCGATGCGTTGATGTATTCAACAAATTTTTGGATAAGAATTTCTGTTTGCAAGTGCATGGTTGCGTCAAAACTCATTAAAACATCCCCAGGAATATTATCCTACAAGTTAAACGCCCTTTGATTGAACCGCTGTATCCTCTGCGCCAGCAGCTTTGACAAGAACAAGGCATAATACGGCTTCCGTTTCACCGCCTCGATGAAATCGTTCTTTGATATCGGTATGATCGTTCCCGCCGATCTCGCCTTTACCGTTGCGCTCCTCCGGTTGTTGAGCAGAAACGACATCTCACCCAGGAATACGTCGTCGGCCGAAAGGCTGGACACGGTCTTGCCGTTCACGACCACGTCGTATTGTCCCTTGACAATGTAATACATGGAGTCGCCCGGCTCCCCGTAGCGGAATATCACCTGGCCGGGACGCACGTTTTTCGCGCTGATCGATTTGAACAGCGCCGGCGTGACCGCGCTCACGTTTTTCGGGTATGCGATTTCAAAGCTCACCTCGGTGCCGGTCTCGTTGTACTGCAGGTTGCGCATCAGGCTTTTTGCAATGGAGATTCCCCTGCCGTGCAGCTCGAGTTCGCCGGTTTTATGGATGCCGTCAACGAACCTGCGCCAGTCAAACCCTCCGCCCTCGTCGGCGATAAAGAACCGGGCGCATTCGGGAAGGAACGCGTACTCGAACGTGACGCGCTTTTTGTCAACGGTCGGGTCTTTGCATTTCTGCCTTATGAGATCCTGGATCGGCTTCCCGGCTTCGAGCCATTGCGATTTTTCGCCGTAGTTTATGCCGCAGTTGCCGTGCTCGATGGCGTTCATGAGCATCTCGAAAATGGCCAGGGTGCAGACCGGTTTTTCCTCCAGCCCGATCCTGAGCGCGTTGCACAGAAAATTGCTGATAAGGTTGGCATAGCAGCTCGCTTCGAGCGGATCGTTCTTCAGCTTGAACGAGCCCGAGATATTCCACACGAGGTCGACGCCGAGCTCGCGCTGAAACAGAATGCGCCGGTTGCCGCTCACGATGTCCATGATTTTGGGCAGGTGCCGCTCAAGCTCGTTGTCCATGATCGCCACGATGATGTTGGCGCCCTTGATCGCGTCGAGCCGCTCAAGCTCGGCGTAGTCGCCGTACAGCGCGATGATGCCGCAGTGGAAGATCCAGGGGTCGGCCATGATGCCGTCCATGAGCGAGAACGCGCTGAAGTTCTTGTCTGAAAAATCAATGAACACCAGCTCGGGCATTTCCATGTTGAGCACGTCGAGCGCGGTGGCCGGCTGCATGAGGACGGCGTCGTTGAATCCGGCGTTTTTTTTCTTGCCGACGAGCTGCTGAACGCGTTCAAACAACGCATTGCTGGTTGAAATAACTGGAACCGCGTCCATGATTTTACCTCTCCATTACCATTTGTAAATCATAATGGCGCCGTAGGACCCATTGCCGGCAACCGGCGCGATCTTCACGTTGCTGGCCTTGCTTCTTGTGAATATCACATTGCTTAAAATCCCTATCGCCGCGCCGGCAAGCACATCCAATGGATAATGCTGGTTCGACTCTATCCTGCTCCACCCCACCAGCGACGCCGCAGCGTAGGCGGGCAGGCCCCATGCATGGCCGTAACGCATATCGATAAACGCTGCGCCGCAGCACGCGGCCGATGTGTGGCCGGATGGGAAAGACTGGTCCCCGCCGTCCGGGCGTGTCTCGCGGACCGTGTATTTGAGGCCGTAGGTGACGGCCATGGCCGCGGCAAACGCGTACGTGAGCTGCAGGCATCCTTTCCAGTCTTTCTTCACAAGTGCGACACCGAGCCCGGCTGCAGGGATGGCGTACTGGCCGATGTCACCGGCCTTTTCAAAGTAATCAGTGGAAAAGGCCGGCACGGTGGCGACAAATATCGCCAAAGCCGCCAGGAGGGTTTTTTTCATAAAAGGTCCTTGTAATCCGCGCAATACTGTTTTCTGTCGCATGAGGCGCAATGATTCCCCATCCATATGCCGTCGAACTCTTCCATGATCTGTTTGATGATTTTCTTATCAGTCGTCATTATCCCCATTTCAAAATTGCGACGTACGTCCGCCTTGGCGCCCATGCCCGCGCCCGTAAGGTTCGCGCTGCCCATGTAGGCGACGGCACCGTCGATCACCACGCACTTGAAATGCACACGCGGACACAGGATCCGTTCCATTCCGTCAATAAGCGCCGGGTACTTGTCGAAGTCGGCGCGGAAGGCCCGTCCCGGCTCCTTGGCGTGGATGAGGCGTATCTCCACGCCCCGCTTGGCGCAATCGGAAAGCACTTCAAGAAACGGCACCATGCGGCCTTTTTTCGAAACGTAGAGGTCCTTAAGATCCGAGGTGCCGATCCACACGAACCGTTTGGACTTCGGGATTTCTTCAAGCACCACTTTTGAATAGATATCGCGGTCGGTGATGAATTGGATTGTTTCCACGGGGGTGCTTGACGTGCGTGAGTAAGCGTGAGAAACCCTGCCGGCGGAGGCAATGAGACCCCGCCGGCGTTACGGGCAGGATATCAGAACGTCGTTGGGGTTATCGGGGGTGTTCCATACTTGGCCGCCTTTTTCGCCTGCTTTTCGAGCCGTTTTTCCTTCAATGACTTTTGAGGCTGTTTTTTCTGTTCTTTTCTCGAATCCTGGGCATGTGACATATACAACACTCCTTTGTTTTATAGGTAACAGCATCCGCCTTTCCGGGCGGTATTGCTATAAATATAAAAATCGGCAAGGCCCGCGCGCATGATACCGTTCTGTTACGGCACAATCGAGAACGTCTGGCTTTGGCCGAAAATATTCGAGCCGTATCTGCTTATAACCTTGATATAATAATTATTTCCCGCTGAATACTTTGTCGAGAATACCGCCCAGCTGTACGAGCCGGTATTCGGGACGTTCGCATCGATCGTGGCCACGCCGTTCGCATTGTCGTAGAGAAACAGGTCAACGTATCCTCCGATAGGGACCGGGCTGGACCACTGCACCACCGTGACCGAATCCTGCTTCACTTGCGCGCCTGAAGACGGCGAGGTCACCGAAAACCGGTACTGCGTGGAGTCATAGGAAGTGACCGAAACCTGATACGGGCCGGTGCGCGCGCTTGAAATCTTGAATGCGTAATCACCTGACGTCTGGCACATCCAGTACATTACGGCGTTCGAATCGGTGCCGGTGCTGTTGGCCGTCGCAACGGAAGTACTGCCGTCGGCCGAAAACAACTCTATCTTCGGATAAATTCCGCCTAGCGTCTTTATCGCATACATCATGTCGGCGGCGGCGCTGAATTTGCACCAGTCGCTGTCCGCAAGCGAAAGCGTGTGGAGTTCCGGCGTTGCATTCAGCGCGATGGTGTGCGCCTGTGAAATCACGTTGTCCGGCTCGTACACGTCAGAGGGAACGCCGCTGATCGTGAATTGCGCGCTGAGGCCCGTGATCTGGGAATTGAGCGAGCTGGTTATTCTTATGCGGTAAACCGTATCGGTCGCGAGACCGGCAAGCGGCGTACACTGGTAACTGCCGGTCAGGTTGGCCGCCAGGGTCGTAATGGTTTGGACCGGCACGGTGTCGCGACACAGGTACAAGCGGACATACGTTCCGAACAGGGCGGTGTCCGGCGTCCATTGTATCGTATAGGCGGAGCCGGTGGACCAGGTGGAGTTATGCGTCGGATTGATGAATGTCGCCATATTGTAAGAAGAATATTCCTTGATCCAAAGATTGTAACTGGCAAGGTAGCCCGACGAACAAAACGTCCGGACATAATAGGTGCCCGATGCCGGGCAGGTCCACGGTATCGTCGGAGACGCGCTGTAGGTTGACGTAAGCAGAACCGTGCCGGTGTCCTGGTACAAATACAGGTAGAAACTTGAAGCGGCGGATCCCTTGACAAGATAGATCATCCCCTTCTGCGCGGTGAAGCTCACCCAGTCGGTGTCCGCGAGCGTCAGCGAGCGGGTCTGCGCGGTCCCGTCAACCGGGATGGTTTTTGCCTGCTGCTTTGAATTATCGGGTTCATAGGAATCCGCGGCCAATCCGCTTATCGTAAAATTCTGGCTGAACCCGCCGATAGACGGATCGGAATAATTCACCATCCTTATCTGGTAATTGGCGGCGCTCGCTATCCCGGCCGGAATCGTCCAACTGTAGCTTCCGCTGTTGGCGATGGAAGTGGCGATGCGCAGCACCTGCGCGCCGCCGCTGTACAAATAAAGATAGACATATGCTCCGTACAGGGCGCTGTCCGGATCCCACGAAAGGTTGTAGGTTGAGCCACTGGCCCAGGTTGTGCCGGAAACCGGGCTCGAAAAATTTGCAAGTGACGTCGAATCGGACTTCATTACCAAAAGCTGATAGGTGCCGGTATATGAGGAAGAGTACGGCGCAATCTGTAGATAATACACACCGGTCGCAGGACACGTCCACCGCAGGGTCGGAAAGCTGCTGGTATTCCCGCCGTAAAAGGAGGTCAGCGAGTTTGCATTGGTCCCCTGAAACAGGAAATCGCGGGTATAAGCCTGGCCCACGTTTCTTATGATATAATACGCGCCGCTGTCCGCGGAGAATTTCACCCAGTCGGTGTCGCCCAGCGTTACCGACCTGTTCTGCACAACGCCGGTAACTGAAATTGCCTTTGCCGAGTCGCGCGTGTTGTCGAATTCATAGCTGTCGGCCGCAAGGCCGCTGATGGAAAAATTCGCGCTGTACCCGTAAATGGAAGGATTGTTGTAACTGACCATTCGTATCCGGTATGCCGAACCCGAACCGAGACCCGACGGCACATACCATGTGTAGGTACCAGAATTGCTCAGATAGGTGCTTATCGATGTGATGAGGCTATTTCCAATATACAGATACAGGGCTATGTAATCGCCCATCACGGCGCTGTCGGCGGTCCACGAAAGGATATAGCTGGAACCCGCGGCAAACACCGAGGTGGAAGACGGATTGGTGAATTTCAGCATTGTGGTGGAATCAAATTTTGATACCGACAGCTGGTAATCGCCGAAATATAAAGCTGTGTAATAGGGAATTATTTTCAAATAATACGTACCGCTTCGTGTGCAAACGTACTGCTGGTTCGTGGAGCCCGAAATGTTATAGAACGACAATTGTGAGACCGTTTCGGTTCCGTAAAACAATGAGTCCCTCGAATATGCCGTTCCGGCATTTCTTATTATGTAAATTGCGCCGCTGTCCGCGGAAAACTTCACCCAATCCGTGTCATTCATCGTGAGCGTATGATTCTGAATGGTGCCGTCGGTCGTAATGATGTTCGCCTGGTCCCGCCTGTTGTCCGGCTCAAAGGCATCCGCCGGTATGCCCGCGATGGTGAACGGCTTGCTGTAGGTGTAAATCCCGGCGTCGCTGTATGAAATGATCTTGATGCGATAGGTGCCGGCCGTGCTCAGTGAAGCAGGGATGTTCCAGCTCAGCGTCCCGCTGTTGGAAAGGTAGCTCGCCAGCGTGGAAACAGTCGCGGTGTCGTTGCACAGCCTGATGATTACATAGGGTCCGGGATTGCCTGTGGTGGTCCATTGAATCGTGTAGGTGCTTCCGGCCGCCCAGGTGGTCAGGGAGTCAGGACTTGTCACCGCATAGGTCCCGGAATACTGGGACAGAACCGTGAAGTAGCCGCTTTCGCCGTAAATGCCCGGATCATAGGCGCTCGAGACCCTGATCCTGTATTTTGAGCCAGTGCCCGCGGACGCGGTCATGGCATACCAGATGTATTCACCCGAGTCCACTATCGAACTGACCACCGTATTGGACAAAACGGAATCGTTGTACAGTTCTATCCTCACGTAATTGCCGATGCTCCCGCTGGTCACCCATCGTATGGTGAGGGTGGAATCCATTTTCGCGATTGTCCCCGTTTGGGGTAACGCCACGGCGATGGTCCCGTTGTAAATGGAGGTGATCCTAAAATAACCGCCCATATCATATTTGGTGGTATCCTGCATATCGGTAATTCTGATGTGATAATTGATGCCCGATGGAACGGAATATATCGACCAGTTGTAGGTGCCGTTGTTGACGGTTGAAGCCGTTATGGTACGAACGAAGTTATCCCCTTCGTAGAGTGCTATGCTGACATTGATCCCCGAAACGGTCCCGCTCCACGACCACCTGATGGGCAAGGTGGTATTGAGCTGGTACGACGAACCGGCAAGAGGGCTCGTAAGGATATAATATCCATTGGAGGTGCTTCCCGGTATGGGGCCGCCGGGAGAAGTCGTTTCGGATGTACAGCAAAGAAAAACCAACGCGCTGCAGAATGCCGTCACCGCAAAAAAACGCACATGAGTCTTCATGGAACGCCCCTTTCATGTCAGTCAGCAGGCCGGGGATATTTGAAACGACCAGTGTAACATATATGTAATTATCCCATTATGGAGGGCTGACCGTCCATGATAAAACTTTAAGGTTGATCGAGGGGAATTAATAAAAAATGAGTTGGAAGTGGATGAAATATTACGAGCTGGGGACGGCTGCTGTCTTTATCTGTTAAAAAATTCCCTATACACCTTGTAATGTTCGGAATCCTTATAGTCACCCTTTACTATCGCCTTCCCGTCAAAGCAGTACACTACCGCGCCGGGGCACGAAAGGAGTATCGGCGAATGCGTGGCGACAATAAACTGGGCATGTCCCTGGCCGGCCGACGCAGACAGCAGCGCCAGCAATTTGAGCTGGCTCGCCGGCGACAGCCCTGTTTCCGGTTCGTCAAGGAAGTACACGCCCTTCACCTTGAAGCACGCGGTGAAGAACGAAAGGATGGACTGTCCGTGCGACTGGCTCACCAACGACTTACCGCCGAAGTAGTCGAGCAGGCCCGGGTCCATGGACGCCCATTCGTCGATGATGTGGGCATAATTCCGGAAAAGGTCAGAGCCGAAAAACGAGCCCGGCACCCTCCCCTGTGTCCATTCGATATCGACGTAGTTGAAGAATTCCCGTTCATACGGGTTGTGCTCGCAGCGGTCCCTGCCCGTGTCCTCGCCCCAGATGTATATCCCGCAGTGTTTCGCCATTGCGTGCATGAGCGTGGACTTTCCGGTCGCGTTTTCTCCCACGAAAAAAGTAACGGGTGTGGAAAATTCGAGGAACGGCGTATTGTGGAACACGGCCAGATTAAAAGGATAGCATTGTTTTTCGGGGAATTTATCCCTGAGCAGGACTACTTTTTTCAGGTGCATCGCGGTTCTTCCGGAGGGCAGGCAGCCGTGTTCTTAAGACGGAGAAATCAGCAACAGTATTTTTTAAACATCTCCTCGGACAATTTGGCGCCCTGCTCGGTGAGCAGCACGGACTTCGACTTGCTTTTGGGATTGCTGATATACCCCTTGTTGAACAGGCGCTCCATGGTGTCCCATTCAAGGCCTTTCCACGCCCGCACGCCGGCATCGGAACTGAATGACGTCAGATGCAGAAGGGCAAGGGCCATCTCGTCAACCTTTTCCTTGTTGTATTCCATATGCGCGTCCTTTTTTAAGGATGATTAAAAGATAAATTACGGGCGCATTAAATCCAGCAATTGTTTGCTATTTCTCCCTCAAAGCAAGAAAACCGGAATTCCAGTCCTGCAACACGGGCTGGAAGCCGAGCGCGACAAGGTCTTTTTTCATCTCTTCGAGCGAACGGACGTCGGCGATGTCGAACTGCGGCGTTGACACCGCACCGGCGGCATGGCCGCCCACCGCCGTTGAAACGCCGGCGGACATTTTCGTGACGCCGAGCGGCGCAATGGCGTTGCGGAACGGCTTTGATTCCCGTGTGGAAACCGTGATCCCGCAGCGCGGTAAAAACAATCTCGCGGCGAGCAATAGCTGCACATATTGCCTGTCGCTGACCTTGCAATAAGGCTCAAAATCGCGGACCATGGGCCGCAACCTGGGAAACGCAACGGATGTTTCCACCGAAGGATGGGTTTTCTGCATATACTGCGCATGCAGCCCGGTAAAAAACGCCTCCGACCTCGGTTCAAAAAGTCCCATGAGCGCGCCCACGGTAACCGCGCGCACGCCTGCGGATGCGGCCCGGTCCGGCGCGTCAAGCCTGAAACGGTAATTGTCTTTTGGCCCTCCCCGGTGCAGTTCGTGATATTTTGCCTCGTTATAGACTTCCTGATACATGGTAAGGCCGTCGGCTCCGGATGCAACCATCGCCGAATATTCCTCCTGCGTCATCGGGTAAACTTCTATGGAGACTGACGAAAAAGAATCACTGAGAATCGACACCGCCTCGCGGATGTATTCGGGCGACGCGATCGAGCGCGATTCGCCGGTGAGCACCAGGAGGTGCCGCATGCCGGTCGCGGCGATCGTCCCGGCTTCCGCCCTGATTTTCTCAAACGAGAGATGGTTCCGGCCGATGCGGTGCTGCCGGGCGAACGAGCAGTAAGGACAGCCGTTGTCGCAATGGTCTGATATGTAAAGCGGAGTGAACAGGAACATCACGTTGCCGAAGTTCTTTTTCGTGAGCGAACGCGCCCGTTGGGCCATTGGTTCGAGAAAGGAGGACGCGGCATCAGACAAAAGCGCAAGATAATCCAGCGGGACAAGTTTGTCTTTGTCAAGGATTGATTCGATCTGTTGCGGAGTTACCGATGCGTTATATCCGGCGAAGTCAAAAGCGGCGTATCGTTTGATGGCATCGTAAAAGGACATAAATTCTTCAGTCTCATTCATTTAAAAATCCGGTCAGCGGCGACGATGCCCTTCCCGTTTTCGAAACGCTCCCCAATCCGGCCAGAAACGCGAGCCTGCCCGCCTCCACCGCCAACCGGAACGCGTGCGCCATTTTCACCGGATCGTTGCTTGACGCAATGGCAGTATTCAGTAGGACCCCCGCGGCGCCGATTTCCATGGCATGCGCGGCATGCGACGGCCTGCCGATGCCGGCATCAACAATGACCGGCAGTTCTATTTCGTCAACGAGGATTTCTATGAGTTCCAGCGTGCGCAGGCCGCGGTTGCTCCCTATGGGCGCGCCGAGCGGCATGACCGCGGCGGCGCCCGCGGTGACCAGCTTTCGTGCAAGCGGTAGGTCGGGCGATACGTACGGCAGCACCACGAACCCATCCTTGGCAAGCGTTTCAGTCGCCTTAAGCGTTTCGATGTTGTCGGGCAGAAGGTATTTCTGGTCCTCGATCACTTCTATTTTCACCCAGTTGCCGCAACCCATTTCCCTCGCGAGCCGCGCAAGCCGCACCGCCTCCCCGGCGGTGCGCGCACCCGACGTATTGGGAAGAAGGATTTTTCCCTTGGGAACGTATTGCAGCACGCTTTCGCCGTGGTGTTCAAAATCGACGCGCCGCAGTGCAACGGTGACAACATCGCATTGCGCGGCGGCAACCACGTCGGCGATGATCCGCTCGTCGCTGTATTTGCCCGACCCCGTGATGAGACGGGAACGGAGTTTCTTCCCGCCTATTTCAAGAAAATCGTCCATATTTGATTTCTATGGTACGGGATTTCATTTGTCAATCTGCAATCTATGTTCTTTATTATCCGCCGCCGACAAATTTCAATATTTCAACCGTGTCGCCGTCGTTCAGGATTACCGAACCGTATTTTTCCCTTTTGACGATATTCTTATTCACCTCGACCACGACGCATGCCGGGTCAATATTTTTCATGGAAAGCAGCTTTTCAACCGAAACTTCCTGAATTACAGTTTCAGTTTTTCCATTGATGTGAGCAATCATGTGCCGTCCAATCATCCGCAAGTAATAAATTAATTTCGGCGGAAAAGCCACGGCGTGTGTACGTCTTTATGTGGGTTCCTTTTATTTTTTTTGAGATCTCGCAAAAATTGGGGCAATTCTTGAGAATACCGTATCGTATAATGCCAAAGTCAACTCTTCCTTACTATAATTGTTGTAGTAGTCTTGCAACGTTGCTTTCGTCGTAAAGATGCATTTGTTCGGATTGCTGGAGAAAATGGAACAATATGCATCCAAAAGCGTTACAACCTTATCGCCGTCCGGAGCAACATGGAACCCAATACTAAAAATGACCGAAGCGGTGCGTGCAACGCCTGCCGCAACCTCATCGGTAAAGAGTCTTCTCTGCTGTAAAAAGGAATATCCATAAAACACTACTATATACTTGATATTTCGGCTAATGGCTTGGTCATAAACACCATTGGGCAGCGTGTCAATTGCATCCGGCCGTTTGCCGACCAATCCGGCCGTTATCTTATGTTCAATGTTGCTATCCACGGAAAGCCAGGAATAATTTTGCCGATTCACTAAGGTATCGATGCAGGCTGTCATCAGATTGAAATCGCAACTGTCCGCGTCATGACGGAGCCTATTGTCATCAGAGACACTTAAATTTGAAAAACAAGAATACACGGATCCTGCCGGCGGTGTCTTAATAATAAAAGAGAAATCTTTGTTATAAGGATTAAAAAATTTCTCATTGAGTGCGTGCGGTGCGTGCCTAATGTCAAAAAGAAAAGTCACGTTATAATTTTGCAGATCTCCATCCGTTCGAGAATTGACGGAATAAACATTCACCATTTTCGTTGCGGCCGCGTTGTAATCCATACAGAGACGGCCGTATGAGATATCATCTTTTAACTCGAGTATAGCGGGAGATAAAATGAAGTTATTTCCGGAATGTACCACAGTATCACGGGAAGAAGATGTTTTTCCAAGTAGGTTGTTATTTATATAGATTCCATAATCTCCAGGTGGAATAGTCTGGATATGGATTGTGTACCGGGCGACACATCCCGTGATGAAAAAGATAAACACCAGCATGAAGAGTCGATTCTTTGTCATAGTATAAAATTCTTTCCGCCTTCAACTATTAGTAAAGATAGGTATTTATGTGCAGAGTTGTCAAATCTGGCCAAAACTCATCTCTGGATCTTGTGGAGCATGAATCTGGGGTAATTTATCCGAGAAGTAAAAAACCTGATTGTCGCCAGCGGAAAACACAACAAACTTCACTTGTACACGATTTCGCCTTTGGTACTTTACAAATGGATTGAATAAAGGTTTATTCCTGATCCTTATACACCACCGCGCCCGCCGGCACCGATTTCGTGATCCACGAGTTCCCGCCGACCACCGCGCCCTTGCCGATGACCGTTTTCCCGCCCAGGATCGTGGCGTTGGCGTAAATGATCACCTCGTCCTGGATGTCGGGATGCCGCTTGACGCCGCGCTGCGGGTGTCCCTTTTTGTCAAACGGCGACAGCGCGCCGAGGGTGACGCCCTGGTAGAGCCGCACGTTCTTGCCGATGGTGGTGGTCTCGCCGATCACCACGCCGGTGCCGTGGTCGATGAAAAACCGGGGCCCGATCTTCGCGCCCGGATGGATGTCGATGCCGGTCCTCGAATGGGCATGCTCGGTCATGATGCGCGGAACGAGCGGCACGTCGAGTTTGTAAAGGAGATGCGCGATGCGGTACGTGGCGATCGCCTCGATGCAGGGGTAGCTCAGGATTATCTCCTCCAGGCATGACGCGGCGGGATCTCCCTCGTACGCCGCTTCGATGTCCTCGAGCAACATTTTACGGATCTCCGGAAGTGATTCGACCAGGGTGGTGAGGGCCTTTTGCGCCTGTTCTTCACACGTGCAGTCGTCGCAATCATCCTTCTTTTTGCAGTGGTATTTTAAAATCTCGGTAATGATTTTGCCGAGCCGCAGGCTGATGTGGCGGAGCCTGTCCCCGATGAAAAAGTTCATTTCCTTTTTTTCGACCTTGTCTTTGCTGTAGAATCCGGGAAAGAGCACCGCAAGAATGTCGTTGAGCACTTCGTAGATGGCGGTCCGACCCGAAAGGTCGAGGCCTTCTTCTTCCTGCGAATAAAAGCTTGAAAGAACGTTCCGCTCGAGTTTGTCGGCCACCTGCGGCACGCGTGTATTGACCCACTCGATCATCCGTGCGTCCTGCGTCTGCTGTTTTCCGTTTTTTTTGTTCACGGCGTTGTTCCTTATTTTAATATTGGGTCGTTTCATGGATGAATTTTATCCACTGGGAAAAAAATTCGTTGCGGTGCGCGCGCCACGTGTTCACCGGCGATTCGAGGTCGAAATTCTTTGGCGACTCCACGTCCGTCCTGCCCGCGGCAAGGTCGCGCTTGTATTCCTCGATGAGCCTGCTGGGCTCGTATTCGAGGTGTCCCAGGTGCATGAGGAACCGCTGGTCGCTGCTCTCGAAAATCACATAGCCTGTTTCCTTTGAGTGCGCGAGCAGTTTGATTTTTCCCTTGTCGCGCTCCGCTTCCAGCACCGCGTCGGGAATGCCGGAATGCCTGCTCTGCGGGCACCAGAACACGTCGTCCATATCGCCGGTGACGCGGTGGTCGCGGTCGAGATTGAAGGTCTGGAACACGCCGAATTGTTTATTGGGCAGCACGACCTTTTCCATGCCGAGAAACTTGGCAATGGCGAGCCCGCCCCAGCACAGTCCCAGCGTCGACGCAATGTTTCTCTGCGCGTAGCGGAGGATGCGGAGAATTTCATTCCAGTAGGTGACCTGCTCAAAGGGGATCTCTTCCACCGGCGCGCCCGTGACGATCAGCCCGTCGAGCTTGTTGCGCGCGACGGCGTCCTCGAACGGCACATACAGTTTGTCAAGATGCGACTGGTCGGTGCTTGTATAGGTATGGGTCGCCAGCCGTATCCATATCGGTTCGATCTGGAGCACCGATCTGCCGAGCGGATACAAAAGACTGAACTCATACCGTTCCGCCTGCGGCATGATGTTGAGAATGCCGATGCGCAGCGCGCGGATGTCTTCCTTGAGCGCCTGTTCGTGGTCGATGCACAAAACACGGCGCTGTTCAAGGGCCGCTTTTGCATGATAGTCTTTTTGCAGAACTATGGTCATCAGTCAATCCTTTTTTTAAACACATACCATCAAAAAAGATGCCAATTTTTTTTATTCCACTATCGGCATTAAATGCAAAAATTCACTTCTTCAGTTTTCTCACCATCAATAAGGTTCTGAAGCGTGACGGATTGGAGTACTTTTTTCTGTGCGTCCATAAGGTTTTTCCATAGATTTCTCGTGGAGCAATGCGGGATTCTGTTGCATGCGGACTGCCTTTCAAGGCATTCCACGGGCGCCAGCGATCCTTCGAGTGCCTGCACAACGTCGAAAAGTACGATTGCTGACGGCGGTTTCTTAAGCATATACCCGCCCTGGGCACCACGGATGGTGTCTATCATACCGTTGTTTTTTAAAGAAATGAGAATATTCTCCAGATAAGATTCGGAAATTCTTTGTGATTTCGCAATATCTTTTCTTTTAACCGGAACTTTACCATAACCCTTTGCAATTTCGACAATTGCGCGGGTGCCATATCTGCATTTGGTGGAGAGCTTGAACGCCATAAATTAATTTCGATTGATGAATGTTTATATTGTTTACAAACCTGGTAAACAAAATAATATGTGTAAAGTTTTATTTCAAGATTTTTTAATTCAGAAATTATTTAGCAGGATTTCCTTTTTAACAAATCGGATTTTCTTGATGCTGCAGGCATCTGCATCGGCAGCTTTTCTCCAACAAATTCAGGGCAGCGGTTCTATAACATTACAATCCACCCTGCGCCGAATGAAGGCCATGAATCCATGACATGACCAGCCCGAGGACGATCATCAGTCCGAAATACAATGCGGCGAAAGTGATGCGCGTCTGTTTTGAAACGGCAAAATACTCCTTGTTCGGCGACTTCCATAAACGATATGCCTGAAAAGCTCCGAGAATAACAAAAAGTACGACAAGGGGATTAGGATACCGCAAGGCGATAAATAAAAGCACTGGAATACCGATGAGCCACATGAGCGGCGAAATGGCGGTGACGATTCTCCCTCCGTCAAGCGGGTGCACCGGCACAAGGTTGAAAAGATTGAGCAGGCATCCCGTATAGGCCAATGCCAGCAACAGGTTGTTTTTATAAACAATGCCGAGCGCCAGGCAGAAAAAGGCGCCGATGCTGCCCAAAACAGGTCCGCCCGAGGCGACGATCGCTTCGGTGCGCGCATTGGTAGGTTGCTGTTTCATGGAAATAAACGCCCCCACGAAGGGAATGAAGATCGGCATTGACACCTTGAGCCCTGCCCCGCGCGCCGCCAACACATGGCCGCTTTCATGCACTGCTATGAGCAGCACGAATCCCGCGGCATACCACCATCCGAACTGCGTGGCATAGACCCAGATCATGACAAACATGGATATGATGGTAGTGGCTAGTTTTCCGAACTTGAGCGCGAAAACGAGGGACTTGAATTTTACAAGCACGACGCCGATCGCTGCCAGAACTGCAAAAATTCCCCCGCGTTTCTTCCCGGAACCGGGCTGGCCTGAGGAGTCCTGCCGTGTATAGTTAAACGACACGGGTGTTTGCTGATTCTCCATGATCAACTATGCCTTTCAGTCAATCCGATGATTTTTTCGAATGTTTTTTCCTCAACCGTAATTTTTGGATCATTGTATCATCAGATTCAACGCTGTCCCCTTTTGTGGTCAGATAATCGCCGGAAATATACCCGTTGGCGCCGGCGCAGAACATGAGCGCCTGCATGGGACCGAGGTTCAGTTCCCTGCCGCCGCAGACTTTTATGGTCTTTTCCGGAAGCGCAAGACGGAACAGGGAAACGATTTTTAAAAACTCAATCGGCGATTCCAGCGGCGGTTTTACACGGGTGCCGGGAATTGGCATGAAAAAATTTATCGGAATGGTATCAACATCCAACGCCCGCAACTCACGGCAGAGGGCCTTGCGGTCGTCCCAGGTCTCCCCCATGCCGAATATGCCGCCGCAGCAAACAAACAAACCTGCCTTTTTTGCGGCCCTTACCGTCTTGATACGGTCTTTATAATCATGCGTCGACACGATTTCGGGATAAAACCTGCGGCTTGTCTCGAGATTGTGGTTGTAGCACGAAACCCCCGCATTTTTCAACAGGACAAATTCTTCTCCGGAAAGAATGCCGAGCGACGCGTGCAGCTCGCCTTTGCATTTTCTCAGGGCATCCGCGACTATTTTCACTTCTTCGCGGGAAAGCCGTCTGCCGCTTGACACAACGCAAAAGGTAAGTTTTCTTTCATAAGCGGCTTTGGAATTTTTAATGATTTCGTCGGCGTCCGCCAGGTCTTTGACAGCCACCTTTGCCGTGTTATGTGACGACTGCGCGCAGAACGCGCAGTCTTCGCCGCACCCGCCCGCTTTGATGTTCATGAGCGCGCAGGGATCGACGATATCGTTGAAGAATTTCCGTCTGACAAGATCGGCGCAGGCGAAAAGAAGCGTGATTTCGCTTTCCGGCCAGGCGATGATGGTATCCAGGTCATCATCATCGATGGATCTGCCGATTGCTTTATTGTAAAGGTGCTGGGCTTTTTGAAACGAAGTCATCCAATCATCCTTTTTGTCTCATCAACCCGATTTGCAAAAAACGCATGTCCGCCGTCAACCAATTTACATTCCGCGCCAATCATTCCCGCAAGCGTCTCGCCAGCATGAGAGGGTATGATTTTATCATCTCTTCCATGGATGACAAGGCATGCACATTCGAGTTTCTTCAAGGCACCAATCAGATTTACCTGCTCAAGAAACATCAATCCTTTTATCAGCGTCTGATCATCATACCGGGAATTCTTTGTTTCATCATCATTCAAACCGCATTGTATTAAAAAATCCTTTACAACGCCATCATTCTTTTCCTGCAATTTGGATATCATTGAACGGATGACGGTTGCTCTCATTCCGTACTTGAATCCTTCCCTTCTGCAAAACGAGGGCGTGGCGGAAAAAAGCACAAGCCTTTTCACGGTGACGTACTGAGTCAATGCGCAGGCAATAATTGCACCGGTTGACCATCCTACAATCCCGGCGACATCTATCGCCAAACATTCATTCATTTTTTTGATAATGCCAGTCCAGTTCAAATTCAATTCGCCGCCATCAAATAATAACGGCATAATCTTATTTATGTCAACATAGAAACTTTCATCCCCGAAAAGCGGTTTCAGTATTTCCGGAGAAATCGCCCATCCGCCGAACACGAGCCAGGGTTTACCCACGCGATTTCTTCCATTCACTCAGTTGACTTATTGCAAAAGCAAGATCATCCGACGAACACCCCACATGAACGGAGAACCGTATGCGCGCCGTCCCCGCGGGAACAGTCGGCGGCCTGATGGCCGGGGCTTTTATGCCGCGCCTCATCAGGAACGCCGACAAACCGATGGCGTCACTTTCGTTTTCGACAATGCAGGGAATGATGTGGGTTGATGAATTCAGGGTGTCAAATCCGAGGGACTGTACTTCTTCGCGGTATTTTTCGGCCTTTGCAAGAAGTTCCTTTCCCACTTCCGGATGTTTTTTTATATAATAGACTGCTGCGAGATTGTGCGCGAGAACCGACTGCGGCAAGGCAGTTGAATAAATCAAACTGCGCGCGTTATTGACTAAGGAATCCTTCAGCATTGAGCTTCCTGCGAAAAATCCGCCGAGTCCCGCGATCGCCTTGCTCAGGGTCCCCATCACCACGTCAACGTCCTCCGAGACCCCGCATTCTTCAACATAACCGGCAAGCGTCCCGCCGAAAACGCCTGTTGCATGCGCCTCGTCGATCATCACCATGCAACGGTATTTTTTTGCCAGTTCGCAAATGTCGGCCAGCGGTGCCGCGTCACCGTCCATGGAGAACACCGAATCGCTGACAATGAGTTTTTCTTTTTTCTTTGACGATTCAAGCCTTTTCTTGAGGTCGGCCATGTCGCAATGGGCGTATCTTGAAAGAAACGCGCCCGACAATCTTATTCCGTCAATTATTGACGCATGATTCAGCCTGTCGCAGAAAACCTCGGTGTCGCGCGTGCAAAGAGATTGTACGATGCCGAGGTTCGCGGCATACCCAGAATTGAAAACAAGAGCTGCTTCGGCTTTTTTCCATTGCGCCAATTCTGATTCCAGTTTATTATAAAGCGGCGAGCGGGTTTCGATGATTCTGGAAGCAAGGTTTCCTGAAAGACATTCACCGGCGAGTTTTTTCGCCTCCAAGGCGACGTCGGCATTATCCTGCAGATTCAGGTAACTATTGGTTGACAGATCGATCCGGACGCCCTCGCCGGACGCACCGGGAGTCCTGAACAGATTTTTCTTCTTTCTTTCCTCAAGTTCAGCATCGAGACGAGCGTAAATGGGTGAATCGTTCATTAGCATCCCGCTTGTGTCTTTGGAAATTTCCGATCATTGTCACTCCCGCGAAAACGGGAGTCCAGTCTCCTAAATTCTTCCGTTAAATAGATTCCCGCTTTCGCGGGAATGCCATCTTCAAACTATTTTTCCAATTCCTCACCTAATATCTCTTTGATTGATTTTTGGGTGACGCTCATCATGAATTCAATTTCATCTTCGGTGATGATATACGCAGGAACAAAGTATAAAACATTCCCCAGCGGACGGATGAGAAGCCCTTTATCAAGAGCTTTTTGCGCTATCCGGAATGGTATCCGTTTACCCACCGGCAGCGGTTTTTTCGTTTTTCTGTCAGCAACGAGCTCCAGCGCGGCTATCATTCCGATGGACCTTATATCACCGACCTCTTCTATTTCATCAAACAGTTCCAGCTTTTTTCGGAAAAATGCGGCCTTTGACACGAGCGATTGAGGAATTTTTTCTTCCTTTATTATCGACAAAGCTTCGCAGGCCGCTGCCGCGGCCAGGGGATTTCCGGTAAACGAATGCCCGTGCGCAAGTTCTCGGCCGGACCTGAAATCCCCGCAAAACGCCGCATAAATTTTCTCGTTTGTCACCGTGGCCGCCATGGGAAGGTAGCCGCCGGTGAGGCCTTTTGCCAGGCACATGACGTCGGGAATAATGCCCGCGTGTTCGCACGCAAAAAGTTTTCCGGTCCTTCCGAAACCGGTGAATACTTCGTCGGCAATGGTGAGAACGCCGTATTTCTTGCATGAGGCCGCAATCCTTTTGAGAACCTTTGCGGGATATATCCGCATGCCGGCCGCGCCTTGGACCATCGGCTCAAAAACGCAAGCGGCAACCGATTCTCCTTTTGCGGCCAGGATTTTTTCCAAGGACGTCATGCATTCCGCGGCGCATGTTTCTTTCATTTTTCCACACGGGCACCGGTAGCAATACGGCGCATCGGTGTACAACTGGGATTTAAATCTTCCATGAAACAGCGAATGATATGCGGGTATGTCTCCCACCGACATTGCGCCGAGCGTATCGCCGTGATATCCGCCGGCCAGGGAAACAAACAACGCGCGGCGTTTTCCTTGTGCCGCCCAATATTGCAAGGCGATTTTAAGCGCGACCTCCACGGCGGTCGAGCCGTCGTCTGAATAAAAAATGCGGGTGAGGCCTTTCGGCAGCATCGGAGCCAGCAGGCGTGACAGCTCGAGCGCGGGCTTTGCGATAAAACCGGCCATGAGCACATGTTCCAGTTTATCAAGCTGCTTTTTCACCGCCGCGGTGATCCGTGGATGGCCGTGACCGAGATTGGAGACCCACCACGAGCCGATCGCGTCGAGATACCGTTCCCCCTTGGCATCGTAGAGATAGACCCCCTGTCCGCGCTCGATCACCCGCGGCGGGAACTTTTCGATGTCCTGCGAGCAGGTGAACGGGAACCAGAGGTGGTCAAAGGTATTTTTTCGTGAGCTCATTACAAAAGGAATTAATCTTGTTAATGGATTTTTCACCATATTTGATTTCAAGAAACGGAATTTTTCCGATGTTTTTACGCACGGTTTTCAAATTGTCACGGTAAATGAAGTCTTCCGACCGGTTTTCCCGGTTATTCATGACAACGCCGGCAACAAGCACATCGGCGCTGTGCAGGACGCACAAAGTGAGAAATGTATGATTGAGCGTGCCAAGCTCCGGAAGTGCAACAAGGAGTACCGGCAAATTAAGGCGTTTTATCAGATGGATCATGCTCATGGATCCACCAAGCGGCACCAGCACGCCGCCAGCGCCTTCAACAAGCACACAGCCGTTTTTCATGCCCGGAAGCATGCAAATTTTTGTCAAGCATTTGTCAACCCGGGACAGCGATATTTTTTCATTATCGATTCCGGCGGCCAGATGCGGCGAACAGGCCGGCCTGAAGCGGTAAGGAACGTGAAGGTTGTCATCACCAGTTTCCAATGCGCCGCTTCTTTTTACGTACTCAAAATCCGGCGCGATGAGGCTGCCTTTTTTTGTCGTGCATCCGGTTTGAATGGGTTTCATATACGAGACCGGCATTTTTTTCAAAAGCTCCCGCGCGAGCAGGCGGCAGACAAACGTTTTGCCCACATCGGTTCCGGTGCCGGTTACGAAGAAGCCCCTGGCTGTTTTTTCCATCCTGTCATCTACCTTTGCGCGCGGTTCCCAGCGCAACATGCACGGTAAGCGGCACGCCGTGGGCGGTGGAAAAGGTGTCTTCGTATTCGCCGCAGAGCGAAAACAATTCCGTTCTGCCAAGATGTTTTCCCGACACCGCCGTGCTGCCTGAGTCGCTCAAAAATCTAATGACGTCACGGCCCGAAGAAAAATAGTATTGCTCGCGAATAATTTCGGTTTTTATGCTGGCGAACCCTACGGCCGTGAGCAGATTTTCAAACTCATCCCTGCTGAACAGCCGCACCGGAATGCTCAATCCCCGTTTCCGGCGCAGGGCAACCAATTGGGAAAAAGAGTTTTCAAGGTACACGGAGAAGTACAGGACGCCATCGTCAACAAGCACGCGACGCAGCTCCGTGGCCGCTTCTTCCGTATTGTCAAGCCACTGGAACACGGAGGACGAAACGGCACCGCCGAACACGGCGTTTTTATACGGCAGAGCTTCAACGTCCGATTGGACGGCCAATGGCCGGCCGGTTCGGAGCTTTGCCAGCGTATTGAACGCCAAATCAGCATGAAAAAGCGTCAAGGGAAGCTTCTCATACTGCAACATCGTTCCAAGCGGACCTGAACCGCAGCCCGCATCAAGTAGCGGAAGGTCAAACGGCAGATTTTCTTTTATCAAACCAATCAAAAGCTGAAGAATACGGCGCTGAACAAAGGCCGTTTCACCATATCGCGACGCCCTTTTCGAAAAAGTATTGGCGATAAGTTTCTTGGAGGGAATGACCGTGCTCATAGGTGAAGGAAAAATAACTTGCCGTGCGCCGAAAACGTTTATTAAATAAAATCCGTGAGAAATTTGCAGGGAAGCCGGCACGATCAGAATTGGTTTTTTCACCCTACCGGAATCTTTATAATAATCATTTAATTCAACAAGATAAAGAAATCAAATGGTGACAATTCTTCCTTACCCTGAGGAAGAAAATAAACATCCTTGCGGCAGAATAAATGTTTTAATTTATTGGGCATGAAAATGCAATTTATTCCATCCATTCTGTATTAATAAATATTGAAAAGTGCGGGAATTTAAACAGCAAACTATAATATAATGAACAGGAATAAGTTATTTTAACCGCTTAGCAGACATCAATAAAAGGAGTATTGATGAAAAAATTACTATTATTTATTCCTGCCGTTGCACTATGCCAACTGCTGGTTTCGTGCGACAACGGATGGCTGTACAAGCCGACGCAATTTATTGTTCCTGCTCCCCCGCCGCCAAAACGAGGGTTTATTTCCGGTGACAGCCTGGCCAAATTCTGCGGCTTGAAAGACGTGATTCTCCTTTACAACTGGTCCATTCAAGGCGAGATGACGCCGACCCTCTATTATGTAAATTTCTCGGACTCGAACCCGACTCCCATTCAAATGAAAAAACCTGTTGGCCGTGAAGACTGGTATGCAAACAGCCCGATGCCGTCGCCTGACGGAAAACTGGTGGCCTACTATGTTTTCCAGGGCGCTCAATGCGAAGCCTACGTCCAGCAGCTCGATCCTGCGGCGGTCCCCATTCTCGTTGCAAGTCCCGGAAGCGATCCTCATTTTTATAAAGACCCGCAGGGAAATCTTTGGGTCACGTATGCCAACATAACAGGAATCTTGACCGGTTCCCTCACCTCAGATTCGTCTTATGTAACCTACAAACAACAGGTCAATGCAATCAACGGGCAAAAAATCGGGTTGCCGGATACGTTGGTGCATCTTCCGTTTTACGGTGGCATATCAAAAGACGGCCGTTACTTATGTACCGGATACGCCGGTGCTTACATTTATGATTTTTCAGATTCATCACTCCATGCCATCAACAGCGGCGTGCAGACCTGCAATCCTTCAATTTCGACCGACTCGATTTTAACAGACCGGATGATGTTCCTAAATTTTCCGGGCCCGCAAAATATAAACAACTTTCCTACCACGTCCGTAGGCGAACACAAGATGGTTTTCATTGTGGACAAAAGCAATTCGTTGGTGAACGCATTCAACGTCAACACTGTCTTGGATGCGTCGGTAGTCGAATGGCAGTGCCCGGAATGGTCGAACAATCCCGATTATTTTGCCGCGCTCGCATCGCAAGACCAGGTCAACTATGACATTTATCTTGTGCAAATATCCACCGGAAAGGCATTCCGGCTCAATATACCCAAAGAATTCCAAGTCAATTGGTCGTCAACTCCCTATGTGTTTTTCGCCGGAGGTGCATCATGAGACAGCAGAACCGGCACATCGCAATCTTCGCTCTTGTTGGCGGTCTTGCTGCCGCTGTCATCATATCATTAACGATCCGCTCACGTCAGCAGGCACCTTCATTCGTTATGGCAACACCCTGGGCCTGCGTAGGCGGGTGCGGGGCCGGCGGATCGGGCGGTGCTGGCGGCGCGACCGCAAAATGGATCGGCACCAACGTGACCGGCGGGCTGCTTGACGTTCAGGAAATGTATTCCTCGACGGCCACGAAGAAATCCATGACCAACTCCCTCGAAACCCGTCTGAGCTTCCATCCCACTTACACGAGCATTCTGGCGCTCACGGTCCCCGTGCTGGCGAAAGACGGATCGATGCAGCCCACCACCGCCGCTGACGAGAGAACAGGCGTGATCAACAACGGCATGGGCGACATCCGCATCGATTTCCAGAACGCGTTCGGCGTGTCGGGTGAATTCTCGTACGACTTTACGCTCTCGATTCCCACGGGAGATTACGCGATGACCGTGGGCACCGACAAGTCGCCGCAATATCTTCCCACCAACCTGCAGCTGGGAATGGGCGTTTACAGCCTGACGCTGGACCTCGGCTATACCGTGGATATCGACAAGGCGCTGCTGTTGGTGGATGCCATGTACTCGCATCCCTTTGCGGTTAATTTTTCCGGGAAGAATTCCTATTTCCCGTTGTACAACAACGCCGAGGCCTGGAATCTTCTTTCGGCAGACCAGAAGAACAGATTCAAGTACTATTTCAAACCCTTCGGCGAGAACGATCTTGGCGCTTATTTCCCTCCCAGCATCACTCTTTCCGGGTTTTACGGGACAAAGGAATTAGCGGGATTTGTTCATTCTTTCGGACTGATGTTTTCCGCGCCGCTTGGCGTCTCATGGATTCCCGGATTCGATGCGACCACCTATAATCCGACGCCAGACCCGGATAATCAGGCATGGACCGCGACACTCTGCTACGGCCTTGAGTTCTCCCGCCCCAATTTCCCGGTTTTCGTGGCCGCGTATGTCCCCATTCACAGCAAGACCGCTTCGGCCACAAACGCGCAGGCAGCCAACCCGTTCGATTCAAAACCAATGGCACAATGGAACGCGCCGGACTTCCACGACATTCTTCACCGGTGGAGCGTTTTCATAGGAACAAAAACAACCCTTTTCTGACATCCGAAAGGAAACTCTCATGAAACTGTCAACGCTGCTTCTGTCAACTACCGCGCTGTGCGGAACGCTGCTTTTGGTTCCACACTGCGGCTCAGGCCCAACCCAGTCCAAACAGGCGATTGCGATCACGTCTCCCGCAGACGGCGCAAAGCTTCTCGCAGGAGACACGACCCCCGTTCAATGGACCCAGTCAGTTGCAAACCCGGTCATTTCTTATAATTATCATTTGACCTCAAGCACCTGGCAGCAATTCGCGGTGGTCATTCCGGTGAATTCGACCGAAGCAAAAGTGGTCCTGCCCACCCTATGGCCTTCGGACAGCTTTCAAATCAAAGTAGAGGACAATGCCGGAGCGTACAATGCGGGGCTCTCGGGGTATATTCATGAAAAGTTCATCATTCTCACCAATGCGCTTGGCGGCCAGACCGTTCATGTGGGCGACTCGGTGACGCTTGCCTGGCGTGCATGCCCGGTGCAGGTTTCATCGGTTGAGGTGATGCTTTCGACCGACAACGGCAAATCATACAACGAAATCATCGGCGCGGGTTCCATCTCGATATCCGCCGCCTTGTCGTACCAGTGGATTGTCGGATCGGAAACAGGATATGACTTCTCCTCCTCCTATCCAAGTTCAACCTGCATCGTCAAAGTCCGCCAATACAGCAATGACCAGTATAAGGACCTCAGCGGCGTATTTACCGTTGCGAACTAAAGGAGCCGGAGGTTCTTTATCATGACGACATACCCCGCTTTCCCCCGCACGGTCTGCATCCTCGGCTGCGGCGGGTTCATCGGATCGCACCTTGTCGAGCGCATCCTCGGCACCACGGATTGGCTTATCTACGGCATAGACAGGAGTCCATCGAAAATCTCCGAACACCTCGCCAATCCGAAATTTACCTATGCGAACATCAACATCGAGTCCCCGGCGGGCGTCGAGGAGTACATCAAAAAAAGCGACGCGGTGATCTCCCTTGTCGCATTGTGCAACCCGTCCCTCTACAACACGATCCCCCTCGAGGTAATCAGGAGCAATTTTACGCGCCCGCTTGAAATCGTCGACCGCTGCGCAGCGTTGAAGAAATGGCTCATCCATTTTTCCACGTGCGAGGTGTACGGCACCACGGTCTCCCACCAGGCGAATGTGCCCTTTAATTCCGGCACCGACGTTTTCAAAGAGGAAACCACCCCTTTCGTGCTCGGGCCTATACACGCGCAACGCTGGACCTATGCCTGCGCAAAGCAGCTGCTCGAGCGCGCGATATACGGGTACGGGTTCGAGCGCGGCCTCGCCTACACCGTCGTGCGTCCGTTCAACTTTATCGGGCCGCGCATGGACTTTCTGCCCGGCATCGACGGCGAGGGCGTGCCGCGCGTGCTGGCGTGCTTCATGGAGGCGCTGTTGTCGCAAAAGCCGCTCAAGCTCGTTGACGGCGGGAGAAACCGCCGCTGCTTTACCGCCATCGAGGACGCGGTCGGCGCGGTGATGGCCATCCTTGCTCATCCCGACAGCGCAAAAGGCCGCGTTTTCAATGTCGGCAATCCCAGAAACGAGACCACCATCGCGGGCCTTGCCGGCACCATGATCGCGCTGTACCGGGAACTGCTCCCGGAGTCCGCCGATTTCCCGTATGTCACCCAGGACGTGACCTCGTCCGAATTTTACGGCGAGGGCTACGAGGATTCCGACCGCCGCGTCCCGGACATCACGCTCGCGAAAACGCTGCTGGGATGGGAGCCGGCAGTTCCTCTTGACAAGGCGCTGCGCACCGCCATGGCATTTTACATCAAGGAATACGCAAACGCCCACGCGGTGAGGGAGGCAATCTGAGTGGTAAGAAAATTTCCATTTTTATGCCGGCTTTCAACGCCGAGCGCCACCTCGAAGGCGTGGCCGCCCGCATTCCCCGGGAGCTGTGGAACGACATCGCGCACCTGTGGATCGTCAACGACGGCTCGAACGACGGCACCGCCGCCGTCATCGAACAATTGTCACATGAGAATCCCAAGGTGCGGCCGGTTCACTTCTCGTGGAACCGCGGATACGGCAAGGCCGTGCGCGAAGGACTCTCACGCTGCAAGGGGGACGCCTGCGATTACGCGGTATGCCTCCACGCCGACGGCCAGTATCCTCCGGAGGCGATCCCGGGGTTCATCGGGAAAATGGCGGCAAACAACATCGACATCATGCAGGGCTCGCGCATCGCTCCGGGCACCGCGCTTTCCGGAGGCATGCCGCGGTACAAATATTTTGCGGGAAAGACTTTGACGTTCTTTGAAAATATCGTTTTCGGGCTTTCGCTCACGGATTATCACAGCGGCATGCTCTGCTATGGCAGAAAGGCGCTTGAAACGCTGCCGTTCGACCGCCTGAGCGCCGGTTTCGAGTGCGACATTGAACTGATCGCGCTCGGCCGGGCTGCCGGACTGTCGATCGCCGAAATGCCGATCCCCACACGGTACGCCGACGAGGTTTCGTACCTGCGGCCGGTGGAATACGGCATGAGCGTGCTCGGGGTCATGGCACGGTATCTTGCAGGAAGGTACAAACCGCGATGATACTCGTCACCGGCGGCACGGGCGCTATGGGGAGCGTGCTGGTGCGCATGCTCGCGCACCAGGGGAAAAAAGTTCGCGTGCTGTGCATGCCGGGCGACCCGTTTGTCGCACGCGTCAAGGACACTGCCGCCGACATCAGGCATGCGGACATCGCCGACAGGGCCGGCCTCGCCGCGGTCTGCGACGGCGTTGACACGGTGCTGCACCTTGCGGCGGTCATCATTTCAAGGGATGAAGCGGTCTTTCAAAAGATAAACGTTGAAGGCACAAGAAACATTGTCGACGAAGCGGTAAAGGCAAAGGTCGGGCATTTCATTTACGTGTCGTCGGCATCAGTCACTTACCCGGCCCCAACGCCCTATTCGCTCTCCAAACGGGCGGCGGAGGAGATTGTTAAAAACTCGGGGCTTGATTACACCATGCTCAGGCCCACGCTGGTGTACGGCGAAAAAGGCGGCCAGGAATTCGACCTGTACCTCGAGTACCTGAAAAAATTCCCGGCGGTACCGTTCATCGGCAGCGGCGCCGCGCTCAAGCGGCCGGTGTATGTTGAGGATGTCAATGCTGGCCTGCTCGCCGCTTGCGGCAGCAAGAAAACGTTCGGAAAAATTTACAACCTCAGCGGCGGAGAGGCCGTGAGCATGATCGATTTCACGCGGCTCTGCCTGAGGCTGATGGACATGGAGCGCAAGCCGGTGGTGCGCCTTCCGGTGTGGCTGTGCAAGATGATCGCGGCGATGATGAAGGTTGTCATGCGCGATCCGCCGCTCAAATGGCAGGTGATCGCGGGGATAATCCAGGATGCCAATCTTGATCCGGCGGATGCGATGAAAGACCTTGGGTATGCGCCTAAAAAAGTTACCGAGCAATTGCCCAGGGTGTTTCCGAGAAGAAATGGTTGACGGGTTACGCGTCAATAAGTTAATAAATTCATAATTTTAAGGTCTATTGATTGATATTTGATTATAGGAAAATAAAACAATGTCACTCCCGCGAACGCGGGAGTCCAGTCGGCAAAGGAAATAGATTCCCGCTTTCGTGGGAATGACAAATCATAGCATTAAGTTCTTTGTCAATTAGCCTGGATGATTAACATCATTATTCTATCCGGAATTTGTCACTTTGTCACTTTTTTATAGGAGGTTTTCATGAAACGCGTACTTGTATATATCTGCGCTGCGTTGATCGGCGTTTTTCTTGTCGTTTCCGCATGCGGCCAGACCGATTCCGCTGCGGCGCAAAAGACCACGGCCAAGCCCGCGAAAAGCGCCCCGGCAGAACAGGAAAAGGCGGCAGCTCCATCGGTGCAGAAAACAGCGCCGGCCCCGAAGCAAGCGGCCGCAAAGGGTGCTCCTGCAAAATCCGATACACTCATCGTTGTCGCGCGCATCACCGAGATCCCGGGCAAGTTTGCCTCCAACGACCTTTATAACTACGTTTACATCATGAAATACCGGGTGCTCAGCGTGGTGAAGGGTTCGTACAAGGCGCAGGACATCCTGGTGGGCCATTACAACCCGCTCATCCCCCGTTCCCAGATCAAGGACGCCATGAAAAAGAACGTTTCGGGGACCGTGGAAAAAATGGAAGTGGGTGCAAAGCACAAACTCTGGCTCATCACACCCATCGACAAAATCTGGAAGGACAACGTTGAGGATGAGTACCAGGATTCGGACCTTAACAAATACTATGCCGTACGGGCCGATATAGTACAGTAACCACAGCACCTTCGAAGGGGCCTCACAGGAGAACCGAGCATGGTCTTTTCATCGCACATCTTTCTGTTTTATTTTCTGCCCATTTTTCTGACGGTTTATTTCGCCCTGCCGTTCAAGTGGAAGAATTTCTATCTCAAGAACATGTGGATCACGATCATGAGCTACGTGTTTTACGGCTGGCTCGTGCCGTGGTTCACGCTTCTCCTGTTCATCACCTCCTATAAAGATTATTTATGCGCCGAAATCATCGTCAAACCCGACGCCACGAAACAGCGGCGAAAGACCGCGCTGGTGTTCGCCATTGTCACCGATCTCCTGCTCCTCGGCTTTTTCAAGTATTACATGTTCTTCATGGGCGGACTCAACGGCCTTATCCACGTCTGCGGCGGGCCCACGCACCTGTTCCATATTCTCAAGGTGCTTCTGCCCTCGGGCATTTCGTTTTACACGTTCGTGGCGCTGAGCTACGTGATCGACGTTTACAAAGGCGACGCAAAACAGGCGCCCACCTTCGGCGCGTTCTCGTGCTTTCTCGGCCTGTACCCCCACCTGATCGCGGGCCCCATCATCCGGTACCAGTCGGTCGCGGACCAATTGATGGTGCGCACCCATTCGTGGGAAAAGTTCGCCAGCGGCACCGCGATTTTCATGCTCGGGTTCGCCAAAAAAATCCTTCTTGCCGACCCGGCGGCCGGTATCGCGGACGCGGCGTTCGGCGCTGATGCTCCCGGCATGCTCAACGCGTGGTGGGGCGTGATCGCGTATTCGTTCCAAATATATTTCGACTTCTGCGGTTACTCGGACATGGCCGTGGGGCTCGCACGCATGATGGGCATAGAATTCCCGAAAAATTTCAATGCGCCCTATCTCTCCAAAAGCATTTCAATTTTCTGGAAACGGTGGCACATGACCCTGTCGTCCTTTATCATGGATTATCTGTACATCCCGCTCGGCGGGAACCGCAAGGGCACGGCCCGCACCTATTTCAACCTCGGGTTCGCCTTTTTCCTGTGCGGCCTGTGGCACGGCGCGAGCATGACCTTCGTATTGTGGGGAATTTACCAAGGCGCGTTCCTTATTTACGAGCGCGTGCTCAACAAGAAGACCGCATATTCCTGGGCGCCGGGCTGGACGCAGGTCGCATTCACCTTTGTCATCATACTTTTCGGCTGGGTGCAGTTCCGCGCGCCGTCGTTCCACCAGGCGCTGCTGTACTGGGGCGCCATGACCGGCGTCGTGTCCGGCGCCGCATCGGCGCCGCTTTTGAGCGCGGAAATCTTTTCCACGCGCCACATCTTTGAAATGCTGATCTGCGCCGCGCTGGTATGGCAGCCCATGCAGGCGTACAACTGGATTGCAAAGGGCATTACACCCGGCAAGCTCATCATCTGCATGATCATTTTCCTGTACGCCATACTCGGCATGTTCACGCAAACGTACAGTCCCTTCCTGTACTTTCAGTTTTAAGGCGGAGGGAAACAAACCATGAAAAAAGCAGCCGCCATCTTCAGCACGATCTTTCTGTTCCTCATTTTCGCCGTGCCCGTTTCGCAGGCCATAGTGGAAAAAACGACCGGCCAACGCATCCAGGTGCTTGACCTGTTCAAAGACACCTTCATCACTCCGGTCAAACGCGCGGAGACAATGAACCGGCTCATCGGCCGAATTCAGGCGCGGGTTGATTCGATGGCCGCCGAGATTCCATCGGCCGGCGTCGACAGCGGCGCGGCATGGGACTCGCAGCGGCCCCAAGCACAGGCCGACGAGGCCATGGTTGACGTTGCGGAATTACAAAAGACCGTTTCGACGTTCAACCGCCATGTCAAGGCCAGCCAGTCCTCGAAATCCGTTCAGGAAATCGATCGTTACGCAAAGCCGTTTGATTCTCTTCTGTTAAGCCTGCGCAACGGCGACCGCGCGGCATCGGCGCGCTTCTGCTCGGAAGCCAGGGCGTTCACCGCGCAAGTTGCCGCGCGGTACCGAAAACCGTCGGCTGCAGTAAAAGCGCTGCTGGTCGTTAAAAACCTGCCGGTGATTTTCTGGGACGCGAAGTATCTGCGGCCTTATGAAAAGGAAATCGAAAACACCTCGATCTACACGACGTGGGCGCGGCCGATCATGTTCTTCCTCCGGTATGCCCTGTACCGTGACCTCGGCGAAAAGGGCGTTCTCGGCAGGAACGCGTGGTTCTTTTACAAACAGGACGTCGATTACCTGATCCGGCCCTATGTTCTTGACAAGCGCGCCATCATCGTGGATCCCAACGACCAGGTGGTCTCCGACAACCCCATACAGGCCGCCGTCAAATTCAAAAAGCAGCTCGCGGAATTCGGTGTGGACCTTTTGGTGGTCGTGGTTCCGGGTAAACCGAGCATCTACCCCGACATGCTCGCCCAAAATGCAAATCCGGCACAGACCGCTGCCCAAGGAAATTCGAGTAGGGCCATCCGCGACCTGCGCACCGCCGGCATCGAGACGGTGGATCTTTTCACCCCCTTTCTCGCAGAGCGTAAAAATGACTCCACTGCCGGAGACTCGATGTATCTGTCAAAAGACACGCACTGGCGCGCGAGAGGGGTCATGGTCGCGGCCCGCACCGTGGCCGACCGCATCAAGCGATATCCGTGGTACCGGGCGGGTACGACGGAATATGTCCTCGACTCGGTCTTCATCGACAGGACCGGCGACGTGGGCGTCATGACCACACTTCCCGCGTTCAAGGTCAACGATCTTTCGGTGGCGTTTGCCACCGAAAAGACCCGCTGTTATCAGGTATATCAGGTTGAGCGCGACGCCGCCGGGGCCGAGACCGGCAGGCACCTTTACAAAGACGATTCTAAGAATTCGCAGATCGTGCTCATCGGCGACAGCTTTTCGCGCATCTACCAGACCGACGAGCCGCGCTCGGCCGGCTGGATCGCGCACCTCGCGAAAGAGCTTTCGCAGCCCATCGCCACCATCGTGAGCGACGGCGGCGCTTCGACGCTCGTGCGCGAATCGCTCGCGCGCAAGGTGAACCTGCTCAAGGGCAAAAAACTTGTCATATGGGAAGTGGTGGAGCGCGACTTCCGGTATGGAAACGAGGGATGGAAGGACGTCCCGCTTGCCATGGCATCAAACGAGTAGAAAAGGATTTCTTTCATGCAGTCAAAAGTCGTTTTTTTAATGGCCGCCGCTGCTTTTTTCATCACCTCGGTCAGCGCCGCCCCGTTCGAAACCGTCAACAAGGGATACAACCGTATCACCTCGCGCACCATGATCCGCAGGATCAGCGTGCCTACTTTGGCCAACCTCGATTACGCCGCATACACCGCCAATCCCGTTCGGTTCGACCCGCAGGCCGTGAACCCGAAAAGGCCGCCGAAGCAAATCGGCCTTGCAGGCCTCACCTTTGGCGGCACGGTCACCGACGTGTGCGCGACCCTTGCGAAAACCCCGCTTACCAATGAGGAAAAAGACCTGCCCATGGCCTGGGACCCGCTGCAGGCGAAACTCTGGGACGTGACGAAAAACGACGATCTCGCGAAGCTCGGCTCGAAAATCGTCTCCGAAAAATGGGCCGACCCTTCGGTTTTCATGCCTTATCAGGAAATCGCGGCGGTTTACCTCCACGGCTCCGGCGATTCGACGCAGATCTGGATGAAGATCGAGTTCAAGCCGTGGGTGAAATTCCTTGACGCCACGGTACTCGATGAGGACAGGGACGGGTTCAAAGAAATATACGCAAAGCTGAACATCAGCTCGGTTGATAAGGCCGTCATTCAGAAAACCCTTGGCTACATCCGCAACGACTATTCAAAAACGGTCTTGACAAAGGAACAGGTGATCGACTGGGCGAACCTGCTCGCCTCCTACTGGTATCCAAAGCTCAACACCGACGTGGTTGACATGAACGGACAGGCCAAATGGCCCACGCCCGACATGGACAAGGGCGCGGTGAAGGAGCTCAAAGGATTGACCGTGGACAATCCGCTTGTCGTCATCAAAGGCAATCCCCTGGGAAAAATCCTTTACAACGTTTTCCTGGTGGATTTCCCTGCGGAAAAACAGGCGGCGCCTACTGCCGCGCCGGCAAATCAGCCGCAAGCGGCCGCGGTGCCGGCGGGCATCGACACCTCGGTGTCGGCAAATTTCAGGGAAAACAACGCCAGGTTCGATCAGGAGACGAAAGCATTCGGCGATTACGCCGTCTGGGCAAAGAAAGACGAGCCGTTCCGCCGGGCGGTGCTCGCATTTGCAAAGACGCTGCCGCCCGCACAGAAAGGCTTCAAGGGAAAAGACAACTGGCTGTTTTTCAGCGGGGAGCCGCTCTACCTCAACAGCGGCGACATGTCGCTCCAGGCAAAAGACAAGAATCCGATTCCGCAGCTTGTGGAATTCAACAAATTCCTCAAAAGCAAGAATATTTCCTTGATTTTCGTACCTGTGCCTAATAAATCCGACATCTACTTCGAAAAACTGCCGGTTGACAATACACCAAAAGACCTTTACGGCATCATCCATCCCTATTCCAGGAAATTTCTCAAGGACCTTCAGGCCGCGGGCGTCGAGGTCATCGACCTGCTGCCCGCGTTTCTTGCCGCGAAAAAAGACGACGCAAAGTTCAAGGAAGCGGTATACCAAAGGCACGACACGCACTGGACAGACCGCGGTCTTGAGATCGCCGCGAAACTCATCGCCGATCGCATAAAACAATTTTCATGGTACGGCGACGCGTCGAAGACTCCGGTGAAATACACCGAGAAAGACACCACATTCTCGCGGATGGGCGACATCGTGGACAAGCTCGCCGAAGCGGACAAGGCCGCGTTCGCCGCGGTGGAGCTTAGCGCCAGACAGGTTCACAACCCGGACGGCACTCTTTACAAAGGGAACAACCCCGATTCGCCGGTCATGCTCATCGGCGACAGCTTCACCGGCGTGTTCGAGCTTGTCGATTGCAAAGCGGCGGGCGTGGGCGCGCATATCGCCGCAAACACGGGCATTCCCGTCGACATCGTCACGAGCTGGGGCGGCGGGCCGCTCGTGCGCGACAAGTGGTACCGCGCGCGTAAAAACATGCTCGACAAGAAGCGGGTCGTCGTTTACATGATGGTGGCCCGCGACCTGTACGATTACGGCCAGTTGTGGCAGCCTATGGAAATGAAGTAATTAAGGGTAACTTTATGGATATTGTTTCCCGCTTTCGTGGGAATGACACTCTAAGGATTGATGGTTGTTTAAAAGTAACAGTGGAAAGAATCTTTTAATCCAATTCAGTGACAATTATTTTCAGGTAATCCAATCACCATATCTCACTTCAAAGGAGTCCACATGCATAAAAAATTACTTTTCATCGCGGGCTGCGTTCTCGCATCCTTTTCCCTGCTTCTTGCCCAGGAAGCGCCGCTCGGATCACCGGCCAAGCCGTCCGGCGACGAGCAGAAGCTTCTCGATGCGTTCAAGGGAAAGCTGAACGGAAAGATCGTCTGGTCGACCTCGCGCGCCAACACCAAGCACGATATTTGGATCATGAACGCCGACGGCTCCGACCAGAAACCCGTCACCAACACGCCGAACAACGTCGACTGGTTCCCGCGCTTCTCGCCCGACGGCGCCGCCATTCTCTTCTGCCGCAGCAAATCGGGCTGGGTCCCGGAGGAAGACGCCGAGAAGAACGACAAATGGGACCTCTGGACCGTCAAGCCCGACGGCACGGGCGAGAAAAAAGTCGCGGAGAACGCGGTGTGGGGAACGTGGCGGCCCACCGGAGACTCCATCGTGTTCGCGCGCGCGTCGAAGGTGTTCATCAAGTGCCTCGCCTCCGGAGAGGAAAAGGAGATTTTCGACGCCGAGAAACAGTTCAAGAAGAACACCTGGGCGCAGCAGCCGGAACTATCGCCGAACGGCAAATGCCTCGCCATCACCCTGCGCGGCACCTCGCGCCAGACCGGCATATGGAATTTTGACAGAAAAGAATGGTACACCACCGGCGCCGGCTGCGAGATCTCGTGGTTCCCCGACAACAAGGCCGTTATCCGCATGAACGAAGGCCAGGGCAACGGCAGCACCGAGGAGCTGAAGATCGACGTTGACGCCAATGGAAAGCCACTGGCGATCCCGGCGGGCCTGGCCGTGGACAAGAAATTCAGGTTCATGGACCTGCCCGGCCGCCGTTCCCATGAGTATTTCCCGCAGATCAGCGCCGACGGCCAGTGGATGGTATGGGGCGCCACGATCCTCGGCCAGGAGCACGATATTTATGATTATGAAATTTATATCTGGAAAATCGGCACGCCGCAGGACAAGGCGGTGCGGCTGACCTACCACACCGGCAACGACCGGTGGCCGGATATTTTCATCGCGAAGTAGTAGAATTCCGTACTCGATTTTTCACGGGGTCCGCCATGGCGGACCCTATTTTTATTTACCGATATGAAAGAATCCCCGCTTGCAAAACCTTCGATCTGGTGTTTCACCACCTATTTCGCCGAAGGGCTTCCCTTCGGCATCATCCGGCTCATGTCGTCGGTGTTTTTTACCGACATCGGCATGAAAGAACGGTATATCGGGTATCTTAATTTCCTCGGCATCCCCTGGAATGTGAAATTCATCTGGGCCCCCTTCATTGACATTTTGGGCACTAAACGCGGCTGGATGATCGGCGTTCAGGCGCTCATTACGCTCTTCACCGCCCTTATCGCTTTTATCAATTTCATCATCCCGGCTCAGGGCTCGCCGGCGGGATTTATCGCACTCATCGCGCTCTTATTTGTCATTCTCGCGTTCCTTTCCGCCACGAACGACATTTCGATAGACGGCTATTACATGGAGGGCCTTCCCGACCGGTCTGACCAGGCCGCATACACGGGCTACCGCGTTTTCGCCTACCGGATCGCCATGATCCTTGCGAGGAGCGGGCTCGTTGGAATTGCCGCCGCGTTTGCGTTCTCCAGATTATATCCCGGCAATAACTACGCACCGTGGGGCTGGGCATTCGGTTGCGCCGGCCTGGCAATGCTTGGCTGCACTCTTTTCCATTTACGGCATCTCCCCCGCGTCGAGCACAAAAGGCCGGATGAAAATATTTCGCTGGTTGGAATCCTGAGAAAATTTTATGGCGCGTTCGTCACTTACAGCAAACAGGACCGGTTCATTCTCATCCTCGTCTTCATCGTCTTTTACAAAGTGGGGGACGAAATCCTGTTTTCCATGGGGACGCCTTTTCTCATGCGTGAACTCGGGGTCACCAAAGGGCAGCTCTCATGGCTGTCCGGGCTCCTCGGCGCGTTCGGCGCGATCGCGGGGACTTCGATCGGCGGGATATGGATAAAAAAGACCGGGCTTAAAAAGGCGATCTGGCCGCTGACCATCCTCATGAACTTAAATATCTGGGCCTATATTTGGCTCGCCTACCAAAAGCCCCTTGCCTCCACCGCCTCGGGGCTGGCCACCATCGCGGCCGTCCACTGCTACGAGCAGCTTGCCGCCGGACTCGGAAACGCGGTGCTCATCGTTTTCATCCTGCGCACCTGTAAACCACAATTCAAGGCCGCGCATTATGCGGTGGGGTCTGCCATCATGTCGCTGTTCTCGACGTTTTTTGGAGGGTTCGGAGGCGTGATCGTCGAGCGCATGGGCTACCTCAACATGTTTATCATGGCGTTCTGCGTTTCAATCCCGGCGATGACGCTGTTGTTCTGGGTGCCGATTAAAGAGGAGGAAAAGGCTGTTTCGTAGGTTTTGCTTCATCCCCTCAAATATCCTTCACGCTTTTCCGTCGCGGCGGTTATTTTAATTTAAAATTTCCCATCAGGATGGCCCATGAAAAGCAGCGGAGAGCCTGTGACGATCGGCAAAGGAATATGCCACGTTTTATATGCCTTCGACATCGGCAGGGCCACCAATCTGTCGAAATGCCTGGAACGCATTCCCGCGCTCGGCGGCCATGCAACGCTGCTGAATAAAAACCGTCGCGCGCCCAAGTATTTCGGCTTTGACCCGCAGCCGCTCTCCGTTGTACAGGTCTCGCGGGAAATCCCGAGTATCGGCGGCCGCGAGTTGTCGCGGGCCGTATCGCTTACCTTCTACGATTTCGGCGCGCTGTCTATTTCCTACGACATCCCCGTGTCGGGCGCTCTTGCCGACTTGCGCGACCTGAGCATCGCGGTGGACGAAAGCGAGACCTTGCCCGCGGAAGCGCGCCGCAGGGCCAGCAACGTCACCAAGGCGCTCGGCGACGCCATTGATCACCCGCTCGTATCGGTGCCCGTGGAAGACTATCTTATCTTCGAAATCGGCGATTTCGAGCTTGGAGGTCCTGCCGCAACGCTCCACGAACGCGCCGGCGCCCTGCTTGCCCAGGTCCTGCGCGCCGAGCGCAGATCGCTTTCCGAATCGGAAACCGCGGACGCGCTCACCTGCCGCATCTCCTACGGCGACGGCGACGTCACCCTGGTGGACTGGAACGCGGCCATGATCTTCGACCGTGATGCCGAAGACATACGTTCCGTGCTTGAATTCGCCAACATCGAGCTGCTCGAGCTCCGCTTTCTCGATTACCAGCTTGATTCATCGCTCGATACATCGTTTGAGTTGTCGGCGCGGCCGCAAAGGCTCCTGCGCCTCGTGCCCGGATGGACGCCGCGCATCGCGCGCCGCATATCGACCATGCAACTCGAGGGCGCCATTCTTTTCGAACGCGTGAGCAACGCGCCAAAACTCCTGGGCGACCAGTTCCTGGCGCGGGTGTACCGGCTCGCCTCACAGCGGTTCCACGTCAGCGAATGGAACTCGAGCATCCTCCGCAAGCTCGACACCATAGAGGATTTCTATAAACAGATCCACGACACCGCCGCGAGCCAGCGCCTCGAAATGCTCGAATGGATCATCATCGCGCTCATCTTTCTGGAAATCCTGATCTCGCTTGTGCCGGGTGTGATGCACTGAGAGGGTCGCCATGAGAAGCGGGGGAAAATGATTGATGCCTGAGCGATGTACAATGCGATTGGATGACAAGGTCTCCTCAAGACGGGCTCACTACCTTTGCAGAACCGGCTTTTAATACTGCGCCACTCCGCCAACAGGATTTAGCCGCGGATCTATATTTAGACATTCCGGATATCGATTGCCGTGCACGATACTTGACAACAAGCGACTCCACGGTATCGTACCGGACGATTCCTTACAGTGATTCGAGGATGTCATCATTGCCGCGGGTAAAATCGTGCCTGTGCACGTCAGCCCCGCCACACCGACATCGCCGTCTTTGCGCGAGGGCCATCAGCGGTACCGGCATCAAAAGGCCGATTTTTATTTTGTAAACAACACATTGGCCTTCCTCACGCTCTGCGTAAAATTCCCCCACGACCGCAGCGCCCGCAGCGCCATCATCCACAAATATTTCGGCCTCCGGTAATACCTGCGGTAAAACGAGGTAAGATAGCGGTTGATCTCCTCGTTCGAAAGGTTGGGCAGCGCAACCGCTGAATGGTGCACGCTGTCGTGCTGGTCCCATTCCTCGGTTAGAAGGCAGTTGTTTTCCTTAAGAAGCTTGTAATAATCGGTGCCGGGCAGCGGCGTGGGCGCCGACACCTGCGTGAACTCGGCGTTCAGCTCAAAGGCGAAGCGGATGGATTCCTCCATGGTCTCTCTGGTATCCCAGTAAAACCCGAGCATGATGCAGTTGAGCACGTCGATGCCGTGCTTCTTGGCGATGGCCACGCCGCGCCGTATCTCGTCCTTGGTGGTGCGCTTGCGCATGTGTTTGAGCACCTCCTCATTGCCCGATTCCACGCCGTAGAGCACCATGCGGCACCCCGATTTTTTGAGCCAGTATGCCATTTCCTCGGTCATGAGCTGGGCGCGCGCCTGCACCGAGTAGGCAACTTTCACTTTTCGCTCGACCATGAGTTTGCATATGTCAATAACGCGCTGGCGGTCGATGTTGAAGGTGTCGTCGTCGATGCGGATTTCCTTCACGCCGCGGTCGTTGACCAGATACTCGATCTCCCGCACCACCCGCTCCGGCGACATGGCGCGGTGCTTGTGGCCGTAGATCGTTTGCGGGTACGAGCAAAAGATGCAGTTGAACGGGCAGCCGCGCGAGGTGATCATGGTGGCCGCCGGGAACGCGACAAAGACGCTTTCGTAGAATTTGCCTAAATCAAGAAGATCATACGCCGGGATGGGAAGGCGGTCGAGGTCTTCGACGGCGGGCTCGTCTTCATTGATCCTCACCGCACCCAATGGGTCTTTCCAGGTGAGACCTCTTATCTCTGAAAAGTCTTTTCCGTTTTTGAGCGTGTCGAGCAGACGCCCCACCGAGTAGTCCCATTCCCTGCGCAGGATAAAATCAGCGCATGCGCGCTTGATTTCGTTTTCGTGCAGCGCCGTTACGAACGGCCCCACCCAGATCACGGTGATTCCTGAATCTTTTGCGTGCCTGCTCACCTCCCACGCCACGGGCGCATTGATGTGCTCGACCATGATGACCAGCGCGTCGGGCCTGCGTTTTGAAATTTCGTCCTTAGTCATTTTGAGATCGAGCTGCAGTGTGGGACAATGAAGGTATGCAACGGCATGGCCGGAATTGCGGAGGACCGCGGCGCAGGAAAGGTTCTGGTAGCTGTACACCTGTTCGCCGGTCTCGTTCAGGCAGGGATGGCGCCTTCCCGCCTTCGATACTTTGGACCCTACGGTCCAATCAAGGGTGGGCGGCGGCTCGACAAAAAGGACTTTTGCCATCGTTGTTCCTGTTTGTTAATAAGAATCGCCCCGATTTTTTATTTCAAAATACATTGTTTTTTTGCGGTCTTACAACATCAGCCGCTCAGTTGTCTCATTGGAAAAGGTTTCCTGCGCAACAAGGCGGGAAAAAACCCTATTGCCGTTGAAGCCTGGCATGCCGTTTTATGCGCCGGCTAAGACTTTGCGAGTTTGCGTGATTTTACCTTGGCGCGCCAGTTTTCCCACGTATAATAGAATGTCGGGGTCACAATGAGGACGAGCAGGGTATTGAACAGCAACCCCCAGAAAATCGCCCATGCCATGGGAGCCCACCACTGCGTGGTGGCCGAGCGAGACATGAAACCGAGGTGAAGAAAATCAATGCCGTACCCCGTCGCCAGAGGCAGCAGGCCGATCATGGCCGTGATGGCGGTCAGAAGCACGGGACGCAGACGGGTGGCGCCGCCTTCGACGACCGCTTCGTGCAGCGGGCGGCCGCTTTTTTTGAGCCGGTTCATGAAGTCGATGAGAACGATGCCGTTTTTGGCCACCACCCCCGCCAGCGCAATAATGCCCACGCCGCTCATCAGGATTGCAAACGTCACGTCGCGCATGTCCGCCCTGCCGGCCGTAATGAGATTGACAAACGCAGAGAATTTGTTGGTGATCAGCAGCCCCCAGAACACTCCGCCAAGCGAAAGAAAGATGCCGATGAGAATAAGGAACGGCTGATACAGCGAATTGAACTGGAACACCATGGTGAGGAACACAAGTCCCATCGCGACAAAAAACGCTTTGACAAGAAAACTGCTGGATTCGGCCTGCATCCTGTTGCCGCTGCCGGGGCGCACGCTATACCCGGCGGGTGCACGGATTTTCCTGACGGCCGCAACCGCCATCGCCTTCGGACCGCGTTCGTCTTTCTGTCCGGGGGCGAGTTCGGCGGTAACCTGGATGGAGCGCTTGCCGTCGATATGCTTTATCGACGCGATGTTGGCTCCCTGGGCAATTGTTGCAACGCTTGACAGCGGCGCTTCCTTTCCGTCCTTGGAGATCACGATTTCGTTGAGCCCGTTCAGGTTTTCGCGCACGTCGGGCGCGAGCCGCACCATTATTTTATACTCGTCCTTTCCCACACGGTACTTCGCCGCTTCGTATCCGTAAATCGAGCCGCGGACCGCCGATGCGACATCGAGGGTGGAGAATCCCATGCGTTTTGCCTGCTCGCGGTCCACGTTGACGCGGATCTCCGGTCGCGCAGGGTCGTAGTCCGTCGTAACGTTCGTCAGTCCGGGCACGGTGCGGATAACAGCCATGATGCTGTCGGCAAGAAGACTCAGCTGCGCATAATCGTCGCCGCCTATTTCCAGCTCCACCGCTTTTCCCGTCGGAGGTCCCATGGCCTGCTTTATCACCTGTAATTTCCATCCCGGAACAATGCCGCGAAGGGTGTCTTCGAGCCATTTCATGGTTTTATAAGACGAAACGTCGCGTTCTTCGAAATCCTTGAAAACGATGTCGAGGTACCCCTTGTTGCTTTCCGCCTGGGCGCTTGAAACCATCCTCGACGTTTTTCCGGAGCCGACAATGGTGTTTACGGTCTTTACCGAAGCAACACGCGGAGGCATCGACAGCACAACCGACTCTGGTTTCCTGATCATCGCATCGGTTATTGCAATGTCCTGCGAAAGCGGACCCTCGATCTGTACCGACGCAACATCGGGCTCGATCACAGGAAAGAATACGACACCGGGCCCGAATTTGAAATAGGCGAAAATGCCGGACAAGACGAAGGCAAGGCAGAATGCGGCAAGGATCCACGGATGCTTAAGGGAGCGGCGCAGGACATTTCTGTAAAATTCCTTGAACCGCTCGAACCAGCCTTTTTCCTCGCCGTCAAGCTTGTGGGCCTCCTTGTTCGACATGGTCAGCGAAGCGAACACCGGGTTGAAGATGAAGGCGACAAACAGTGAGCCCGACAGTGTTATTCCGACCGTTTCCGGAAGGTATTTCAGGAATTCGCCCATCACGCCCGGCATGAAAAGCACGGGCGTGAAGGCCGCGACCGTGGTGAGCGTCGCGGTAAATACCGGCACCATTACTTCCCGTGTCCCGTCGAGGGCAGCCTGGTGCCTGCTCTTGCCCATTCCCAAATGCCTGTAGATGTTTTCCACCACGACAATGCCGTCGTCCACCAGCATTCCCAGCACCATCACCAGCGAGAAAAGAACCACCATGTTGAGCGTAACGTCAAGCTGACTCAGCACAATAAACCCGATGGACATGGAGAACGGGATCGCCGTGGAAATGAACAGCGAGTTGCGCACGCCGAGAAAGAAACTCAACACCAGCAGCACGAGCAGGATTCCCATGAGAAGGTGGTTTTCCAGCTCGGAGACCATCTGCCGGATGTTTTTCGACATGTCGTAGAAGACTTCGTAATGCGTCCCCGCCGGCCAGTGCTGCTGGTCTTCGGCAATGACCTTCTTTGCTTCATCGACGATGCGGACGATGTCTTCTCCGGTGCGCTTCGCAACCGTGAGAGTGAGCGACGGTCTTCCGTTGGTGCGCGAGATGGTCTGCCGGTCGCGGGTGTAGGTGAATGATACCTTGGCCACGTCCTTGATCCGGATCATCCTGTCGTTTACCGAACGCACGATGAGGTCGTTGAACTGGTCGGGATCGGTCAGCTCACCCGTGATCTTTATGGAAAACCGGTAACCCGAGGTGATCATGGTGCCGCCGGGAACGTTGGTATGCTGGTTCGTTATGGCTTTGGATATGTCCGACAACGTCAATCCGTACTCCCTCAGCAGCGCGGGGTCGACATCCACGGCAATTTCTTTTTCCTGCTTTCCAAGCACCTTGGCCTCAAGAACGCCCGGGATTTTCTCCATTCGGTCCTTAAGGTTATTAACGAGACTCTCAAGGCGCTCCATGTCGTAATCGGCGTAGAACGCGATGTTGGCAACCGGTATGGTGGAGAAATTGAGCTCCTGGGTGATCGGTTCTTCCGCGTCAAGCGGCAGGTCGCTTTTGGCCTGGTCCACCTTGTCCTTGACGCGGCGGAGCGCGTCTTCCACCTGCACCGTGGGCTGGAATTCGAGGAAAATGGTCGAATAGCTCTCGTTGCTCGAACTGGTCATCTGTTTGACCCCGTCGATGCCGTCGAGCTTGTCCTCGATCTTCTGAGTGATGAGATTTTCCACCTCGGGCGGATTCGCGCCCGAATAGACCGTGGTGACGTAAATGTACGGTATCTTGATTTCCGGGAAAGATTCCCTTTTCAATCCGCCGAAGCTCACCATGCCGGTAATGAACAGCAACGCCGCAAGCACGATCACCGAAACCGGGTTTTTAAGCGCAAACTTGGTCATTGCACGTCTCGCTTCCTTTTGTAAACGCAGCCGACGCTCGCACGCGGCTCTTTCAGAACGCCACCTTTGTACCGTCGCTCACCTGGAATGCTCCGGCGACGATCAGCTTGTCGCCGGCGTGCAGTCCATTCGTGATAAGCGAGGTGTCCGTGTTTGTTGCACCTACCGAGACAATACGCTGTCTGGCGACTCCGTTTTCGACCACCATCACCGCAACCCCGTTCTGTAGGCGCACCAGGGCGGTTGACGGAATGACAATCGCCTTTGCATATTTCTTCCGCAGAATGTTCGCGCGTCCCACCATGCCGGGTTTGAGTGCGCCGTCCCTGTTCGAAACCACAATGCGGGCCGTGACGGTCCTCGATTTTGAATCGACGGCCCGGTCGAGACTCCTGAGCACGCCGTCATAAGGCTTTTCTGGATGCTGGAGCAGCCGGAATTCGGTTTTCATCCCTTCCTCGTAGGAAAACGCCTCGGCTTCGGGTATGGCGATAACGGCCTCCAGTTGACCGATGCGCGATACCCGGACCGTCGAGGCCCCCGGCGCGACGGTCTGGAACCTGTCGACATACCGGCTTACCAGGATGCCGTCAAACGGTGCCTGGCACTGGCAGTCTTCCCACGCCCTTCTTGCAGTGGCGAGCGCCATTTTCGCGTTCTGATACGCAAGATTGGCCGCGTCCACCGCGGAGCGCCCGAGAGAACCGTTCTGAACGTTTGCAGTGGCCCTGTCGAGATCGCCTTTTGCTACCGCGACCTGGGCTTTTGCCGCTTCAAGTGCGGCGCCATACTTATCGCCGTCGATATCGCACAGCCCGTCGCCCTCTTTGAAATACGTCCCGACCTGCCTCACAGAATTGACGCGACCGCCCTGCGCCGGTGCTATAAGGTTCGCATCCTCTATGCCTCGCAAGTCGGCGGAGTAGCTGCCCCAGTCTTCGAACGGACCTTCGTTGACATCGGCAACAACCACCTTGATCATGGCCGAATCGACGCGGTTCTGGAGAGCCGCTGGTTGCTTCTGCGGGTCCTTTCCACTGCAGCCAATGAGCACCGCACCCGCGGCGATGCATACGGTGGCCGCTGCCGATATGATTGGAATGTTCATTTTTCGTGCGTTCATAGCTCCTCCAACGTTCTTGAAATCATCCGGTCTACTTGATCTTGATAATGTCACAGCCCATGGCGACCTGCAAAGCGGCGCGGCTCCTGGTCTGACGGTATTTCGCATTTATCATTCCCAGTTCAGCCTGCTGGAAGGTTTCATCCGCGAGCTGAAGGTCGGAAAACTGGCCGCTCCCCTGCTTGAAGTTGCTGTTCGTCAAGTCGTAGGTCTCCTGCGCTGCGCTGAGCATTTCCTTTGAGGAGTTCAAATTGCTGTCCGCGGCCGCGCATTCGAGAATTGCCGAACGAACTTCAATTTCCACCATTTTTTCCATGGTGGACGCGACGATCTCGAGCTTGTTCGCGTCACTCATGTATTGAGCGGCCTTGGCGCTGTTCGCAAAACCGTCAAAAAGCGTCCATTGGGCGCCCACGCCCAGCGACCAGCTTGGACTGCCGTTGTTGCTCAGCAAGGAGAGATCAGAGTTCATCCTCGTATATCCGGCCGAGCCCGTCGCCCCTATTGTCGGCAGGTACATGGCCCGGTAGATTTTCGCCCCGCCCTTTGTGCTTTCGGCGAGGAGCCTCAATGATTTGATATCAGCACGGTTTGTCAAGGCTGTTTTTGCGGCGTCTTCGGGTTGCGGAATGTTCATGGCAACGACCTTGTCGAGCATTGAAACCGTATCCACTGCCGTTGAATCGGTGAGCGCCCGCCCCATCATCATGTTGAGATTCATCCGCGCCACCTTGGCATCACGCCGTGCGACAATAATCTGGGCCACTTGATCGGCGACGTCCGCCCTCGTCTTGAGGACCTGCGCTTTGCTTCCGGACCCATTCCGAAAATTTCGTTCCAGAAAACTGTTCAATTCTTTCTTTCGGTCAAGCGAATGTGCGGCAATTTCCGCTTTCTTTTGATACGTGAGAGCGCCAAAGAACACGTCGAGCGCCCCGAGTTGCAGCGTCTGCATATTGCGCTGGTAATTGTATTGAGCCGATTGGTTGTAGGTTTTCGCAACGTGTATCGCCTGGCCGACTTTTCCAAAAGTATAAATCGGCTGATTGAATGAAATTCCTGCCATGTAAATATTAGAATGCACCGGATTGGACAGGCTGCTAAAAGATTTCAGCAGGGGCGCGACGCTTTCCAAAGCCGAAACCATGGCGGAATCCATGGGGGTAAAGGTGCTGGCTTCCTTGGCAAGCGGACGAGAGGAACCCGAACTGCTGCTGCCGCTGCTGCTGAACGGGGATCCATAATTGTGAACATAGGCGCCTGTCGCAGAAATGTACGGCAAAGCGTTTGCCCAGTTCTCGCGCACCATTTGTTCCGACTTCTTGACCGTCTCCTTCATCATCTTCACAGAATCGCTGTTGGTGCAAACCTCACTGATCACCTGCTCCAGGCTCAACTGCTGGCCGGACGCCTGCGCGCAGACCATGACGGCCGCGCCCAATGCCGCCAGGATAAATTTCCTTTGATACGCCATGCTCAACTCCGCTGTTTTAATCTTGAGTACCTATTGCGCCGGTCATCAACCGCGGGCCGGTACGTTGGTAAATCCAAGTCCGTTCGTCAGGAAATCCATGATCTTGTCCGCGTGCGCCGTTACCTCTCCCACCTTACCGGAGCTCTTGCATTCGAACATCACGCCGCGGACAATGGATGAAACGAATTGCGACAGCGTTTTATCGTCGAGGAGCGAGGCGATTTCACCACGCTTCCGTCCGGCGGCAAAAACCGCGGCCGATAAATCCAGCATTTCCTTGCTGTAATGTTTGAAGCGGGCGGTCAATTGCTGATGGCGTTCCTGGAAACGCTGCATGCTGTTTGGCGCCATGGTTTTCAGATCGGTCATACTCATTGAAAAAGAAAAATTTTCACTATAAATTTTAAGGATCGCGATGAGCATCTCGCGCAGGTTGTCTTTTAAATGACGGTCCGGTTTGATTTCCTTTTTCAGGACATCAACGATTTTTTCATGCAACCTTATAAGAATAAGAAGGAAAATCTCTTCCTTATCCTCAAGGTAATTATATAATGAAGCCTTTGAAAAACCGGCGGTTGCGGCAATGTCTTCAAGTCTTGACTCATGATAGCCCTTTTCCGCGAACACCTTAAGCGCAGCGTCCAAAATAAGATTTACCTTTGCATCATGGACCAATTGATCGCGCACTTCTCGGGGCCGAGGATCCATATTGACTCCTATAATATTATTTTGACTTAGAAGTCAAATATAATGAATTTTGAGTTACTTGTCAATACTTTTAGTTCAAAATACGAATTACCATTCGCGTTATTGCTAACAAGTAGGGCCGCGCGAAATATTATTTATAACCGAGGCGTATTTTATATCGTTTTTTAAACCCGGTTCAACGATTCGCCAATTATGATGATTCAACGCAATATATGGGTTATTTTATGCTTGCTTATCCCCGCCGTTGCCCTCAACAACGACCGTGAACAGCCGCGGACGAATATACCGGTATCGCATCCCGATTCGCTTGTTATTGTATCTGGAGAACCCCTTGTGTTACCGCTCAACCCTCCGCGGTCCCAGCTTTTCAACGAATGCGCTTACTGCGAGGGAACCAGGGCCGAGTGGCTCTACGATCTAAACTCGATCAAGCACATGGCGTATGAATGCGGATTCGATTACGTGCTCGTAAGGTTCGACCGCCTCTACCGCTTGAGGGACCTTTCCGTAAAGGCGGTTTATTTTTTCTCCGCAATGCCACAGGCGCTCCGGTTCGATTCCGCCGTGGTGCACTACACCTCCGGCAGCGAAAACAAGACGCTGTTTTTTCCCTGCAGCACCTGCGCCGCGGCTCAGGGCGTCACGCCGGTGCTTCTGGACACGTCCTTTGCGGCAAAGCTCGGAATTATTGACAGAGCAGAAGAATTTTCGAGGAGTTTTTCCTCCGCCATGCTCGCGAAAGGGACCGAAAACGGCCTCCGCATAGCATTTTCCTTCGGCATGGCGGGCATGGGGTTCGTACTTGATGAACACGCAGGATTGGTCCAATATCCTCTTCCCTTGCCAGTGCATGGCACCGATTCCGGCTCTGCCGCGTATAAACTCGCCTGGTATTTCAATCCGATGCGCCTTGCTCCAGAAACGGACATCGGCGCCGGTCCGGCAATAAAAAACGTCTCGCTTTCCAACGACAGTCTGCAGCAGCTCGTGGTCGCCTTTACGGCAACAAGCGAATTCGGCCTACGCGAAGCGCTGTTGAGCTCGGACGATTACAACGAGAGTATTTATTTCAAGGGCTCGAAACGCGAGGGGATCGTTAAGACCCTCAAAATCGACTCTTCCCATTCGACGCTTGCGATCAAGGTGTACGATCTGCACGGCAACTCGGCGACCGTTTATTATCCCATCTTTACCGAAAAACGGGAGCTCGGCCGGCAGGAAGCCGCCCGGAGGAAGCGCATAGAAAAAGAACTGGAATGGGCGGGAAAAAACCCCCTCAATAAAATCATCTATACCCTGGGACAATTCGACGGCAACATCGGATGGTGGCTTCACGCGATTTCACAGGGAGCCATGGGCAGGGACCTTGCCGCGGACTCCCTGCGGGATGTCCGCATGAAAAAGGCGCTTGCGCCCGACACGGCAAAAAAAAGTCCGCCTGATTCACAGAATGGAATTGAAGTTATCGGGGAATAAAAAGAAGGAGCAATCACCAGCCACCGGTCAGCACATCCAATCTTGCTTAAAAACTATATTTCACTCTCGCAAACACCTCGTCATCATTTTTTATCTTCCCGAAATACGTTCCGTTTTTCCCGTCAATCAGCCGCGCGCCCAGCGCGATTTCCGCATTGTCAATTGGATACCAGGTGACCTGCGGCTGGCCGACGACGGCGTAGTTGTCCGCGATCTTCGAGAAATTCTTGATCTCAAGCCCGACCCCGATCGGCGTCAGCTTGAGCTTGTCGTTGAGCAGGTTCCAGTCCAGGTTGGCCATCAGGTAATCCTCGATGCTGTCTCCCCTTTCGTGGATGAACCCGTGGATATATTGCGCGTTGATGTAGATGTCGGCCGGGAACGTATAGTCGATGCCGACAACGAACTTCACGTATGGCTTGTTGTCAAGCGCCGGCGGGAGCGAGGACGTCAGGCCCGACGCCGCCGCCATGCCCGACAAAAACTGCGCCAGGGTGTCGTTGCCGCCGAACGTCACGGCCATGTCGGTCCTTTTTTCCGGGAAAAACACCGCCAGCTCGCCCCAGACGCCGACCTTGGCGATGGCACTGGAAAAATCGACCCCGGCCATGTGAAGCCGCGGGTATTCCAGCCGTATCGTTGCTTCTTTTATGTCAATGAGACTGTCTCTCATGTAATCCGCAGTCAGGTCGCTCAGATTCGTCGCCTCGGGCACGAGCGTGAGGCCGCCGGCAATCGGAAGGCCGTCGCGGAAATAGGCATAGCTCACGGAAAAGTCAACGCCGGCGACCCTTCCCCCGAACTTTATGCCGCCGATGGCATTGTCCCGCAGCGTGAGCGGCGGCATGATGACGGTGTCCCTCAAGTTTTTGATATTGACAAACGGTATTGTGCCCACCGACGGCATGAACACATTCACATAATTGCCGAAGGGCAGAACGTCGGGCTTGAACAGCGGCACGAACACGCCGGTAATCGAAAAATTACCGATGTAATACACCGCCTTGATTCCGTCCGACCCCAAATGCCTTCCGAAATCCCAGATGTCTTCGAGGTCGTAGGGATTGATGACGTCGGTCGGATTAATCTTGTCTGCCGTGCCCCATGCGATGCGCTGGCGCCCCACGGTGACGTCGAGGTCCTTCAACCCGAGGCCGTACAGGTCGACGTACCCCTCGCGCAGCGAAATGTTCAGCGGGGAGACCGTGCCGGTGTTTTGCAGGTCGGCTATGGTTGCGGGGGACGGGAAACCGAGAGAGCGTATCCAGAGATCGCTGGCGAATTTCGCCTTGCCGAACGCCTTCACCTCGCTTTTAAGGTCGAGCCGGTATTCCTGCCATGCCATATCGTAAACGCCGCTCACATGCGCCCTGTCGTCGGCCAGGATATAACCGTTCCACGACAGGGTAAGCGGCGTGGTTTCCTCCTGCGCCCTTGCAGGGATAAAAATGGATACCACCATGATCATTGACATAACCAAGCACTGTTTAAGCATATCGTCACATTCCCCCTATACAAGGTGAAGGAACACTTCTTCAACAACCTGCGATTGTCATTCCCGCGAAAGCGGGAATCCATTCTTCCATTGATCTGCACACTGGATGCCCGGTCTGAGCCGGGCATGACAATTTCACAAACCTGCGTTAACAAACAATCATCTCATCAAATATCTCTCACTGAATTTATCGTCGGGAATATTCGTATCATGCTTGATCGCCGACATAATCAGCTTGGTCTTGTGCTGTTCCTTCAAGTCGGTCATCACCGATTCGGTCGCCTCCCAGTAATTCCCGTATTTTTCGAACTTGCCTCGGTCCATGGTTTTGCAGTTGGTCCCGCTTTTGTCGAAATAATCGATCTTGACGGCGAGGAAATCACCCTTTTTGACCTTGACCATAAGCTTTGAGTAATCCGTGACCGTTTTGGGTTTTGGGGCAAGCTCCAACACGTAAAATTCACTGTCCTGTGAGGTAAGTTTGGCGTTCCAGCTGTCGGAATACCGTTTCGCCTCGAGATTTTCGTAGGTGAGATCGGTGCCGGCGAACTTGGTGTTTTTAACATGCGAGGCGATGCGCCGCGTTTTGCCGAATGCCGGCAGGTACACATACATCACCTCGTCCGGAAGGGAAAGAAACCCAATCCCCTTCTGGTCCGCGGGCGCGGTGAATTTCATGAGCCGCTTGTCGGGCCCCTTCTCAAGCGTTACCATGTCCCTCACGCTTTCTTTTCCGTTTTTGTCAATCAACACGAAGCGCACCTGCATGTCCTTGTCCTTAGAGGCGTAGAGAACGTCATCGACCTTTTTAAGAATTTCATCACCGTTAAGCTCCTTTTCCTGGGTAAATGCCGCCGACAAAAGACCCGACGCCAGCACCGCGATAAGAGCCAGTTGTTTCATGTAACACTTCCTTTGATGATTGTTTGTAAACAGTCGTTTTCCTTAATTCAAATCTTCCCGGATTTCTCCCCTTTCCTGCCACTTTTTCATAAAACCCCCCTTGGTCATGATGATGGTCGCGGGCAGCAGGGTGAGCGCGCCGAGGCCGCTGCCGATCATGGTGATGGCGACCAGCGCGCCGAAATGCTGCAGCGGCACGAGCCGGGCAAAAAGCAGCGTGACAAATCCCATGAAGACCGCCAGCACGTTGATGACGATCGCCCTTCCCGTGGTCCTGAGCGTATTGTCAAGCGCCTCACCCACCCTGTCGCCGCCTTTGTAAAACGTCTTGAACCGCACGCTGAAATGAATGGAATAGTCGATGCCGATGCCCAGCGCCACACTGGCCGCGAGCACGGTCGCCACGTCAATGGGGATTTTGGCAAAACCCATGATGCCGAACATGAGCACCACGGTAAGCAGGATCGGGATGAGGCCGAAAAGCCCGCCGACCAATGAACGGAGCTGGAATGCGATAAGGAGGTAAATGAAAACGAGCGCAATGATGAAACTTTGCACCTGGCTTTTTACAAGGCTGTCGTCCAGGTGCCGGTAAATAAGCGGCATGCCCGTGTGCCCGATTGAAAACGATACAGCGCCGGCAGAAAGGCCGGACAATGTTTTATACCTGCTAAAAACGTTTGCACCCACTGCGATGGTGTCGTGGCACAATTCGAGAATGTCCTCGGTGAGCATTGCGCACAGGGCGCTGTCGGACCGCAGGCCGGCCGACAACGAGGCTATCAATGAATTGCGGACAGCGACACAAACCGATTTTCTCAGTGAATCCGAAGCCGTTGAAAATGACGCCATATATCCCTGTTTTCCGAGAAACTCCTCGACTTTCTCCTTTGTAACGTTGCATACCGGAGCGCGTGTCCTGCAATCATATTCGACCTGTTTGCTTATCCTGGAAATCTGATTCCGGTAAAGCGTCTGCCGAGCCGCCTCGGGAACGGACGAGAGGCTGAACACGGCGAGGTCCGTGTCGAGGCCGGCGATATACGATTCGATGCCGTCGACGATGGTCCGCATCTTTTTTACGTCGAGCGTGCCCACCATCGCGATGAGCACCCCCTCGCTCTTGTCGCTGTTGACAAGTCGGGAAACAATGTCCTGTCCCTCGAGCAGGAAATACAGGTTGCCCACCTTTGCCCGTGAGTCCGGCACGATGCGCTCGCCCGTCATCACATCGTTCATCTCGGCGATCAGGTCGGCGACAGACTGCGGGTTCTGCACGCAGCCGAGGGATTTGAGGAACTTGGAAATGGTGCGCATTTCCCTGAGCACGAACGGGCTCTGCAGGTCGCCTCTGACAAGGATGTAGATCGGCCGCGACCCGCCGAACCTGCTTTCCAGAATCTTTTCCGTTGTTTTTATCGCCGTGCCTTCCTTGAAATAGTCTACAATGTCAACCTTGCGCTGGATGCGGGGAAATCCGACAATGCCGACAATAAGAACAAGAATGCCGCAGCCGATAATCAGGAACTCGTTTTTAAGAACAAAAGCGCCCGCGCCCGCCATGATCCTGCCGGAAAGGGTGTTTTTCGGTTTTATTACGGCATTTTCCCTGCGCTTTACGTTGACGAACGTGAGCACCGACGGCACAAACATGGTAGAAATAATGAGGGAAAAGAAAACACCAAGGGCCGAAAATATCCCGAACTCCCGGATCATGGTAAGGTACGAGCCGAAAATAAAGCTTGTAAACCCGAAAATGATGGTGATCGCAGCAAGGATCACGCGAGTGCCGACTTCGCGGAAGGCCCGTTTCGGTTCATCGCCGCGGTTTCCGTAGCGTTCCTCGGGCTTTTCGTCGAACTTCCCGAGAATGTGGATGCACGGCGCCGTTCCCACGGCAATGAGCAGCACGGGAATGATGTCGGAGATGATGGTAAGCGGGATGCGCAGCAGGCTCATGGTACCGAGCGTCCACACCGTTGCAATAAGCACTGATAAAAGCGGCACCAGCACACCGCGCACCGTGCCGAAGCTGACGAACAGCGTGAGAATAATAAGCAGGCTTACCAGTGGAACAAGCTTGGCGAGGTCGGAAAAAATATCCATTGATATTTGATAAATCATTTCGGGCATGCCGCCGAAATACACGCGCGCCGGGAAATGCATCGTGGCAACGGTCTTCTTGATGCCCTCAACGGTTTTCATCTTGTCGCTTTTGTCCGCGAGCTGGCACACCACCAGCGTGGTCTTGGCGCTGCTGTCAACGAGCCTGCCCTTGTAAAACTCCTTGGAAAGCGTGTAGGCCTTGAGCCGGTCAAATGCTGCCTGCGAATCCGGCATTTCGGCAAGGTCAACGAGCCTGCTTATTTCCAGGCCGTCCGGCGTTTTCTTGACGTCGATGATGTTGGCAAGGCTTGTCACCGACGACACGCCCTCAGCGAGCTTGAGCTTTTCCGTGAGCGAGTCTATGCGCAGAAGGGCCGGCCTCGAAAACAGCGCCGGATCTTCAACCGCGATGATCGCAAGGGAATTTCCATTGAATTTCTCTCCGATCTCGTTGAACAGCGTCACTGCCTTGTCTGTTTTGGGCAGATAGCTTATCACATCGCTGTTCACCCGAAGGTGCCTGAGCTGGTAACCGAAAAAAGCAGTGATGCCTACGGTGACGATGACGATCCAAATTCTGAACCTGAAAACAAAGTCGGCAAACTTTTTCACGCCTCGATGCCCCTTTTCACCGTTTTACGATGCCCATGAACAGCACGTCCAGAAGCGAATCCATGTTTTTTTCAACAGTCTGCCCACCGGATCGCACCGCCCAATCATATTCAAAACCTTTTATAGCCACGATGATTGCATAGCTGGTGAGTGAAATATCTTTTATGTTGAAGATGCCCTTGCTGTTTCCTTCATGCAGAAGCATCTTCATCAGCTCCCGCTCCTGAAAATCATAGGTTTCGCGCATTTTCTGAATGAATTCATAATGCCTGAGGTAATCGTCCCTCAGCGCGTTGTACATGTTGAGCAGTTCTCGCATGCACTGCATACGCACGAGCACGTAGGTTTTGATCTTCTCCCGGGGATCTTCGACTGCCTGCAGAGCAGCGGTCATTTTCTGTTTGAATTGCTCCGTCTCTTTTTCGAGAACAGCGGCGAACATCTCGTCCTTGCTTTTGAAATAATAGTACAGCGAGCTCTTGGCCATGCGGACAGACTTTGCTATGTCGTCAACCGTGGTCTTGGACAAACCGTACTTTGCGAAGAAATCGCCGGCGGTTTTGAGAATAAGCTGTCTTGTGGCCGCATCGCCGGCATCGGGTTTTTCCATAATTAGACCTTTCGAACGAATTGGTTTTTTGGTCGAAAAATATAATGGATTTAAAATATTTTGTCAATAATTTGATTAAATATGACTTTATAAGATAGTTGACATGATTTGAATAAGATATTGTTTTTAATGGCGATAGACAGTATGGAATTTAAATGATATTTCTGTAACAAATTTTCAAATATAGACGTTCAAATAACAGAATGCGTGATGAATAATTGGTGGATAGGATTATTTTTTACAAGGCAAGATTAAAATGAAAAAAATCTTTTTGCTTATCCTTCTTGCAGCTCAAGTGTTAACAATTTTCTGCCACCAGGAACAAAATACACAGTATTTGATTACTTTTCGATGGCCAGCAGACAGTCTCGGTAAAAATCAAAGAGAATATCAGTAATTAAAGCCAGGATTACAGATAGTTGACAGCAACGGCGTTCTTATAGGTATGGTTTCACAAGTCTCTTTTTTGAATGATAGTGTTGATGTTAGGGCAATGCTTGATAGACAAATTCAAGTTGGATCTGAAATTAGTTATTCTCCATGTCCTTTATCACCGCGTTTTACTATCGAATTCTCCAAACAACATAAATATTACTGTCCTCGTGACGTTATTCATTTTAAGGTGCCACCTACGCCAGTAGTATGCCTTTAACTTTATCAAAAACTTATGAAAAAATATTTTTTCATCAATTTCCTCCTCCTGCTAACCTTTCTTTTTTCCTGCCACCCCGACCAATACCTCCTCTTCTACCACTTCCCTTCCAAAGAAATCCTCGCCGACAGCCGCGCCTACAAGGCGCTCATGCCCGGCCTGCGTGTCTTCACGATGAAAAACTACAAGGAGAAACTGATCGGAATGGTCGGTGCCGTGCGGTATGAAAAAGACACCGTTGCGGTGGACATCATGCTCGACAGGAAAATCCCGGTCGGGTCAGGCGTCAGGATGTTTCTTTGTTCAATGCAGAACGTTGTCTTTACGCTTGCGAAGGGACACAAATGTTATCGGCCGGGGGAAATGGTGAAGAGCGGCATTTCGTTGGACCGGGCATGTCAGTGAATGGGATGAGTATGTCATGAATCGATGAAATATCAATGCCGACATAAACGAATTTTTTTAGGAAAGAAGAATCTTTTTATGATTCAGTAAGCCGTTTATTTCTCAATAAATTATTTTTATCATATGTTCGACTACGATAAAAACCAATACCTCAAGGAAATCTTTAACAGAACCAACGTTCTGCGCAAGCCCATTTCCGGCATTGTTTCCGGTTATCACGAACTCCCCTACATTTTGGTCGCGCCGGATGAAGCCAACGAATCCGCGTCCGTGGAAATCAACGGGAAGATAAACGTGTCGCCGAAGTTCATCATCACCCCTTCGATGCTCGGCGAGACCTTCGGTGACGTTTTTGACCCGGAGACGTTTGATAAGGAGCTTCAGGGCAGGATGTTCTCGTTCGCCTATGCAAACAAGAAAAACATGAAGATTGAAAGCGAGTATTTCAACGTCCAGAACTTCGACGAGAAGCCCGAAGAACACCTCAACAGGGTTCACGACCAGTTGTGTAGTCAGGAGAACATCCGGACCGGACTTATTTTCGGTCCGAAATTCAAATATTATCCCGTATCGCTCGACCGGTTCATCAACGAAATCGTGGACCGGGAATTCAGGGTGTAACGCAACCTCTTGAGCCAACCGGTAGCGTCTATGGCGTCCACGGCATAGACGCCCCGGTCACCGCATCAATTTTATTAGCCGCTAGCAAGCTGTCCACAGGCTGCAGATCCTCCCAGGACAACCATCAACTCCATCCGTTGCCCTCCTTCCGGACGCTCCTTTTCACATGATAATATATGGGTTTCATGCAGCTTTTGTCAAAATCTATAATCGCGGACTTATTTCAATAAACTATTTTAAAAAAGAGACCTTCTATGTGGTTTTTGGGATTCTATCGATTGTACGTATCCCTCTGTTGCGGCATCGCATGCTACTTGTTTATCACAAAATCAATCTGGCTCTCCCTTCTTGTCGCAGCCGCATTCAGGGCGCTATGGTTCGGAATTGAAAGAATCCTCGAGCTAATACTTGTTGACAGAGATTTCAAACGCCATATTTATTCTTTCAAGCAGGAGCTCGGCCCTTACGGCATCCGGCTTGCAAACAAGGCCGAGCAGGACTGGCGGATAAAAAAAAGCCTTGCCGAGGTATTTGTGGCAAACCCGGCACGGCTCAGGAAAAATGTGGAGCAGCTAACGGTAATGGACACGATCTTTAAAGCCGGCATGAGCCCTCAGGGCGACGACTGGCTCCTGCACGACTGCAAGCTCAAATACGGATCTTACCGGTTGGCCAAGCTCGAAAAGCCTGCCCCATTGTCAGCGTGACCGGGATTCCTCGGCCATTTTATATGAGGTATCCGTGTAAATGATATTCGACCTGGCAACCAGGCTGTCAATGAAATGCGTGACGACATCATTCTGCTTTTTCAAAATGAGTGTCGCCTTGATCTGGTCTTTTACCTGGTCGAACTTCGGGGGCGGAAGCGCTTCCTCTCCCGTCTTTTTAAATATTATGAATCCCGCATCTGTTTGGACCACGCTGCTTACCTCATTCGGTTTGAGCGACAGCACCACATAGTCCAATTCTCTTTTAAAATCTCCTTTTTTTAACCAGCCGATGTCTCCGCCCGCTTTCGCGGTACTGGTGTCATCGGAATATTTCCTGGCAGCGGCGGCGAAGTCCTTGCCTGCCCGTATTTCAGCCAGGACTTTTTCCGCCTTTTGGGCGACGGCGGCCCTCTTATCAGCCGGCATGTCTTTTTTTACCGTGAACATGATCTGGCTGACCCGGAAACGCTTCTCCGAAGGGAGTTTCGTCATATTTTTTTCGTAGTAATCCTGGCACTCTGCCGCAGAGGCGGTGTCGACATGTTTGATCAGGATCTTGATCATTGAATCCACCATGAGCCCTTCCTTTGCCTGCTGCCACATTTCCCGGCGGGTCTGCCCCATTTTGACCAGCGCGCTGTCGAAAGTGGCCGAATCCGGAAAGCGCCTCTTGATGTCGTCGATCAGCTTTACCGCCACGAGCGAATCGAAGCCTATCTGGCGCTTTTTGGCCTCCTGGATCATCAGCTCGGTGGCGACGAGCTGCCGGGCAACGCTTTTCTTGAGCGTCGCGGGGAGCCCCTGCAGCACCTGTTGCGGCGCCGATTGTTTATACATCTCGAGCACCCGTTCGATGTTGTCCTTTTTTATCCAGGTGCCATTGACGCATATCACGCCCTGCTTTGAAGCTTTGTCGGTCGCGCAGCTTACCATGAGCATGAGAATGACCATCAAGCATTTCTTCATAAACCGGCCTTTCAAGGTTGAAATTGATAGAATGGAATAAGAAAGGAACAAAAAATATATATCAAGCCCGGTGAGAATGAGTGGTAAATGAGAATTTCGCCGGCGGGTTTTAACGAACTAACGCATCAATTCATGAACGCTTTGTGTCATCATCAGATTAAAAACAAATCAAGCAACGTCGGCATCATCCACCCACTTCTTTTTTTTGGCCACGCGCAGAAACGCCTCGACGACGTCCGGGTCGAATTCAACGTTGCAGCCTTCCTTGAGGCGCTTGATGGCCTCCTTCTTGCCGAGGCTGTTGCGGTAGGGACGGTTCGACGTCATGGCCTCGAACGCGTCGGCGACGCGGATGATGCGTGCGCCGATGGGGATCATCTCGCCCTTGAGGCCGTCGGGGTAGCCGCTGCCGTCGAAGTTCTCGTGGTGGTACAGGATGAGTTTGTAAAGGTCCTGGAGAAAGGGCACGTCCTTGACGATGTTCGCGCCCAGGGACGAGTGGGTCTTCATGATGCCGTTGAACTCCTCGTAGGTGAGCGATCCCGTTTTGTTAAGGATATAGCCGGGGATGCCGATTTTTCCGATGTCGTGAAGCAGTCCGGCGTCGCGGATGCTGCTTTTTTTCTTGGTGTCGACGCCCATCTCGTTCGAGATTTCCTCCGCGATGTTCATCACGTTTTCGGAATGGCCGTGGGTGTACGTGTCTTTTGCGTCAACCGCGATGGCCAGCGCCTTGATGGTGCGGATGTAGTTCTCCTTCATGTCGTTGTACAGCTTTGAATTGGTGAGCGCGATGCGCGTCTGGCTCACGATGCTTGACAAAAGCGTTAGCTGTTCGTGTTTTCCTTGGAGGTCCTTCATGGCGCCGAAATACAGCGCGCCGTAATCGAACGCCTCGCCCACGATCGGCACCGAGTATTTGAACGCCAGGGGCATCACGATGTTCGGCGCGAACTCAAGCGGCGGCATGAGCTGGCGGAACGCGACGCGTTTCTGCTGCACCCTGCTGTGCGTGGCGCGGTTGTATTCCACGATCACCTCGGCGCAGACCTTCTCGATGTCGGGCTGCGCCAGAACGCCCCGCGTCCAGTAGAGCAGTTCGTGCGTGCGCTTTTGCACGATGAGAAACGCAATCACATCGATGGGAAAATGCTTCTGCACGGTGGAAAAAAGGCTCCTGATCACGTCGTTTTCGTCAACGAGCCCCATGAGCTGCTCCGAGTAGGTGCTGATGAGCGACAGCTCGTCGAGTTTCTGCCTGATGGACGACAGCAGGTTGGCGTTGTTGATCGCGATGCTCGCCTGCGCCACGAGCATGTTGATGATGTTGAGCTCGACCATGGAAAACTGTTCCTGGTTTTTTCCGCGGTTGAGGTTGATGACGCCGATGACTTCCTGCGCCACCTTGAGCGGAACGCTGAGCGACGAGCCGATTTCCTGCCGGTTGAGCCGCAGGTTGAGGTCGGGCAGTTTCTCGGCGTCGGAGAGCAGCAGGGACCGTCCGTTGTTGAGCACCCATTTTGAAATCGCCCACTCGTCTGTTTTGTCAATCGGCGACCGGATCTGGGTCAGCTGTATGCCTTTCTGCCGGACGATGACGAGCTCGTTGGTGTCCTTGTACACCAGCTGGATGGAGCCGCTTTCGGCCTTGGACACGGTGAGACAGTAATGAAAGGTGACGTCCAGCAGGTCTTCGATGTCGTGCGTGCTGGTGAGCTTCTGCGTTATTTCGTGCAGCGAAACGAGCTGCGACAGCAGCGTGTTCTCGCGCACCAGCTTGGTGGTCTGCAGCGCCCGCGCCACTTTCTGCTGGAGCACGTCGAGCTCGAACGGCTTTACAATGTAGTCGAAGGCGCCGCTTTGGATCGCCTCGATGGCGGTGTTGATGTCCGGATGCGCCGTGGTCACGATCACGGGGATGGCCGTCGCGTTTTTCCTGGTCTTGTTGAGGAATTGGATGCCGTCCATCACCGGCATGTGGATGTCGAGGATCACCAGATGGGGCCGCAGCTCGTTGAAGAGTTCGACGGCCTGGAGCCCGTTAAAGGCGAGCACCGTTTTATATCCGAGCCCCGAAAGAAATTTGGACAGGGCGTCGCACAGCGTCTTGTCATCATCAACAATGAGAATAAGATATTCTTCACCGATGTTCATCGCGAACAGCTCTTCTTCCCGGACTTTTTACTTAGAACAGCAGGCAAAAGGCGGAATCCTGCTCATGCCGCGTCACTGATCATATATCACTGCTAATGGCGATAGGTCACGCTCAATTGATACGTCGGCGCAAGCTCATGGGTAAGACAGGCAAAGTCGAGCCCGAGTTTCTTTTTAAACAACGAAAGGCCGCAGCCGAACGTCCAGGCGTTCATGACGCTGTGACCCACGCGCACCGCGAAAATATCCATGATCCTGTATTCGAAGCCGATGCTGCCGCTCATGAAAAAAGTCACCGGATCGGATCTGAGTGAGGCAACGCCGGGCGTGTCGCTCGGGATGTTGAGGTTCTGGTCAGTCGAGCTTACAGTGTCGTTAGCGCCGAACAACGACGACAGGTCTTCGGCATTGGCGCCCTCGTTTGAAAGCAGGTCCGGCGTTTTGTACTGGATGGCAAGGTGGCCGTAAATGTACGGGATATCCGTCTGCCATCCCATGCCGAACCGCAGATGCGGATACGCGAGCTCGGAATAGGTCGAGCTCCACCGCGTGTAATTCGAGGTGACATTGTCGCAATCGAGCGCGAGCCGGATGCCGGGCCTCGGAAAATCAATCGCGGCGCCGGCGTCGAAGCCCATTCCGTACCCGCGGTACAGGTCAAAGGGAAGGCGGTGCCGCTGGGCATTGAGGCCGAGCCCCACTCCGAGGTTTATCCGGGGAGTAATGGTGAATTTATAGCCGTATCCCGCGTGAAAAAGGATAACCGATTCCGACGAATACTGCAGACGGGTGGGATCGTACACCGGCTGGCCGTCGTTGCCGATTTCCAGGTTGTCGGTGCCGGGTATTCCCGGATTGTAAAGATAGCTCAGCGACAGGCAGAAGCCCGAGACGCGGTCGATGGCGCCCGCATACGAGAGCACCGAGGCGCTGAAGGTGTTCTGATAATACGAGGAATACGAAAGCGTCAAGTCGTTTGCGGAATCAAGGCCGAGCACCGCAGTGTTGGCTTGCGGCGAGCCGCTCTTTTCAAATACAATGTCCGAGCCGCCGGTGGCGGATGAGCGCGGCAGGTAAAACAATTCCCGCGTGTCGTCGGAGTAGAGATTCTTTGTAGCGGGGAATACGTTAACGGTGAAAAAAACGGCGGAAAAGCACCAGCACGATAAAAACATGCGGTTGTTGTTTTTCATACAGTATTTACGGATGAACAATGAAAAATATTTATAGCAGTTCAGGAAAAACGGGTACGGTCATGCCCTTTGCCGTTAAAATCGCCGCCGGGTTGTAGGTAAAATAACTTATTTATTGTGCCGGATAATCAAATAAAACAAATCCATAAACGTACATCCTCAATCAAAACCCTTGATTGAATGATACGGGTTTTCTATTTTTATTGTTCATGGGCGTATGGCTCAGCTGGTTAAAGCGCTGCGTTCACATCGCAGAGACCCCTGGTTCGAATCCAGGTGCGCCCATTTCCCTTCAACGCACGAAACGCCTGTTCCTGCCAGTTTCCGCTTTGGCAGATGTCGTCAGAGCCTTATGAAACGTTATTTTGTGCCTCTTTTTCTTGTGCTCGCCGCGGGCATGGGTATCACCGTCAGGGCCGGAGCGGCCGCGTCATGCATCAGCTTTGAATCGCCGCGAAGCGGGGCGGTCGTGTCCGCGCCTCTTTGCACGGTGGCGGTGAAGGCATGCGACCAGGTCGGTTCAATCACTTTTTCCGCCCGCTATTCCTTGGCGGGGCAAAACCGTGACACCTTGGTCGCGCTCGGCCGCGTCAAGCGCCCTCTCTTCTCATTTGTCTGGAACGCCGGCTCGGTGCCCAACCAGCTTTACAAAGGCATGACCCTTATCGCCGAGGCGTCCTTTACAAACGGCCAGCGCGTTTCGTTTAAGCAGGGAGGAGTGTTCATCGCCAACAAACCGGTTCCCTTTTTTGCCGCGGCAATTCCGTTTGCAAAAGGAGAAGGTTCCTTGCTTTTCGCCAAAAACGTTGCAGCGGGCCGCGCGCCTGGCGCCGCACATGTCGCGGCATGCTGGAATAAAGGCGGTATCACCATTTTAACCAAAGCCCAAGCTGCGTTCAATTTCAGCGGCGCGTCAAAGGACAAGCTCGCCGCCATGGGGGTCGAGGTTTGCATCGACCCGTCTCTTTCTCGTAAACCGTATCCGCCGCAGCAGGCCTTCAGCTTTGCGGTGCCACTCGACGGCCCTCCGTTCCGCATTCTTTACAAGCCCGTTTTTTCAGAAGACGGATCCTTCAGCATCGCAACCGAACGGGAACCATACGCATGCGCCAACGAAGTCCATAAGGAGGACGGCAAAGGTTTCACCATCGACGTCACGGTGCCCGCCGCGCTTTTCGGTGCAACGCTCCCCGACTCGTTCGGGTGCAATGTGGTCGTGCGGCTGCCCGGCGAAAACGGCCAAATAACGAGTATTTCCTGGACCGAATCTCCGGAATCGGACCAGCTCAGCCCGTATACCTGGGGCACGGTGACCCTGCTGCCAAAACCGTTTTTCTCCTCGGGATGGATGCAATGGTTCATGAGCTTCGTCGCGGGCCTTCTCCTCGCGCTGCTTGGAGGAGGCGTATTTTTCTTCATCAGGAAACGGACGATGTCGTTCGATCAGTTCGAGCAGACCGAAGAGGAAAAGAAACTGTCGGACCAAGTTTGTCAATTCATCGATGAAGCCATCACCTTTAAGGAGCTCTCGCTGGACTGGGCTGCGGAAAAACTCGGGCTTACCCAGGGCAGGATAAGCGCGGTGTTGAAGAAATGCGGCGGGAAGAATTTCCGCGATTACATCATGGCGCAGCGCATCGAAATCGCAAAGGAGCGGTTGCGCTCCTCTCATTCAAGCGTCGCCTCGATCGCTGAGTCGTGCGGGTTCAAAAACGTGGGTGAAATGGAAAAATATTTCTCCAGGATCTGCCGGACCACGCCGCTAAGGTACCGGAAGGACAACCAGGTCGCCTAGCCGTTCCCCTGCTTCCCCGCTTTCTTCGATCCCTTTTTCGCGTAAAAAAGCGCCTTCTGGATTTCGAGGTCGAGCTGGTTCTTGTCGTAGGGCTTGGTGAACCATTTCCAGATTTTCATGTCCTCCACGCTTTTTTGCTCCGGCGGATATCCCGACACCACGATCACAATGAGCGACGGCTTGATGGCGCGGAGCCTCGCGATGGCAGCGTGCGGATCGTCCCTGCCGAGTTTCCAGTCCATGATAAGCACTTCGCATTCAGCAAGATGTTTGTTGAGCTCCCGCGCGCCCTCCTCCACCGTGGACGCCTCGCACACCGCATACTTGAATTCGTTCATGAAGAAACGCAGGATCGCCCTGATCTTGGGGTCGTCGTCGAGGAGCAGCACCATAGACGGCGTGCGGTTGAGCATGATCATGGTGGTGTCGTGCTCCACCTCGCCGCCCTCGCTTTCCGGTATCTCGATGCGGAAGGTGGTGCCCCGCTTGTCGGTGCGTTCCACGAAGACGCGGCCGTTGTGCAGCGACACGATCCTCTGGACAAGCGCGAGTCCCAGGCCCGTGCCCTTGCCCTTCTTCTTCGTGGTGAAGAACGGGTCGAAAATCTTGTCGAGTACTTCGTGCGGAATGCCCGTGCCCGTATCGGTGAACCGGATCACCACGGTGCCGGTCTTCTCCCCGTGCCTGCGGTCGGCGAAACATTCGATGGTGATGGTGCCGCCGTTTTCCATCGCATCGCGCGAGTTGCCGATGAGGTTCTGGAACACCCGCTTGAAATAATCATCGTCGCCCTGGATCCAGAGCGGTTCGTCGGGCGCCTTGAACACCACCTGGAACTTGGATCCCAGCTGGCTTCCGTACAGCGGTATAATGTCCTCGAAAAAACCCTGAAGATGGATGTTCTTGTAGTCGAGCAGCTTGTTTCGGCCGAGCGCGAGCAACTCGGAAATCAGGAGCTTTGCCTCCACCAGCGTCTCGGAGACGACCTCCATGCGTTTTTTTGTTTCCGGCTCAGCCGTGTCTTTCTGCACCTGAACGGTGATATCGTCCACGGTCTGGAGGATGTTGTTGAAATCGTGCGCCATGCCGCTCGCCAGCGTGCCCAGCGATTCCATCTTCTGGTACTGGTGCAGCCGCGTCACCATTTCCTCGCGTTGGGACAGCGCGAGCTCGCGGTCGCTCACATCGGTCATGATGCCTTCGTAGATGAGCGGTTTTTCCACCTCGGAGGTCGGCTGCAGCGTGCAGTCGACATATTTGGTGCGCCCGTTGAGGTCCTTGATCTGAATGGTGCCCTTGAATTCAGCTTTGTCAATTTTGAGCTGCCCGGGCTGCGCCAGAAAATCCTTGATGTTCCTGCCGGGCAGCACCTTGGCGGGCAGGCCGAGCAGGGCGAACGACGTGTTGTTCGACCACAGGAATTTTCCGCGCTCGTCAAGCGTGAAAAGCATTTCGGGCAGGCGGTGCACGAGGTTCTGATAACGCTGTTCCGAGCTGATGACCTTGTTGATGGTGGCGTAATTCTTGCGGGAGATGATGCCCGCGATGGCAGCGACGATCAGCAGCAGTACCACCCGGATGGAAAAATCCGAAATCCAGGTGTCCGTCGGCCCGCCCTTAAACAGGAATATATATAGATAATATGCGCTATAGCACACGGCAGAAAACACACCGCTGAAAATGGAGAGGGAGAGCTTGTTGTGCAGCGCCGTAAAGATGATCGCGATAAAATAGACGCTGAAGAGCGAACCGCAGAGCAGCGCAGACGGCGCGCCCATGAGTGAATACGAGACCAGCACTGTGGTGATGACGAGCACGTCGAGTATGACGAGAATGAAAGACGAATAGGTCCGCGCGCGGGTGGTGCTGTAGCGTGTCAGATAATAACCGCTGTAGGCAAGCATGGTGAGCACGGCGCCCATCTGCAGCGCAAACGCCCGCACCGAAATATCATCAACCGAATAACTGTAAAAAGCAAGGAGCGAATATCCCACCGCTATACCAAGCCTGATCCACGAGCTCCATCGCTCTGACTCGATCTCGGCCATGAGTATGGTCTGCGTTTTTCCAAGGAAATTCTTTTGCGTTTCAATGGTCATCGCGATATACACCTTCCGAAATCATGTCCTTCCCCAGATGAAGCGCTTTAGTAAATTTCTCAATTAAACCGGTTTCTTACAGATATTGCAAATACCCCGAAAGAAATTGAAATTAAAAAAATACCTTTGCGCCTTTCAGAAAACAATGTTCACTTGCATGCCAACGGCAAACGCGTAAAAGTATTTTTGTTTATTGATTATACCACAAATTGCTTGAAAAAGAAAGTTTTGCGTTTTTATGATTGCGCATTCACTTGTAATAAATCCCTGGGTGACCGATTTTAAACTATATGATGAATGGATGCACCCGGTGGGATTATACTGGCTCATCGTATTCCTGAGGCATAACGGATTAAATGTCAGTTATTATAACTGCCTTTCAAGAGAAGACGGCATTTCCTCAAAACCAAACGCCACAGGAAATTTTCCTTTCAGACAATTTCCAAAACCTGACCTTTACAAAAGTATAAGGCGGTATTATAAGTTGTACGGTCAATCCGAAGAATCCTTTGAGAAATATCTTCATTCAATACCTGAACCTGATATTGTATTTATCGGCAGCTCAATGACATACTGGATATTAGGAATACAGAAAACCGTACATGCTGTCAAACGGATTTTTCCACGAGTTCCGATTGTTATTGGCGGGACATCAGCAGTGCTTATCCCTTCATTCATCACCGCTTCAATGCCGGATGTCCGGATTTTTACCGGCAGCCTTTTTAACCAAAAGGCATTAGCCGGATCAGGAGTCCCCAGCCTTTCATCGTTGAAAGCACTTGACAGCAGCGCCTCGCTCATTCCAGCATTTGACGTGGCAAGTATTCAATTTCACGGCCCGGCGCTTTCATCACGTGGCTGCCCGCTCCGTTGTTCATATTGCGCATCCAGGTTTCTGCACAATCAGTATGAAGCAAGGCCTGTTTCCATCGTGGCAGAGGAGCTTGCGTTTATGCAAAACCGTTTTGGCATCCGGCATTTTGCCTGGTACGATGACGCGCTGTTATACCAGCCGCGCCGGCATTTCATTTCCCTGATGGAAGCCATGGTGCATGCGGGAGTTAAGGCCACATTTCACGCGCCGAACGGACTCCATGTTCGGTGGCTGACAAAAGAGACTTTGGAAGTCATGCGCTCCGGCGGGTTTAAAACGCTGCGCTTCGGGTATGAAAGCGGCAGCAGGGCGTTCCGCCGCGATACCGGAGGAAAAGCCCGCAAAGAGGAATTAAAAAAGAAAACCGGGCTCGCACTGCAAACGGGTTTTTCCGGAAATGACATCGGCGTGTATGTGATGGCCGGGCTGGCGGGCCAAACACCGCAGGATGTGGCTGACGAGATAAAGTTCGTGGCCACGCTTTCGGTCAAGGCCAAACCGGTGTTCTTCTCCCCTGTTCCCAAAACACCGCTCTTTGAAAACTATTCCGGGCAATTTCCTCAGCTCCTTGAAACGCCGCTGTCGCACAACGACACCTATTTCATCACGCAGCTTCCGGGATGGAGTCCGTCCGCGGTGCAGGAGATAATTGATTTAGCAAAATGGTTTAATGAAAAAATAAGTGACAAAGTAACAGAGTAACAAAGTCAAACCAAAAAGTTATATTTTGACTGTGCTGGCACATTGAAACTTGTTACCGCTTTTAAAAATCAAATGCGTTATAAATCCATAATAGCAATAATTATTATCCCCGCGCTCGCATACTGTGCCCGCGCCGGCGCGTTCGACTACAGTTTCATCATCAACCAGTTGAAAATGGGCGCGCCGGACCACGTGGAATTCCAGCAGGTGGCGGACACGCCCGTCACCTACCGTGCCTGGGGCGTGTGGAACTTCGGCCATCCCGCGGCGACCATTGCCGGCATCGCCACCGATTTCGGCAATTATTCAAAGATATTCAGGCACGTTTACCGGTGCGACCGCATCACCGAGCCCGCCCGGCGCGTGTCCGGTCTCGGAACATGGTACGTTGAGGGACGGGCAGCGATCGCGCGGGTGTGGGCCATCGGAAACATCGACACGCTCGGATGGAAAGACCCCTCTCTCCTGCGGTTCATTGCGCACCAGAACGAGGACCAGACCCTCGAAAGCAAATGGAATCACTCTATAAACGGATTCATCAACTACCGCACCCATGGCGTGTATCTTGCCGCGTTCATCCTTGCCATTGGCAGCGACTCTTGCAGGGTGGGAATCGTGGCGCAGGGCTGGGTGCGTGATCCCATGCCGCACTGGCTGATCAGCATGGCGACCGGGCTCATTCTTCCCCAACTGCTGGGGGATTTGGAAAAAGAAGCGCAGCGGCGGCACCCGGCGCAGAAACCGCAAAAGGCGCCGTGGTACAAGCGGTGGTACAAGAATATCAAGGATTTCTTGTTTTCCACAGCAGATCAGCGGAATATTGACGGATAGCGATGACAACCATTTTTAACTCCCGGCTTTGATGGATTTCCCGCCCGTTATAAGGTATATTTTTTCGGATTCCAATCAGATAAAACCGGATTGTCCTCAACATTTTTCCGGCAAGGTTTTCGCCATGAAATCTAAAATCACCACCTCGATTCTCATGATCTGTCTTGCCGTGCTCTGCGGCTTTGCTCAGCAGAAAAAAGAGACCGTCGCCATCATGACGCTCAAGGGCGGCGCCGGCGTCACCAAGGACGAGGCCGAGCTGATTTCCGACCGGCTGCGCGTGGAGTTCTTCAAGACCGGAATGGTTGACGTAATGGAGCGCGAGCAGATGTCGGAGATCCTCAAGGAACAGGGGTTCCAGCAGACCGGCGCGTGCACCAACGAATCATGCCTCATCGAGATGGGGCAGATCCTCGGCGTGCAGAAGCTCGTGTCGGGCTCCCTCGGTAAAGTTGGCTCCATGTTCATGCTCAACCTGCGCCTCATCGACATAAAGACCGCAAAAATCTCGAGGACCGTTTCCGATGATGTCAAGGGAGACCTTGAAGACATGGTCGGGCGCCTCCCGAAGCTTGCGCAGGAACTTTGCAGACAGGAGCCGCCGCCCAAATCCGCCCCGCAGGCCTCGGAGCGCAAAGAAGGCCGCAAGGAAACGCCAAGCAGGGATCAGCCGTCAAGCGAGCCATCATGCGACAAGCGCGCCTACATCGAAATGGCGCCGTTTGAAAAAGGCATTATCGGCTTTGACCTGGAGGAGCGGGACTGGCGCGAGGCGTACGAAAAGCTCGCCGACAAGCTTTCCGATTATATCAAGCCCGGCGTCGACACCGCGTCCCGCGGCGCGCTCGACAGAGCGCAGCAGTGCAAGGCGTATGTCATCAGGCCGCAGCTCGAATCATATTCCACCAGGCCGGCCAGGTTCGGCCAGAAAGAAGGCATGATGCGCATGACCTTCTCGTTCTTCGAGACGCCCTCCGCCGCAGCGCCCAGCCTCACGGTGACCATCGACGGGATCGGCGAGCGGCACTGGAAGGACGTGAAGCCCTTCATTAACGCGTGCGAGGAGACGGGCAAACTGCTCGGCAAACAACTTGAGAAATCGGGCGACCTCGACCGCATCAACGGCAAGAAATAGCGCGATGAAAACAACGATCATTGACAATGTAGAAGTCGTCCTCTCCCACCCCGTGGACGTGAAGGCCGAGTGGATCGGCCAGCAGGAGCCGCTGCGCCAGCTCCTCGCGTGCTGGATCACGGTCGCGAAAGACGACCTGCCGCTCACGCCGAGGCTCATCGGCGTGCCGGGCATCGGCAAAACCACGCTCGGCATCACGGCGGCGCAGAAGCGCGGGCAAAGCGTCTATGTGTTGCAGTGCACGTCGGACACCAGGCCCGAGGACCTGCTCATCACGCCGGTGCTTTCCGAGAAGGGAAAAATAGCCTACCATGCGAGCCCGCTTTTGTCCGCGGCGATCGAGGGCGGCATCGCGGTGCTCGACGAGGGAAACCGGATGTCGGAGAAATCGTGGGCATCGCTTGCCGGCCTTTTTGACAACAGGAGAATGGCCGAGTCCGTGGTGGCGGGCATCGTGGTGAAGGCGCACCCGGAATTCAGGGCGGTCGTCACCATGAACGACGATTCCTCCACGTACGAAATCCCGGACTACATCATGTCGCGGCTCCAGCCCGGCATCGAAATCTGCTTTCCGAGCCGCGAAGACGAGCTGAAGATCCTCTCGTACAACCTGCCGTTCTGCCCCGAGGAAATACTTGACATGTGCGTCGACTATCTGCAGCAGGCGCACGGCCTCGACCTTCCCTACTCGGTGCGCGACGGCATCAACGCCATCCGCTACACCCTCAAAAAGCGGAAAAACGGCTCAGGCGCGAATGTAAAGGACCTGTTTGCGGATTCCGTCAGGCAGATTCTCGGCGATGAGGCGCTCGACCTTGAGGCGCTTGCCGCGAAACGCAAACTGTCGGGCGAACATTTGCCCGATATGAGCCTCGGCGATTATTTCTTTCCTGACGACGAGGACCTCAATCCCGACGCCAAGGACCATTGAGGCTGGCTATGAAGCTGGCGGATTCCATCACCCTCGTCCCCTATATCCACGGAAAACTCACCTTTGCCCAGCACATACGCGACCTGTGCCTTCAGGAAAAATTCGACTGCATCGCCGTTGACATTCCGGAATGCTTCGAGGAGCATCTGCTCGACGCCATCCACGATCTGCCGCACATCTCCGCCGTGATCGCGCGGGGTGCGGACGGAACGGTGTATTACGCGCCTGCGGATCCCTGCGATGCGTCCATTGAGGCGATGCGCCAGAGCGGGCAGAACCATGTCCGGTGCTTCTGCATCGGCCATGCTGAGCTAAGTGCCCCTGCGCCGCTCCCGCCGCTTCCAGACGATTATGCCGTGGCGCAGCTCGGCTTTGACGCTTATGCGTCGCTGTGCCTGCGTGTGATCGCGTCGGGCCATCCCGAAATCGGCGCCAGTGGATCCGAGCATTTCCATGACCAGGAAACCGGCGCCCAGTTCACCGCGTTCAGGCTTCATCAGTTGCGCTGCGATTATCGCAACATTCTCGCGCTGGTCCACATGAACCGTTATAGCGCGGTGGTGCGCCATTTTAAAAAGGAGAAAACCTACAACCTCTCCTTTGCAAAGACGCCTTCGTACGCCATCACCAGGGAATTCGTCAACCCCGACCACCTCTACTTCGCGCTCGGCGAACTGCCGTACGTCGCCGGCAAGTTCGAGCGCGAACGGTATGAGCCGTTTTCGCGGCGCGTCAACCCGGCCGACACCGTGAAGAGCCTTTTCATCGAGACACGCGACGAATATTCCGACGCGAGCGAGGACGCGGCCTTTCTTTCCCCGGCCCGGATCCAGGCCGGCCTCACGTTTCTGCGCAACCTCACGGTGAGCGAGCGCCGATTCATGCCGACGCTGTTCGACATCGTGGCGGCCGCCAAGGGCGTCGGCGGCAACGCCTATGCGCTCCACATCCTTAAAAGCGCCAAATATTATCCGTATCTGCCCTTTGAACTTGACAAACCGCTGCTCTCCGTTGGAATTGACAAAGTGGAGCTGCCCGGGGATGCCGGCGCGAGGCCGGCAATCAACATGTTCCGCGACGTGCGGGTGTACTGGCGGACGCTTTCCATCAAGCCCGACCCCTCGCAATTGGCAAAAAAGAAATACCGTTTTTCGTGGCGGCCCGGCTCCGTGTGCTCGCACGTGCCCGAGGACCGGCGCATCGAGGGGTTCAACGCGCACGTGCGCAAAAAGGCCGGGGCCGTGGTGTGCGAGGACCGGTCGCTCACGGAGAAATTCACCGTGTCGGTGAAGGACGGCATCGACATCCGCGAAACCATGCGCAACTGGTTCAACGCCGACATTTACGTGCGGGAAATCCCGCCCTCGCAGGGAAAAACCGACATGGTGGTGATCATCTTCGACGAGGGGCACGACGACAACTACCCGCACTGCGCAACGTGGTACGCCGAGCATGACCAGGAATCCACCCTCACGTTCTACGCCACCGACCCGTACGCCGACCTGATCGGCCCGGGCATCGCACGCTCGAGATACGGCGGACTCTCCCTGCTGTTTCCGCCGCGCCTGATTCCCAACGTGTTCGCGCTCAGCGACGCGCCGGAGCTCAAAAGCCTTTCCGAATATCTCGCGTACGGCGCATTGTTGTTTTCACGGGAAAAGATTATTCCCTACGTCGCGGCGAAAAAACCGGGTGTGCGGCTTACCGGGCTGGCCAAGAAATTCAAGAAACGATTCGTATGGATACCGCTTTCGGCGTTCAGTATGGAAACGATACGGAAGCTGCGCACCTTTCATGTGCTCAATGGGAAAACCGTGCGGAGCTGGGCGGCGAGGTTCATTGGAGAATAGTCATCCCTGATGGATCCATCAACTATCTTTACAACCGATACATCATGCCTCACAAGTTGAAATCATTCACCTTCCTTGATTTTGTCATCATCGCATCATGTCTTGCCGGGGCTCTTCTCTTTTTACCCCTCATGCAATCCCACGCGCCCGCCACCGTCGTGGTTTACCGCGAAAACAAGAAAATCGCCCAATACGCCCTTTCTTCCCCAAAGGAAATCACCCTGAAGGGAAAAATCGGCGACCTGTCCCTTTCCATCCGCGACAACAGCGTGCGCGTAGCGTGGGCGGATTGTCCCAAGCAGATCTGCGTGCACGCGGGCGCGATACGGCGCGTTGGCCAGCAGATCGTGTGCGCGCCGAACCATATCCTCATCGAACTTGAAGCTTCGTCCGGGAAAGGCATCGATGCAATCACTCAATGACGCGGCGCAGCAGCAGGCGGTGAGAAAAACGGTGTGGCTCTTGTGCGCCGTGGCCCTGAACGCACTTGAATTTTTCATCCCGCGCCTCCCCTTTTTCCCCTGGCTCAAGCCCGGGCTCGCGAACATCATCACCATTCTCTGGATCATCGAATACGGCGCGGTTGATGCTGTGCTGTTTTCCCTGTTGCGCACGTGGATCGTGGGATTTTATTTCGGTTTTTCATTTCTCACCATATCCCTGGCGATGAGCGGCGGCGTTCTCTCGACCATTACCATGGGAATCTTCTGGAGCCTGCTCGGAAAAAACAAGCTTCTCGGGACCATCGGCCTCGGCACCATCGGCGCAGCGTTCCACAATGCCGGACAACTGTGCGCGGTGTACGCGCTCATGGCTGCCAACCTGCACCTGTTTTACCAGATCCCGGTGATGCTCATTGCATCCGTCATTTTCGGCGGTATCGTGGGGCTGCTCGCGCCGCTGGTTTACAAAGTGGTTGGACCCGGAATGATCTCTATGGATTCGCAAAACAATTTCCATCTTCCGGCGATCAGAGCTTCATCATCCAATCATTTCTTTTCATGGATACTTTTGTGCTCCTGCATTGCGATCGTCTTCTCAGATTCTTATGAAGCGCTGTGCGCATGCGCCGTTGCCGCATCGTTGATCGTTCAGATTCAACTCAAAGGATCAATCAAAGCATTCTTCAAGCCAATGTCCGGTTTCTGGGTGCTTTTCGTTTTTATCGCCTGCGTCGATCTGTTCTTTTCCTACGGCACGCGGATTGAAATTATCCCATTTGTCACGCACGAGGGTGTCGACGCGACGCTCAAGCAATGGCTGCGGCTCTGGACTTGGCTCCAGGTTTCCAGCATTCTTTCGTATTTCAACTTTCATGCGGTGATGCTGCAGACTTTACGGGCAATATTCAAGCGGCATGATGAAACAATTTTCGCAGGTGTGCTTGCGCTGGAATATTTTCCCGGGATCGCGGAAGATGGGAAGAGGTTTATAAAAAATAAAATTGCTGTAATTTTTGGGCGAAAAGAGGAAAAAATTTTGAAAAACAGCCTTGAAGGATCAATTGAGACTAACTGGATAACTGCTTTGGTTACAGGGCTTTATAAGCTTGTTATTTTAAGAGTGATAAAATAAAAATCATCGGCACCAATTTTTCCTGAAGCCTCAATAAACGATCCCTGCTATCGGTAATTCACCACAAAACCAGGATTGGGCGTCAAGGACTGCTTCAGCCCCGCGCTCGCCCACCCCGTTTTCGTGCTGTCAATGAGAAATCCCAACATGTTCCTTGTCGAAAGATATTCAAGCGCCTTTTCCGCGGGCATCAGGAACGCGGTCTTAATGGCCGCGTCGACCGCCAGCGGGTCGCGTCCCGTCACGGTCGCGCTCATGTTGAGGGAGCCCGGCTTGCCCGTTTTCGGATCGAAGAGGTGGTGGTACCGTTTGCCGTTGACAATGAAACACCGCTCATAATCGCCGCTGGTGAACACGCAGCCGCCGGTAAACGACAGCGTGGCGATCAGATTAACCGAATCGCGCGGATCCTGTATGCCGATCACCCACGGCTCGTTCGACGGCTTGGTGCCGTATGCTACAAGGTCGCCCCCGAGGTTCACCAGAAAGCTCGCGTGCCCCCTTTCGCTGAAGAACTTCGTGGCTTCCCGCAGCACAAACCCCTTTGCGATGCCGCCGAAGTCAAAGTGCATGCCGCGCGGTAAAACCAAAACGCTGTCCGAAACAAACCGGACGCGGCCGAACCCGGTGAGCGCGAGCACGCTGTCGATTTCAGCCTGCGACGGAACGTGGTTTTCCCTCTGGTGCGATTCCAATCCGTAAAGGGTCTTGAACGGCTCCACGGTGACGTCGAACAGCCCGCCGGACAACGCATATTCTTTTCTGCATGCGGCAATGATCGGGGAAAATGCGGCTGAAACGGACGCCAGGGAATCCGGCCGGTGGTTGATTCGCCATATCACGCTTGACTGCTTGGAAATGGAAAGCATGTCCTCGAGCCGTCCCGTGAGCGCCTCGAACGAATCGATGTCGGCCTCGGCCCGCGAGGACGCCGAATACACCGTGACGTCGATGCCCGTGTCGAGGCCGAAAAAATGCCGGGCGTGCTTTTCCACCCTGGCGCAGCCGGCGAGCGCCGCGCCGATGCCGAAAAGCACGGCGGCGCTACAGGTCAAGCGGAGCAATGATTTTTTCACCGTTGAAGTCCTTTTTGGCAAGTAAAAGAAACGCAATCCCGGCGGCGGCGAGAAAAAGAAACAGCGGCCATCCGGGCACGCCGGCCGCGTAGCGGAGCGCGTAATAGATCCCGCACACGAGGCCGACGAACAGTAAGTTGACAAAGGGCAGCAGGCGCGGGCTCGACAGGCGTATGGACATCCACGCGCCGGCGGCCGCGTTCATGAACGTGCCCGCGCAGTAAAGCAGCGCCCCGAACAGCAGGGAATCTGTTTGAAAAAGACACTGTTTGGAAATGAGGCTCGCCCATAAAAACGACAGCGCGAAGCTCAGCCCGCCGATGACGACGGCCATGAGAATGACAAAACCGGTCTTCCCCAACAGGACGCTGTTGCGCGGGAATCCGCTGGTCAGAAGAATTTCCATGGAACCGCTCAGGCGTTCAGCCACGAACACTGAATTGGCGAAGCTGCCGCTCACGATGACCGAAAAGAAAAGCCACCAGAGCGGGTTTCCGGACAGAACGGATCCCGAACCGCTGCTCAGCGGGATAAAACTCCAAACAAAAATCAGAATGCCGTGCACGGCAAAAACGCCCTTTTCGCTTCCGAAGAAGCTGCGCCATTCCTTTTTAATGATGGTGAGGGTGTCTTTCATTTTCTATTCCTATTAAGAAAAATAGCCACAGAGGCACAGGGTGAAAGCAAGTTTAATCAAAATTTACTGAAAAGATTTGGTTATCCATTCCCCGTCTATTCCGAATCCAATTTTCAACGCTCTTTTTCTCCGTGTTCTCTGCGTCTCTGCGGCTATTTTCTTGTTTCCCGGTAATGATCGCGTATCCTGTCTTTAAGGTCGTCCGGTTCCGGCCCGACTTCCTGGATCTCGCAGCCTTCGGCAACAAGCGCGGACACTATTTTCGGGACAACCGCGGGTGGGTCTACAACGGAAAAACGCCATGCTCCATTGTCATACTCCGGATGAAACCGGCAGATGTCCTCTATGACTGAGCCGAAGTTCTGCCCCTGCGCGCAGCGCACGAACCACGGTTTCGGCATGGCCGCTTCATCATGCGACTTGAGAATATCGATGCGTTTGTTGTGAAGCATGCCTACCGTGTCGCACAAATCCTCTATTGCCTGAAGCTGGTGGGAACTGATGAGCACGGTGCCGCCCTTTTCCTTGGCGAGCTTTACAAGCCGGTAAAAGTGGTCGCTTGCGTCAACATCGAGGGCCACCAGGGGCTCGTCGAGAAAATACACGGCGGGCCACGAGAGAAACGCGCGGCAAATGGCGCATTGCACCTTCTGTCCCCTCGACAGCAGCTTAACTTTTTTCTTTCCGTTGCGGAATTCATCCTCGATGAAGGTGTCCCGCCAGAACTCGTTTACATATGCTTCCACGTGCCGCCATTCCATTCTCTTTGCCGCGGAAAAGACTTTTAAGTTCTGGGCCACGGTCAGGTTGCCGGCAAACCCGTCATGGTCAAGGATGACGCCGAGCCGCCGGAAATATTCCGCCCGGTGCCTCCAGGGATCAAATCCGAGCACGTTGATGCTTCCCCGGTTGGGACGCAAAAGGCCGAGAAGCAAGCGAATCAGCGTTGTCTTGCCGCTGCCGTTCAGGCCCACGAGCCCGAACGCGCAGCCTTCAATAATGGACAAGGAGGCGTCGTCGAAAATTGCGTTCTTGCCAAAGCTTTTAAACAGGTTCTGGATTTTAATGACGGCGTCGGACATAGGGATTAAAAATGCCTTATGCGACGATGATTTTAAAGTGCTTATTTTAAAATAGATGCTGTCGGTTGCCTGATGACATCATCCGCCGACTATTCTTATTATTATAAATAAAATTCTCATCATGTATTTTTAATTCATGAGAATCATCACTGCCACCACCGCGGGGTTCTGCATGGGCGTGCGGCGCGCGGTCGACATCGCGCTCGAGCAGGCGGCCAAATCCGGCGGCGGCGTGTACACCCTTGGACCACTCATCCACAACAACCAGACCGTGCAGATGCTCAAGGAGCGCGGCATCACCGCGCTTGACGATGGCAACCCGCCGCCGGCGGGATCGTCCATTCTCATCCGCGCGCACGGCGTGGCGCCCGAAGTCCAGCGCTCGTGGGAGCCGCGCGGCCACGTGATCGACGGCACATGCCCAAAAGTCAAGACCGTGCACCGCGTCATTGAGAAATACCGGGCGCAGGGCTACGCCATCGTCATCACCGGAGACGCGGGACATGCCGAAGTGGTGGGACTACAGGGATACGCGGGCGATGCCGGCCACCTCGTCGGCTCACCCGACGATGTGGAAAAGCTGCCCGGTTTAAAAAAAATCTGCCTTGTCTCGCAGACCACCTTCGACAACGTCACCTTTGACGAAATCGCCGGCGCAATCCGCAAGCGCTTTGCGGGCGGCGAGGTGGTGATAAAAAAAACCACCTGTTCGGCGACCGACCGGCGTCAGGAAGAGACGCGCGAGCTCGCGAAAAAGGTCGACGCCGTGCTCGTGGTGGGCGGGAAAAACAGCGCCAACACCAGGCGTCTTGCAAAAATCGCGGCGGAAACCGGTACGCCCACGCAATGGATCGAGACCGAAAAAGAAATCGAATGGGACAAGATCGCCAACTGCAAGACCGTGGGCATCACGGCCGGCGCGTCAACGCCCAACTGGATGATCAAACGCATCACGGATTATCTTTTGTATATGGACCAAACTCGGAAAATCACGCCGGTAAACCTGCTGCGGCACGTCATCGACCTTTTTTCCACGCTCAATATTTTTGTAGCGACCGGAGCGGCGCTCGTCTATTACGCGTCGTGCGTGCTCCAGGGACTGCCTCAAACGGTTTCCGGTTTCGCGCTTTCGTTTCTTTATTTCCTTTCAATGTACCTGTGGAACAGCCTCACGAGCATGGAAGCAACCCAGCACCTCGGCGTGGGAAGGTACCGTTTCTACAGCGCGCACAAGCCCGCGCTGTATGCGGTGGTGGCCGTGTGCATCCTGCTTATCCTGGTAATAAGTTTTCTTGAAAGCAGGGTCCTTTTTTATCTCATGCTATTCGCGACGTTTGCCGGATCGGTGTATCATATCACCATCGTTCCCGCATTTTTACGAAAGTTCCTCCGGTACGGCAAACTCAAAGACGTGCCCATGTCACGCGACCTGTTCGTTGCGCTGGCCTGGGGCATCGTGCTCACGTTCGTTCCCATGGCGGGCGCCGGCGGCGCGAGCCGCATCTCACTGATCACCATGCCCTGCTTCATACTCATTTTCGTCCTGGCGTTTCTCCGCTCCTTGATCTTTGATTTGCGCGATATCGAAGGCGACAGGATCATGGGCAGGGAAACGCTGGTCACCATCATCGGCGAGGAAGGGGCCAGAAAACTCGTTCTCGCGGTGATCCTGCTCACCGGCGTCGTGTGCGCGCTTTCTCCCCTGTTCGTCGGGCCGGCAAAAAGCCTGCACGTGTCGGTAGGATTTTTTCTCCAGATGATTCCGCTTCTCTATCTGTACGTTTTCATGCGGTTCAACCGCGAGCACCGGATAGGCAGGTCGGTGCTTTTCAACCTGTTTGCAGACGGGCATTTTTTCCTGGCGGGGCTGTGCGCTTGGCTGGCGGCGGGTGTACGACAACCTTGACAGTTGAAAGTGGGAAACTGGAAGTTGAGGGCAAAATACCTGTCATGAAACCGAGGCTTCTTCTCCACATCTGCTGCGCGCCGGACGAGGCATGGGTGGTGCATTCGCTCTGTGCCGAATACGATCTGCGCTGCTATTTCTGCAACCCCAACATCCAGCCCCGGGAAGAATACGACAAGAGGCTTGTAGAGGCGCGCAACACCGCGCGGCGGTACGGCGTTTCCTTTGACGCCGCGCCTTACAAACCGGAAGACTGGGAGACCGCAGTAATAAACTTTCTTGACACCCCGGAAGGCGGCGCGCGGTGCGAGCAATGTTTTCTTCTCAGGCTCAGGGACACGGCGCGGTTCTGCAAGGAAATCGGTTGGACATCCTTCACCACGGTGATGAGCATCAGCCCGCACAAACGGATTGACATGCTGAACAAGACGGGAAAAATCGCAGCTGATGAATTCGGGGTGACGTACGAGCCGTTTAATTTCAAGAAGAACGACGGGTTTTTAAAAAGTATCAAGTTGAGCAGGGAGCTGGGACTTTACCGACAGGATTACTGCGGGTGCAGGCTGAGCAAGGAGGAGAGGAATTTGAGATTAAAAAAATGAAATTGGGCGTTCCCGGCCGTCCTTCCGGTTTCGCCTTCGGCCCGGGCCGCCACGGCGCTATGCCGCTTCGCGGGGCGCTGGGCGGCACCGCGCTCCAGCGCGGCCTCCAGTCCTGCTAACGCGCGGGCGGAGAACATATTACTATCAACCACTGTTTGGCGCGATGCCGAGATTTGATGCGTGAAAACTTCTGAAATAAATTTTAAATGTACCGAATGATAGCAAGTGCCAGGGGAACGCCCATCTCCCAAATTGAATTCTTATTCTAAAACAGTCTCCCGAAAAGTATTTTAAGGCTGTAAAAATTTTCAGTCGGTGTGTGGCTCAGCCTGGTTAGAGCACTACCTTGGGGTGGTAGGGGTCCGCGGTTCAACTCCGCGCACACCGACCAGTTTTCTCATTGAAGCCCTCGACGCCGAAAGTGCCGGGGGCTTTTTCTTATACCCTTTTGTCAACATTTTCAAACAAATCCTGTCCGAAAAGCTTCGGTACCTCAAAACCTATAAAGCATCATGCCGTTTCCCGTGATGCTCGGCATTTGCCGGGCGTGGTGAAGTGAATAACTATTGGGAACAGAAAACCGGACGGTTCTATTCATCCTCCGCAAAATAGATGCACTTTTCCCATTCGCCGGATTCCGCCACCGGGCAGGCAGTCGAGGCAGGATCAACAGAAATTCCATCTTCAATCTGCGCTGCATTTATGTGCTTCCTTATTATTTCGTTGCCCTCTTTGAGCTTACATCCTAAGCAGCCGGGCTCGTTTAATTTTGTTTGCAGGTTCATGCAAGCCATATACTATTTCCTTGCCATTTATTTTTCATTAAAAAATATAGTAATCGGGCGACATGTCAAGCACGATTTATCTTTCCCGTTTTCTGCATGAAACCACTGCTGCTCCGATGATCGCAAAGTCCGCCCTTATCGGTGACGCAACGCTCCCTGAAAATCTTCGCGCCACCGCCGCATTTTAAACCGTGGAAAATCAGAAAATCCTGAAGCCAAATCACGTAAATATATTTTATTTTCCTTATCGTTCAGGGGTCCGCGCGAATCGGACGCCTTATAAAATAGGAATATTGCACCAAAACGAAAAATTGCATGCACCAAAACGTAACTCGAAAATGTAGCGTTGAATCAGCGCTTCGTTTTTTGCCTTTTTTTCCCGAATTTTCCTTGGCATGTCGTTTGCCGATTAATGGGAGCACAGAGTTTATCCGCATTCGGTAAACTTAGGCCCGCATGCGGCGTCGATTTACCTTTCACCATCCGGAGGCGCAGGTATGCGCAATAAATGTATCGCTCTTTTCATCGGCCTGTGTGCATTATGCGCGACGGCGCAGGATTCGACAAGCCCGGTCCGCGTCGGCATCAACGTAACCACCAATGCGTTGACGACCCTGAACAACTCCAGTTACAACGCCAAGGGACTCCGGAATACCGGCATGCTCGGCGCACGCCTTTTTGTAATGCCGATGCTTGCCATTGACGGCGCCATCGGTTTCGGCTTGAATACGGCAACCAACGCGGATACCGCCTCGCTCACGCCGAAGGACCCGGGCATCTCCGAGGTGAGCGGACAGCTCGGATTGTTCTGGAAATTCACACCCGCATCATGGAAATCGTATCTCGGCGTGATGGCCAACGGCGGCATCGCCTATCAAAAATGGTACGACGCCGTACAGCTCAAAGACACGACGCGCGTGTACCCCGCCCCGCCGGCAAAAAATTATGTGACCTACACCATAACGGAACCCTATTCGGTGATCGTCCCGTTCTTCTTCGTGGGACTCGAACCCGGATTCGCGTTCGACAACCATTTTTCTCTGTTTGCAAACTTCGGCATCAACGGGATCTTCTATCCCGATTCCAAGGCGATCGACCAGCGCTCGGTGAGCACGAACACGGGGTATATCACCTCGCTGCCGCTCGTTGAACGCAAGGACGCGAGCTTCGAGATGTCGGTATCGTCGGTGGGGCTCGGCGTCCGTTTTCTTTTCTGAACGTTCGTGAACGTATCATAAAAACCTTTTGAAAAAAGGACATGCCTATGCGTACCACAACCGTTTTTCGTACGGCACTTGTTTCTGGCCTCGTGCTTTGCGCAGCCTCCCTCTGTGCGGCCGCCATCGCGGTGGACGTTTCCATCCGTGTGGGACCGCCGCCGCTTCCCGTCTATTCCCAGCCGGTTTGCCCGGGTCCGGGTTATCTGTGGATGCCCGGCTATTGGGCATACGGTCCGGACGGCTACTACTGGGTTCCCGGAACGTGGGTCATGGCCCCGCGGCCCGGCCTGCTCTGGACGCCCGGGTATTGGGGATGGTCCGACGGCGTGTACCTCTGGCACGAGGGTTATTGGGCCCGTCACGTCGGTTTCTACGGCGGCATCAGCTACGGGTTCGGTTACACCGGCACCGGGTTTGTTGGCGGGTATTGGCGGGAGGGAGTTTTCAGCTATAACCGCTCCGTGACAAACGTGAATGTCACCATGGTCCACAACACCTACACCAAAGTGGTTGATAAAAACGTCACGGTAAACCGCGTCAGTTTCAACGGCGGAACAGCGGGAACACACGCGCGGCCGAATGCCGCGGAACTCGCCGCCGCCCGGGAGCGCCACGTGCCGCCCACGGTGCAGCAGACGCGGCACTGCAGCGACGCGCGGGGCGACCGCACCCTGCTCGCCTCGGAAAACCATGGACAGCCGCCGGCGCCCAGCCTCGCAAAACACGCCGCATGGGGGCCGGGCGGCGAACGGGGCCGCATTGCCGCTTCCGAGCGGGAAGACCTTGACGAACGAGACGGCCATCAGAAATTCAGGCAGGAACCCCGCGCCCGCAGGAGGTAGATTTTCCAATTGTCAAGGGGAACGCCTCGCCCGCTTCTCTTGCCATGCGTAATCAACAAAGGAGGTTGAAATGTTTTGCCTGAAAAGTCGTCCGGTTTTCTGCGGCCTGTGCGTTGCGGTCTTGACCGTCGCGTATTCCGCAACCGCGGCGCCCGCCGCCCCGCCTCAGCAACCGCCGGCGCAAAAAAGCCCGGATATGAACAAGGCCAATAAAGACCTGGAGCGCCAGGCGCTGCAGGCGGTAAATGACAGCGCGAAAGCCGACATGGCAAAAATCGACACGCTCATCAAGACCACGCGCGACCAGTACCAGGGACAGATCAAACCGCTCGATGATCAGATAAAGGCCCTTCGCGACAAAATGCAGGCCGCGATCGGCGCGCTTGACACTCAAAAGATTACCCTCCAAAACAGCTACCAGACGAAACGACTGAACATCGAAAAGCAATACGAGCCCGCTCTCGCCGAATTTTACACCAGGCAGGACCAGGAGTTCAAGAAGCTGAAGGAGCAGGAGGACAAAGACCTCCAAGCCCTTGCCGAACAGGAAAAAACGGAAATACAAGGGTTGGAAAACCAGAAGAAAACGGTCCACGACAAGTACAACGAACAGAGAAAAGCGCTTTACGCGAAATATCAGGGGTTGCGAAAGGACATGACCGACATGCTCAAGAAAGAGTACAGCCCCTTAAAATGAAGGAACTGCGGCCATTGCCAAAAGCCTCCCGCAAAAAAAGCGGGGGGCTTTTTTATTGCCTTGAATCATCGCAGGACTTGCTTTTAGGGAGGCGTGAATGTTGATTTAAGGGGAAATGCCTGGCAGGTATGTTGCAGGTAGGTAACAGCATGCATGTCGAGATGGTATGCTTTATGATAGCAACATACCTGTAGTTGGGCTGCATGCCTGGCGGGAAGACAATTTGCACGGGTAGTTTTGGGTTAAGAAAATGAAAATACAAATACAAATTTATGATATGGAAAGGCCTCGCCGGCCTTTAGATCCGGTAAGGAAAATGCTTATTGTGGCCCGCCCTCCAAACCTCCCCCGCCGGGGAGGCTTTTTACAGAGGCGCTGTTTAATGGTAATTTTATGAGAATTTCAATTATCATATTAACTTTAATTGCTTTTTCTTCAATTTGCCAAGGGGAAGATAAAAGTCATCCGTATTATTGGTTTCAAGCCCATACTGATAGTATTTATTCAGTTATTATCGATACTTCAAAAAATGCAGACACTATTTTATCGCGCGCTTTTCTGTCATGGAAACGTCGAGATGGGGCAATTTTTATAGAAATCTGCTATTTCATTGGCCCTGCACTTGTTTTTCGTCCCGCTAAAATGCTTAAATATTTTGCCAAAGACACTGCTGAATTTGCAGAATTTCTTCTCGATTTGCCCGACGCGATGTTTACTGACTATAATGGAAATGAAAAAGATAAATTGGAGAATATGAGATTAAGGATTATTTCTTCACTTGATAAATTAATTGCAAATAAATCTGGTGACCGCAATATTCGCAATATTGCAAAAAAATTGTTAACTCGCATCAAGAGCATTACAGTGCACGTAGTAGACTGAAAAGAAACTCAATATTTCATATAATTCGAAAATCAAATATACGGGTCTTCTGTTTATTCTCGAACATTTGCCCGTGCAAATCAAACACCTGCCCAGTCACGACCGCCCAACAACGCCATGCAGGCTGGGCATGAATGCAGTCGGAAACGCCCGCCCAAATTTGCCGCAGACCTAGCGGTAAAAGCCGCCCGTCATATCGCGAAGCTCCGCCGAGCGGCTAAATGATAGGCGGCAAACTTCTGCATGGCGTGTGCAATGTTTTTGAATCAATTTTTATAGCTTTTTGACAATTTTCACCTTCTTTTTATTGCCAAGGAGATTCAGAAGGTTCGGAAGGGCTGATGAGGGTAATTCTTGACGCCAATGTCCTGGTTTCGGGAATCTTCTTCAAAGATCCACCCTTTCGCATTTTTCAAATGTGGAAGAGAGGACATCTTGACATTGTTATCAGCCGCGAAATTCTAAACGAATATCGGATCATCCAGCGGGTAAGCTTGCAATTTCCTTCCATCGATATCTCTGATCTCTTCGAAATGATAACCCTGAAATCCCACCTTACGCTTTCGCTCTCATTGAAATCTCAACTTTGCAAAGATCCCAACGACGATAAATTCTTCTCTACGGCGATTGCCGGCAAAACATCCGTCATGATCAGCGGCGACAGGCACCTGCGCGAAAAATCAGGGTTTTCAGGAATTGCTGTTTTGAAACCGAAAGATTTCCTTGATATTTACGGCTAAACCGGTTGGAATCATCAGCAAAAACCTAGCACCAGTTTTTTTTCTGGCTTAACTATTCCCTCCGCATATTTTAATTTACTACCATGAAACTCCCCGTCCTTCTCCCCCTTTCCGCCCTCATCCTTAGCTGCGCGTTTCCGGGCGTCAACGTCAAGAAACCGGATTTCGACAAATTCAGCCGCTATGTCAACCAATATGTTTACGACGGCCATTACATCATCTGCATCAAGGACTCGGCGCACCGGGACGACCCTAACGGCTGCAACCATTTCGACGAGATCGGCTTCGACATCACGCTGCCCCAACTGCAAAGGATGTTCGGCCGGCAGGAAGTCGCCAAAAAGAACGATGACGGAAGCGAACCCATGGTTTTCACGGTTGACTCATCGGAGGCGCCGCCCACGTACCTTATGGTCACGTTTAAAAACAGCAGGCCGGTCATATTGCAATTAACGGGACCCTATTGCACCCGGAACATTTCATTTTCCGGGATCACGCTGGGCAGCAAGAGTTCTTTGGTACTTAAAACGCTGGGGCCGCCGTTTGAAAAGAAAAAAAATAAAAACAAAAACGGCGAGCTGTGGGACTACAATCCGTTCAGGTTTTCGTTTGAGATTGTCAACGATTGCGTGTATTCGATAAAACTTGTCACCGAGGCCCAATGATTTTCAAAGCGATACAATTCTTTAATATTCTTTCTTCTGTGCGTTCTCAGCGTCTCTGCGGTGATTTTTTATTTTATTTCCGGGGAAGGCATCATGATTAAGCAAGGTATAAGTGCAGCATAACACACCGATCCGATGTAGAAGTTTATTGAAATCCCGCCGTAGATCGAGATAAACACCGCGAGCGCAGAACAAAGCACCCCGAATATTCCATTGAGCGCCCAATACCACGGCGTTTCGCCCGCCGCTGACATTTTGAGAATTTTCATTCCTGTCGGGAAAAAGAATCCCAGGACCAGGCCGAGCGGAAAAATAACGGCGATCGAGAGCAGGATCTTCGTCATCACCGGCGCCGTGATCGTGCCCGCAATCAGGCTTGTCAACCCGAACCGCACGCCGAGGATTGCCAGGGCCGAAACAACAGGAAGCGCGACAATCACCCCGCGCGAACGGTACGGCAGGCGCTCGCTTAAAAAGCTGCCGATGCCGGTGCTCGCGATGATGGTGAAGAGCAGGATTCCCAGCGCGTAAACCGGATGCCCCAGGAACACCGACAGCCGCTGGATGAGCGCGATCTCCACGCACATGAAGCCCGCGCCGATGAGCGAGAAGTAAACGGCGCCCGGCCAGATGATTTTCGTATTCACCTCCATGCCCTTCCCCAGCTTTGGCGCGACGGCAAGTGGAACAATGATGGTCGCGACCGCCAAAACGGCCAGGCAGAGTATGAGTCCGAGCAGAACGAGCGTGGCAACCGCGTTCCCCTTTGTCACCCCGGGTCCGGTCGAGAAAATGTCCTTTATCCGCGACAGCTTGAACATATTGAAGAAATAGGGCTTTTCGTCGGTTGACGGCTCGAAGTTGAACGGCATTCCGACAGTGGCGGCCTTCAATGCCTGCGGCGAACGCGCCGCGAGGATATCCCGGAGGATCGCGTTTTCCGGTGTTTTGCCGGGTTCTACCGCAAGGGTGAAACGCAGCGCACCGGAGGTTTTTTCCAGCGTGTCAAGGTCGGCGGCGGAGAACGGCCGCTTGCTCAGCAGCAGCGTTGAAATTTTGTCGGCGGTCACAAGCGCGATATGGCGCGAAGGATCGGTTACGCCGTTTCCGAACAGCGTGGCCATGGCGAGGCTTATCACCCTGCCCGTTTCGCCGAGATTGTCCGGGTTGTGCCAGCGCGACACCATGAAAACGCCGTTTTCGTCGAGGCGGCTGAGAAAGACCTGCCACGCCTCCACGGTGTACAGCGCGTTTTCGGAAAGCGAATACGCGCCCGCGCCTGTTGACGCCCAGGTGTCTATCAGGGACATCTGGATGGTGGTGAACGTTTCTTTGTTCCTGGTGAGATAGCTGCGCGCTTCATCCGCCACGAGCGTGACGCCCGGCCGGCCGGCAATCCCCGCGAATTCCCTGAACCTGTTTTTGACAAGGTCGATGAAAACGGGGTTCACGTCGATGCCGGTCACTTTTTCATGGCCGAAAAGTATCGCGCCCTGCACGTCCCTGCCGCCGCCCACGCCGATCACGCAGGCGTTTCCGGCCGGTCTGAGGTAGTAGCCGATGTTGGTCACGTCGTAGCGGAGATGCGCGATGTCATTGACAGACGAGAAACCGCGCAGCGTGGTCGCTGCGTCGCCGTCTATGTTCATGTAATATTGGAATATTTTCTCGTCCCTGGGCGCCGCCGGGCTCGCGCCCCAGTACTGCGGCGCGTCCATGTCGCCTTTGTAAATCGCCACCCGCGAAAGGGTGTTCCACCGTTCCATGAGCAATACCCGCGGGTTCTGGATCACGTTTTTCGCCACGAACGGCCGTATGCCGTAGATGGTGGTCGAATTGACCGCCGCGACAAGCGCAAGCACGATGATGCCGGCCGTGCAGAGCCGGCGGCGCCTGAACAGCGGATCTCCCCAAGCAAACGCCAGCGCGGCAATGCCGCCCGCGGCGCCGCAGCATAGGATGAGGCTGGTGGCGTCCATGACCTGCAGCCCCGCGAGCACGAACAGACATCCCAGCGAAGCTCCCGCGAGGTCGCTCGCGTACAGTTTACCAACGGGCAGGCTGCTCTTGGTAAGGACCGCGCTCACCGCGATGCCGGAAAAATAAAACGGCAGAGAGCAGGCGATGCTCGCGAAAAGAAGCACGAAGAGGCTCATCACCGACCTTATAAACGTTATCGGCAGAACGCAGAGCACAATAAGCGAGAAAGGCGTGATGAGCATGTACCACAGCGAAGATTTTGCCAGGGTTCTGTTCAGTTTTCCCGCGGCGAACCAGCCGGGCCGTAGATACACCATTACCGCGCCGGCGGTCATGCCCAGCATCGCGGTCGACACCGCGAAAAACGCCAGGTGGTACCACGTGATCACACTGAGTAGTCTTGAGAGTGTGACTTCCAGCGCAAGGGTGGAGAATGCGATGAGAAAGGTTCCTATATAAATAGGCATCGTTATAATTTTCCGGATAAAAATCCGATTTTGCCGTTGGAGTAATCATGGAAAATACCGCTTTCTGGATAAACAGTCAACACGATATTTCCGGCTTGATTTGAATTTTTCGCGAAACCTCCGCCCCGACATTTCTTTCTTAGAATAAAAATATGGCGAAATTGTCGCAAAAACGATATATTTAATGAGGTGTGACGGGTATAACCTGTGTTTATCCAATAATTTATTTCAACCTTTTAAACATTTTTTAAGCGTTTCATTAAAAAAAGGGGGGAGACGATGGTTAGGCGAATCGGTATTTTTATATTGGCCGTTGTTCTTGTTGCCGCCATTTCGGGTATCGCTCAGACGTACACACCCGATTCGAGCAACAGGGTGGTATTCAATCTCGGCGGAACGTCTTGGAAGATAAGCAAGTCTGATGTAACAGGCGCCCAGGCCACCTCCTTCAACGACGCCGGATGGAGCGACATTGGCGTTCCGCACTGCATGGCGGAAGACCAGACGTTTGTCAACAACACTTCCGGCGGCGGCAATCTTCCGGGCGGTCCCTACTGGTACCGCAAGCACTTCACGCTTGACCCGAAATATGCGGGCAAAAAGGTTTTCCTGGAGTGCGAAGGCGTGCACCTCGGCTGCCAGGTGTATGTCAACGGAACCATGCTTCCCACCTCCAGCTCAATAAACACGACGGCCACGCATGTTGTCGGGTTTACCGGATTTACTAATGATATCACCAGTCTTGTCACTACCGACGGTTCCGACAACGTCATCGCCATCCGCGTGGCCATGAACGCTTCATGGTTCGCAGACCCAGGATTTGCCACAGTGTTCAGGTTCGGACAAGGCTCGGGCGGGCCTTTCCGGCCGGTGTGGCTGATACTGACCGACAAGGTCCACGTGCCCACCAATGAATATTCCGGCACAAAGCAATGGGGCACCTATGTCGCCACCACGAACGTCGCCGCCGACGGATCACAGGCGACCGTGCGCATGCTCACTAACGTGCTCAATGACGGCACTGCCGCCCAGAGCGTCACGGTCACCACAAAAGTGGTTGACGCCTCCAATAATAACGTGGTGCTCTCGAAAGACCAGACGCAGTCCATCCCGGCAGGGTCAAGCTTCGTGTTCGACCAGTCGGGCACCATCGCGAACCCGAAACTCTGGTACCCGAACAACAGCCCGTGGGGCAAGCCGAACCTCCACACTGTTTATCACATTGTTAAGTTGGGAACGACCGTGGTGGACCTCGTGCAGAGCCCGCTGGGCATCCGCACCATCACGTGGGACAAGAATTTTCCTTACATCAACGGCCACGTGCACCATCTGTACGGCGCGGCCTCGCGCTATGACTACCCGGCGCTCGGCACCGCGGTGCCGCCCGCGGTTGAATGGCGCGACGCGAAACTGCTCGCCGACGTCGGCGGCAACCTGTGGCGGCCCGGCCATTCGTCGTGCAGCAGAACCTTTGTCGAGGCCTGCGACGCGTTCGGCATCATGATCGTGCAGCCGTCCGGCGAAGGCGAAGGAGCGTTCAGCGACCCGGCCATCGACCAGACGCCTTCCAAACGGCCCCTCAAGAAAGAAATTCACCGGGACGTGATCATCCGCGACCGCAGCCACCCGTGCATCCTCGCGTGGGAGGCTTCCAACGGCGACATGGATTCGCTCTATGCCGACACCTTGCGCGCGCTCAGCACGGTGTGGGACTCGCTTGCGCCGCGCGCGACCGCGCTGCGCGGAAAGCCGTTCACCCAAGGCCAACTCGACCTGCACGGCTGCACGCTCACGGGCTGCGACGCGCAGCAGAAGCCCCTCGGCAACAACATCAACTTCCCGTGGTGGGGGTCCGAATACTGGGGCAGGCACTCGCAGCGGTTCGCCTACGACTGGGAGGTCATGCAGTCGGGTGAATTCTTGCGTGACTGGGCCGCGGGCATCAAGAACAATTGCTTCGGCATGGCGCAATGGTACTTTATGGAAACGCCTGGAGAAACCGGCCCGTACCTCGACGGCACGAACTCGAACAATGCGCGCTCGTTCGGTTCTTCCATGACCGATTTCAGCCGCATCCCGAAGTTTCTCTATTATCAATACGGCGTGTGCTGGATCCCCTACACCACCCAGCCGAGGATCGCGATCTCCAACCACTGGAACCGCTCGGGCACGGTCCGGGTTGACGTATGGAGCAACTGCCCGCAGGTGCGTCTCAGCGTCAACGGAAACGTTATAGGAACGCAGGCGCCCAACGGCCAGCAGGGAGCTGCCGGCGGCATCAATGACGTGAGCAACACCACCACGCAGCTGCCCTTCCAATGCACATTTACCAATGTCGCCTGGCAGGCCGGCACGCTCAAGGCGGAGGGCCTCAACGCGAGCGGCGCCGTTGTGTGCTCCGACCAGAAGGTGACGGCCGGCGCGCCCCACCACATCGTGCTCACACAGGAGCAGAACACCACCAAGCCGGACGGCTCGACGTTCCAGGTCACCGCAAATGGCTATGATGTCGCGCTCATCAAGGCCACGATCGTTGATGCAAACAACAACTGGTGTCCCACCGATTCCGGCAAGATCACCTGGAGCGTTTCGGGACCGGCAACGTACCGCGGCGGCAGCGACCAATTCGTCACCACGGGCCAGGCCTACGGGTATCACGCGCCCCTCGATCCCGAACTCAACATCGAAGGCGGCATGGCCATGGTAGCGGTGCGGTCGCAGTTTACCACAGGCACCGTCACGGTGACCGCGACCGTGGCCGGGCTCCCCACTCCCACGGCGACCACCACGTATGATATCAAGCCGGTGACCGACCAGGTGGTGGTCGCGGGAAAACCGTCATTGTCCCCGCAGAATTTCAAGGAAGCGCTGATAACGGAGGTCGCCGCGTCCGGCGACAAGATACGGTATTTCATCAGCGTGCCCGCGAACGTTTCGGTTGAAATCATGAATGCGAGCGGCAGAGTGGTGCGTACCATTCCAGCCTTAAAGCAGCCGGCCGGATGGCATCCTGTCGCATTAAGTCAATCAGCGGACAACGGCATGGCGCGCACCGGGGTGTATTTTGTGAAGCTGATCGTGGACGGAAAGGCCATGATGGCGAAAAAACTGGTGCTGCTCAGGTGATTTCGGTTTTGTAAAGGAGTTGTTCCCGTATTTCGGCGGAGGGGACCGTCTCAGGGTCCCCTCCTTTTTTTATCCCGCTACCGCGAAGGATTCCGCACTTCCTTCATGTACCCCGCCCTCGCCCCCTCCAAAAACTCCAGAAACGAGGGCTCCTTGTAATCCGGATAGGTCCACGAAAAATACCGGTAACTCCCCTTCCGATAATGCAGCGTTACCTCGGCAAAAATCCCCTGCGAAAGGTACACCCGGTGGTAAAAATCCTTGGTGCTGGCTAGCACGAGCTTGTCGGGCGCAAGATAGCCGGGATCGAGATTGAGCCTGCGCCCGCCGTTTGACCTATAACGCCGTTCAATGTCGTTGGTGAATATCTTGATGGCCGCCAGCGCGTCGCGCTGAATGAGCGGTTCGAACGTGAGGTACATTTTTTTCAGGTCATCGCCCATTTCGTCTTTATAATATTCGGTGAAATTGAACGTAATTGGTCCAAGGGTGGCGTCAATGCCGCCGAATTTTTGCGCGAGGACACTCTGGACCTCACGGTGATCCACCGATGCGTCGAACATTTCCGCGATAAACAGTTTTACCGGCGGCGGGACGGTTGCGATGCCCATGATATCCCCGTTGGGATGAACAAGATTTGGCTTTGCTAATGCTTGTCCAAATATAATTTTATACACAGAGAAAAACACCGGCCGGGAGAACCGATGCAGTTTCTGCTCAATACCCAAAAGAAAAACGGCTTTGTCGTTTTTAACCTTGCAGGCAACCTCAACTGGGAAGGCGCCCGCAAGCTCAGCGAGGTCTTCAACGAAGAGCTCGGCAGAGGAGAAAAGCATTTTCTGCTCAACCTCGAAGCGCTCAAGACGATCGCGAGCTATTCACTTTCAACCATCCTCAAACTTTCTTACCTTGCCAAGAAACAGGACGGCAGCATCGCCATCGTCTGCCCCGAAGGAAATGTATGGGACGTGTTTTACGTACTTGAAATCGGCAAGGTGGTGCCGCTCTTCCCGTCCGAAGAAAAATTCTGGGAGCAGGGGAAAAACGCCATTGCCAAGTAAAGGACCCACGACGTGCTGCGGATATTAGGCTTTCGCGGGGGGATCCATCCGCCAAACGGCAAGCTCACCACGGCGCATTTGGCCATCGAAGAACTTCCTCCGCCCTCAAGAATAATTGTGCCGATGCTGCAGCATGCGGGTATCCTCGCCACCCCGGTGGTAAAACGCGGCGACAGGGTTTTACGGGGGCAGGTCATTGCCGAGCCCGCCGGCCTTGATTCCGCCGCAGTGCATTCGCCGGTTTCAGGGAGCGTGCTTTCCGTTTCCAAGTTTCCTCATCCAAACGGCGAGCGCGTGCTCGCGGCTGAAATCGAAAACGACGGCCAGGACAGGGCGGCCGACGCAAAGCCGCTGCAGAAGCCGTGGCGCGACGCCGCGCCTGAGGAAATCATTCAAAAGGTCCGCGAATGCGGCATTGTCGGAATGGGCGGAGACGGCGTTCCCGCGCACGTCAAGCTTGCCTCGTCCGGCAAACAAATTGACACCTTCATACTGAACTGCACCGAATGCGAACCCCTCATGACCGCGGACGCCCGGCTGGTGGTCGAAAAGTGCGGCGACGTGCTGACCGGCGCGCTGATGGTAAAAAAAATCCTGGGCGCTAAAAAAGCGGTGATTGCGGTTTCCGCCGAGACGCCCGGCGTCCTGAAAGCCGTGTCGCAAGCCGTAAAGGACCCGCAATTGAGCGATTTCTTGTTGGTGTCCACGAAAACAAAATATCCGCAAAGCGAAGAGAAAATACTGGTCAAGACGCTTACCAAAAGGGAAACGCCTTACAGAGGCAGCCCTGCGGACGTGGGCTGCGTGGTGCACAACGCCGCCACGGTCTACGCCATTGCGCAGGCCGTCGCGACCGGCGTTCCGCTTTACCAGCGCGTCATCACGGTTGCCGGCCCGTGCGTGGCGTCGCCGAAAAACTTGCTGGTGCGCGTCGGCACCCCCGTCAGGCATGTGCTTGAACATTGCGGCGCCGACATGAAAGCGGTGAAAAAAATAATCATGGGCGGGCCCATGCGCGGCCTCGCGCAGGCCGAGCTCGATGCGCCGATCATCAAAACCACGCGGGGCGTGGTCGCACTTTCGGCGCTTTTCCCCGGCATTCGGAAGTACGACTGCATCGGCTGCGGAAGGTGCATGCAGGCATGTCCCATGAAATTGAACCCATCTTTTCTCATGAAATTCATTGACAAGGGAAAAACGGCTGAACCGATTGAATGGGGTGTCATGGCGTGCGTAGAATGCGGGTCGTGCGCGTACGTTTGCCCCGCAAAAATAAACCTTGTGCATTTCATGAAACTTGGAAAATACATGGCCAGCAGCGCCAGCCTGCCGTCTGCCGCCGCAACACCGGGCGGAACGGCATCATGAACGATACCGCTTCCGCCCGCCTGCAACCGCTCTTGTATGTCTCGGCGCCGCCCCATATCCGGCAGGGCGAGTCGGTGCCTTCCATCATGCTGGCGGTCATTATCGCGCTTGCGCCGGCGCTCGCCGCGTCGGCGGTGTTTTACGGCGTTTACGCGCTGCTGCTCGTCGCCCTGTGCGTTGTGGCATCCGTCGGCTCCGAGGCGCTGCTGTGCGCCTTCTTCCGCAGGCCGCTCACCACCGGCGACCTGAGCGCGGTGCTCACCGGCCTGCTGCTCGGCCTCTCGCTCCCTCCCCGCCTGCCCCTGTGGATTGCCGCCTGCGGCGCCGTGTTCGCAATAGCAGTTGTCAAGATGGCGTTCGGCGGGCTCGGACACAACTTTGTCAATCCCGCGCTCGCGGCACGCGCGTTCCTCATGGTGTCGTTCCCCGCCGCCATGTCGTCGTGGACGGTTCCGGCCCACGGCACATTGTGCGGCCTCCAGCGGGGACTCGACGGGATCAGCGCCGCCACGCCGCTGGCGTATTTCAAATCGGCCATGGCCTCCGGCGTTTTCACGTCCCTTGACCTTCAGGATGCGATTCCCAGCCTTTTCTGGGGAAACGTGGGCGGGAGTTTGGGCGCCACAAGCGCGGCCGCCGTCGGTGCGGGCGCGATTTTTCTTTTTTACCGGGGCATTATAAGGTTCAGGACGCCGTTATTTTTCCTGGGCACACTGTTCGTGCTGTTCTGGATTTTCAGCGGCGTCGGCGATTTGTTTTCGGCGGACTCACTGATTGCCGCCCTCTACCAGGTGCTCTGCGGCGGCACGATGCTCGGCGCGTTTTTTTTCGCGGCCGACCCGGTCACCTCGCCCATGAGCGGCTTGGGCCGCATCCTGTTCGGCATCGGCTGCGGCGGCCTTACCTTTGTCATCAGAAAATTCGGCGGATATCCCGACGGTGTCTGCTGGGCCGTGCTCCTCATGAACCTTGCGGTCCCGATTCTTGACCGATATACCAGACGGCGGTATTTCGGTGAGGTGAGAAAACATGGGTAGCGCGTTTGTCAAATCCGTGTTTGCCATAACCCTCACCGCGTTTTTATGCGGTCTTCTCGTGGCCATGATCCATGCGGCAAATCCCGGCGTCGCAAGGGCCGGCGCAACGGCTGAACCGGCCCATCAAAATATGCCGGCTCATCCGCCGGCGCCCGATTCAGCCCGAACTCCCGCGTTGGAGGCCAGATGATGAAAGGCGAATTGAACCGCGGCATTGTTGATCAGAATCCCCTGTTCAGGCTCGGCCTCGGCCTCTGCCCCGCGCTGGCCGTCACAGCCACCGTGGGCGACGCGGTTGGAATGGGACTTTGTGTTTGGGGAGTTCTTGTCGCCTCTGCCGCCGCGGTATCTTTCACGCGTAACCTGATTCCCCGGAATGTCGCCGCGCTCTGCCGCCTCATGATGATCGCGTGCTTTGCAACCATCGCCGACATGCTTCTGCAGGCGCATGCCCCCGGTCTGAGGGGCAGACTCGGCATTTACGTGCCGCTCATCGCCGTTAACTGCCTCATCCTCGAACGGACAGATTCTTTCGCGGCAAAAAACAGGCTTGTACCGTCGGTGATCGACGGCGCGGCCATGGGAGCCGGATTTATCGCCGCGTTATTTTTTTGTTCCGTTGTCCGTGAGATCCTCGGAAGCTTCCGGCTTTTCGGACAGCGGGTGGTGCCGTCGGAAAATCCCCTGCTCGTTTTTGCGAGTCCCTGCGGCGGATTCTTCGCCCTTGCGCTGGTGCTCGGACTTTATAATTTTCTCCGTTTGAGAAAAAGAGAGAGGCCGCGATGAACCTGCACGCGCTGCTCGATCTTTGCATCGCCTCGATTCTGATCAACAACATCGTGCTGTCGCGCCTGATCGGCGTTTGCCCCTGCTTCGGCAGGACTAAAAAGCTTTCGGACGGGTTCGGCATGGGGATCGCGGTGACGTTCGTCATGGGTTTCACCTCGGTGTTCACCTGGGCTGTCCGAAGATACGTGCTGGTGCCCGCCTCCATGGAATACATGCAGACCATGGTGTTCATCCTCGTGATTGTCTCGCTTTCGCTCCTCGCGGAAACAGGAATTTCCAAACTGTGGCCCGCGCTCCATGAAAAAGCGGGCGTCTACATCCCTTCCATCGCGGCAAACTGCGCCGTGATCGCGTTGGCGCTCATCAATGCGCAAACCAACCCTTTCACCCGCCAGCCGTTCACGCTGCTTGAAGCATTTGTCAATGGGCTGGCCACCGGTGGCGGTTTCACGCTCGCGCTCGTGCTCATGACGGGCATACAGCAGCGCCTGGAATACGCGAGAATCCCAAAAGCACTCTCGGGATTTCCCATTTCTCTGCTGAGCGCCGGACTCATGTCCCTTGCGTTTCTCGGCTTTTGGGGCCTTCATTTCACCCGCGTCACAGGAGGATAAGCCGTGACCGTTGTTCTGCCCGCGTTGTTTCTCGGAATGCTCGGCCTGTTTTTCGGCCTGCTGTACGGGCTTGCATCCCGCACCTTTCTTCTGCGAAACGACGAAACCGCCGAAAAAATCCACAACGCACTCCCCAACGTTGACTGCGGGGCGTGCGGTTTTTCCACGTGCCGCGCCTTTGCAAAGGCAATTGCAAACCATACGGCGGCGTCCACCGGCTGCGTGCCCGGCGGCTCCCCGGTTTCGCACGCAATCGGCGATATTCTTGGCGTCTCCATCTCCATGCCGGAACCGCTCATGGCCATTGTCCATTGTAAAGGAGGAGCAAAGGAAACCTCGCAGCGCTTCGTCTACCAGGGTATTGCCGACTGCCGGGCGGCGCTCATCGCGCAAAACGGGCCCAAAACATGCCGAGACGCCTGTCTCGGCCTGGGAAGCTGCGCTGCCGCATGCCCGTTCAACGCCGTCGCCGTCACCGCCGACCTTATTGCGGTTGTCAACCCTGACGCGTGCACCGGGTGCGGCCTGTGCGTCAAGGCGTGCCCCCGCGGCCTCATCGAGCTCATACCCCGCGTGCACAAGATATTCCTCGCGTGCGCCAACCGCGACCGCGGCGGCAGGGTGCTGCAGTACTGCGCCGTTGGCTGCACCGCATGCACCCAGTGCGTCAGGGCAACGCCTTCGGGCGCCATCACCATGGAAAACAGCCTGCCCGTTCTCGATTATTCATCGGGCGAAAATTTCATCGTGGCCGCGCACACCTGCCCTTCAGACAGCTTTATGGATCTTGTCAAGGTCAGGCCCAAGGTGAACATCGACGTCAAATGCGACGGCTGCGCCGAATGCGTGGGATCGTGCCCCACCGCAGCCATCACGGGAATCAAGGGCCAGCGTCATGTGGTCAACAAGGACAAGTGCATCGGATGCGGCCTCTGCCTCAACACCTGCCCCGTCCACGCAATTGCCATGTGGGGCGGCCTTGGGTATGTGGAAGACAGCAGGAGGAGAATATCAAAACAGTAGCTTTAGAATCAATCCGCCCATCAAATCATCCTATTCGTCCTTCCCGCAAAGCATTTACGGTCTTTTCAAATTCGCATTTTGGGAAACGTATAGCCAAAAACTCCCTTGCGTGAGTCATTGATTTTTCCATTTTAATTTGAAATTTAATGTCAGCTTGGAAAAAAGCCTGTCCATGAACCGTTTTAATGCAATCAAGCGTAATGGCATGAAGGTTGCAAGCTTAAAATCGCGTATAGCCAAAAAAGGGTATTGTAAGGTTCTTTTGGACGTAACTAAAATGTAACTTGATGGCGATCAACAAGACATTTAGATTGAAAGCTTGATTACATCGAAATTTTCTCTGCCAGTGGAGGGTACCTATATGAAATCATCAATAACAAACCTCGGATTTATTGCCTTGTTGCTGGGCGCCACCTGGGTCGCGGCCGATGTCATCCAATTGACCGGCGTTGCAGACGGAACGACTAAAAATTTTTCCATCTACATGGATCCGTCACAGCTAATGTCCGGCCCTCAATTGGTGAATGCAACCGTCTATACCGGATTGTATGATGCCACGGACGTCACCACCGGTCAATCATGGGAAACCTTCTGCATTGACCCCATCGGCGATATCAAAATCGGCGATTCATGGGCGAGCCAGCTGCTCACCACCACGAACTTGACGGGCGGAACGCAGGGCATTCTGTCCCAGCCGTCATATACTCAAACCAATGCCGTCCCGATCAACAACACCATTACCGCCGAAAAATATGCCATGATCGGCTATCTCGCCGACCAGTACTATTATAATACCGATGCCTCTTTCAATGCCGCAGACCGAAGCGACCTGAGCCTTGCATTTTGGGAAATTTCGAGGGATTATACCGGTTCCCGCGCATCAATGAACCTGAACAACGGAAATTTCCAGAGCGTCAACTCTCTCAGCGACCAGAATTTCATCGGCAACCTGCTTGACGCCGCTTTCAGTCACCGTGATGACAACACGTATTCATTGGCCGTTTTCAGCCCCACCCAAAGGCCTTCCCAGGAATTTCTAGCATTCCGCGTGCCTGAGCCGGCTTTGTTCTGCATGCTTCTTACCGGGTTGTGCGCGCTGGGCGGCTTGGGAATAGCCCGTCGTCGAAAAGTGGCATAACAAAAAATCTTCCCGATAAAAAAACGGAGCATGTTTGCTCCGTTTTTTTTGGTGCGCCGTTCCATGAAAAGCAAATCAAGTCTGCTCCTTCTCCCGGGAATTCTCGTCTGCATGGTTTCCGGCGCTTCGGCCGATAATGCGCAATCCGCCCGGGACATTTACCAACAAGGCCTCGAAAAGCTGAACGAACATAAACGCGCCGAAGCATATGAATATTTCAACCAGGCTTGTAAAAAAGACCCTGCGAACCCGCAGTACAGCTGGGCTGCTGCAACCAGCGCCGACAACCGGGAAGACGCTTTTACCCATGCTGAAGACGCCTGGGCAAAGGGATTCAAGCGGCCCGAAGCCCTGTTTTTCCGCACCGCCCTGTCGTTTCATGGAAACCGTGAGGAGGCGCTGTCGTTTGCCTTGAAAGCCTTTGCGGATCTGCCCGACTCCTTTCGCACCGCGGAGCTCCGGGGAGACATTTTTTTCAGATTTGAGCAATTCGATTCCGCGCTCGCAAAATGGAAACCGCTGAATGCCCTCACGCCGTCGGCCAGGTTGTACCGGCAGATCGCCCTCGCCCACAGCGGAAAAGGTGATTTTGAAAAAGCCCGCGCCGTCCTCACCGAGGCGCGCGGGAAAAACATGCTTGACAGGACAGGAATGAGCGCGCTCGCGACCCTTGATGCGTATTCCTTTGACTATGCGGCCGTTGATTCGCTGTTCAAGTTCATGCAGGTTCTGGGGCTTTTCAACGACACCTCCCGCGTGGAATACGCCGATCTGCTTGTGGCGCAGGAACGGTACGGCGAGGCCGTGAAATTGCTCAGCGGCGTCCACAATACCCTGCTTGCGAAAGGCGCCGTCGATCTGGCGTTCAGGATCCGTGCCGTGATGTACCTTATTTACTACACGGAAAACCAGCCTGACGGAATCAGGCGCATCGAGGCGATCATCCCGCGGGATTTCCCCTTCTTCAACGCGGAAAAAGCGTTTGCCGGCGCCTTGACCGGTGCGGCGCGCGATTCGGCTGGTGCGCTTCCGTTGATGGAGGTGAACCGGAAAGCGCTTCCTGCCTGCCCCGCCATCGACCTGATTGTGGCGCGTGAAAACGGAAAGCGCGGCAATTACGAGAAATCGGCCGCCGGCCTCGGTTCACTCCCGCCTATTTTCAGCCATTCCCCGCGCGTGCTGGTCGAGCGCGCGACGGCCTATGCCGACGCGGGCGCCGACAGCGCCGCACTCGCGCTGATAGCCGTTCTTCATGACCGCAAATGGTTCACCAAACAGTCCCTGGAATTGTTCAGGGACATCATGTTCAGGAAAAACATGGCCGATAAAGGCATGGCGGCCCAGGCGTTGCTGGAAAAACAGTTCCCCCGTGACCCGGGAGTGCTTTACAAAAAAGGAATGCTTGCGCTGGCCGCGGGAAAAACCGATTCCGCGTTCGGCGTTTTTGCCGCGCTTTCGAAAGAATATCCCGAGAATGAAGGTTTTGAAATCGCGATGCTGTCGACCCTGCTTTCGCAAAGAAAATACGACGCCGTGCTCGCGGCATGCGGTAATAGCAGCGTTTCGCCGCAGGCACTCGCTTCTTTCCAAGCGCGGGCGCTCCATTTCGGCGGCAATCCCCGAGAAGCCCGCGCCGTTTATGAAAAATTGCTGAATAGAAATAAATCGCGGGACCTTCTGGCCGCCTACAGCTCCTTCTTGATAGAGACAGCGCAATTCGGAGCAGCGGCGTCCGTTTTCAAGGACCTTATCGCGGCATGTAAAAAAGACGGGGGTACCCGTGACAAGGAATTGGGCCTTTTATATAATAACCTTGCATGGTCGTATTTAAAGGCCGATTCATGCCCGCCTGCTGAACTGCTCATCGCGGCAAAACGCGCCTATGCGCTGGCTTCGGACAATCCCCATGTTCTTGACACCTACGCAGAGGCGCTGTTGAAGACCGGCCGGCACGACGAGTGCATCCGGCTCCTCAAAGACCACCCGCTCGCCGTCAGGGAACCCCAGCTCCTTTTCCTTCTCGGCACCGCGTTCGAAAAGAACAATCAAAAGTATGAAGCAGGCCAGAGCTTTGCCTCCGCCGTTTCGGCGGTGCGTGCCGGCCGGCAGCAGGTGCCGGTGACGTTTGACACGTCGGAAATTTCCGAGCGTGTCAAGTTCCTTGAATCCTCACGGTGACGGCGGCTCCGGCCCTTGGGCAGCCTCGCGGCGGGCCCCACTTTTTTGCAGTGCGCCTGGACTCTTTCGGGCGTGCATTCTCGTCCGCTCCACACGTTCGATGAGCAGCAGGCAGGCGATGAGAAGCACCAAAGCGATGCCGAAAAATATGAACCCTCCGTGATGATGAAGGTTGCTGTTGGTGATAAAATGAGGATTGACCTTTTCGGCCAAAAGCGCAAGCGTGGCCACTCGGATGCCGTTTTTAACCATTGCGAGGGGGATGCTGGCAACGACAAGAGCAATCTTGCCGGTCCGCGTGGCGAGAAAAAGCCTGGCGCCGACAACGCTCGTGATAATGAGCGCCGAGCTGGACCGTATTCCGCTGCACTCGTCTGCGATGATGATGCTGATGGAGGAAAAATAAAAACAAAGTCCGTCGCGCGCATATGCCACACCCGAGATTTTCAAGATAATGTCGGCAACCGCCGCACTTCCCCATTGGAGGGCGGCCACGCATGCGGCGCGCAACGCATCGGGAAGAGGGATGCCGAACACCACGAGCAACACGAGAGGAAACCTCGCCTGCAACACCACGCGCCCGCCGAAAAGCGCGACACAACCGCCGACAAAAAAAATAATCATTGAAGCTGTCATCCATGTTCCAGGCGGATCCGCTAAAAATCCGAGGCCGGGCAGAAAAGGCAGAAAGCGGGTGACAACGGCAAATCCAATTAAGATACTTCCGCGTGCCATCGAATAGCGTACATCGGGGACCAGGGTTTTTCGCATCTGGAACACAAAAAAAGCGCTGATGAACGGCGTCAGAAGAATATAGGAATAGGCGTCATTTTGGAAGGCAAGTTGAACGAGGGCTTTTAATGGAATAAAATAGAGCGCAAGGGTAAAAGCGCACAGGACGAAAAATGCGGTAATGCGTTGCATTTTTTTCTCACACGGGTAACAGCAAAATAAATACGGCCTTGATCCTTCGTGACAATATCCTCATATTTACTTTCTTGACTTTATGCATGCAATACATGATTTTATATATTCGTTTTTATCCATTCTCTTTTGGCATTCCTTTTACCGTTAATAAATACAATGATTCTGCAGACCTTCCTGCCAAAAAACACGCCTCATATTTCTTGTTGTCCCCCCGTGCTTGTCCAGAGCGATCTCCTCAAATACCTCTATGCCGGAATGCTCATCCAGCTGCCACAGGAAAAAATCAGGGAATTCTGGAATAAATGTCCGCCGCCCGTGCTTCCGTTTGGCTTTGAAGAGGCCGATCTTTTTAATTTCCTGTGGACAGGCGGCCATCCGCTGCCCCTTGAATATGTCGCTCATGTTTTAAACGGGCTTGAGCAGATGCTCGATGCGTGCGGCGTCAGCGACATTGATTTCGTCGCCACGCTGTCGCGGGAAGTCTCACGCGGCTCCGTTGTCCCCGCCTCAATGATGCTTTCCTGGATGAAACCGTTTTTAAAACTCTTCTTTGTCAATACCGACATACGCCTCATGCTTTTGCGCATTTTTAATCATCTTGCGTCGAAAATCCTCAAGGATATCACCTTTCGCATCTCATTCCACGATTCCAACGAAAAGAGAAATACCACCACGCTTATGGTAATGCACTCGTCGGTGGTTAAGAGGCGGCGTTCATTGAAAAGGGCGTTTGCCGGCCGGCTGCCTGCGGTGAACGGCGAATTGTGGATATCGAAGCTCGTCCAGATGATGCCGATACGATTCGACCTTCCCTCTTTCGAGGAGGGTTTTATCTTGGCTGACAGCCGCGGCCTGCAGGACATCCTCAGCGGTCGCTTGGTTGTTAATAAAAACGGTAAAATTTACATTAATGAAACTCTTTACGGCATTACCATCGATTTTCATGCCTTTTGCAAAAAGAATTCGATAGACCTCACAACCTTCGATGTGCCTGATTGTCAAATAATCATGTGGATAAAAGATTATTTCTGTCCCAAGAAAAAGCGCGTCATTCTTCATAAAGGATGCGCTTACGGGTCTCCGGTCATCCTGTTTGGATTCAATTACAAGAAAAACATACCCGTGCCTCCCGGATTCCTGTCCTCATTTCTCGATGAGGCCGTCTCATCCCCTGGATCATCGTGGAAAGAGGCCGAACAGCGCCATAAGCAACTCTTGGAAACTGTGTCCTTCAAAGCGAAGTTTGTCTATCATGTCGCAGACGGAAGCATTTCCCTCAACGGAGAGCATTTCGTGAAAAACGTCCCGGCAAAAATTCTCCGGAAAATGCTTTTGGCTCACACCGTTTCGGGGCAAACCGTTTTTTCTCATCGTGAATTCGCCACGGACAGCTCCATCGCCAGCGATCCAAAAGCGCCCAATATCATCATACGCATCAGGAGATTGTCGCGAGCCATCGAGGAACGGCTTCCCAAAATAAAAATAACCAGAGTGTCGCGGGGAAAAATCGCATTGGTTCCCTCTTGTAAAATAGAATTTTCTGAGAAATAACAGCTGTTTGTTTCCCGCTTCCGCGTCGTCTGTTTTTTCCTACCGGCCCATTAAGCGCTAAAGCAGTTTTTGATATTTTTCCCCTCATGTAACAGAAATGTATCTTGTCATACCAGATTATTTAATCCATTTTGTATGTTCTTAAATAGTAAGTGGCATGTGTCAATAAGCCCCTTTTCATCAAAGCAACGGACTTTGTAGGACTGGATTGTGTTAAGCGGTAAAACGGCAATCGTTTTTGATGCGTGTTTCGGATTTTATTCCGAGGATTATTTTCGCGAAATGCTCGTGATGGAACGCAAACGGAGCGAGCGCTCGCGAAAACCGTTTTTATTTGTCATGGTCACCATTGATCCCTCTTTCAAAATTCCCCGCGACAGCCAGTTTTCAAAAAAAATAAAGCTGTTTATCAATACTTCAACAAGGGAAGTTGACATAAAGGGATGGTACGATCGCCATCGGACCATCGGCATCATCTACACCGACTACAACTCGCAGGCCAAAGAGACGATCCTTGCGAAAATACAGCCGGGGCTCGACGCAGCCTTCGGCCCTGACGCGGCACGCGGTATGACCATTTCATGCACCTCTTTTCCCGAGGATAAAAAAGAAGTAGAAAAAAAAAAATAGCGTCGCCGACTCAAGGTTCTACCCTTCTCCCCTCAAACGCATCGAACCAATAAAAGCCGCGCTGCTGGCAAAACGCTGCATGGACGTTGTGGGCGGCCTTTTGGGACTTCTCATTTTATCTCCCTTGTTTCTTGCCGTTTCGATAGCCATCCGGCTCACCTCGCCGGGTCCTGTTTTCTTCATCCAGAAACGGGTCGGTCAGGGAGGCAAACTTTTCACGTTCATTAAATTCAGGTCCATGCGCGTTCAGCATGACTGCTCCATCCACAGGGAATTCGTAAAGAATTTCATACAAAACAACGGCACGTGCAAGGCCGGCGAATTTAAAATGAAAGATGATCCCCGCATAACCCCCGTCGGCAGGTTCCTCAGAAAAACAAGCATCGACGAGCTGCCGCAGCTTTTCAACGTGCTGAAGGGCGATATGTCCCTCGTGGGGCCGAGGCCCGCCATCCCTTACGAGATTGACGAATACGAAACATGGCACAAGCGCCGCGTCTGCGAGGTAAAGCCGGGCATCACCGGATACTGGCAGGTGAAGGGGCGCAGCTCTACTTCCTTTGAGAATATGGTACGGATGGATATTCAATATATCTCGCAATGGTCTCTTCTGTGGGACATCATCATTCTCCTTCAGACGCCGTTTGCGTTATTTAAAGGCGCATACTGACTTCTGTTTTTTTTTAATGGCGCCGAGTTCTTTACTTTCACAACCGCACTACCGTAAAGGAAACACCATGCTGAGAATCGGCGTTTTAGGATACGGCTATTGGGGACCGAACATCGTCCGCAACTTTAATGCAGCAGGCGGCGCAACCGTCGCTGCCGTATGCGATAAAAATCAGCAAACCTACGCGACCCTTGCCAAAACCAACCCCGGAATCCGCTGTACCTCCAATCCCAAGGAAATCATAAAGGCAAAGGACATCGATGCCGTCGCCATAGTGACTCCTGTTTCCACCCATTACGATCTTGCGCGGCAGGCCCTCCTCAACGGCAAGCACGTATTCGTGGAGAAACCCTTCACCGCCACGGTCGCCCATGCCGAGACGCTTGTCGAGACCGCGGAGAAACGAAAGCTCACCATTATGGTGGATCACACTTTTCTGTTCACCGGAGCGGTCCGCAAGATCAAATCGTTAATTGATGAAAAAGTATTGGGCAAGATATATTACTACGATTCGACACGCGTCAACCTCGGACTGTTTCAGCACGACGTCAACGTGGTCTGGGACCTTGCCCCGCATGATTTTTCGATCATGAATTACGTCATCAAAGATCGCCCGGTCGCGGTATCGGCGTGCGGTAAAAACCACGTAAGTAATTTTGAAAATATCGCCTACATCACGGTGTTTTTCGCCTCAGACCTTATCGCCCATTTCAATGTCAACTGGCTGTCGCCGGTCAAAGTCCGCACCACGCTCATTGGCGGAAAGAAAAAAATGCTGGTGTGGAACGATGTGGATCCAGACGAAAAAATCAAGGTTTATGACAGGGGCATCGAGGTCAAAAACCGCGAAAGCATCTATAATCTGCTTGTCAACTACCGGTCGGGCGACATGTGGGCGCCGAACGTCGGACAGACCGAGGCCTTGAAGCTGGAGAGCAACTATTTTGTGGAATGTGTGACAAAACGGAAAACGCCGTGCAACGACGGCGTCGCCGGCCTTCAGGTAGTGCGGCTCCTTACGGCGTGCGATAAATCCCTCAAGCAAAACGGAAAAATGATCGCGCTTTAGTTTTTACCAAATCCTGTTTCCTGTTGCTGTAAATAGTCCGCATCCGAATGTATTTTTTTTCCATGAATAGGGACGTCCGCCGCACCATACGACTGCAAAAGTCCGCTGCTATCCTATTAGCATGCACGGTCTTCGTCATGCTTGCGGTCGGGCTTAATCCCCGCGGCTACCGGCTCTTTAACAAAGTCGAATTGGCTGCCGGCGGAAAGGGGATGCGATTCAGTCAGTCGGGCATGGTATTCTCAAAAGAAAAGTGGCCGTTCGGCCGTCCGGAAGTCTCCGATTCCACGTTCACGGTTTTAATGAATCTTACGCCCTCGCGTTTCTGTGACTGCGCCACAGCCAGGATTATTTCGTTTTGCGATACCGCAAATAATGAAAAGGTGGCGGTTGGTCAGTACAACCATAGATTTATTATCCTGAGCAATCACAACGGGATAAAGAAGAATTTATATTGCGACAGCATATTTTTCCTTCAGAACGAAACGACCATTTCCATCACCGGTAATCCGAGGGGAACGGAACTATGTGCCGATGGAACTCGCAGAAAGATAGTGCAAGGATTTATTATTGACGGACGCGATATACTGCATCCTGGAAGAATCGTGATCGGCAATTCTCCCGACGGAACCGGCTCATGGGAAGGCACGATGAAGAAGATAATGATTTTTAGGGATGCATTCTTACCCGAGGTGGTACCCGGAGGAAAAGGTTGCGCTTCGACCCGCCGGCCGGAAATTCCCGCCTATAGCGAGACCGGCATTGCGTCGTATGATTTTTCTCTGGAAAAGGATTTTCGGGTTGCAAACCTGTTTGGCAAAGGCAATGGATTATTTGTGCCTAAATTTTTTACGCCTTTGAAATTAAATATCCTAACCTTGCCGGATATGGAACATGTATGGGCAAAAGGCTCCCTGCAGGATACGGCCGTAAATTTTTTCGGTTTTATTCCGTTTGGCTTCATCCTGTCGTTGGTTTTGTATTTAAAAAAAAGGGACAGGATATTTGCCACTTTGCTTACCACCGGCATCGGTTTTCTTTTCAGTTTATTCATCGAGTTGGCACAAGTTTATATCCCGACCCGCAGTTCGCAATTAAGCGATTTATTTTTAAACACGGTGGGCGCCCTGGCAGGCGCTTATATCATGGGGGTTATCTTTAAAAACCGGTTGCAAAATGACTAAAATACCAACCGTATGTCGTCCCTTGGCATCATATATGCTGCTCCTAATGATATCCGTGATGACCCGCAAAACGGCCCAATAATTATTACAAATTGAAACAAAGGAATACGCAATGCGATCAAGCATTCCCTCAAGTGAACATCGAACAGTCGAACAACTAAAAGAACATTATGAAGTTGAAAAAGAATTGTCATCACGTCTGCGAAACGCTTCCAAAGAGGAGCGCAGGCATTTGTACCAAAGCCAGTATGATGAATTATATAAAAGAATTAAACATCATCCTTCCCTGATGCGGAAAAATTCCCCTGACGATATGAAGAAGGCGGTTCATTCACAAATGCTATTTTTAAAAAACTTCCTGCATCCTCAAACTGTATTTATGGAAATCGGCGCAGGAAACTGCGGTTTGTCTTTTACCGTTGCTAAACTGGTAAAAAAGGTATTCGGCATCGAGGTATCAACGGTGATCACCGAATGTGCGGATAAGCCGGAGAACTTCGAATTAATCCTGTACAACGGAACCGATATCCCCCTCCCTGAAAACAGCGTCTCTCTCGCTTACAGCCACCAAGTAATGGAACATCTGCATCCTGATGACGCCTATGAACAACTCCAAAATATCTATAGAGTTTTATTACCGGGAGGTTCCTATGTCTGTATAACGGTGAACAGGCTTAACGGCCCTCATGATATTTCAAGATATTTCGACACGGAAGCAACCGGTTTTCATCTTAAAGAATACACTGTCACGGAGCTTGCGAATCTGTTTAAAAAGATCGGCTTCGCCAAAACAACCGCGTATGTCGGGTCCCACGGATTATATGTAAAAATCCCCCTGACCTTGATCCGCGTTTTTGAATTCGTCTTGGAAGTGTTTCCCTATTCCCTCCGGAAATTTATGGCGAGCAACAAGGTTTTTAAAGCGCTGCTTGCCGTTCGATTAACAGGCACAAAATAAGGCCGTTCCGTCACTCGTCATGCGCGATAGGCGGATAATAATACCTTTGGGAAATAGGGCGAAACTCTTTTACGCCTTACTTCCCCATTTGGGGAACAAAAATATAAAGGCCTCCCTCGGCCGATTTGGGCATTTGGCCTTCCCGCTTTGTTTGGCTGGGGTCCCATTTGCCGATCAATTCGCCCCGCACGGAATAAATTTCATATCCGGATGTCAATGATGTCAACTGCCGAGGATGAATAATGCCCTTAAACATCACAATTTTTTCGGCAAAACTGCTGCTCCTTTGAATGTGCTCGGCAAACCTGCTCATTTTAACATCCGCGCCAAGAGCCGTTACTCCGAATACCATCGGCGCGCTCATCGCCTCCTGGGCCCCGCAATCGGGGCCTTTATTATAATACCCATCATTGAAATCCGGGAGGATCAATCCGGCGTCATACCCCGGACTTTTGGAATCCAATTGAAACATTCCGATATTTCCCGCTATTTTTCCGTTGCCCGGGGCAAAAACAGGAACGCCTTTTATTCCGTGGGACTCTTGTCCAACATATCCCGTTTTCAAATTGCCGCTGCAGAGATCGTAGTCAAAAATATTTGCCGTGCTCGAGTTGCCCGGATCAATGCTGTTGCCGGCGTTCCAAATGTTGTTGTAGCTTACCAGCATCGTAACCGACTGCGCTCCTGATCCTGATACTCCCTCCCCCGCGCCCCCGGGTTGTAAAACGGTATTATGAAACCAGTATTGCCTGCCAACGCCAACGCTAGTGATGTCTCCGGTTTTTGCAAAGACCCCTACTTCGGAAGAAGTGGGAGCCATTCTGCTGTGCGCCATGACATTGCGGAAAAAATAACCCGGCCCCACGGACATTGCGCACGCCGAGATGCCGCAATACGTGGTATCCAGATAGTTTTTAAACACCCTGATGTTACACCCGCCACCATCAGCCTCAATCGCGTCATCATTGGTGTTCTTGATCATATTACCGTAAATATCGGAATTTGGTCCGGGAAAACCCTGTGTGCTGCTGTTGTCACTTCCGCTTATGCCATCGTTGAAGCAATGGCTTTCGTCGGAATACACTTCGTTATACCGGAAAACATTATTTCCCGCCGAATTGAGGAACACAATCGCCTCCGGACCGTCAGGATGTGTGCCTTCATTGTAGATGGTCCGGCTTTCGGTCCAGTTATTTGCGTTTGAGCGCGGATGGTGTATTTTATTCCCCTGCACAACGATCCTCGTGATCGACGGAAACCAGCCCTTGACGCCCGCATCCTGTTCAACACCCCAACCGTCGCTTGCAATCCGTCCCCACCCGCTTATGTCACACTGTTCAATGACCACATCATGAACATTATTCTCCAGGTTTACGCCATCACGTGCAGCGCCTTTAAGGATCGCTCCGTTCACAATAATATAGGAACCTTTTATATCAATGCAATAATCCGCAGCATTATTCACGTCAATAGTTGAACCGAGGGCCGTTGCAGGCGCATAAAGAATATATCCGGTAGATGTTCCTGATTCTGAAATAGTTATGGTCTGATTCGACGTCCCCGAAGGAAAATTAACTGTTTTTGCAATCGGAAAATTTTCATTCCATGTTGTGGCGGTAAAAGTGGTGGATGAAATGGTACCCTGAAGGGTAAGATGTATTTCATAGGTAGTATTCGGCTTGAGATTGACGATGCTGCCGCGGTATTCGGTATTTCTGGCATCGTACCACAGTGGCATTGCCTGTTGCCAGGCGATTGTGTTTTTCTCGCGATATGATGTCGTACAGGATATTGCGGCCGATCCATTGCCCGGCGACCAGTAAAGGCCAATACATTCAAAGGTAGGAACCGCATTTTGTGCCCCGTATGCGAACATCACAAAAATAGAAACGGTAAGGATTGCAGCCGATAGCAACAGACCCCTATTACAATGAAACAATAAATTATTCAACATAAAAATAAACTCCTGTTAAAACTTCAGCTTTCGTAAAAATGACAAATCTTTCTAAATTATCGCCCCTTTCTTATTAAACCATAATTTTATAAAAATTTCAATTTTATTCGCCTTCCTTCCGGCGAAAAATTTAATCTATCTTAAACAATTGCTAAATTTAATAATTGTTTTTATTTACGTCTCAGAAAAGTAAATGTTTGATAAACTTTGTAAAAAATCAATAAAAATAAGGCCGTAAAGAAGAGGCAGGATATCAGGAAGGATGGACCGTGGGGAATTGATCAATTGAGTAAATAATGCCGCTCACGTGATTCTTATTCATTAATTTTTCAATCTTGAAATATTTTGTCAATTAATCCGTTGGGGTATAAATATTTTTAATAGAGATTTTAAAAGGTCCCATACCCCGCTCGTTCTTACCATTAGTTCATTGATATCCTCATGGTCGGTAAGGCAAATTCTTTTAAGCATAAAGCGGTCTGTTCCATGCGTGTTATAACCCGGATCAATAGTGAGTGCGCATTCATACCCCGCCTCACAAGCATATTGGACATCCCGTATTGAATAATCTCCGTTCGGATACGAGAATGCAAAAACAGAAAAGCCAAATTCATTTTCCAGCATCCGTTTAGAAAGGGCGATTTCATCGCGCGCCTTTTGATCGCCGCATTGCGGAAGTATCGGATGGAAGATTGTATGGGACTGGAAATTTGTTCCGCAATCTCTTAACAAATAAATTTCCTGTTTTGTCAGCGCCTGCCGATGCGAGTGTTCTTGTGCATCATCGAACCCCATTGCTCGCAAAGCAGATACCCTTGTTTCATCCGGCTTCCTCTTTAATTTTTGAACCGTATCAGGCGGCAGGCTCTTGAACCAGAAATGGCGGTTCGTTCCCGCAATGCCGCTGCACAAAAAAATGGTGATGGGAATTCCATACTTTTTAAGTACGTCCAATAATAAAAAATTCCCCTGGTGTCCGTCATCAAAAGTGATTATTAAAGATTTATGGGGAAGCGCGCCTTCGGCGCCGTCTTTCACCGAAGAAACGAAATCGGACAATTTGATAATAGAATATTTTTTTGTTAATTGACGTATATGCCGTTCAAACAGGACCGGAGAAATGTCGTGATACAGTATGATCGTTACCCTCTTTCGCTGCCACAATTCACGGATTAAAAAAGGAATCAATGAAATCCGGATTATAAAAAAAATCAATTTTTTCATTCTGTTTGATGGTGGGAATATGGGTAATACAATTTCCTCAAACTGCTCTGCCGTGTTTTCGCAACACCCCCCGGTACACATCAACAATTGCTGAACAGGTCGTCAGGAGATCATAGCGCTTCATTGCAGGTCTGCCGTTGAAACCAACCAGCGCCGCCCTCTTGATTGCGGCTTCGATGCCACGCGCGAAATCCTCCGGTTCGGCCCTGCAGATGAACGTTCCCTCAATCTTGTCGATGATGTCCCGGATGTCCCCGACATCGGTTGATACCACCGGCGTATTGCAGCAGATCGATTCCTTGATCGCCGTCGGCGAGCCTTCCGAATACGAACTGAGCACGGTGACATCCACCGCCGAATAATACCACGGCATCATTTCGTTTTGGACATTAGAAAGCACGACCATCTCGACGTTTATCCCTTTTTTAACGAGAATGTCTACGGCTTGTTTCGCTAGGTCGAAACGCTTGACCGGCCGTTTCGGGTTATACGGAAACAATACCAGGTTTTTTTCTAACGGAAGGTGCAATCTTGCTCGCGCTTCGCGTTTGTCGTAAGGCCTGAACATAGTCATGTCAATACCGCTTGGAATGACATGGCCCGGAATCCTCTTCGCCATTTTCGCCGATACGATAATGACGTCGTCGGCAAAAAGGCTGCCGATTTTACTGATGAACGGATCCCGAAACCCCAGGAGCACATCACTGCCATGGTAAGTGACGACCAGCGGCGTCCGATGGCGGAACAAAGCGGTGATGCTCGACAATCCGTAATGAGCGTGAACGATGTCGAACTTGCCTGCTCTTGTCTTTTGGTAAATGGTCCATATGCAGGTGATGTACGTCCGCCGTAAGCGGTATCCCTCGATAAAAAACACCTCGACGGAATGCCCGAGAGCGCGTAAACCCTCGACCTGCTGTTTTATAAACGTCCCGTAATTTGGATTTTCCCGGTGCGGATACATATTGGTGACGACGAGGATATTCATGGGGCATGGAAAAGGCATTAATGAGACTTTGCAGTTCTTTCATAGAGCGCGATGGTTTTCTCAGCGAGTGAGGAAAGCGAAAAATCTTTTTTAATCCTTTGTCTTCCCCTCTCGCCCATGACTTCAGCCAGTTCTTTATGGCTCAAGAGAAACAATATCTTGTCGGCCAAGGCAACCGGGTCCCGGGGAGGAACCAGATAGCCGGTTTCGCCGTCGATAATGAGTTCCTTAGTTCCGCCGCCGTCTGAGGCGACAACGGGTTTTCCAAGCGCCATGTATTCCATGATCGAATTGGAGATACCTTCCTTGAACGTCGCTAAAACTCCGATGGTGAACCGGCTCACTATCTCTTCAATATTCCGCCGACTGCCCATGAAGTGCATGCGCGGCTGGAAATCCGCCAATTTCCTGCATTCGTCCAAGGTAACGCCGTCGCCGACGGCAAGAAATACGACATCGTTCCGTTTGCCGACAACCACCTTGGCGGCGGCGATGTAAGTGGCCCAGTCTTTGTTATAATTAAATTCCGCCACCATTCCTACCACGCTGCCAGAACTTAATTGCCTGGGAAATGGCATTTCCTCCGATGGGTGCGCTGCAGGCAGCCGGGAAAAATCAAAACCGTTGTGGATGACAACATTTCTATCTGACGGTTCATATCCTCTGCTTTGAAGGCCGGCAAGTGAATTTGCAAGCCGGATATCCGAACGGTCCAGGAGCCACTTTTCGATCCACCATTTGATCCCGGTGCGGGTGAATGCGTTGCGTATCGATCCGTTGATAAGTCGGACTCCGCACGCCCGCGCGACCGGCAGCGCATAAAAGGACGTCAGCATCGCGTTCGTATGAATGATATCGGGACCGATCTTTTTTATTATCCTGTAAAGCTTAAAAAATAGCAGGGGATCCCACCGTATCTTCCTGACAAGGTAGATGATGTTGTTTTGAATACCAGAAATATCATTCCGATAGAAGTCCTCCCTCCCCATGCACACGATAAAATTCTCTATAGCGGTCTTGCCTCGCATGCCGTTGATCAATTCGACGAATTGCCGCTCTTTCCCGCCGACGCGCAGGCTGTCGATAAAATGGACTACCCTGATCACACCGTCAACTCGATAAAAGAAGTTTTTTCAGGCACGGTTAACGAGAAGCACGAGTCTTCCCCGCGCGCGCCAACCGATCCAACGGTTAAGGGGAATGATTTTCCGGCAACCTCGCAGGAGGCTTTTTGCGGCAGGGGATGATCATGGATGGCAAGGGTAACGTCGGGCTCGCCGTACCGAGCGCGGTCGAGGGTGCTCTTGAAATATATTTTCGTAACACCGTCATCCCGGCGTATATCAAGATGCAGGCGTTCTCTCGCCTCGCAATACGACGCGATGTCCGCCATCGTTGCAATCCAGAGCCCCCTTTCACGGCGGACATCGGCGGCATATTCGATTATTCTTTTAAATTCATCGGCGAAGATTTCATGCGGATCCGAGGGATGGAACCATAAATGAAGGACCGCTGAGGTCTTAAACGCTTGTTCAAGAAATATTCTCACTTTTTCGAAATAATCATAATAACGGGCCCTTCGCGTGTTGAGGGACTCGAATATTTTATAAACACCCTCCTTCGTTCGCACCGGATACGAGAGAAAAACATTCCGGTCGCGATGGCGCACCGCGGTAATATTTTTTTCCGCAAGAATATCCAGGTATGAATAGCCGAGATTCCCGTGCGGGAAGACGAGCGATGTCGGCCTCATGCCAAAGGGTTTCATTACTTTTATGCATTCGTCGAGTTCGGCCGCCACCAATTCCCTGTTCGAAAATCCAGTGGAAAAATCAATATGACTGAAGGTATGGGTGCCGATTTCATGATTTACACCGCTGCGGATGATTTGCGTTATCAGATCAGGACAATACCAGTAGGGGGCCTGGCCGACATTGCTGCAGGGATCCTGAATATACCAGTCGCCTTTGCAGCGGCCGTTTTTAGGAGGACGAGGCATATCGGCATGGGCGAGGCCGCTTGAGGAACGACTGCATCGCTCCAAAAATAAATGCCCCACCGTCGCCCATGTAATCGGCACCTGGCGCTCTTTGAACAATTGGATGAGAAACGGCAGGTTTTCCCTGGTCCTTCTTCCTTGTTCGTTCCGCACATGTTCCGGACTTGAACGAAACGCCCAATTAAGCTCAAAATCCGCTGAAATGCACAAGGCCGCCTTGGCGGCATGTTTGAAAGGCGCGATTTCAACAAAACCAAATTTTTTTTCCGAGGGAAGCGTTCCGGGTCGGAAATTCATTTTTGCCGTGAAAATCGTTTTTAAAATAGTTCTATTGGAAATCTTGATCTGCATGGTTACTTCCCATTTGGGTGCGCTACGGTTTTGGCATTGCGTCTAACCAGTTCCGTCCAAAGTCATGTGCTGTTCCTTCTTAAACGGACCAAGGCAAGTCGCTTGGTTATGAACGACCAATCGGCGATTTTTAACACGGCTGTGATGCAGGCGAAAATGACAAATCCGACAACGGTAGGAATAGTAAAGATGTTTATTTTACTTACCGTTGTTTGAATCTTAAAGAATTGTTCCCCCGACAGCAATAGCGCGAGCAGCAGCCCAAATGCCGCTGTTGCGATACTCAAACGCAGAATAAATCCATTAAATTCCTTCCAATCAATGGCTCCAAAGTGCCGAACAAATATAACTACCATTACAACGGTGGCAAGCAACGTGGAGACCGAATGCGCAAGAGGAAAGCAAAAGACTCCCGCCGTTTTTATAAACGCCAAGGCGATTGCCACGTAGACGCCGAAGCTAACGATCATGCTGTAGAGGGGCTTTTTCATCTCTCCGATTGCAAAAAACGGCGTCTGGAATATGCTGATAGCCCTGGAAAATAGGATATAGGGACTCATGACGGCGATGATCATACTTAACAATACGGAGTCATGGCGGGTAAACATTCCCCGCTCAAACAGAAGAACCAGCATCCATTTCGAGGTAAGGACAAGCCATACTGCGAGCGGAAAGGCGCCGAAGCACAACAGTTTTGCGCACTGGAAAATGCTGGTTTTCATTTCTTTTATTTTGTTCTCGGCTGCATAGTGTGAGGCAAGGGGCAAGGTGGTGGTAACGAACCCGCCCAATAATACGCCGGAAATAGACGATACTATCCTGTTGGCGTACCGCAACAGGGACAAGTATCCACTGCTCAGGAAGGAGCAGAGAAAATTTTCAATCAAATCCTTGCTTTCGCTGAGAAAATGACCCGAGAGCGGGTAGAGAAAGCGCCGATAGGTGGTTCGCAGGTGGGGATCGTTCGGCCGGAAGGTCAATGAAATGCCTATTCCCTTGTAAACGGTGGTCAGTACCATGGTCATTAACGAAACAAGGCTTCCCGCGATATACCCCACGGCGACTGCAAAAATGCCAATTTGCTTTTGCAAGACAAGAATACTGACAACGACGAACAAATTATAAATGACTTTATAGGATGACGGGATAAAGAAGTGATGGTTTGAAAGCAGCAGGCATTTGAAAATGGTGTCGATTCCCTGGATAAAAATAAGCCAGAAAAGAATCCGGTTCAGGGAAACGGCCACGCGCTGAATGTCTCCATTAAAACCGGGCACCTGCAACGGTATAAGAAGGGAAGCAATCAACATCCCAATGAGAGCGACAAAAAAGAGGACAATCGATGAGCAAACAATAAAATTGCCCAGGGCCTTCTCGCGCTCTTTTTTATTGAGATTCGTGAAGGAGCTTGCGAAAACCGGAACCAGAACATTGGGGGCCTGCACTTCAAATATACGGCAAATGAACAATGGAATAGCAAGAGACGTGAAAAGAGCGTCCGTCGTCGTCCCCGCTCCGTAGGTTTTCAGAATGATGGCATCCATCACTACGCCGAGGACAACGCCGACAGTCCGGCATAACGAAACGATACTAACGTTCTTTAAAAAATAATCCCTTTTTTCAATATTCATCGTTCAAAACAGCCGGATGTACTCCTAAAAAACGAATTTGTATATTTTATTGACAAGAATGCTTTGTCGCCGCGTGCTGTTTACCGTAAAGCATAAGCCCCATACTATTACGGTCGTAATAAGAATTGAGTACAAAATACCGTTTTGCCCGTTGAACACATTCCCCCACACCCTAAACAGTATCTGAAGAAAGAATATTTGCATGAGATAACCAAGAAGCGAGTATTCGCCCATGATAATAATTGTTTTTCGGACTATTGAATATGGTGACACAACCGTTCCCCACAGATATGTTGCTCCTAAAACAGCCACCGTTCCAAGGAAATAAACGATCATAGCGTCTTTTTTAAAAAGAAAAATCACCAAAAAATAAAGCCCCACGGGAAAAATGCTAAGCCATTTTCTACGGTAAAAGACCTTGTAGAAAGGGAATCCGTTTGATAGAAGTCCTAACACAAATCCGCTTAAACCAAAATTTAAATAGAACAAATTGAATATGCGGTCGTTAATAATCATGCACCAAACAAAAATGGCGGCAACAATGATCGGGATAATCTTTTTATCAACGAATTTCAACAAAATCGCCGAGAACACCAAGGTATATGCTATGGGCAAGAGCAGTTCAAATGCCGACAACCGGCGATCGCCCGGAACAAGCACGTACCAAATATTCCTATAAAATTCAACAAGCCCCAGATGGACGCCGTTATAATTCGTCGCTATAAGTAAATGAACTGCGGTATTGATGACAAGGAACAGGCCGGCAATTTTTATGCCCCGAACAATCAATCGATTGAAAATCGCATCTATATTATTGTCATATTTCTTTAAATAAAGCGCGGGAATAATAAATCCAGATAAAAAAACAAATCCTGATGTTACAAAATCGATATAGGACAATAAAAAATGATGCGCCCCATAAAAATAGTTGATGCTGTGATATACGATCATTGCCTCAACCAGAAGCCCTTTGACGAAATCAAGCGGATAGTTGCGCATGCAAATGAATCATTTTACCAATTGCAATATGGCATGATTAAGATGGGAACGCATTGGAAGGTATTGCCGCTTCGATGTTCCCGTTGGTTTGGGCCTTTATTGCCTCCACCGTTCCCCAAAACAAAAAGGTGACATTATTCTGCAGCAAGCTCCATCGAAGATCGGAAAAAGTTCCCGTCACAACGTACATCACAGCAATCGCCAGCGAAAGCAGAACGACATTTCTTTCAAAAGAACTGGTTTCGTCAAGCCTCCTGAACAGTGAATACGTTTTCCGCAGCATAACAAAAATGATCGAGAAATAAAAAAGTGAGCCGATGAGGCCGAGTTCACAGAGCATAGTTAGCCAGGTATTATGGCTTCCATCAAAATCCATGGGAGTATAACCGGAAAAGTATTTAAACCATGCGTCCTTGAACTTGCCAAACCCTATGCCGACGACCGGCTTGCTGAGGAATATCTTATAGGTGGTTGAATAGCTGATTTCCCGCTCGACCACGGTATTCTGACGCTGCGAAAACAGCGTCCCTTCAAATAGGGAGAATTTCTTCGTCACCCCAAAAACAGCGATAACCGCAATGACGGCCGCCAGCGTCATCGCATACCGCCTCATTTTAGTTTTGGCGATCAAAATGGTGATGAGCGCGAGGCCGAATCCAATCCACGGCCCGCGGGTTTCGGTGTAATAAACGGCCACGGTGGCAATAAATATGAAAAAGAAAAAAAATGTCTTAAGCGACCGGGGCACCTCGGTGCTCATCATCACAAAACACAAAAAACATACCGTCAATATTCTGCCCATGGCAACCGCGTCCAAAAAGGGTCCGCGGGCCCTCCCGAAATGGGTTCCCTGACTCGGGTCCATGATTGCATCGGGCCATACAAATCGCTCAAGACCAAAATGTTCGAAACAGGCGGTAAGAGAAAGATAGCACCCGAGAAGGCAAAAGGTGTATAAGATGAAGGTGAAATCCTCTTTTTTAAAAGGAATATTTTTCTGGATAAAATATATGGCAAAGGGATACAATGATATATTCATCAGGGCGTTGAGCCATTTGTTTTTTCCATATTCTAGATCTGCATTGGCGCCTCCTAAAACCATCGAGGCATAGGCGAAAACAAAAAATAATATCATTACTATTTCAATTTTCGAGACGGGCGCGAGGACGATTTTGCGTCTGATCACATTGAATGTAAATAATAAAATGATACCGACAAAAAATATACGGTCTAGCCGAATCTGGTTGAGAAAATGAATGCCTATCCCCGGACTGCTCGGCCCCCAAAAAAACGGCTGGAGGGCCAGCCAAATGCAAATGAACCGGTTGAGCAATTTCATAAGACCATTTTTCCTTCAACAATCCCTTCCGTCAATTACGGAAGAGCATGCCCTTTATCGGGATTCATAGGCACCGATGCCGACCGGCGGCTTTCGTTTATTGCCGAGAATATCCAACGAGTCTTCAGCCACCGCAATGCCCTTGCGGACCTCCGGCGCATTGGGCTTCAGCCAGAAACGAGATTTTTGAGCATCCGCAAAGTCTGGCATCGAACACTCGGGCACACAATGAGCGCACGCCCCTTTGCCCCAGGTATTTGAAAACCCGTTATTTGAATTTTTACATGCGCCGCAGAGGAACACCTGGGCAGATTTATTGTTGTTTTCTATAAGGAGATTATTGCGTATTTCCACCGGGCCGCTCGAAACCACAATGCCAAAGGACCGATTACTGACTATCGTGTTGCCTACTATTTTTATTGATTGGCCGTCATACACTTTTATTCCAGCCGCATCATTACTTTCAATGACATTGTTTCGAATGATTACGCCGTTGGGGGTCCCCCAGCTGTTGGCAAGCGTCAGTGCGGCGTCTTCCAGATGGGTGCAATGATGGATGTGGTTATTTTCGATGACGATGTCCTGAACCGGACCATTGGTACTCTGCCCTTCCAAAACAATGCCCCGCGCGGTAGGGCTGTTAAGGTTGAAAATCTCGTTCCCGCCTATGACAAGGTCGCGTATCCCCGCCTTGCAGTCTATACCATCGCCTTGACCGCCAAATATGCCGCCGTTAAACAGTTTATTGTTTTTTATCAGTATTCCAGTGTGCGATAAAAATCCCTGGCACACGGCCATGCCGGTCGGATCGCTTTTCGAGCAGCCGCCGCCGCCGATGTAAATCAATTCGCCGTAGCTGTCATGAATGACATTGTTTTCAATGCGAATATTATGGCAGTCAGGAGCATAGGATGAACTTCCCTCAAAATGCTGATCCGCCGTGGGCACTATCAGAAAAAGAGGCCCGTCTTTTACGGATTTGCCGTGCGATATGTCACAATTGGTCACAACCCAGTTGTCGCCGCATATCGAAATCGCCTTGCCGTCAACGTCTTTCCTTATTGTAAAGCCTTCGATGATTATGTTGCTGTATTTCTGATGCCGTTCGTTCTGCGAGTTAAAACCGGCGACACTGCATCGCGATAATCCCGTGTTCACGTCCCATCGCGGAGCAGCTTGGTTCGAGTTGTAATATTTTCTTCCATTAAAGCTGAGCGTGTTGGCCGTTTTCGGATCTCTATGGCACAGGTCGATTTCGCGGGGCATTCCATCAGATCCTTTGTCGTATATTTTGTTCTGATCGGTTAAGGCCTTCCGGGAAGCGAAATAAACCACCGTGTTCTCATGGGCCAACGATGCGTTGATGGCGTTCCAGGCATTACCGTCCAAATATTTGAACGGGGCGTACGCAGATCCGATTTCCGATGCGCCGAGATATTCCGGATCGACATAAAACTGTTTCTCGGAAAACACCGTTTGAATCCAGAAGGCAAGCACGAACACGCCTGCAGTCCGTAATTCTTTCGAGGCAGCAAAAAAAGCCGTGGCACAAAATGAAACGGCGCGATTTTTCACCACGCCACCCCGCTGTAATTGTTCATTTCCTTCTTTCCTGTAAAATCGAGATTTGCCAGATCAAGAAGAAGGGCGTCCTTAGGCAGGCCTTCGAGGATTTTTTTGAATTCTTCATCTTTATTAACAATGACCACCAAATCGGAATTATCAACGACCTCCGAAGCAATTTGCGTTATAAACCGCGCTATAAAAGGGATCCGGCGCAGGATATATTCACGGTTGGCGCCAACTAATTTTGACAAATGAACATTTTTATCATAGACACGGATATCGAATCCCTTGCCGAGAAGTTTTTCCATAATGTCAACTATCGGGCTGCTCCGCAGATCATCGGTGCCAGCCTTGAAGCTCAACCCCAAAAAGCCTATTCTCTGTTTTTCATAGCTCAGTATCCTTTCAAGGACCGATTCCTTGAGCGCTTCGTTACTCACATGAATGTTTTCGAGAATCGGGCACTTCAGGTAATGATCATGGGCGATGGTGCAAAACGCCTTGAGGTCCTTGGGCAGGCATGACCCCCCGTAGGCAAAACCTGGCTTAAGATAATGGGGGGAAATGTTTAACTTTGTGTCACGGCAGAATATCTCCATGAGCTCATGGGAATTGACTCCCAGACTCTTGCAGATCGCGCCGACTTCATTGGCAAAGGCGATTTTAAGGGCATGAAACGAATTATTGACGTATTTGATCATTTCCGCGGTGCGTATCGCGGTTTCTATAAGCGGCGCTTCAAGGTTTTTATACACCTCTCTCATGATATTGACTGCCTTTTTTTCCGACGCGCCGATAAGGGTATAGGGCGGATTGAAGTAATCGTAAACCGCAGTGCCTTCGCGGAGGAATTCAGGGTTTGACACAACCGAAAAATCTTCGGACCGTTTCTTTCCAGAGGCCTGTTCAATAATTTCGGTTACCGTTTCATTGGTTCCCGGCATTACGGTCGAACGGATGGCGATAACATGGAAACCCCTTTTTTCAGTTATGCCCGAACCGATATCGCGGGCAACGCGGAAAATGCCGTCGAGATTCAGGTGCCCCTGAGCGGTCGAAGGTGTTCCGACGCAGATAAAAGTGACATCGGTATTCAGGATCGCCTCCTTAATGGTGGCCGTTGCCGAGACCGCGCCCTTTTTCCGCTGCTCATGGATTATTTCGGAAATCTCGGTTTCGACGATCGGCGACTTTCCCTCGTTGATGAAATCCACCTTGAGGGGGTTGACATCCACACCGACCACGGTATGTCCCATCCGGGCCAGGCAACCGAGGCTCACGCTGCCAACATAGCCAAGGCCAAAAACGCTGATTTTCATGCCATTTTCCTTTTCAGAAACATGCAAAAAAGGTATTTAGTGAAGTTCCGGTGACGCAGGGGAAACAATGGTCATGGGACCCTGGGTCCCAGGACCCGTTCATAGGCGATTTTAAGGTTTAATTTCTGCCGGGGCCAGCCGAGGTCCGTGTCGATGCGATCCTGGCCGATTTTGCCCATCGTGGCGCGGCGCTCCCCATCGTCAAGAAGTTCGAGCAGGGCTTCGGCAAACAGGACCGGTGAATTCTCGCGGACATAACACGCCGACTCCCCGGCGGTCACTTCCCCCTCCTTGGTGTAAAACTGGACGATGGGCTTTCCAAAGGTCATGTACTCCATGATCTTGATCATGGTTGATTTGTCGGTAAACTCATTATCGAACTCCGGATTCACGCAGACATCCACCGAGGAGAGGATTTCGTACAGATCATGGTCTGAAATGTAGCCGGTGAATTGCACATAACGGTCGATCCCCATCTCCCCGCACAGTTTCACCACCGAACGCCAATGCGGCCCCGTGCCCACCACGATGAATTTGATGTCGGTACGGTTGACTTTGCGGACAATATGATCGGCCGCCGCCAACAGATTCTCGATGCCTTCCTGCTGCCCGATAACGCCCACGTATCCCACCAGATACCGGAACCCGTTGCGAAGATCGCCGTTCGGCCTTACGCTGCGCATGATATCGGCATCGGGACCGTTCCGAACCACAATGATATCTTTCTCGTTGCGCTTTCCGCGGTCCAGGGCGATCTGCTTGTAGCTCTGGTTGGTGGATATCACGAGATCGGCGCAAAGAAAGGATATCCGTTCCATGAGAAAAAGCGCCTTGACAAAAAATCCCTTGCGTCCGAATTTGGCTTCAAAATTTTCCGGCGTAATGTCATGATGGTCGAAAATGAACTTGACGCCGAATATTTTATACGGCAGAAAAACCAGGAAAAGATGATCAGGCGGGTTCGCCACATGCACAACGTCGAAGCGGTCGGTGAGAAAAATACGGAACGCGAGCAGCATTTCCCAAACGAGCGAATTCGCGTACTCGAGGAGAAGCCCCGCTATCCCGCTGCCCTCAATGTTGGGATGGCGGTAAATCCGAATGCCCTCGATGACGTGCTCCTGGTTCTGTATTTTTTTGTCATAAGGGCAGATTGCCGAAACCCGATATCCCAATTCCCGCGCCGCAAGCGCCTCATGCCACACGCGCCGGTCGTAAGGAAGCGTGTTGTTCTCAACAATCATCAGAATGTGTTTAGGTTTTTTCATCGGGGCGTTTTACGATTTTCTTGATTACGCCGGCCTTTTTCCTTTTCGTCCTAGATAGAACGCAAGGTTTTCGAATGAAGGCGGGCAACCGGGAATGCAATCATCGCATTCGCCTCCCAATGCTTTCTTCGCGCACTCACCGAAGCAAATGATCCGCTTTGCTCCCTGCACCTGCCTTTGTTCAGACCCCACAATGATGTCTCCGCCGCCCGCCATCAGGGCGGCAAGCTTGATCGCGGTAGTCAGGCCAAAACGCCGGAACGGCAGCCCCGGCGATTTCATCTCCGTCAAGCGCCGCCGGCACAGGGAGCATGCGCCGGCCCCCGACCAGATGCGGAGCCGCAAAAATCGCTTGAAGGGACGGTATAGGTTTTTATACGAGCTCCGCGGCCGAAAGGGTGTATCGCCCAGAACAACCGGGGGGGGCGCACCGGCGCGGGCAAGCCGGATGTTTTCCGGCGGCGCAATGCCGAGCAGATTGACGATATAAGAATCAAGCTCCGCCGTGCCGAGGCCGGCGAGAAAAAGCGGGCCCGTGAAATGCCGGGCACAATCGACGATCGACAGATGTGGCTGGATGACGTTGTTCAGTTCAGCCAGCGGCTCGTGCAACCCCATCCGGTGAAACTGTTTTTTCATCGCCGCGCTCACCAGACCTTTCTGGTTTTTCATGGCGCCTGAAATTCCCGCGGCGCTGTTCAGCTTGAGAATCGGCAGGCTGATGTACAAACGCGTCAGCGCAATTGACGGAAGGGATATCCGCCCGTACTTCCATTCGACATCGGTCCTCTCGGCGGTCTCAAGGTCAACAAGCGGCACGCCGAGGTCGCGGCACAGATCGGCATATCCCGACACCCTAAAATTCTCCCTGGCGTCCGCGCCCGCAGCAACGCCTTCGCCGATGACGATATCCGCGTCCCGCTTCATGGCGCGCAGAATTAAAACGACTTGTTCGACAACTGCCCTTCTCGTTATTTCCATGCCCCGGTCCGTGACCGGAAACACAATGTTTGGCTTGATTAAAACGCCGCGGTCGAGGTCGGCGGGCTTCAGGAAATGCCTGATGACCTTGTCGAGCGAACCACGGATTCCTTTTTCAATTCTGGCGATATAGACGGCCATCAGTCATTCCTTTAGTGCGCTAAAAACACATCAGCCGACTGCGGTGAAAGATTAAGGAATTTAAAGACGTCCCTGACGCATTTTGTCAATAATTGCCCGTCTTCGCTGCGGGCGCGGATGCCCTCCGCCTCATCCCTGTTCATGATGCCGCTGCGGATGAGCCCGCACAGGTAAAGGCCCGTCGATGAGATCCCGAATTCCTTCTTGTACGTATAGTCCAGCAGCGGTTCGAGAATGCAGTCGTACCGCCAGCTGATCGCCTTGTCCGGCTTCCGCCATCCGGCCTCCCGCATCAGCGTCTCCTCGATTTCTTTCTGATCCCATGCGACGTAGTCGAACATTCTGATTGCCCGGGGCCCGCTTTGCGGCAGCGCGGGCCTGCGGTAGGCGCTCAATGCGCTATTGCCGGGTATTGGAAACTGCCGTCGCTGTTCCACCAGGCATGCATACGCGCGTGATTGACGCCATGCGAATCCTGCCTTTTCAAGAAGCGTGAGGCGCTTTACCCGGTCGAAAAGGAATTTTGTCCTGTTGCCGGGATCCCACCACAGTTCGTTGGAAGTGGTCCCGCTTAACATCACGGGGATTCCCTCTTCCATCGCAACCTTGCGCAAAATGGCCTCGATTCCATAATGGCAGAACATGCACTGACCCCAGGTGGTGCCGGTTTTCAAGAGCGACATAAGATGATTGCGGAGCAAGCGGTATTCGAGATTGCGCTTGGTCCTGACAATGCGGTATTCGACGGCCAGACTTTCGCAGACGGCGCGGATGTTGCTGCGCGCCAGGTCGACCATGAAGGGGAAATCATAGCTCACGGCGAGCACCCGGAGGTTCAGCTCCCGTTTGGCAAAGTAGGCGACATAACAGCTGTCTTTGCCGCCGCTGATGCCAATAAGAACGTCGTAGTTCCTTCCGCGGCCCGGGTTGATTGCTTCAAGGAGTTTTTGCCTTCCGAGAGGTTCTTGTTTGACAAATTTCCGGCAGTGATTGCAGACGCCGTTGGCATCAAAGGCGATGCCGGGATACGTCGAAGGCATCAGACAGCGGGTGCAAGCCTGAACAGATATTTTGGATTCCGGTAGTAGCGGCGTTTTCACTTTATTTTTCCTTCTGGGTGGCCGGGGCATTTTCTTTTTCCCGCCACGGGACTTCCACGTTTTTGATTTTTACGGCGGGTACGCCGCCCACCACCGTAAAGGGAGGGACCGGACGCGTGACCACGGCGTTTGCGCCGACAACGGCGCCCTGACCGATGGTGACATCGGGCAGAATCACCGCGCCCGTGCCGATCCAGGCATCCTGCCCGACGGCAATCGGGCCCTTCCTGGAATTGACATAGGGTACTATGCGGGAATTGTTGGGCTGCGTGTGCAATACGAACGTCACCCGCGGCGAGACCGCCGCGCGGTCGCCGATGGAAAGGTTTGCCGAGGCATCGCCAAGGTCATCGATGATGATGATGTCCTCTCCGACATACGCCATTCTGCCGATGCGGTAACCGCACATCCGCAACAAAAAAATCCTGAGACCGTTCCCCGGAATATGTTTGGCCGTCAACTTCAGCAATTTCTTGCGAAATGCGATTATTTTGGCAAAAGGCATGGTTCCTCTTTTTTCATCATCCCTTGAATTGGTTTATCATCCGTGCGATGCGGTCGATATCGCGGCCGCGCAGGTAATAATGAATCGGCACGAGGAGCACGGTTTTGGAAAGTACCTCGGTGTTCGGGCACGACCCCATGGCATATCCGAACCGCTGCCTTGCCTCTTCGACCACGGTGTCAAGATACCGCGCGGAATCGATGCCGTTTGCAAAAAGGAAATCTGCCATGGCATCGCGTTTCTGCCTGCTTGCAAACCTGAGGGCGAACTGATGCCAGTTACTGGTGCAGTGCCTGTTTTCGGTAGGCAGCGAAAGGTTGTTGACGTTGATTTTGCTGAGAAGCCGTTGCGCGTTCATTCGTTGCCGTTCGATTTTTTCCCCGAATGCAGCCACCCTTTTGTCGGCGAGCGCACGTTCGCCGGGCGCAATTTTGAACGTTGAAAAGCCGTCTTTTGCGGTAAGATTGAATTTTTTATCAAGCCGTGAGCCGAGGGGATATCCGATGGTCCCGTAGAGCGGGCGACGGTAGAGCGCGGCCTTTGCAAGAGTCGTAAAACTGCGGGCAATATTTTGCGGAAGGGTCCGCTCCTCGAAGGATCCGACCTGATGCTCCACCCTTTTCCGAAAATCATCGTCCCGGCAAAATATCGCGCTCCCTTCCCCGGCGGAAATATATTTGCCGCAGCGGAACGAAAAAAAAGAGGCCGCCGACAGCGTGCCCGTCTTTCGCCCTTTATACATGCTGTACATTGATTGCGCGCAATCCTCGATGACCGGAATGCCGTTTGCGACTGCATCCACGCCGTCCATGTCGCAGGGATTGCCGAACATGTGCACCGCGACGACTGCGGAGCAGGTACGCCGCTTGCGTTCAAGATCACGGGGACTCAGATTGCAATCATGAAAGTCGGAATCGACAAATTTGGGCATGAGGCCCGCCCTGATGATGGCGTCGAAGACCACGGTGCAGCAAAACAGAGGGACCGCGACCTTCGCTTGAGGCGGCAGGTCGAGGGACTTCAGCAGGGCATAGAGCGAGGCCCTGCCCGAACCGGTGAAAACCGGAACCGCGTTAAAATATTTTTTAATATTCGGAGCGGCATCGTCGCTGGAAAAGGTGTCCGAGACCGTTTTCACCAGGTCAACCACGTCGTAGTCCCAATTGTTACGCGGAATAAGGTTGATTTTCGTCATAATACTCATTGGTCTTTTTTTTTGATTAAAGGGTTCAGGCGAGAAAACGGAAGACGACGGAGCTGGCGAGCTCGGCGACGGGATCGGGCAGCATCCGCCATCCCGCCGTATAGATTCGATACGGCAGGCTCTTTTCATTGACGGATGAGGCACCGACGACTTTGGGAAAGTAGTAATAGGGGATGGCGATGGCTTGGGTTCCCCACATTTCCTTGTACCGCATCAGTCCCTCGTTGTCGGATGAGGTGCGGCCGAAATCGAGCCTCCGGAATCCGTGCTCTATTCCCCATTTGATGCCGGTCCAGGTGATGAGGTGATTGGGAGAAACGGTGTGCAAAATTGACGGATCGGAGGCGTTATACTTATAATGCAACGAATTTCCGCAAATCAGAAATATCGACGCGCCGATGATGCGCGAATCGAGTGCCGCCAGCAGGATAAACCCATCGCCGCGAACAATAATCTTTTCCACGAGATGGTCGAACCATTTACGCGGCTGCGACGGAACACCGTGTTTTTTTCTTGTAAGACTGTTGAGCCGAACAAATTCTTCCATGCCGGCTGCGTCGCGCCGCTCGGTCACGGTGACTCCCGCTTTCTCCGCCTTCCGAATGGAATACTGGATGGTGCGCTTATTGATGTTTTTATAGACCGTTTCTACGTCTCTCTGCAGGTCGAGAACATGCCGGGTATAACATGCATTGCTGACAAACGATGTGCTGAACGGGAGGCCGCCGCGCAGCTCAACCTGTTTGAAAAGATTCGGATTTTTATTGCAGATCCCTGAAAAAACGTCCTCATTTTTGCAGGCCTCTCCCAGGAGCTGACCTCCGTAATCCGAAAACGGCAGCGACACCGAGCGTTTGCCATTCATGATATTTTTAATGATGAAGAAGGGCAGCACCGCGGCCACCTCATCTGCGGCGTCTTTCGCCGCATACAGCAGCGGCTTGAATCCGTAGGTTGCGGCAATGGTTTTCATCCAGCCTGAAAGATGATACGGCGTCCCTTCGGCATGCGACTTGACAAAAGAATCCCATTGGGCCATTGCGGCGGCATCGTCCAAGGACAACGGGGTTGGCTCAATATTTTTTTTCATAAAATTGTCCTCTGAAGGCCGCAGAATTCGTTACTCCGCATCTCCTCGCAAAACGCCAAGAGTAGTCATCCGGCCCGTCCCATTTCGCGCATCCAAAATTCGGCAATTTCGTCAGGCGTTGCGTGCCAGACTACGTTGCGGTAGGTAGTTGAAACGTGATGGAGAAATTCTTGATAGCGTTCCGCGGGATACTCTTCACGACCGCATTTTACATTCTCGAAATTCATGTAATCAGGATGAGTGTTGAGAAGCGCCATGCCGCCGTTCATCGATATCCATTCCAGCTTCCGTTTCCACACATCAATGGTTTTTGCGCGCATGATGACGAAAAGGGTGAAATCCTGCACAAGCGTGTAAGGCAGCTCGACAAAACCTCTTCCGTTAAGCGGGTCTCCAACAAAAAAAGGGAATATGGTCCCCACTCCTTCAGGCTGCGGTTCGAACGGATCGGTGTCGAACGACGACGTCGAGAACCCTATATGCAACGCCAACATCCATTCGAGATTTCTGAGCATGGAGGGAGTGCTGAACCCGCGGACTCCCCACTCATGCAAATACCGATTGACTTTCGGAGCTTGTTCCTCAAAAAGTTTTTTTGAGGCAAACAGCTTGCCGTCGTGTTTTAATCCGTGGACCCCGATCCCGAATTTATTTGCGGCAAGTATCTTATGTATCTCCTTGTTCACCGTGTAACGCTCGGGGACGAAATTGAATGACGATCGAAATCCCAATTGTTTTTCATTTTCCATTAAGCGGATGCATTTGGCCTGTCCTTTTGCCGTGTCCACGTCATGGATGAGAACCAAGGCGAATTTCTTCTTGTCGGGCCACCCTTTCCACACCGCCGGCGGCGTGGAAGCCTTCGGATCAATCGGCCAGACCGCACCGTATTGCAAGAGTTTTCGGGACACAATGGCCCTGCGGATGGCCAATTGGATTGGTCGAGGAATGCATGGTTTCAGAGTGTAAAAAATCGCATTGATGATTGCATTAGATTTCACGAGCCCAGTCCCCGAGCTTGTGCCGCAGCCTAATCCGTGGAGCTATAGACCAAGAAACATTTTCATCGCTATCGGACCAGCTCCCGAACCACCGATTCCTGTTGCTCCTTTGTCAATCCTGGAAACATCGGCAGCGACAGTATCTCCGCCGCCGCTTTTTCGGTGACCGGAAAATCACCTTTACCGTATCCGAGGTGCCCATAGGCCTTCTGCAGGTGCAGTGGAACGGGATAATGCATGCCGGAGCCGATTCCCGTTTCAGCAAGCCTTTGCTGGACTGCATCCCGGTTTTTCACCCGGACTATGTAAAGGTGATATACCGCCCGGCTCCAATCCGGCTCAAAAGGAGCAATCACGCCGTCGGCTGATTTTAACAGTTCGTTATATCGGTTGGCATTTCGGCGGCGGGCTGCAGTCCATTCGGGCAGATGCCTGAGCTTGACGCTTAAGAACCCGCATTGGATTGCGTCAAGGCGGCCGTTATAGCCTTCCATATCATGATAGTACTTCCGCGCCTGACCGTGGTCGCGCAGGCAGCGGCATATGCGGGCGGTTTCATCATCGTTCGTGGTTATAGCGCCGCCTTCTCCGAGGGCACCAAGATTCTTGCCCGGATAAAAACTAAACCCGGTGGCCTTGCCGAGGGAACCGGCTCTGCGCCATTCCCCGTTCCGTTTCGAGTGATATTCGGCGCCGTGTGCCTGGCAGGCATCCTCAAAGACCATGAGATGCCACTCTTCGGCAATGCCGATAATCGCGTCCATATCGGCCATTTGTCCATATAAGTGGACCGGAACCACGGCGGCAACCCTGCGTCCAGTTTGTTTATTGATTGTTTTTTTATTTTGCCGGTCCTTTGCGCAAGTTTTTTCAAGGAACGCCCTTAATTGCTGCGGATCAAGATTATACGTTTTTTCGCTGATGTCAACAAAAAGGATGTGCGCACCTGCCTGCGTAATTGATTCCGTGGTTGCGATGAAGGTGTTCGGTACGGTGATCACTTCGTCGCCCGGTCGTATTCCTCCGGCGATATAGGCAAATCTGAGGGCGTCGGTTCCACTGTTGACCGCCACACAGTGTTTCACATTGCAAAAGCGGGCGAACTCTTCCTCAAAGCCCTTTACCATGGGACCGCCGATGTACCCGGCGGAATCAATTGCCTTTTCAAGCACGCTGAGCAATTCGCTTTTCAGATCCCTGTGCGGGGTGACAAGATCAAGAAACGGGATTTGTTGCGGCATGGATTCTCCTGTTTGAAGATACTGACAGCATTAGTTTGTTTTTTTCTTGATCTGACGCGCGGGGACGCCGGCGACCACGGCGCCGGCTGCGACGTCACTGGTGACGACGGCGCCCGCGCCGACCATGGCGCCCTCGCCCACGGTCACTCCGCAGAGAATGGTTGCGTTGGATCCTATTGAAGCTCCCCGCTTAACCAGCGTCGGGACCACCCTCCAATCGACTTCGGTCTGAAGGGCGCCGCCGGCCGAGGTTGACCGGGGATATTTATCGTTTGTAAAAATCACGCCGTGCCCGATAAACGCTTCATCTTCAATCGTCACACCTTCGCAGATAAAAGAATGGCTTTGTATTTTGCAGTTTCTGCCAATCAGGGCATTCTTTTGAATCTCGACAAACGCCCCGATTTTCGTGTTATCGCCAACGGCGCATCCGTACATGTTGATGAACTTCGAAAGTTTTACATTTTTTCCGAGTTTGACGTCGGCAGCAATTGAATTGTACTCCATGCGCTTTTTCCTTCCGATGGCATCTTACCGAGACGAGGATACACCTTTCCCCCGTCGGCGGCACCTCCGCTTGAGCGCCACGCCTCGCGATTATATTTCGCGATAAATTATTATAAAATCAATTACCGGATGACTTAGGCTGTTTTTCGCCTTAAGCAACCGTGGCACCCGAAAATGCAACGAACTTCTCTGATCATGCCCATCGCACTGCGGGGATGGCGCACGAGCATGATCATCTTGTGCATCACTAAAAAATTTCTATAAAACATTTATGCAATTCCTATACCAAAGACGGGATTGAAAGACCCCCAGCAAGCTGCGAAAAATCTTTTTTCATTCCTAAGGAACAAAAACACAGTTATCGTCGCTCGCCAACTCCGAAGCAAGCTTCCAGGAATGCGCTCGCTGTGGGATTCAAACGTCGTTACCGCTGTTTTATTCACCTTTTTTCTTGGCGATCAAAGTTGCGCAAGGCCGCTGCGGTTGCGGCTCAGTCATGAACCGGCGCTGACCTTATCGGCACTCGTTATGGTTCTTCGGGAGCTGCTGTCAACGACATCCAACGAAGACTGGACACCCCGGGGTCATGACGCCTCTTTAAGAACGTTGTACTTTGATTGGTTATAATAGTTGTCGATCTGCTTCCCGGTGGTATAATTCAGGATATATCCCATGAGCCGTTTGCCTATCATCGGATATTCCGAGATTTTTTTCTCAAGATCATGCACGTTGGTCCTGCCGGCCTTGACAATAAGGAGATACTGCGAGGCAATAGGCGCGATGACCGCCGCATCAGGCACGGCGCCCATCGGCGGCGTATCGATGACCACAACGGTGAATTTTTGTTTGAGCGCCTCGATAATCGACGTGAACTTCTTTGAAGCGAGCAGTTCGGAAGAGCCGCGCGCCGGTTCACCGCTCGCCACGCACGACAAAAAGGGGGTCAAGCTCTTTTGGACAAAGCCGTCATCTGCGGTATCGACCATGCCCGGTGACATCAAGACATCGGAGAGGCCGGGCGTCTTTGAGCAACCAAACGATTTATAAAGCGTACCGCACCTGAGATCCGCATCAACAAGGACAACGGGGATTTCCTGCCTCGCGATGAGGGAGGCAAGATTTGCGGCAACGAACGACTTTCCGCATTCGCTGTCGAGGCTTGAAATACAAATCACCTTTTGCCCGGTCTGCTCGAGCGTAAGCATCACCTTCGTGCGCAAAATCCTGATCGATTCATGAAAAAAAGTATTGGGAAGAAGGTCGGCGACGAGCATTTGCGCCCCATCGACCGATGGCTTGCCGGCATTCGCATTCGACAACAAACGCTTGCTGATATGAGGCATCTTCGGGATTTTTTCAAAAATCTGTTTCCCCACCTTCTTTTTGAAATCATAATCGGTTCGCACCGTTGGATCAAAATAATCAAACACCAGGGGCGGCCCGAATGCGATCATCGCGCCGAAAAGTAGGACTATCGCGAGCAGCTTGACCGGCTCCGGAGGCAGAGGAATGGGCGGCACCGCCGAATCCATGACGTATGCCTCGGCGATTTCGGCGGCATCCGCCGCCTTCGCTTGGTTGTACCGGGAGAGAACGGTGGAATAGATGTCCGCCGCGATCTGCTGCTTCCGCTGCAGTTCCGCCAGCTGCAGCTCTCTGCTCGGCAGCCGCTGCAATTCTACGGACAGGTTTTGGATGTCGGAGGTCCGGTTGGCGAGACCGGCCCGCGCGCCGGCAATATACCCTTTAAGCGCCGCCTCAATGTCTTTTTCCAACGCGTCAATTTTTCTCTGGTTCTCGGTCCGCATCGGATGATCGGCCGCATAATTCCGCTGCAATTCTCGCTGCTCCGCAAGCAGCTGGTTCAATTCGGTCTGGAGAACCGGCGCCGAGCTGTTGCCCTTTCCCGCAAGAAAAACCAGTATCTCGGAGGAAAACCGCACTTTGTCGTCCGAGACCGCGGAGGATATCTTGTCCATGAGTTCGGAGGCATCGTCGATCGCCCGCTGTCCATTGTACATTCCGCTTTCCATTTGAGACAGGTTGGTGACCCGCTGCCGGACATCCTCGCTGAGACCGACCGTCGGGTAGGAGGTGCGATAGCTTCTGAGTATTTCCTCGGACCCCGCATAATCCTGTTTGACGGTCTCGAGCTGTTTCTCCAAAGCGGCAAGGACACTTTGCGCCCTCCTCTTCCGGAACGAAGCGCTTTTCTCGACAAAGGCGTCGGCGATAGCGTTGGCGATCTCGGCGATCAACGGATAATCGTGTCCATCCACCGAGACGGCGATGTTGAACTGGCGACGCGATGGATCAGCCTCTTTTACGGAGAGGCGTTTGAGCAGCATCTCCACGGCATTGCTGTTGTCGACCACCTGGAAGACGAAGTCGTGCGGCGAATGCAGGAACCTTCGTGAAAATATGCAGCACAGACCGCCGAGATTGATCCGCGACACGTCGGCAACATTTCCCTGCAGGATACAAACGGGCTTGCCCAGGAACGTCCTTATGACGGGGACGCTGTTCTTCTTTCGCGGAAGAAACAAAAGGCGGAACTTCGCTTTTTCGTTCTCATTGACAGAATAATAATAAGATCCTTCCGGGGTGATGGTATCAACCGAAACCGAGTCGAAAATGTCGGAGCGGAAATACTTATCCAGCACAAGCCGAAGCGAGAGCCGTTTGACGATATCTTCTAAAAATGTTCTGCTCTGAATAAGATCGGACTGCGCCTGAACCATGCCGCCCATATCGTGTACCGCGGTAAGATCTTCGGTATGTTCCAACCCGATCAGCGCCTTTGCGGAAAGCAACGGTTCCTTGACGGCCGCCGTAGCAACGATGGTGCCGGTGATCAAAACCGCGATCAGCCCCGAGATTACGACATACCATTTCCAGCGCCAAAACAAATCCCAATAATGCCGCACCTGCTGGATGACGTCGGCATGCGAGTTATTTTTTATGCCAGCGGAATTCATCTTCTGCTCAAATAGGTTTCATAGGAGAAAAACATCGTCGCCACGGCGGACGCGGCGGTTACCGTAATCTCTAAAATGGGCAAAATATCCGTCTGGAAAATTTCCCATCCGTCGCGCCTCACTTCATGCGTTACCCAAAGCTGATCGCCGGACCTGATGCCGAGAGTCGAAAGCGACATGCCCGTCTGAATTTCAGGAAGCAGGTTTTTCTTTATCACCGCGCCATCACGTTCCCAGCGGATTAATTTCAGCCCGTCTTCACGGACGGGGCCTCCGGCAAGGACAAGCGCGTCCCAAAGCGAGGCCGAGGGGCTTATATAGAAAAGGCCCGGGGACCGGAAGCCGCCGAGAAGAGAAACGCGAATCAGCGGTTCAACCCTGAGCGTCGGGTACCGCAGGTACGGCAGGTAAATCGTGTCGAGCAATGCAGTGAGGTTTTTTTCATTCAAGTTGTCTATTTTTACCGGACCGGCAACGGGAAGAAACGCTTTTCCGTTGTCGTCCACGTGATAGGTGCCGTTAAGAAAATGCACGGTGTCAGGGAAAACGCTGATCCGGAATGCATCTCCTTTTTTAATGGGAAACTGGGCTTGAGACTGTTCATCGTTCGATGCAGCCGGTTGCACTTTATTCTCATTCGCCTTGTTCTTCTCTATTGGAATGTCGGAAGATTGAGCGCGATGCTGTGCGTAGAGCGGGTGATTACAGACGAGAATTAAAAAATTGAGGATTAAACTTATATACCAGCACCTTAAAAGCGGGCGTTCCATATGCCTTCTCGACAATAAGTTATATTGTTTAAAAACATTAAGTAAATGCAACCCAGCAGACGAGGGTCAAAAAATAAATAAATTGCCGTTACTTGCGAAGTATTATCATGATTTTCCATTTCCGTTTGTTACAAAATTAGTACGTAAAAAATAAGGTATATTCATTGAAGCAAATAAGATACCTGATCGATCGTGCCATGCAACCGGTTGAAACAGCAGAAAAAAGGTCGTAATCTCATTTTTTTTCTTTACTTTTATAGTGATCGGATACACTTTATATTAAAAATCGGAATAATTTTTCTCATAACTGAAAACGCATGAAAAACCGGTATGTTCAACCTCTCCCCTGACCAGATCATCGACTATTTTAAAAAAAGCTATGCCGCTGTTGACGGCCTGTGGTTCATGAAAACCGAGGATGCCGACGGCTTCGACAAGGCGCTCGACGTTGATGAGAAAGTCTGGCAGATCATGCCGAAAATCCAGGCGAGAAAAATGAAGTCCTTTTCCAAGATGGACTGGGGAATCGACGCACTGCGTGAATGCTTTGAAGCGAAACTCTCACTCGACGGATTTGTCTTTACGACAGTCAACAACGGATCTTTTTTCGATATCAATGTATCCGAGTGCCCCTGGTACGACAAACTCGTACAATCAAACAGAGCCAACCTTGCAGAAAAGATCGGAAGCAGGATATGTACCGCCGAATATTCTGGATGGGCAAATGAGTTCGGGTGCTCATTTTCGTTTCTTGGCGAGGACAGGATCTGCAGAGAATGCAAATCCTGTTCGATGCGATTCAGCGAAAAGTGAAGCAGTAATCCGGCCATTTGAGCGATGACACCCATCAGCTCTGAGCCTGTCGAAGCGTGAGCGCTCATAGCTCGACAAGCTCACCACGATCGGCGTAAGTCTCAATCAATAAATAGCGTCCCACATTCTTGCCAAACGATCCAATGGCGTTGTGGGGCCAGTGCAATGCGGTAAGAAGGACCTGCCTGCCATCATGACTTTTTCCTCAACAAGTCTCCCTTTACCAGTTCCTCTTTGACGTCCACAATCACCAACCTGTTTGTCAACGCCCGTTTAACATTTACGCCGTCCAGTCCGGTTATCCCCCGAATGACGACCTCGAACGGCATTTTTTCCTTTCTTACCGGCAGCACGTTTAGGACATCGCCTTCACAGAATGGATTTTTAACGTCAATAACGATGCCTTTGCCGTCAAGTTTCTCGCGAACATGGCCGACGATCCGCTCATCGGGCGCCGGCCTGCTGTCGGCAATGTCCTGAAGTTCGTATTCTCCCGCGTAAAACCCGGTGGTGTAGGGCCGGTGGTCGAGACGGTCGAGCTCCTCGCGCCACTCCGGCCTCACGTCATAGGGTTCACCCGCCGCAAGACTGTCGAGCGCGGCGCGGTATATCTTGACAACAGAAGAAACGTAATGCACGCTCCGGTGCCGGCCCTCGATTTTAAGCGCGGCCGGTCCCGCCGCGATGATGCGGTCGAGAATGGGCAGGCAGCACAGGTCTTTTGAATTGAGGATAAACGCCTGCGACGGCACAGCGCCCTCGCCCGGTTCTTCGTTGACCGTGAGCCAATCGCCCGCATCGTTTTCATTGTCGTAAACAGGCGCGATCCGGTATTTGAAGCGGCACGGCTGGCGGCAGTCCCCGAAATTCGGGTGGCGCCTTGCCGTGTAAACGCCGAGCAGGCATCTGCCGGAAACGGACACGCACATGGCGCCGTGGATGAAAACCTCAACCTGTGCCTTTACAAAACGGCACAAACCCGCAATCTGCTCAAGCGTCAATTCTCGCGGCAGAATGATGCGGCGTATTCCCTGGGTGGCCCAAAATTCCATGGCTTTTGCGTTGAAGGTGCCGGTTTGGGTGCTCAGATGAAGCGGCACGGTGGGCGCAAATTCGTGGCAGAGGGCGATAACGCCCGGATCGCTTACGATAAAGGCATCGGGAAATATTTCCTGTTTGGCAAGAATCGCCATCTGCGCCTCCATTTCGCCGAGCGCCCTGTCGTCGGGCATGATGTTGAGCGCGGCATACACTTTTTTTCGAGACGCTTTTGCTATTTCGAGCAGAGCCTTGAGCTGGGCGGGCGTCGCGTTTGTCGTGCGGGCGCGAAGGTTATAACTCTCGAGGCCGATATATGCCGCGTCCGCGCCGTGGGCGAAAGCGGCCTCGGCGCATTCGATGTCCGCGGCGGGAGCGAGCAGTTCGGGGAGATTCATTTCTAAGTCCAAAAGAAAATTCACCACGGAGACACGGAGGACGCAAAGAGAACAAAAGGTTTAAAGTTGGAAGTTAAAAATTAAATGCATTTTTTTGTGTTGTCGCTTTCGACTTTCAACTTTCAACCTTCAACTTCCAACTCTATTTTATTTTTCTCTGCGCTCTCCGCGTCTCTGCGGTGAGGATCATTTCCCTGTCGCGGGAGATTTCGGGTCGGGCTGCGCCGGGGCCGGCTGTTTTTTCTGCGTGGTATCGGGCGGCTCCATTTTCAAGGCGAGAACTTCGGCGATTGCGGTTTCATAGTCTTCCTTGGGACGCAGCCCCGGGATATACAATACCACGGACTTTTCCTTGATAAAAAACACCGCGGGAATTGACGACACCCGGAAATAAGCCGCAATCCGCACTTGAACGTCGACGTTGATCTTCATTACTTTTATTTTCCCGGCGTATTTCTTTTTCAATTCCTCGATGGTGGGGGTCAGCATGCGGCACGGCATGCACCACGGCGCCCAGAAATCGACGAGCACCGGCACCTTTGACTTGACGATCATGTCGGCCAGGATGTCCGATGAGTCTAACGGCATTTTCTCGGGGGCGGCTTGCCGAAGGGGCTGGGCCAAGCAGAGCGCCGTTAACGCCGTGATGATCATCATGAATCGTGGAATCATTCTTCCGCCTTCTTTTTCACCGCGAGCGATTTTCGTTTTTCATTGCTGCGCACGATCTCCTCTTTCTTTCTGGCGTGCTCCGCGTTGGTCATGGAAAAATCATGGCTTCCCGAGCCGTCCCATTTGGCGACAAAATACAACATTTTCGTCTGCTCGGGGTTCAGCGCGGCGGTCAGCGAGGCGAGCCCCGGCGAACAGATGGGGCCCGGCGGCAGTCCCGCATGTAAACGGGTATTGTACGGGGACTGCACGGCAAGTTCGGACACATGCAGCGGCCCTGAGAATTTTCCTAAAATATATCTGGTGGTCGGGTCCGCGCCCAGCGGTATTCCTTTCTTGAGCCGGTTGTGAAACACGCCCGAAATCAAAGGTCTTTCGGCGGCGACGGCGGCCTCTTTTTCTATGATCGAAGCGAGAATCACCGCCTCGTGCCTCGTCAACGCTGCGCCTGCGTCCGGAGGTTGCGCGATGGCGGCGTATTTCTCGTTGAAGTGCTCTGTCATCCGCTTCACGATGTCTTCGGCGGTGATAGCGGGCGGTAAACGGTAGGTGTCGGGGAAAAGGTATCCTTCGAGCGTCGGCTCGTTGATGCCGCACGCCCGCGCAACGGCCGAGTCCTCGCACGCCTTTACAAATGCGGCCGAATCGACCTTCAATGTCCTTGCGACAATCTCCGCCGTCTGCCGCAGCGTTAGGCCTTCCGGAACGGTCAGCACAAGTTCGATGGGCTCGGCGTGCAAAAGCTGTGAGGCCGCGGCGGCAACGCCCTCCCCTTCGAAAAAAGACGCGCGCCCCGCCTGGATTTTTTTTTCGGTGCCGGCGAGCTTCATCCAGACGATCAGCGCCTTTGATGACGGTATCACGCGTTCCCGTTTAAGAGCGGCCGCGATATCGTGGAGCGGGGCGCCCTTCTCTATGGTAAACTCCACCTGCTTCCCGCGCGCATGAAGAGGGCCGAAAACATATCCCGCCGCTGCGGCGGCAACCAGCGTAAAAACGAGCAGCAGCAAAAACAGCTTTTTATACGTCAACACGAAGCGATAGAGCCACAAGGCGGCGTAAAAGGCGTAGCCCAGCGCGGCCAGAAAAAAAAGGGCGCCCGTTAACCATGTCCGGTACAGCGCCCTGAAAATGGGATTCTTCATGTCAGCTCGACCCCGGGCTCAGAATTGGTGTATTCCCCTCCGTAAATTACGCCCCGGGGGAAGCAAATGTCCTTTCCATCACGCGTCAGCCTTGCCATCATTGATCCGGCGCCTGCCCGCCCCCGCCGCTGGATTTCTGCAGCACGAAGTTGTAAAGGCTCTTTATCTTATCGTCGTCCGGTTTGAGCTTTTCAGCTTTTTCCAGCAGCGGCAGCGCGTCCGCGATCCGGTCCGTTTTGACATAACCGCGCGCAAGCTGGTACATATAGTCCGGGTTGCCCGCCTTCAGCGCGTTCGCCATTTCGAGGAAGACCATCGCGTCATTGAGCATGTGCTTGTTGAGCAGCGTGACGCCGATCTCCTCGCATGCGTCCGGGTTCGATGCGTCGCGCTGGATGAAGTTCTGGTACGCCTCGACCTCCTGCTTGATCTTCCCGAGTTTGCCGTACATCCGCCCCATCTCGAGCCACAGCTGCGGGATCGTGTCCTTGATGCTGAGGCCTTTTTTCAGGAGCGCCAGGGCCTTTTCCATGTTCGCGGGCTGCTTGGCATAGATGAGCCCCGCGCCGAAATAGTTGCGGTAGTCCTTCGGGTACTGGACGGTGTTTTCTTCATAGTATTTCGCGGCGGTCGCCGGACTTGACGCCTCGGCGAGCACCGCCTTTTCGTACGAGGCCTCGGGATCATTTACATCTGGCAATTTGGTGTAAGCCGCGAGAATGCTGGCGGCGTTCGCGTTATCGCCCGATTTTTCGTACGAATCGGCGAGCATGCGCAGCATCGCGGCCTGGTGCGGATATTTCTGCTTCTGCTCGCGGATCACCGAACGCATGCGTTCGAAGATCTCGGCGCTCTTGCGGTAATTTTTGGAGTAATAGTACGCACGGCCGTACAGATACAGGTATTCGAGGTCCTGGCTGTTGCCCTTTTCCGCCTTGTTAAGGTACTTGATCGTCTCCTCGTAGTCCTTCTTCTTGAAGGACTCGTCGGCGACGAGCAGCGCGATTTCGGGATCGGCGGACGACTTGGCCAGGTATTTTTTGTACGCCTCGATCGCGTCGTCCTTCCGCTTCTGCTTCATGTAGAGGTCGCCGAGCACTTTGCATTCCTGCGTGGCGTCCGGGTTGATGGCCACCACCTGCTGGTATGTGACGATGGCGTCCGCGGTGCTGCCCGCCTTGAGCTGGCAGCGCGCCAGCGCCGAGAGGATCGTTGTGTTGCGCTGGTCAAGCTGCAGGGCCTTGTTGTAGAACGCGATCGCCTTGGGCAGCAGCAGCTTTTTCTCGTAGATGGAGCCGAGCGTCGAATAGGTCTGCGCGTCGGCCTCGCCCGCGTTGACCGAATTGGTGAGCACCGTGAGCACTTCCTCGGGCGTTCCCCGCGAAACAACGAGCTCTGCATACCGTTTGTAAACGCCCTTAATGTTCGGATCGGCCTCGAGCGCTGCCCGGTACGCCAGAAACGCCGGGCTGAGCTCCTTCTGGTCGTACAGGTAATCGCCGAGGTCCTTCTGCGCCTCGGCGTCGCGCGGCCGCAGGGACAGATATTTCTTAAGGTTGGAAATGGCCGCGTCCTTGTCGTTGTCCTTGACCGCCATGTCGTACAGCGCCTTGAAGATGTCGGCGTTCGCCGGCTCGATCAAAACAAGCTCGTGGTACAGCTCCTTGGCCTTGGTAAAGTCTTTTCTCTGCATGCACGTCTGGGCGTACATGTTCAGGAAGGCGGTTTTCCGCGCCTCCTCGCCGCCGACCATGGCGAAATACTTCGCGGCTTCGTCGTAATTTTTCGCGTGATACTCCACTTCCCCGATCCAATACGCCACCGCATAGTCCTTGGGCTGCTTTTCAAGGTATTTCTTGTACACCGAAAGCGCCTGGTCGGTCTTTTTCTGCTGGATGTACATTTCACCGAGCATTTTGTACACGCCGATGTCCTGCGGGTTGACCTCCAGCACCTGCTCGTAGGTGACCGCGGCCTCGGTCATGCTACCGGCCTTCACCTGGCAGGAACCGAGCGCCATGAGGATGGCGGTGTTCTTGGGATCGCTCGAAAGCGCCTTCTGGAACATCTGGATGGCCTGCGGGTACATGCCCGCCTTCTGGTAGTGCATGCCCTGGATGTTGTACATGCCGGCGTCGGCCTCGCCCGCGGCGATGGCGCCCTTGAGCGCCGCGCTTATATCTTCGGTGAGCCCCTGCGCAGAGGCCATTTCGAAATACCGTTTGTAAATTCCCTTGACCGCCGGGTCAAGCGCGATCGCCTTGCGGTACGCCGCCAGCGAACCGGGGAAATCTTTTCTTTCGTACAAGAGATCGCCGAGATTTTTCTGCGCCCCGGCGTCGTTGGGCCTGAGCGCGGTGTATTTCTTGAGATAGGTCGCCGCGGCGCCCTTCTGCTCCGGGTCCTGAGAGGCGATGGTGTAAAGCGTCTTGTACACCTCGGCGTTTTGCGGCGTGAGAAGGGCGAGCTCGCCGTACAGTTCCTTCGCCTTTGCAAAGTCCTTTTTCTGGAAGCACGTCTGCCCGTACATACCGAGGAACGCCGCGGTGCGGGCCTGGTCTCCCACCACCATTCCCAGGTACCTGTACGCGTCGTCGTAATTCTTGTTTGTGTAGGCGAACTCGCCGACGATGTACGCGACCTCGTAGTCTTTCGGCTGCTTGTCGAGGTATTTTTTGTAAACGCTGATCGCCTGGTCCTTTTTGCCCTGCTTGAGATACATGTCGCCGAGCATCTTATTTACGCGTGCGTCGGCCGGGTTGAGCGCAAGCACCTGCTCGTAGGTGACCGAGGCCTCGGTCATCGCGCCGATTTTCACCTGGCAGCCGGCAAGCGCCATGAGCACGGCCGTGTTCTTCGGATCCGACTGCAGCGCTTTCTGATACATCGGAATCGCCTTGGCGCAGGCGCCCTGCCGCTCGTAATAATTCCCCTGCGCCGCGTACATGCCTGCGTCGGCCTCGCCGGCGTTGATGGCGCCGGAAAGCGCCGCGGCGATGTCGGTCTGGATTCCCAGCGCGGTCGCCAGCTCGAAATACCGCTTGTAAAGTCCTTTGACGGTCGGGTCAAGCGCGATCGCCTTGCGGTACGCCGTGAGCGCGCCGCTGGCGTCCTTCTGATCGTAGCACATGTCACCCAGAGTGCGCTGGGCGGTCGCATCGCTCGGCTTCAGCGCGACATATTTCTTGAGGTACCCGGCGGCCTGGCCCTTTTGCGTGCTGTCCTGCAGCGCGATGGTGTAAAGGGTCTTGAACACCTCGGCGTTCAGCGGTGTCAGCAGGGCAAGCTGGTTCATGAGCGCCGATGCCCGGACATAGTTCTTGGCAAAATAGCACGCCTGGCCGAAATGCATCAGGAAATCCGGCTGACGGGTGTCTTCGCCGGTCACCATGGCAAAATAGCGCGCCGCCTCGTCGTAGTTCTTCTGTTTGTAGGCGTACTCGCCCACCGCCCGGGCCACCCTCGAGTCGTCTCTCCTCTTGTCAAGGTATTTCTTGAACACGCCCACGGCATCGGCTTCCTTGTTCCGCTTCATATACAGCTCGCCGAGCGCCTTGTATTCGTCAATCGCGTTTGCGTTGAGCGCGAGCACCTGCTCGTACGACACGATGGCGCCGTCCACGTCGCCCACCCTGGCCTGGCACTGGGCCAGCCCGGAGATCACGGGCATGTTCCTCGGGTCCTTGGCAAGCGCCTTCTGATAGAGCTCTATCGCCTTGGGACAGAGACCCTGTTTCTGGTACACACCGCCGAGCATGGCATACATGTTCCCGTCGGCCTCGCCCGCGTTCACCGCGCCGGCGAGCGCGGTCGCCAGCTCCTCCTTGAGCCCTTTGGCGATCACGATGTCGGCATACGGTTTGTAAACGCCCTTGATGGTCGGATCAAGCTTGATCGCGGCACGGAACGCCATGAGCGCCGCGTCGTAGTTTTTCACCTCGTAGTAGAGGTTCCCCAGGTTGCGCTGCGCCACCGCGTCGTTGGGATTGAAGGCGATGTACTTCTTGAGATAGCCGGCCGCCATGGCCTTGTCACCGCTGTTAAGCGTGATCTCGTAGAGGCTTTTGAACACCTCGGGGTTCTGCGGGGTGAGCACCGAAAGCTCTTTGTAAATGTCGAACGCCTGCTTGTATTCCCGCTGCGCGAGCAGGTACGCGCCCAGGCGCAGGCGCGACTCGACGTTGGTCTTGTCCATCTCCACGATCTTCTTGTCGGCGTACGACATGTTGACCGGGTCGTTGAGCTGCTTGTAGCAGTACGCGAGCTGCTTCCAGTATTCCACGTCGAACGGCTTTTTCCCCACGAGAAAATCGAGCTGCTCCTTGGCCTCCTTGTAACGGTCGCTGCGTAAAAACGCCTTCGACAGCACCACCCTCGGCTCGATGAGGGACGGATCGAGCCGTATCGCCGATTCCGCCGCGTCAATGGCCTTGTCCCACTGCTCGAGGGCCGCCGCCGCCGCAGACATGCCGGCCGCCGCCTTGACGTTCTTGTCGATGATGTAGCTTTTTTCGTAGTACCTGAGCGCGTCGGTGTATTTCTTCGACTTGAGGCTGTAATCGCCGAGCGTGATGAATATCTTCGGATCGTTCGGGTTAATGGTGGTTATCTTTTCGTAAATCTGCCGCGCCTTGTCGGGCGCACCGCTTTTCTGGTACAGGTCGGCCAGCCGGGCGTACGCCTCCACGTTCTTGTTGTCGGTGGCGAGCGCCTTTTCGAGGCATGCGATCGCCTTGGGCATGTTGCCCGCACCGCTGTACGCATCGGCGAGGAGAAACTGTATTTCGGGCACCCTTGTGCCCTCGGAATCAGCGGCCGCGATGTAACGGAAATGCACGAGCGCCGACTCGTAATTCTTTTTTTCGAGGTCGGCGTTTCCCGCCTTGAGGTGCGCGGTGGTGGCTTCGGGAGACTTGTCGGGACCGAAGGCGTCGGCGGCTGCGCGGTAGGCCTTGAGCGCCGCGTCCATGCTGCCGGTTTTCTCCTGGCATATGGCGCGGTTGTACTGGTCCATGGCCGACAGCCTCACCTTGTCGGCGACCTTTTCATATTCGTTGGCCGCGGCAAGGAACTTGTCTTTAAGGAAATACGCGCGGGCCAGGTCGAGGTTGGCGGCGTAAAAGTTGGGATTGCGGGAAATGGCCTCTTTTAAATAAAAAATCGCTGAATCAATCTTGTTTGACTCAAGCAGGGAACGGCCAATCTTGTATGCGTCCTCAGGGTTCGGATTGGAGGCGTAGGCCACTTTTAAAAGGGGAATCGCCTTTTTATATTCCTTCTGCTGCCAGTAGATCTCGGCTAGCCCGCGGCTTGCCGCGGCGTTGCTGGGGTCGGACTGAATGACCTTTTCGAGGGCCTCCTGCGCATCAGCCGGCCTCTTGAGCGCCATGCACGCCTTGGCGTATTCCCAGCTTGCCTCGCCGGTCGACTGCAGGTCCATCGCCTTTTTGGCAAAAGTCAAGGCATTGTCGGGCTGGTTGAGTTTGTTGTAGACGCGCGCGATGCCGAGCTGGGCGTCGTAGCTTTTCACGTCCATACGCGAGGCGACCAGGAAGCACGCGAGCGCCTTTTCGGTGGTACCGAGTTCCTCGTTGGCGATGCCGATCTTCACCCAGACATCGGCGGTGCGCGCCGTGGAGGGAAGCTTTGCGTCGGCATAGGCGACGGCGTCGGAATACTTCTTCGACTTGATGAGTTGGTCCAGCGTCATATCGGCATACGCCGTGACTGATGCGATGCAAATTAAAAAGAAAAATGCGCGAACACCCGCCCCACTGATCTTCATAATGCTCCCCTTTTAACCTTATTTCATGGTTCCAGCGATAAGATACCTCTTCATTAAAATAAAAAAAGGCGCTCTCTTAGTAAAATTAGTTTATTATACCGGTTAACTCACACTATAAAATGAAGTGAGCGACAGATTTTCCGCCGCTTTCAGTTGCCCTTATATTTATAATCGTCCCTTATTAAATTACAAAGGGGAGAATATCTTTCATCCCAACGACGTATATGACACGGTATTGCTGCATCGATTATTTTACAGCAGGGAAAGAAGATCGGGCAATCGCTCCGGCTCTGCCGGAGAGGAAAGTCCGGGCACCGCAGGACAGGATACCCTTCGTCAAGCAGGGGGCGCGGGTCACCCGCGCACGGAAAGTGTCACAGAGAACAGACCGCCCCGCGCTTGGAGCAATCCCGGCGCGGAGTGAGACGTGAAAAGGCGGGGTAAGAGCCCACCGCATGCGGCGGCAACGCGGCATGGCTGAAAAACCCTATCCGGTGCAAGACCAAGCATGGAGGAGGCGCCCGCAAGGGCGCGGAGGCTGTCCGTCTCCCATTCCTTCGGGTAGGTCGCTCAATGCCGGCGCGCAGGCGCCGGCCAGATAAATGATTGCTAGAACAGAACCCGGCTTACGGATCTTCTTTCCCTTTTTTTACCATGTATGGACATGAATGCCGGGATTTTAACTAAGGACAATTTTCTTTTTTTAGTAAGAGCACTTTTAGCATGGACTGCCAGCGGCGATCCGCAGTGAAATCGTATTCCACCTTCCTGAGTATGCCGCCCGAGGGGCGGACCACCTTAACCACTATCAGCCGATGAACCGTTTTTCAGCAACATTTATCCCGCCGCTTGCCGCGCTGCTGCTGGTTTTTCTGTCTGTCAAAGCGGACACGGTTCCCGAACCGCCCAAGGACACCATCGGTCCGGTGCCGGAAAACGACACCATCGTTTCCATCACCATCAACGGGAACCTCATCACCCAGTCGCGGATTCTCAGGATGTATCTCCACCTCGACAGCGGCGCCGTTTTCGATTCTGCCCGCACCGCCGCCGGCCAGAAGCAGCTCATGAACACCGATCTTTTCTCCAGCGTCAAGGTGTTCAATATCCGTAAGAAAGACGGCGTGTACGTATATGTGCTTGTAAAGGAACTTCTGTCCGTCCAGCCTGACTATTCCTTTTATTACAGCAAGGGCGTTTACGGCGACACGAGCGACTATTGGTGGAAGATGAGGCTCGGGATGTCGCTGTACAATTTCAGGGGACTGTTTGAGACCCTTTCGATTCGCGGAACGTTCTGGACCGAACGGGGCATCGGCATTTCGTGGAGCAAGCCGTTTCTGCCGTCCCCCTATGGCGCCGGGGTAACCGTTGACTACAACGAATCCCCGGACCTGGGTGAGCCGCGACAGCGGAAAGTGGCAAACGGAAAAGTGTCATTTTCACGTAAACTGCCCGCGGATTCGCGCATCTACGCCGCCTTCGGCGGGTCGTACAACCGGATAGACAGCGTTCCGCAAAACAATCTCATCACATCGTTTTCGGAGGCGACGTTTGTGTTGGGGTTCACCACCGACCAGCGGAACAGGTCGTTCGACCCCACGAGTGGCTGGAACTTCCTGTCGCAGGCCTTTACCAATGCGATGTACACGCAATATCTCAGATATCTGCAGCTGTACTCCGATTTCAGGCTGTATCACCAGGGCTTTTGGCAGAGCAATGTCATGGCATACCGGCTCCAGGCCCTGCTCCGCTCCAACGACGCGGGTCCATACCGGAACCTGTACATGGGCGGCGACGGCAGCGTGAGAGGGTACCCCGCGAATTATTTCGGCCGTTCCTACGAAATGAACGATTACGTTATTCTTTCCGCGGAGTACCGGTTTCCGCTCTGGACAACGCCCACCTTTGATGCCTGGTTTTTCTCGAATCTCAACGATGCCTTCAGGAACGGGGTTTTCGGATATATCAACGACATGTTCAGGGACTTTTATTTCCGCGTTGACGGCGCGGTCATCGGCGACGCCGGACACATCTGGCACGACATACGGCATCCCATGGGCATCCGCGAAAACGGCGGCGGCGCCGGGACCGGTTTCCGCATCATAGCGCCGACCGTCCGCCGCAGCCTCTGCTTCGACATCGTCTGGAACGTTCCGGGAACCAGCGATCCGTACCACACCCCGTTTTATGCGGTGCCGTCGCTGTATTTGTATCTGGACATGTATTTCTGATTTTTGTTGAATTATAAAATTGAGTTGGGCGTTCCCCAGTCGCGTAAGGCTTGGCGTAAGTCAACCACCATTCCCTTTTTATCATCGCCCCCAGCGCCAACCCCGTAGATTTATTTTGGATTTTATAAAAGGAGGCTGTGGAAGCCCGCACCCCCAGGGGGCCTTCACCGCCATAAGGATAATTATGGACTATAGTTTGACAAAGCAGGAAAATGGTTCGTCAGACACTTACTTTAAGTGCCTTGATGAACTCCTCCTCAGACTTGAAGGTCTTCATCAGGCGGTCGATGCCCACCATCTCGAGCACCTTTCGCACCTGGTTGTCCTTGGCGATGATGTACACCGAGCCCTTGTTTTCCTGCACGTCGCACAGGCAGTGGATGAAGATGCTGATGCCCGCGCTGTCGAGGTAAGTGGTCTTCTCGAGGTTGAACACAAAATGGTGGTGCCCGGCCTTGATGCTGTTGAAGATGTCGTCGTCAAGCTTTTTCGTGTTCTCCTCGGAGTCGATGTTGCCGATGATGTGGATCATCTTGAACGGGCCCTTGTTTTCGATTTCGTACTTCATGAAAATTCCTTTCAGGGTTTTTTACGATGTTAATGAGTGGTATGATTTAATTGTATTGATGTAGAGGGGAAAAGACAAGGGAATTTTTATTATGAATTTTAAAAAAGCCAATTAAATGTTTTAGCATATCTCTCATGGCTCAATATTTTGCTCACGATATAACACCCAAAAAAAGCCGATAGCAAGTATAAAGAAGGCAGTAAACCCAATTTTTTGATATAATCCATGGCCCCATATCCATAATAAAATTCCGGCTATAGCCAATAAAGAAAATATAGCTGGAAATGATTTAAAAAGCCATCCAAGCAAATCAGCTATGTCAGAAAGTAGAGCTTCAATCCACTTCATTTTTAATTCTTCCTTTCTTCGCATGACAGCTTTTTATTGATACTTTTTTTCTTTCAATCAGCAATCCTCATTCCGCAATCTACAATTTCTTCAACCTCGCCCCGAACATACCATCCATCCTATGCTCCCACGGCGTGATCCGCAAATACCCCTTCATATCCACAAACGTTTCCGGAATCGCGGCCGGCGGCTTTTCAAGCGCGAATTCGGCATGGTCTTTCAAGAATCCTTCAACCACCTGTTCGTTTTCCTCGGGCTCCAGGGAGCAGGTCGAATACACCATCGCCCCGCCTTTTGCGACAATGGCGGCGCTCGCATCCAGAAGTTTTCTCTGGAGCGCGGCCAGCCGCGGAATGTCGCTCTCCCCTTTTATCCACCTGCCTTCGGGATGCCGGTGAAGAACGCCGGTGCCGGAGCAGGGCGCATCAAGCAGCACTTTGGAAAATGCGCCGGATTTAAACGGCAGAGACACGCCGTCGCACAAACACGGCAGCACGTTGGCAAGCCTGAGCCGCCGCACCGTTTCAATGGCCGCGTTCATGCGGTTCTTGCGCAATTCGCATGCGACAACCGCGCCGCTGCCGCCGGTCAATTCGGCCGCAAGCGCGCTTTTTCCTCCCGGCGCGCTGCACACATCCAGCATCCGGTCGTTTTGCGTAATGTCAAGCAGGGCGACCACCCATCCGGACGACGGCGCCTGCACCGTGCACGCGCCTTCCTTGAAAAGCGGGAGCGTTTCGGGCATGACCTGCCTGTTGAGCTTGTAATAGAGGTTGAGGTATCCGCCGGCGCTGTCGCAAAATTCCTTTGACTCTGTTTCGAACTGCGGCCTCGAGAGACCGTGGAGTTTTCGGCGTAAAAAGATGTCGGGTCTCTCGTTGTTGAACGACAGCAGTAGTTTTGTTTTCGTCAGGCCGAGCCTCGAAAGCCAGCGCAAGACCATCCATTTGGGATGGGAAAATTCAACGGACAGCCGCTGCCCGAGGTCTTTTTGCGGGTCAGGCAGTTTGATGCGCTTTCGGTCCTTGATCATGGCGCGCAGCGTGGCGTTCACCAGGCCCGCGCTGTGCATGGTGCGCCTTGCCAGCCGCGTGAGGTTCACCGACTCGTTGACGCTTGCGTGGTCCGGAACGCGGTCCATGTATAAAATCTGGTACGCACCGATTTCCAGAATGCGCATGATATACTGGTTTTGAAGCACGGCCGGGTCCTGCACGAATTGGCCCAGCACATGGTCGAGCGTGAGACGGCGGCGCACGACGCCGTTCACCAGTTCGAACACAAAGCGCCTGTCGCGGTGGTCAAGGGAGCTCTGTGACAGTTCGCGGTCGATCGCGTTGTCGAGAATGCCCGGCCTTTTGTCCCAAGCCTGGAGGATGCGGAGCGCTATGCCGCGGGAGTTCATGAGAACCTCGTTCCCTGGGATATTCCCCTGCCGCGAACAAAGTCCGCGGCAGGCATGGATTTTTTTCCTTCGGGTTTCACCCTAAGCACTCTGAGTCTGCCCGATCCGCATTGCACGTCAAATCCGTCGGCGCCGATCTCATACACCGTGCCGGCTTCGACGGCACGCGCGGCGCCGGTACCGACAGGAATTCCCCACTCGATGCCGATGCGCAGGTGATCGAGAAACGTGAACGTGCCGGGAAACGGCTTGAACGCCCTGATCCTGTTGAAAATTTCTGGGGCGGCCATGTCCCATGAAATCTTCCCCTCGGATTTCAATAGTTTTGGCGCGCCGCATGCCAGTGAATCATCCTGGACGATGAACTTCGTTTTCCCCTCTTTGATAAGCTCCAGCGCTTCGCCAAGCGCCTCGGCCCCGAGCTTTGAGAGGCGTCCGCTTAATTCCGGCGTCGTTTCATCATCCGCAATGGTGGTTTTTTTTAAGAGAACCATTTCGCCGGTGTCCACTCCCTGGTTGATGCGGAAAATGGTTACGCCGGTTTCTGTTTCGCCCGCGGCAATGGCGCGCTGGATCGGCGCTGGTCCCCGGTATCGCGGGAGAAGCGACGCGTGTATATTGTAGGTGCCGAGGGGCGGAATGCTGAAAACGGTTTTTGGGAGAATGCGAAATGCGACGACGATGAAAACATCAGCCTTGGTTTTTTTCAATTCCTCCGCAAAAGAGTCTGATGAGAGTTTTTCGGGAGTAAAAACGGGCGACAGTCCCTTTTGGCGGGCAAATTCAACCACCGGAGAATCCGCAAGCGCCAGTCCACGGCCCTTTTCGCGCGCAGGCGTACTCACTATTCCGGCAATGGAATGACCCTTTTTCGTTATTTCTTCGATGGCCGGAATGCCGAACTCGGACGATCCCATGAAAACAACGCGCACAAGCCCCTCCATTTTAAATCCGCTAAGAAAATATATGATAGTACCCGGTCAAGGACAGCAAGGTTATTCTTGCAATGTAAAGGTGCCATAAGTTAATTTCCATCAAGAGTTTTAAATTCAAAAAGATACAAGAAACTGGTAATAATCATCTTAAGATAAGGAGAATCCATGGCATCCCCGTCCTTTTCACCTGTTGCCGACCTTACCGCCTACTGCCGTTTTTGCCAGAAAACCCTTCCGGCACAACTCGACAGAAGCATTGCGGGCAACGGCAGATTGCTGGATAAAGAAGCGACCTTTGAATATTTTTGCACAAAATGCCGTAAAACCTTCTGCTATTCCGGGAAAGACCTTCTCGCCTCGGAAGAAGCTGTTAAAAAAGACTGTCCGACCCGGGACTATATCCCAAAAAATCATTATGTTATAGGAGAAACAATAACCCACAAGAAATTCAAGGACAAAGGCCTTGTTGTGGGAAAAGACAAAGGTGTTCCAACGCGTATTTTAGTGCAATTCGAAAAATCCGGGCTCAGGAAACTGGTTGAGGATATTTAATAAAATCAGCTTTTCCTCTTTCGTGGAAAAAGAGATTTTCCATTGATGCGGCATTGCAGGAAAATACTATTTCTTTTCTCTGTGATTTTTTTCGCTTTCCCTGCCGTTTCAACTTTTGCGGCAACCACTTCCGCCAAGCAGGACTCCTCCTCCCGCAGGGCCGCCGCCGATAAACAAATAACACCATCCTCAGATTCATTGCTCGCAATTGAAGATTCTGTGGAAAAGCCTTTGGCTCCGGCGCAGAGCAAGGCTTCGAACACGCGCCAAAAATCGTCAGCAGATTCCCTCGCCCTTTTCAAGGCCCCGTCTTCCCGCGACAGCCTCGCTCAAAACGCCCGGCAAATGTTCCGCAGTTTGGGGAATTTTCATAGGGCAATGGGAATCTACAATATTTCGGCAGGAGTCCTTGCCGTGATCGCGGGCGCTGCAATTCTGGAAAAGCAGGATATACTCCCCTTCTCCCTTTCCCTGGTCACCCTTGGCGGCATCACCGTGGGCATAGGCATATGGGAAATAACCATTGCCCGAACATTGAGCAGACAGTGAAGGATTGTAGAAGGTAAATTGAAGATTGCAGAATCGAAAAATATTGGAATTTGTCCAGCTGACCGCTGATTTCCGACCGCCGGATCCTGGCCGCTGTCTTTCAGAATCCTACCAGTAAACTCAATGAAAACGCTGGATCAATGTCGTCACGCAGCTGTAGTGCGGCGTCGATCCCCACGTCGGAAATGCCGATAGGCGCGTTGATGCCGACGCCGAAGGAAAAACCTGCCCAATTTGACTTCTGGTAATTGTCGTTGCTCTCGCCCCTGAGCACTTTGAGCTGCGCCTCGAGGTCGGGCTCGGCAAAGGAGTATCCGGCGCGGACAAGCAGATACTTTTTGTAAACCGCGAGCTCGGCGCCCAGCTTGTAGATGAGAAAACCGTCGGCAGGCTGCTGCAGATCGAGGCCGACCCTGAGGCTCGGGACATACACCGGCGAGTAGGAAACCCCGGCCGAAACCGAGAGCGGCAGCTTGAGGTCTTCAGTCTGGTCAGAGTATTCCGCGACCATCAAGCCGGCGTTGTCGAGAACGAGTCCGGCAATCACCCGCGAATTCAGCCACCGGTACTGCATTCCCGCCTGCACGGCAACGGCGTCGGCCGAGTAATGCTCGCTGGTGCTGCTCCCGATGTAATGGTGCACTCCTTTGAGCGTGCCGCCGATCGACAGGTTTTCCCACACGATTTTCGACCATGAAAGCCCACCCACGATCGCATACGAATTCCATGTAACGCCGGTTTGGAGCGGGGTGCCGTCGACGTTTTCCACTTGCTCCTTGAGCGAGCCGAAGGACACGTCCACGAGATGGATGCTGAACACCCCAAGATTTAAATAAGGCATGGCAAACCCGAGCGGCGCGCCCCAGACATCATCGACAATGGAACGGAATCCGCACGCCGCCTCTCGTTTGGTGATATAGCCGGCTGCGGCGGGGTTATAGGTAATACCGTATAAATCATTCGGCATTGCAACGGACACGCCGCCCATCGCAATGGTGCGGCTGTCGTAATCAAGATTTAGGAAGGGAAATGCCGTCGTGCCGGCCATGTCGTACTGTGAAAAGACAGGAGCGGACAGAGACAGGCCGCAGCATGCGGCACACAGGATTTTTCTTACCACGTTCAGGATGCCTTCCGGGTGCGGATGGTCAGCGTGTGATATTTAACATAAAAATAATTGCCGCTTGAAGAAACAAATTTAATTTCTTTGGCGCTCCCCTTGGAAAAACCCGAGAAAATCAATTCTTCGCACCTGTTTTTAGTTCCTTGATAAATGATTTCGGCCAAACGATATGTTTTATTATCCGCGAGCGCCGAAATATCAACCGAACGGCCGGCATAGCTTCTCCCCCGCCACAACAGCAGGATGCCTTTTTTGTCAATGTACATGGAGTCAGGCCGCGACGACAGGTCCGAACGGCAGGGAAAGCGGCTGGTGAGCGCGGCCACGAGCTCGGCCCACGTCAGCGGATATTCCAGAAAACCACTGCCCACGCGGATGTTCTGCGAGGGTGCCTGGGTATATTGCGAATCGCCGGCCTGCAATAGCCAGCGCGTGGCGGTGACGGACTTTATCGAGGCGAGGTTCATGCCCATGGGGCCGTAAAACTGCGCGCTGAACGACGCATCGCCCTGCCAGGCAAGGTCGAAACTCAGCGAAAGCTGCTCGCCGTTCTGCGCAAGAAGGATTTCGCCGCTTCCCGTCACTGACTTGATTGAGTCAGCTGAAATAACCGGCGCGAGTGTGGCACGCGCGGTGTCAAGCGTGAGCGGCGGATGGACGGTGCATGAAGCAAAGATGATGAAAATTATGCCTGTGATATGCGTTTTATTCATGCTGAAGCAACAATAAATGAAAAAAAGATAAATTGATTACCGGAAATCAATAATCACTTTAAACCCGAACAATTGCTGCTCTCGCGGGTGCGCCCGGCGGAAGGTTGAATCTTGCTGCGGCCAGCACCCGGCTGCACCCGGGAGGGGCTAGCGGAAGACACCGCAGGCTGGAGGCCGAGGAGGCTGAAGCGAGGGGGATGCTTCTCCCACCAGAAAATTACTCCGACAAAACCAACAGTGCAGTTACTGCGCCTGTTCGCTCTTTTCCTTCACCGCCTTCATTTCCTTTTCGTAAATTCCGAAGATCTCATTTTTATAATTGTCTGGAATCTTGGTCACCACGATCATCGTTTCTTCACTGGTGTTGTAGTCGATCTGGTTGATGAGGATGATGATGGTGCCGTACGTGGGGTTCTCAAGCCTGAGCATTTTGTCTTTTTCCCACTCCACCGCCTCCCACCTGCTTCTGGAGATGAACCCTTTGAATTCCGATATGGTTTCAAAAACAACGCCCTTGCCTTCCCTTGCCTTCGAAACGATGTTCACCTGCTTGTGGAATTCGGGACACAGCTTTGGGTAGTTCTCGAAATCGGTCACGACGCCGAATATTCTGGACGGCATGGCCGCGATGGCGATCCTGCTGGAGAAAACATACGTGTTCATGCAGCCGCACAGCACCAGCACAGCGGCGAGCACTGCAACAGAAAGAAATCCGATGTATTTTTTCATCCGCGACATTCTCTGTCCCTTAGTAATTATAAATTCCTTACTTTGCAAATTGCCACTAATTTCTTATGCGGCCCGTTTATCGCGTAGGCTCAAATTAAATGTAACCGAATACCTATCGGATACATACTGTTTTTAATTCGTAGGCTCATAATTAAGGTAACCCAAGCAGAAAGGGGTTATCTCCTAT
>Ga0335081_10000092_pt1 | contig 179188 bp, 160 predicted proteins | sample Lox_Sample_35_FD_206713 | JGI IMG/M metagenome (GOLD analysis project Ga0335081, IMG submission 206713) | Soil microbial communities from Loxahatchee National Wildlife Refuge, Florida, United States - Lox_Sample_3.5 | ecosystem: Environmental > Terrestrial > Soil > Wetlands | place: USA... | reverse complement strand
TTGTTGCTGCCGGAGGTCAGCCCAAGCAGGGCCCAGGTGCCGAGTGCGGCATTGTTGATACTGCTGCCCGTGCTCGCCTTGAGCGCCTGATAGCCGAAAGCGACGTTGCCGGTCCCCGTGGTGTTGGAATAGAGCGCATAATAGCCACCGGCGGTGTTGCCGTAGCCGGTAGTGTTGGAGAACAGCGCATAGTAGCCGCTGGCGGCACTGCAGCAGCCGGTGGTGTTGGCGTAAAGCGCGGCATAGCCGGTGGCGGTGTTATTGTTGCCGGTGGTGTTGGAACGGAGCGCGCCATAGCCGCTGGCAGTGTTCTGGATGCCCGCGGTGTTGAGATAGAGCGCACTAGCGCCGCTGGCGGTGTTTTCATAGCCGGCGGTGTTGGAGTAGAGCGCACTAGCGCCGCTGGCGGTGTTTTCGTAGCCGGTCAAATTGGAGTAGAGCGCGTTAAAGCCGTCGGCCGTGTTGTCGTAGCCGCCGTTCTCGCTGGTCAGCGCTCCATCGCCGGTGCAGGTGTCCTCGGTGCCCAGAGCTTGCGGGCAGGCGTTGGCAATAGCCGGGCAGAGATAGATTGCCACGGCCAGCAGCCACATTGCCGGATATTTGGACGGATTGTTGATCAAACGGATCGCCCCCTTTGGCATTGCAAGTTCTCCTCTGTTCAAATCGGTTGATAGTAGGAGTCGCAAATCCTGCCACTCCGACCATTAAATCAGATATTTGGCCCGGATTCTGCAAGTGCGAGGGCGTGCAACCGCCGCCCATGGCATAGCGCCAGGCCCGCCGGCCGCCCTTGTGCGAGGGCATACGGACTGCGTAACTTTGCCAGTCGAAAAAATCGTGCCGTGGGCATCCCGTTCGCGGCCTGGGGAGGCAAACACTATGAAATTGCGTTTTATATCGCGTCTGCTGCTGGGCGTTTGCGTCTCGCTGTTCGCCGTCGCCAGTGCGCGTGCTCTCGACTATCCTACCCATCCGGCGCGCATCATCGTCGCCTATCCGCCCGGCGGCGCGACCGACATTCTGGCGCGGCTGATCGCGAACTGGCTGTCGGACAAGCTGCACCAGCAGTTCATCGTCGAGAACAAGCCGGGCGCCGGCAACAATATCGGCACCGATCTGGTGGTAAAGTCGAAGCCCGACGGCTACACGTTCCTGGTCGTCAATAGCGCGAACACCATCAACGCATCGCTCTACAAGAAGCTGCCGTTCGATTTCATCCGCGACATCGCGCCGGTGGCGGGCATCGTGCGCGTGCCCAACGTGATGGAAGTCAATCCATCGGTGCCGGCAAAGACAGTGGCCGAGTTCATCGCCTACGCCAAGGCCAATCCTGGCAAGATCAACATGGCCTCATCCGGCAACGGCACCTCGATCCATCTGTCGGGCGAATTGTTCATGATGATGACGGGCGTGAAGATGACCCACGTGCCATACAAGGGCTCGGCGCCGGCGCTGATCGATCTGATGGGCGGCCAGGTGCAGGTGATGTTCGACAATCTGCCGGCTTCGATCGGGCACATCCGCGCCGGCAAGCTGCGTCCGCTGGCGGTCACGACGGCGACGCGCTCGCCCGAGCTTCCCGATACTCCGACGGTGGGAGATACCGTGCAGGGCTACGAGGCGAGCGCCTTCTTCGGGCTCGGCGCTGCCAAGGGCACGCCGAAGGAGATCGTCGAGATCGTGAACGAGCAAGTCAACGCGGCGCTCAAGGATCCGACCATTCTCAAGCGGCTCCAAGATCTCGGCGCCATTCCGATGCCCGGCACGCCCGAGGAATTCGGCAAGCTCATCGTCGACGAAACGAAAAAGTGGGCGAAGGTCGTGCACGCCGCCCACCTGTCGGTGCAATAGGCTTTGTGTCGGGCCGCGCCCGCCGCATAACTCTATCGGCAAACAAGATGCGCCCGCCGTGCTCTGACGGCGGGCTGGGAACGATCGGATCGCCGTCGCCATCACGACTGTGGTCGCGCGTCGCGGGGCCTCGTTGTTGAAACCCTGCAAATTGCACGGAATTCCTTCGGCCTCAGTTAATGATGAGAGAAGTTCAAACTTTATCGATTGATGAGCGCCAAGCGTTAGCCACCTAAATTCTCCCAGCAATGCGACCGGACAATCGGCCGGGAGACGATAATGCGAAAGTTTGCGATGCTGGGCATCGCGGCGCTTGCCGCCGCGCTGTCAAATGCCGTGTCGGCGGGCGAAAGACCGCCGGCGGTAACGCTCGATCTCGCGAGCACTTTCCCTGGCAGCATGCCGATCCTTGGCGACGCCGCGCACCAGCTCGCCGAGCGGGTCAAGCGCGCGACCGGCGGTGAGATCGTTTTCAAGTTCTACGAGCCGGGCGCGCTCGTGCCCGGCGCCGAGACCGTCAACGCCGTCGCCAGCGGCAAGGTCGCGGCCGCCTCGGCGGGCGCCGGATGGTTCGCCCGCGAAGACAGCGCAGCTTCCCGTTCGACAAGATCAAGATCGACCAATCCTTCATCCGCGACCTGGCGAACAAGGAAGATAGCGTCGCGATCATTCGCGCGGTGGTCGGATTGAGCAGCAGCCTCGGCATCACGACAACCGCGGAAGGCGTCGAGACGCAAGAGCAATTGGCGCGTCTGAAGTCGGAAGGTTGCGACGAAGTGCAAGGTTTTCTGTTCAGCCCGCCGCGGCCGGCCGAAGAGATCAAACGGCTGTTCGGCGAGTTCGCTCCGGGCGCGGCAGCGGTCGCCTGACACGACGCCTCCCGTTGGGCGGCACAACCGCGCTCAAATCAGAAACGGCAACAGCGCCGGCACCTGCTCGCGGTAGCGGGCATAAGCCTCGCCGAATTGCTCGCTCATGAAGCGCTCCTCGATCGTCAACTTGCGCACGATGGCGATCACGAACAGCGCCAGCCCGATCAGCGCGCGCCACTTGCCGACCACGATGGCGGTGCCGAGCAAAGCGACCAGCAAGCCGGTATAGATCGGATGACGCACGATCGCGTAAGGCCCGCTGCGGATCAGTTCGTGATCTTGCTTCAGCGTCACCATGCTGCTCCAGTTGCCGCCCAGCCAGGCGCGGGCAAGAATGGAGAAGGCGAGGCCGATGGCGACCAGCACGGCGCCCGCCAGAAACCAGCCGAAAGTGTGAGGGTGATAGCGCTGCTCCAGCGTTGCGCCGAAGATTCTCGGAACGCCGAGCAAGACGGCGCCCAGGATCAGCGGCACGTGATGGCTGAGCCGCGAGCGGATGTCTTCCTCGCGCGCGATCTGCTTCGTGCGAAGCGCGGCCACCACCCAATAGATCAGCCAGATTGCCCACAGGGAGGGAACCAAAGCGCGCCACGCGGCTATCGGTATCGTCACGGCTGATTGTTCCAGAGTTTCATGCCCGCTGCTGCGGTCGCGATAGCGCCGCTTATAGGAAGCCGGCAAAGTGAGCAAGCGGCTGCGACATTTTCGTGGGCGGGCTTGGGCAAAGTCGTGGCGCGCGTTTCACGCAACCTGTCCGACGGCTTTGGCCGAAGTCGGCAAAAACCATTGACGGCATCGGCTGGCAGCAGGCATGTGCTGTTGCCATGAGCGACGACATCCCCTTCGACCGCAACCTTGATCTCGCCCCCGACACGGTGGACGAGGTCATGCCCGGCGTGCGCCGGATCATGGCCGACAATCCCGGCCCGTTCACCTTCAAGGGCACGATCAGCTACATCATCGGCCGCGGCAAGGTCGCCATTGTCGATCCCGGCCCCGACGACGAGCGCCATATCGGCGCGCTGCTCGATGCCGTCGGCAACGAAACGGTGACGGCGATATTCGTCACCCACACCCACCGCGATCATTCGCCGGCGGTGCCGGCGGTCAAGGCGGCAACCGGCGCCACCGTCTATGCCGAAGGCCCGCACCGGCCGGCGCGGCCGCTGCATATCGGCGAGCACAATCCGCTCGATTCAAGCGGCGACCGCGACTTCCGCCCCGATGTGGCGCTGAAGGACGGTGAGACCGTGAGCGGCGACGGCTGGACCATGGAAGCGGTGGCAACGCCCGGCCACACCGCCAATCACATGGCCTATGCGCTCAAGGAAAAGAACGTGCTGTTCGCCGGCGACCACGTCATGGGCTGGTCGACCTCGATCGTCGCGCCGCCCGACGGCGCCATGAGCGACTACATGGCCTCGCTGTACAAGCTCGCCAAGCGCAGCGAAACCGTCTACTTGCCCGGGCACGGGCCGGCGATCCACGACGCACCGCGTTTCGTCAATTACTACATCCTGCACCGCAAGGCGCGCGAAGCCTCCATTTTGCACCGGCTGTCGAAGGGCACCGTCGACATCCCCACCCTGGTGCGGGCGATCTATATCGGCATCGATGCGCGGCTGACCGGCGCCGCCGGCCTGTCGGTGCTGGCGCATCTGGAAGACCTGGTCGCGCGCGGGCTGGTCGAGACCGACGGCGCGCCGTCGATCGATGGAATTTATCGCTTGGTGCGCTTGGAAGCCGGTTGAGGCTTCTTCTCCGGCGCCGGGCGCGGTTCGGGCGCGTTGCTCACCACATCGTCGATATCCTCGAGCATCGCCGTCACCCGCGCGGCATTGGCGCCGAAGTCGGACATGCCGTAACGCGAGGCCGAGCGCATGTCGATGCGCGCGCCGGCGCCTTGCGGAGCAATGCGGATGACGACGTCGTCGCGAAAGCCCATGATCGGCGTGCGGGCAACCGCCTCGATCTCGCCGTTGCGCCGGCCCGGCACCGGCGGGATGGCGTCGACGACGTGCCATTTTCGCTTGGTGGCGAGATTGAGCGCGATGTCGTAGGCGAGCTTGGGCGGGGCGTCGACCACAAGCGGTGCGATATCGGGATAGCCCTTGCGCTGCAGGGCCGCGACGGCCTCGCCGGGATATTCGCTGCTGCCGCGCGGCCGCAGGCGCGCCAACACGTCGAAGCGCGGCGGATTGGCGGTATCGGTGGTGATGTCGGTGATGGCCGGCAGCTTGCTGCCGCGATAGGCGAGGTAACTCGGGTAGGCGATCAGCGCGAGGCCTAACAGCATTCCGGACAGCGCGCGCCCGAGTCCGCGGCCCCCCTGCCGCCAAATGCTGACGTAGGCGGCAAAGGCGAGCAGGACCGCGAGCGCCGCAAAGATTAGCGCGGCGGCGAAAGTGGCGAGCGCCGGTTCGATCTCCAAAATTCCGGAGCGCACGATAATCACCGACATCGCCGCGACCGCCAGCGCGAACCAGGCGAGCCGCAGCGACCAGGCAGCCAGGCCCGATATCGGCTCCTCAAGTACCGTCATTCGGCGCAGCATCCAGACCTATCCCGTGCAAATGCGTTTCAACGCCGACCACTCCGTCTCGTCAAGAAACGGCGTTCCGGGCGACGATGGCGCGATGCGGTTGATGGCCGCGATGCGCGCCTTGGTCTGCGGATGGTCGAGCAGAATTTTCATGCCCGGCTCGGTCGCCCCGCCGATCTTGCCGAGCATGACGGCAAGCGCGCGCGCATTGCCATGAGCCCTGATCATCAGCTCGGCGCCATAGATGTCGGCTGCGGCTTCCACTTCGCGCGAATAGGACGACTGCAGCACCGTCCTGCCGGCATAGACGACCGCGCCGCCGCCGACGAAATCGCCGAGCAGCATGCCGAACAGGAATGACAGGCCGGCGCCCTGCAGCACGCGTTTGGTGCCGTCGCGATGCGCCACATGGCCGATTTCGTGGGCGATCACGCCGGCGACCTCGTCGGCATTGTCGGCCTTGGCGATCAAGCCGCGGAACACGTAGATGCGCCCGCCCGGCAGCGCGATGGCATTGGCTTCGCCGCGGCGCACCACCGCGACACGCAGCGGCAGCGGCAGCGCTGCGGCAGTTTCCAGCCGCTGCACCAACTTGTCGAGCGCGGCGCGGCCCGGCCTCTCGCTGTCGCCGCGGCCGCATTCGAACTTGTCGCCGGTATGCTTGCTGTCGAGCACGCCGCGCACCTCCATGTCGACGGCATCGCCGAGCTTGCGCTCGATCGCCGCCGGCACCACCGGCGTCAGCCGCGCGGCGATCGCCGGCACGCCGAAATAAGCGACCAGCAGCAGCGAAGCGGTGGCGCTGATGCTCCAGCCGATGACGCGCAGGCGCTGGCGGCGCTGCAGCGTGCCGCTGCGGTCGACATTGCCGGCGCGCTCGTCGATCAAGGCGGCGAATTTTGGATCGGCGATCTCCAGCCGCTCGAGCACGGCGCTGCCGCGGCGCCCGAGGCGGAGAATATTGTCGGGCGCCGACAAGGCCTCGATCTCGTCATAGCGCCATTCGCCGAGCGGCCGTCCATCGGCGCCGGCGATCTGCAAGCTGCTGCGGCCGAGCGCCACCTGCGCGTCATGCCGCGCGCTGGTCCTGCCGTCGAAATAAACGCCGGCGCCGGAGTTCATTCTCACGTCGTCCATGCCGCGCGGCCTCAGTAACCGCCCACGTTGAGCGCATCGGCCAGCCCCTCGCCAACCGCGGAGGCGGGCGCGCCGATAGCCTTGACCCGGTCGAGCGCCGAGAGACCGGATAATTGCAGCGATTCCATGCCGAGCTGCCAAAGCGAGAGCAGCACGGTCGCGCGATAGACCGTCGAGAAACCGAGCGCGGCGACTACGTAGCCGACCAGCAGGATGCCGGTCGCCACCGCCTCGCCGAGTGCGCCGGCCTGATCGTCGCCGGTGAGCGCGCCGACCACCGCCAGAGCCGGCACCGCGGCGATCGCGAGCAAGATGCTGAATAGGATTGCATACCACAGGAAGCGCATATAGGCGGCGTAGACTCGGCGGACGCGCAGCTTCGAGTGGACCGTAATCGCGCCGAAGCGCAGGCCGGACGACCACCAGCGCAGCACCAGCGCCTGGAACGCCGGATAGAGCAGGGCGGCCATGGCGACGGACGTCCCCGCCATTAGCATGGCGAACACGATGGCCGAGGCGAGCGCCGGATTGCTGCCCTCGATGCGGGCCATCATGTCGTCGCCGCCTTGCGAGATCACCGCGGCGAGCGCCCCCCAGTCCACCTCATTGACGAAAGCGGCGACCGCCAGCACCAGCGGCGCCATCACCAGAAACCACATCGGCAATCCATACAAGAAAAGCCGAAAGCCGGAGCCGGCGAAATCGCCGGCAAGGTCGCCGTAGAAAGTGTTGCGCATCTTGAAGCGCTCGAGGCTCGCCAGTTGAAAAGGATAGGCAAGCCCCAATGTCAGGACGGTGACGATCCACCACAACACCGCGCGAATGGCATAGCGCCAGGCCGAGCCTTCCTGATGAAAGCGCAGGCCGCGATAAATTGTGCGGGTGAGCCGGTAGCGGCGCGCGCGATAGATAGCGTATTGGCCGAGCAGAAAGAGCGCCGCGAAGGCGATCATGCTCGACATCTGGCCGAGCGTGCCGAGCTCGAGCGCGCCGACGAAAAATCCCGCATAGACTGGAACCAGGATGGCGATGGCGACCAGAAAGCCGATGAGCAGTTCGAGCGCGGTGCCGGTATATTCCAGAGTTTCACCGGCGATCTGCGTGTTCGCCCACAGGAAGCGGCGCACGTCGGTCGCCAACCAAAAGCGGTAGATGCCGAGCGTCAGCATCAGCAGCACCGCGCCGCGCACGAGCAGACGCCAATAGGCGCCGCGCTGCCCCAGGAACTGCACGCCGCCGGCCGGTACGCTTGCTTCGAGGCTGGTCATAGGCGGACAGGGATAATGGGTCGTGGGGGCGGGGGCAATGTCACTCCGGTCATGTCAGCGCTGAGGCCTCGGCCGGCCAAAGTCGAGGCTCGTAATCTTGCCGCCGGATTGGACTATTCCACTATTTACACCTGTGCCAAACTCGCCGCGATCGGTCGGGGAACGCAAACAGCCGAGACAACAGCTGGGCTGGCGCTCGCGGGGCGAGGGCGCGACACGTTTGCAGGAATGAGGGAGGAAACCGTGAACAATCAGCATTTCGTTCGACCTGTCGCGCTGGCGGCCGGCATTGGCCTTTTGCTTGCCGCCGCCGGTCCGGCTGCCGCCGAGACGAAACTCCTCTTCAACGTGTTTACTCCGCCGTCCTCGGAGATCAGCGTTGAGATCATGTATCCGTGGCTGAAAGACATCGAGCGGGTCACCGAGGGCCGCGTCAAGATCGTCATTCCGCCGCAGAACCTGGCGCCGCCGCCCGAGCAAATGAACATGGTCAAGACCGGCGTGGCCGACGGTGCTTTTATGTTCAATGCCTTCCTGCAGAAATCGCACCCCGCGCTGCAGCTTGGATTCCTGCCGGGCACGATGCACACCGCGCTGGCCGACGGCGTCGCCTATTGGCGGACTTATGAAAAGTTCATCGCGCCCAAGCACCCGGTGAACGAAGTCAAGCTGCTCGGTTTCTTCGCCAATCCGCCGGGCCATCTCTACAACATCGAAAAGGCGCCGATCCAATCGCTCGCCGCTCTGAAAGGCAAGAAGTCCTGGTCGCTGCCGGGGCTCACCGCGCGCGCGATCGGCCTGACCGGCGCCTCGGTGGTGCCGGGGCCTGCGGTGCGCATGTATGAAATCATCTCGAAGGGCGTCGTCGATGTCTTCTGCTGCATCGATTACGGCGACATGGAAGCCTACAAGGTGCTGCAATATGTCGGCGCCGTGACCGAGATCGACGGCGGCGTGTTCTCGCCCAAATTCTCCGTCTTCATCAACAATGCCAAGTGGAACACGATATCGCCCAAGGACCAGGCGGCGATCATGGCGATCTCCGGCGAAGCCTTGGCGCGGCGCGCCGTGGCCGTCGATGCGCACAATGAGAAGGTCAAGAAAGAATATCTCGCGCACGGCGGCATCATCGTGCCGGCGACCCCCGCATTCAACGCCGAGCTGAAGAAGGCCTGGGCGCCCTTGGTCGAGTCATGGATCGCCGACGCCGACAAGGAAGGCGTCGATGGCCGCGCCGCCCTCGATTATTTCATGAGCGAAGCCAAGAAAATCGACAGCGGCCATTGACGGTCCGCGCGCGGGACAAGAACGCCGTGCCCGGCAGATGGTGGTTTGTTCTCGACTTCGCCTTGAAGGCGATCATGGCGATCTTCCTGTTCGTCATGATGGCGCTGACGGCCGCCGACGTCGTCGGCCGCTACCTGCTCGATGCGCCGATTTCGGGCGCCTTCGAAGTCGTGCAATATCTGATGGCGGTCATGGTCTTCGCCGCCTTGCCCGTGACGACCGCTGCTGACAGCCATTTAACGGTTTCGCTCATTCCTCCGACCTCGCCCGGCGTCGTCGGACGGCTGCATCGGATCGTCATTCGCCTCTTCTCGGCGGTTGCGCTGTTGCTGATCGCCTGGCGCATGGCGGAGCAGGCGCGCATTCTGGACAATTCGCAGCAGGTTTCCGGCTATCTGCAATTGCCGCTCGCCCCGATCGCCGCGATCATGGCCGCGTTCGCCACTTTGGCCTTCGCCATAATCATCGCAAAGCTGATTGCCGCGTTGAGTGGCCACGACGACGCCCGCCACGATGTCGACGCAACTCGTTTGGGGCTCGACTAATGTTCGCTTCGTCGATCGGAATCATCGTCGTTCTGACACTCGCCTTGCTCGGAATCCCCTTGGGCTTCGTGCTCATCCTGGTCGGCGCCGTGGGCTTTTCCATGCTGCGCTCCGCCATGATCGGCCAGTCGTTGATCGGCTTTTCTCATGGCGTCTTGAGCGTCGACTGGCCGAGCTTGACCGCCGGTCTCACCATGGCCGGACAGCAGATGTTCGACGTCGCGACCAATCACGGCCTGACGGTCATCCCGCTGTTCGTGCTGATGGGCGCCTTCATTCATCGCGCCGATCTGTCGAGCGAGCTCTACGATGCCGCCAACGCCTTTGTCGGTCACCGGCGCGGCGGGTTGGCGATGGGAACGATCGTCGCCTGCGGCGGCTTCGCGGCAGTCTGCGGCTCATCGATCGCCACCGCCGCTACCATGTCGCGTGTCGCCATGCCGTCGATGCGGCGCTATCGCTATGCCGACAGCCTGTCGACCGGCGCGATCGCCGCCGGCGGCACGCTCGGCATTCTGATTCCGCCGAGCGTACCCATGGTGATCTACGGAATCCTGGCCGAGGAGGACATCGGCAAGCTGTTCATTGCCGGGATCGTGCCGGGATTGCTGCTGATCGTCCTGTTCGTCGGCGCGATAGCGGTGCAGATCGCGATCGACCCGGACAAGGGGCCGCCCGGCGAGCTGCGCTCGTGGCCCGAGCGCATGCGCGCGCTGTCCGGCGTCTGGGGCGTCGTCTTGCTGTTCGCCGTCATCATCGGCGGCATCTATCTCGGCGTCTTCACCCCGACCGAGGCCGCCGCCATCGGCGCCGCCGGCGCCTTTCTGTTCGCGCTGCTGCGCGGCAAGCTCGGGCTGAACGGCACTTTCGCGGCGCTCGTAGAAAGCAGCATCACCACGACGATGATCTTCGTCGTACTCTTCGGCGCGCTGGTCTTCTCCAACTTCGTCAACATCGCCGGCTTGACCGACGCGATGGTCGACTGGATCACGAGCCTGCACACCTCGCCGCTCGGCGTCGTGCTGGCGATCTGCCTGATCTACATCTTGCTCGGCTGCGTGTTCGACAGCCTGGCGATGCTGATCCTGACCGTCCCGGTGTTCACGGCGATCCTCAAGCCGATGGGCGTCGACCTCATCTGGTTCGGCATCATCGTCATCATCGTGATCGAGCTCGGTCTCATCACGCCGCCGATCGGCATGAATGTCTTCGTCGTCAACGCCTCGATTCCCGACGTGAGCATCTGGACGGTGTTCCGCGGCGTCTGGCCGTTCATCGGTGCGATGCTCGCCTGCCTGATGCTGGTCATCGCTTTCCCTTCGCTCGCCACGCTGTTGCCGCGGCTGATGTAGCCTCGCACATCAGTTCGCGCAAAAGCGCCTCGCCAACATTTGGAGACTTCGCCGATGCCTGCCGCCAAGAACGTGCTTTGGATCATGGCCGATCAATTGCGCTGGGATTATCTTTCTTGTTACGGCCACCCGCATCTGCAGACGCCGCATATCGACGGCTTGGCGCGCCGGGGCGTGCGCTTCGAGCGCGCCTTCGTGCAATCGCCGTTCTGCGGTCCCTCGCGCATGAGCTATTACACCGGGCGCTATTGCCGCTCGCACGGCTCGACCTGGAACGGCTTTCCGTTGCGGGTCGGCGAGCCGACGCTGGGCGATCATCTGCGGTCGCTCGGCGTGCGCGCGGCCATCGTTGGCAAGACCCACATGGTGGCCGATGCCCAGGGCATGGAGTGGCTCGGCATCGATCCCGGCTCGCCGATCGGCGTGCTGGTCTCGCAATGCGGCTTCGAGCCGTTCGAGCGCGACGACGGTCTGCATCCCGACGGCCCCTATGATCCCAATCCGCCCTATGACGATTACTTGCGCCAGCGCGGATTTCTCGGCCGCAATCCTTGGGAGGAATGGGCGAACTCGGCGGAGGGCGACGACGGCGAAATCCTCTCCGGCTGGCTGTTGCGTTACGACAATCTGCCGGCGCGCATTCCCGACGAGCATTCCGAGACGCCCTATATGACGCGGCGGGCGATCGACTTCATGGAGGCGGCGGGCGATCAGCCCTGGCTCTGCCACCTCTCCTACATCAAGCCGCACTGGCCCTATATCGTGCCGGCGCCCTATCACGACATGTACGGCCCCGAGCATATCCTGCCGCCGGTGCGTTCCGAAGCGGAGCGGCAGACCGACCATCCGGTGTTCCGCGCCTACCAGCAAACGCGGGTTTGCCGGGCGTTCGCGCGCGAGGAGGTCCGCCGGCGCGTCATCCCGGCCTATATGGGCCTGATCAAGCAGCTCGACGACCAACTGGGCAAGCTGTTCGCCTACATGGAGACGCGCGGTCTGCTCGAGAACACCATGATCGTGTTCAGCTCCGATCACGGCGATTATCTCGGCGATCACTGGATGGGCGAGAAGGATTTGTTTTTCGAGCAATCGGTGCGGGTGCCGCTGGTCATCTACGATCCGCGTGCCGAGGCCGGGGCAACGCGCGGCACGGTCTGCGCGGAGCTGGTCGAAGGCATCGATCTCGCGCCGACCTTTGTCGAATTCTTTGGCGGCGCGCCGAAGCCGCATATTCTCGAAGGCCGCTCGTTAAGCCCGCTGCTGCATCGCGCCGGGCCTCCGGCGCAGTGGCGCGACTATGTGATCTCGGAATACGACTACGCCACCCGGCGCGCGCGCGTGACCCTCGGCATTGACCAGAACGATGCGAGGCTGATCATGATCCGCGACAAGCGCTGGAAATATATTCACCACGAAGGCTTTCGCCCCATGTTGTTCGACCTGGAAAGCGATCCGCAGGAATTGAACGATCTGGGCAAAGATCCGCGGCACGAAGCGATGCGCGCGCGCCTTCACGAGGCGATGTTTACCTGGGCGCGGCAGCATCACAATCGCATCACGCTCACGCCGGAAGTGATCAACCGGCGGTCGGGACATGAGCCGCCGGGCATCCTGATCGGCATATGGGACGAAGCCGCCTACGAAGAGGAGTTCGGCAAGCCGTTCAAGCCGCGGGCGTGACGAAAAAGGTGCGCGCGCCGGGAACGGGTTAGATGTCGACGCGTACCGATGCGTTGTTGCCGCAGTTAGAAACCGGCAAAATCAACTGCGTCCATCTTCCCCGTTGCGGCCGGTTGCCACCCGGCGCGCGCGTTAGGAGAACGCTGCGGCGCGGCTCGCCGTTCCGAGAGGATTTGTGATGAGCGATATCTGCGGTTGAGGTAGCCGCGATATACAGCGGCTGCGGCGCCTTTGACCGGCGGATGGGCGGTTGGTAACATATTACAGAATTGCTAAATGCAATTTGGCTGCCGCGGTTTTCCGCGCAGGGTGAGCAAAGACGAAATCGAGTTCGGTCACGATGCGCTAATCGAGGATCGCGCTGCGGCAGTCGCTCTTCGTTCATGCTATCGATGTGTCGTGCGGGCGGTGGGGGTTTCGTGATGCGTTTGGTCGGTGATCGCGGGTAGCGCCATGCAGGACAGCCATGCGCGCACGGCGATATTGCCTCTAATTTCTCCAAGCGGGCCATCCGGCGAGGGCGATAAACCGCCGCGCCGCCGGCCATGGGTTGCGCCGGTCCTGCTCAAAGGCGGCGGGATAGCCGATGACACGAACAAGACGATTTATGACAGTTCTGATTTCCATGGAGAAAGCTCGCTACGCGGCCCGAGTTGATGGAACATGTCAAAACATTCGCCAGGGCGACCGAGCGACCCCGTAAAGGCAACGCTGATTGAGCGGTCAGATTTGATCCTCGCGCAGGCTGGATTGCCGATACCCGTCCGATAAATTCGAGAGCAGTATAGTGACAATCGAGCTCGAGACGACGCTCAGCCGCAATAGCGAGGTCCTGCATGCGCCGGTCGGCACCGGGGAAACGCTGATGATGAGCAACGCCACCGGCCGCTATTACGGGGTCAACGCGGTTGGCCGGCGAATCTGGGAATTGCTCGAAACGCCGACGGCGGTCGGCCAGATCTGCACCCAGCTTTGCGCGGAATTCGAGGTCGAGCAAAAGGTGTGCGAAGCAGCCGTGTTGCAGTTCGCCGAGGAATTGGTCGACAACAAAATCGTCCACGCAGATTAGTGCGTTTCGTTTTGGACGAAGCCGCATCGGCAAATCCACCGTGCGCCCTCTCCGCGTTGGGGAGAGGGTTGGGGTAAGGGGTTAAAGACTCTCGATAGTCTTTAACCCCTCACCCGGATCGCTTCGCGATCCGACCTCTCCCCATGGGCTACAAGATTCACACATCTTGCGATCCTTACACACGGCGGCCGCGCTCCCCTCCCCCCACGCGCGCTTGCGCGTGGTGGGGAGGGGTCAAGGGTGGGGGCCGTTTCTTTATGCTTTGCGCGGATCGATCACGCGCCCCCCACCCGGTGCGTCGCCTTCGCCTACGCTCCGGCGACGCACCACCCTCCCCACCGCTTCGCGGGGGGAGGGAAACAGCTTGTGGCGCCGCTCCAGATCGTACTAGCGATGTGTGAATGTCGTAGCCCCATGGGAGAGGTGAGGCGAGTGCGCAGCGACGTTCATTTCAATCCAAAGCAGACGTACTCGAACATAAGATTGCGCGGGTACCGCTCACGGCCGGAAGCGGGCGTCGCGCCAGGCGATGGCCGCGCGCAGGCCTTCGCGTCGCGCAATCTCCATGAACTGGCGTTTGTCCGGGCTGCCTTCGCCTTCGATCGCCAGATCGATCGCCAGCGCTTCTTCCAGGGCTTTGCCGAGGCCCATGATTTCGAAGCTGCGGTTGATGGCGCGCTTGGTCTTCTGCACGAGCGCGGGATCGATCGCGGCGATGTGGCGGGCAAGCGCGCGCGCCGAGGCCTGCAGCTCGCCGGCGGGCACCACGCGATTGATAAGCCCGATGGCGAGCGCCTCGCGCGCGGGGATGCGGTCGGCGCCGGCGAGGATGATCTCCTTGGCGCGCTTGGGGCCGGTGAGCCAGGGCAGCATCATCACCACGATGCCGGCGCCGAATTTCAATTCCGGCTCGCCGAAGATCGCATCGTCGGCGGCGATGGTGATGTCGCAGCAGAGCGCGAGCTCGCAGCCGCCGGCGAGGCAATAGCCCTGCACCGCCGCGATGGTCGGCTTGGCTAGCGACCAGAAGCGGGTGACCGCGGCGAAATCGCGGTCGAGAATTTCGCGCCACTGCTCGGTGCCGGAGGGCTGCGCCTCCATCTGCTCCTTGAGGTCGAAGCCGGAGGAAAAATTGCCGCCGGCGCCGGTGACGATCAACGCGCGCACATTGTCGTCCTGCTCGACCAGGTCGAGCGCCTGCTGCAATTCGCCCAGCATTTGTTTGTTGATGGCGTTGAGGCGCGCCGGCCGGTTCAAGGTGAGCGTGGCGACCGTTTGGTCGAGGGAAAGCTCAATGGTGCGAAAGGTCGCACTCATGCTGTTGTTTGTCCCGGGAGCGTATCCAAAATCGTCCGTTCATTCCCACGCAAGCGGAACTCCAGCAAGGTGGCTCGATCAGGACTGCGAGAACTTCATGCGAATTTGCGAATGATGCCCCCCTCACTCCGCCGCCTGCACGTTCGGCAGCCGGTAGTCCTTGAATTGCTGCCTCAATGTCAGCTTCTGAATCTTACCCGTCGCCGTGTGCGGGATCTCGTCGACGAACACCACATCGTCCGGCATCCACCATTTGGCGATCTTGCCTTCCATGAAGCCGAGCAGTTCCTCCTTGGTGGCGCTCTCGCCCTTCTTGAGCACGATGACCAGGAGCGGCCGCTCGTCCCATTTCGGATGCCGCACGCCGATCACCGCGGCTTCCGCCACCTTGGGATGGCCGACCGCCAGATTCTCCAGATCGATCGAGGAGATCCATTCGCCGCCCGACTTGATCACGTCCTTGGAGCGGTCGGTGATCTGCATGTAGCCGTATTTGTCGATGGTCGCGACGTCGCCGGTGTCGAACCAGCCGTCCTGGTCGAAGGCCTCGCCGCCTTCGCCCTTGTAATAGGCCTTGGCCACCGCCGGCCCGCGCACCTTCAACCGGCCGAAGGTCTTGCCGTCCCACGGCAGCGATTTGTCGGCGTCGTCGGTGATCTTCATCTCGACGCCGAACGGCGGATGGCCGGCCTTCTGCTGGATGTCGAGCCGCGCCTCGCCGGTCAGATCGGCATATTCCGGCTTCATGGTGCAGAGCGAGCCGAGCGGGCTCATCTCGGTCATGCCCCAGGCATGCACCACCTCGACGCCGTAGACGTCCTGGAAGGTCTTGGTGATGGCGCGCGGGCAGGCCGAGCCGCCGATCACCACGCGCTTCAAATGGGGCAGCTTGCCGCCGGTCTTCTCCAGGTCCTGCAGCAGCATCAGCCACACGGTCGGCACCGCGGCGGTGAAGCTGACCTTGTAGGTGTTGAGCAATTCGTAGATCGAGGCGCCGTCCAGTTTGGGCCCGGGCATCACCAGCGTGGCGCCCACCATGGGGGTGGAGAAGGCGAGCGACCAGCCATTGGCGTGGAAGAACGGCACCACCGGCAGCACCACGTCGCGTGAGGAGATGCCCTTGGAATCCGGCAGCGCCGCCATGAAGGCGTGCAGCACGTTGGAGCGGTGCGAATAGAGCACGCCCTTCGGGTGGCCGGTGGTGCCGGAGGTGTAGCACATGCCGGCGGCGGTGTTCTCGTCGAACTCGCGCCAGGCGAAGTCGCCGTCCACCGTGCCGATCCAGTCCTCATAGGCGATGGCGCCTTTCAGCGTCGTCTTCGGCATATGCGCGCCGTCGGTGAAGACGATGTAGCGTTCGACGGTCGGCAGCTTGTCGGCGATTTTTTCCAGAAGCGGCACGAAAGTCAGATCGGTCATCATCAACCGATCCTCGGCGTGATTGACGATCCACACGATCTGGTCGGGGAACAGCCGCGGATTGACGGTGTGATAGATGGCGCCGATGCCGAGAATGCCGTACCAGGACTCCAAATGCCGCCAGGTGTTCCAGCCGAGCGTCGCCACCCGGTCGCCGAGCTTGATGCCGTCCTTGTCGAGCCGCTGCGCCACCTTGAGTGCGCGGGCGCGCACCTCGGCGTAGTTGGTGGTGTGAAACGGACCCTCGACCGAGCGGGTGATGACCTTGCGCTCGGCGTGGAACGTGGCGGCGTGATCGATGATGCGGTGGAGCAGCAGCGGCCAGTCCTGCATCAGCCCAAGCATGGCATCCCTCCTTGCCCGGCGGGTTGCGCCGGTACGCTTCAATGGCGGCTTTTTTAAACCGGCGCCCCTCGCCGGTCAGGCGTCAGGTTAGCGGCCGCACGGCGCGGCGCAATGGTTTCGTGGCTCGATAAAAGTCCCGCAAATGCCGTATTCCTGGGCCGAGATCGGGATCATGGGGACGCGGCTTGCCATGCTGGCGCTGATCGGCCTCGGCTGCGGCATGGCCGCGGCGCAAGCCGTGCCGCTGCCGCGCCCGAAGCCGCCCGTCTTAACCGCGCCGCACGCCTCCGGCGCGCTGCCTGGCGTCAATTCCGGCGGCATCACGGCCGAGCCCACCGATTGCGACCGCCGGCTCGCCGCCATTGCGGCCATCGAGTTACTGCCGCGGCTGATCGGCCCCGGCGCCTGCGGCGGCGCCGACCTGGTCGAGCTCGACGCTGTGCTGCTGCCGGACAAAGCGCGCGTCGCCGTCGAGCCGGCGGCGCTGCTCAATTGCAGCATGGCCGAATCCTTGGCCGCATGGCTGCGCGATGAGGTGGCGCCGGACGTCGCCAAGTTCGGCAGCCCACTGCGCTCGATCGAGAATTACGGCTCCTATGAATGCCGCTTCCGCAACCGTCGCTCGTCCGGCAAGATCAGCGAACACGCGCACGGGGATGCGATCGACGTGCGGGCGATCCACCTCGCCGACGGCCGGCGGGTTGGCCTGGTCGACGCAACGGCCGACGCGGACTTGCGCAGGGCCCTGCGCGATTCGGCGTGCCACCGCTTCACCACGGTTCTCGGCCCCGGAGCCGACATATTTCACGTCGGCCACGTCCACCTCGACGTGATCCAGCGCCTTAGCGGCTACCGCATTTGCGAGTGGGACGTGGGCGCCCCGCCGGCAGCCAAGGCCGTCGCAGCGCATTTCTCGCCAGGCGCCGTCGGCGCCGCCGACGCCGCCGACGTGCCGCTGCCGAAGCCGCGACCGGCCAGGGCCAATGTGTCCGTTAAGCATGTCGGCAAACTCTGAGCGCGCCGCCGCTTCAGCATCACAGTTGCGGGGTTAGCTCTGACGCATGGTCATCCGTAGCGCCAGCGAATTGGTCCAGGCGGCGCCGCCCGCCGCTCCCGGACGCCGGCTGACCCGCCGCGGCCTGCTCAAGGCCGGGCTTGGGCTGGCCGGAACTGCCGGCCTGATGCTGCCGTCGACCGCCGCTTATGCTGCGGCGGAAGCCGCCGACGACCTGGTCATTACCGAGTACCGGCCGCGGCTGCTGCGCTGGCGCTCCGGTCACCGGCTCAGCATCACCGTCATCGCCGACCTGCATGCCGGCGGGCCCAATATGGGCATCGCACGCGTGCGTCAGGTGATCGATGCCGCCCAGGCGCTCGGCTCCGATCTGGTGGTGATCCTCGGCGACTACTTCGCCACCCATCGTTTCGTCACCGAGCGCGTACCGCACGCGGCTTGGGCGGCAGAGCTTGCGCGCCTCGATTGCCCGCTCGGCGTCTACGCGATCCTCGGCAATCACGACTGGTGGTACGACGTCGAGGGCGTGCGGCGCGCGCTTCGGCACGTGCACATTCCCGTCATGGAAAACGACGCGGTGCTGTTGGGCGAGCCCGGCCGCAAGTTCTGGCTGGCCGGCCTCGGCGACATGCTCGCCTATCGTCTCGGGCCCGGCGATTTCCGCGGCGTCGATGACCTGCCCGGCACGCTCAAGCATGTGACCAGCGACGATCCGGTGATCCTTCTCGCGCATGAGCCGGACATTTTCCCGAATGTGCCGGCGAGCGTCGCGCTTACCCTTGCCGGTCATACGCATGGCGGGCAGATTCGGCTGCCGCTCATTCCGCCGTTCTGGGTGCCATCGGAATATGGCGCACGCTACGCCTACGGCCACATCGTCGAGCGCGGCCAGCACATGATCGTCTCGGGCGGTCTCGGTTGCAGCAAGCTGCCGCTGCGGCTTGGCGTGCCCCCCGAAATCGTGCGGATTACGTTAGGCGCTTAGCGGCGCGAGCGCCGTCGCTCGCAGTTTTTCAGTAGGCGCGCGCTCTTTCGCGGACGACGATCCCACTGGAGTCGCTCGAAGCCACCCGCGGACTATAAGGCGACGAGTCATTGTGCGGCGGCAGCACCACCACCACGGTTCCCGGCTTGACCCGCTTATAGAGATCGATGACGTCTTCGTTGGTCATGCGGATGCAGCCGGAGGAAATCGCTTGCCCGATATATTCCGGCTGGTTGGTGCCGTGAATGCGGTAGAGCGTGTCCTTGTTGCCCTCGAACAGATAAAGCGCACGCGCGCCCATCGGATTCTGCGGGCCGGGGCTGACATAGGCCGGCACCTGCATGCGCTCGCGCTCGCCCGGGGTCGGAACCCAAGCGGGCCATTCGCTCATGCGGCCGACCTGGGCCACGCCCGACCAGGCCATGGCTTCCTCGCCGACGGTGACGCCGTAGCGGATCGCCTTGTGGTTGGGGAGCACGTAGTAAAGGTAGCGCGCGTCGGTATCGATCAAGATCGAGCCGGGCGCCTCTTTGCGGCGATAGTCCACGATATGCCGCTGATAAGGCTCAGGGATCGGTGCCTGGGCGTAGGGTGCCGCCGCCAATAGCTGCTTGTCGCGCGGGGTCAAATTCGCTTGCGAGGCCGGCTCGATCGTGGACTGCATGCAGCCGCCCAGCACGAAACCGGTACCAACAAGCAAACAGATTGCGAAAAAGCCCCTTACCGCCATTTTCTACCCTTTCCCGAACGCCACGCCCGGCGCTCCGACGCAACACGGCTATTTCCCCGGCAATTAAACGAAAATCCGGCGCCGAGGCCATGGTTTCCAGCCTGTCCACATTAGCTTCCCGGCGAGTGTTGCGCGAATGCCGCACCCGGTCTTTTGCTCCTTTTCGGGTTCCGGCTGGCGCTTGGCCTCACCAAAAATGACTTTGCCCGCAATAGCTTGAGGGAGAGTTTACCATAATCAGTGGTAAATACCGCCAATCGACCGAGGTCATGGCGGCCGGAGTCGAAATGCCACGATAGAAGACACATTGGTGCGCAATTCCGCCCCAGTCGGTGACCAGAAAGCGCCCGGCTTGAACGGCCCACGAAAGGACGAGCGAGAAAGACAATGCAAGCAGTGAAGACAACGGAGCAACTTCAAGACTCCCGGCCTCAAAACGACTCGGCGCAAGGAAACATTGCGCAACAGCGCAAGAGCCTCGACAGCCGTTACGGCAAGATCGGCATTCCGGCGGTCGCCGCCGCGCTTTGCCATCAGGCCGAGCAGCGCAATGTGAACGAGTACCGCATCCCCTACGACCGCGACTGAGCACGCGCCGGCCGACCGTAGGCGACGCGGCATTCGGCCACCAAGTTTCTCACCATCGCCACAGCAGCACGCGCGGCCTTAAGCATGCCGAGCGAGCAGACAATTATGTCTTGCGTGAAGCCGCGCGTTCGGGCCATGAGAGGCGACTCTGCTCCCACGGTGAGGACATGCTCTCGGTCTACGTTCCGCGCGCCACATCGCTCGAACGCGTAGCGCTGGAAACCGGCGAGCGGCTGCCGGATGCGGCGGTGTGGGTCGATCTGACTTCGCCGACCGTGCAGGAGGACAAGCTGGTCGAGGGCCTGCTCGGCATCGCGGTGCCGACGCGCGAGGAGATGCAGGAGATCGAGGTTTCCAGCCGGCTCTATGTCGAGAACGGCGCGCGCTACATGACGGCGACGCTGATGTGCCAGTCCGACTCGGCGACGCCGAAGACCACGCCGGTCACCTTCATCTTGACCGGCCATCGCCTCGCCACCGTGCGCTACGACGAGCCGCGACCCTTCGCCATCGTCGAGCACAAGCTGGCGCGCGTCTGTCCGCCCAAGGTGGCGGGCGAAGTCGTGCTCATGGATTTGCTCGATGCGGTCGTCGACCGCTCGGCCGACATTCTCGAGCGCATCGGCGCCGAGGTCGACCAGATCTCGCATTCGATCTTCGAGCCGGAGGAAGAGCGCACGCCGCTGTCCTACAAGGAAGTTCTCAAAGCGCTCGGCCGCAAGGGCGATCTGACTTCCAAGGTGCGCGAGAGCCTGGTGTCGATCGGCCGCCTGCTCCTGTTCCTGGCGAACGAGGCGGAAGGCATGAAATGGCCGAAAGACGCCCGCCTGCAATTGCAGTCGATGCGGCGCGACACCGCTTCGCTCTCCGACCATGCCACCTATCTCGCCAACAAGATCACCTTCCTGCTCGACGCCATGCTCGGCGTGGTCAATATCGAGCAGAATGGCATCATCAAGATCTTCTCGATCGCCGCGGTGGTGTTCATGCCGCCGACGCTGGTGGCCTCGATCTATGGCATGAATTTCCATTCCGGCATGTTCGAGCTCGACTGGTCATTCGGCTATCCGTTCGCGCTCTTCCTGATGGTGCTGGCGGCGATCGTGCCGCTGGTGTTCTTCAAGTGGAAGAAGTGGCTGTGAGTGTGGATCGACAAGCCATACGGCCGGGGGCTAAATTCGTCGCATGAAGCTGCAGTATCCGCTCATGACAAGGACGGCCCGATGCAGCGCATCTGCCTTGTGATCCCGCCCTCCGGGTTCCTGCTCGACGAGAGGGTGTTCATGTCGCTCGGCATCTTGCGGGTGGCCGCGGTGCTCGAGCGCGCGGGCTGGCAGGTCGAAATGCTCGACCTTTCCGGCTACAAGAATTTCGCCGAAGCGGTCGCCGACCACGCGCGCATGAGCGCCTGCCGCATTTTCGGCGTCACGGCGACCACGCCGCAGATGCCGGCGGCCGCGCAGGTCGCCGAAACCATTCGCGCCGTACGCCCGGACGCCCGGCTCATTCTCGGCGGGCCGCACGCGACGCTGGTCTGGGCGGCCAAGAAATACGAGGACAAGCACGCCCGCACGGGCCGCGCCTCGCGCGCCTTTGCCCGGCTGGAAAGCCTGTTCGACGTGCTCGTTGCCGGCGACGGCGAGGAGGCGATCTTCGCGGCCGCGGCGCCGGACGCGCCGCGCGTGATCGACGCCGACGGCCGTTACTCGCCGCATTTTCTCACCAGCGAGCGGCTCAACGCGCTGCCGCTGCCGGCGCGCCACCTCGTCGACATGGCGAGCTACCGCTATAGCATCGACGCCGTGCCGGCGACCTCGCTCATCGCGCAACTCGGCTGTCCGTTCGGCTGCGGCTTCTGCGCCGGGCGCCGCTCGCCCTCGCTGCGCCACGTCCGCATGCGCTCGGCGCAGGGCATCGTCGCCGAGATGACGCACATCTACCGCGCCTATGGCCACCGCGGCTTCATGTTCTACGACGACGAGCTTAACGTGAACAAAGGCATGCTCGAGTTGATGGAGCGCATCGCCCGGGCGCAGCGCGATCTCAACACGCAATGGCGCCTGCGCGGCTTCGTCAAGGCCGAGCTGTTCGACGACGCGCAGGCGCAAGCGATGTACGCCGCCGGTTTCCGCTGGATACTGGTCGGCTTCGAGTCGGGCGCGCCGCGTATCCTCGACAACACCAACAAGAAGGCGACCGGCGAGGACAACACCGCCTGCATCGAGACCGCGCGCCGCCATGGCCTCAAGGTCAAGGCGCTGATGTCGCTCGGGCATCCCGGCGAGTCGCCGGACACGGCGCGGGCAACGCGCGACTGGCTGCTCGCCGTCCGTCCGGCCGATTTTGACGTGTCGATCATCACGCCCTATCCCGGCTCGCCCTATTACGACGAGGCGCTGCCGTCCGCGGACGGCATCTGGACCTACACCGCGCCGAGCGGCGACCGGCTGCACCAGCAGGAGATCGACTACACGCAGGACGCCGACTATTACAAAGGCGATCCGGCCGACGGCTATGTCTCGCACGTCTTCACCGACCATCTGACGCGCGGCGAGCTGATCACGACACGCGACGATATCGAGCGCACGGTGCGGGCCCGGCTCGACATTCCGTTCAATCCGAGTGCGGCCTCATTGCTCTACGAGCACTCCATGGGCATGTCGCTGCCGCCGCGCCTGCTGCGCACGACTGCGGCGCGCGCCTACGCGGCGGCGATGCCCTGAGGCTGCGCCAAGACCTGCGGCCGATGTTCGTCACTGCCGCCAACCGCCTCTTGACTTAAATCCTATATCAATATATTCCTATACGCATCCCGGCTCATTGAGGGCGTCTTCCGGAGACGTGCCGCAAGATGGAGCCGGGAGCGGCGCCCGCGGGCCGGCCTCGTCAGCCGGCGCTCGGGAGGCCCCGGGACCCGACCGGGGGGCACTACGACCCCTCCGCGAGGAGCTCGCTGCATTGGCCCCGCAAGGCGGGGTTCAAGAAGCGCGGACCCGGGGACAGAAACCGCCGCAGTGGAGCGCCGAGAGGCGTAGCCTCCGCCCCGCAAGCGGAGGCGACGCGCCTCGCCAGGCGTGTCGGGCGGCCTCGCCAGCCGCCCGGGGGCTTGCGCCAAGCCCCCGCGTTTCTCGGCGCTCCGCTCCCTCTTGGGGAGCGAGTCGGCAATACAGGCGCACCCGGCGCCTGACAAACAATACGGGCGGCGGAGCGTTGGCTTGACAGGGATCAGTAGCCAGTAATCAGAAATCAGACGGCGCGACTATCTGATCTCTGATTACCGATCTCTGATCCCTGAAACCTACACATGCTGCCCGCCGTTGATGTGAATTTCCGCGCCGTTCACGTAGGACGACGTCTCCGTGCACAGCACGTAGATGATCTTGGCCACCTCGTCGGGCGTGCCGAGGCGATGCAGCGGAATCTGCTCGACGATCTTCTCGGTGCCGGGCGAAAGAATTGGCGTGTCGATCTCGCCCGGCGCAATGGCATTGACGCGGATGCCGAGCTTGCCGAAGTCGAAGGCCATCTCGCGGGTCAGCGAAGCGAGCGCCGCTTTCGACGTCGCATAGGCTGCGCCGGCAAATGGATGCACGCGCGAGCCGGCGATCGAGGTGACGTTCACCACCGAGCCTTTGGCGGCTTTGAGCTCTTCCACCAGTCCGCGCGCCAGCATGATCGGCGCGAAGAAGTTCACCTGGAACACGTGGTGCCAGACATCGATGGTGGTATCGAGCGAGCCGAGCCGCTTGCCGCCGTTCGCCTTGGGCGAGATCGCCGCATTGTTGACGAGCGCATGCAGCTCCTGGCTTTCCAGCCGCCGCTTGATCTCCTCGATCGCTTCCAGCGTGTTGGGCTCGCTCGCAAGGTCGACCTGGATGTGATCTTCGGGTCCGGCTTCCCACGGGCAGTTTTCCGGAAACGGATGGCGCGAGCAGGTGATCACGCGCCAGCCGGCGGCGGAAAAACGCTTGACGGTCGCGTGGCCGATACCGCGGCTTGCTCCGGTCAGGAGCAGCGTACGGCGCGGCTGGTTGGAGGTCGGCATGAGGTCAGCTCACGGGTAAAGCCGCGTCTTGCGCCACGGCGCGCTCACCGAGTCGCGGGTGAAGGCGATGCGGTCGTGCAGGCGGAACGGCCGCTCCTGCCAGAATTCGATGGCGCGCGGCACGATCCGAAAGCCCGACCAGAAAGGCGGCCGCGGCACAGCGCCGATCGCGTATTTGGCGGCGTAGAGCGCGATCTGCTTTTCGAAGGCCAGCCGGCTTTCGAGCGGGGCCGATTGCTTGCTCGCCCAGGCGCCGATCTGCGCCTGCTTCGCCCGCGTGGCGAAATAAGCGTCGGCCTCGGCATCGCTCACCCGCTCGACGCTGCCGCGCACGCGCACCTGCCGGTTGGACGATTTCCAATGAAACACCAGCGCCGCCTGCCGGCTAAGGTCCAACTCCTGCCCTTTTTGGCTGTCCAAATTGGTGAAGAACACGAAGCCGCGCTGGTCGGCGCCCTTGAGCAGCACCATGCGGGCGTTCGGCGCTCCGTCGGCATCGACGGTGGCGAGCGTCATCGCCGTCGGGTCGCGCGGCTCGGCGGCAGTCGCGGCCTCGAGCCAAGCGGCAAACAGGCGGAAGGGGTCGTCCGCGGCGGTAAAATCACCACTCTTTAACCAAGTTGGGTGTTCAATCGAACCGGTGTCGGTCATTCGCGGGAGTGCTCTTGTGTCCGGGTCTAGGGCCCGTCGTTCCCGGCAATATAGTGGAAGCATGCGCGCCCGCCTATGGCGCGGCTTTCCGCTGACCGCAGCTTTGGCGCTCGGGCTGTGCGCGGCCGGCTGCAGCATCCCGACGACTCAGCTCGACACCGTATTCGGCAATGGCTCCGACGCATCCAGCTCTACCAGCTCGATCACGCCGCCGCCCGGCGCCAAGCCGACGAACAAGATGCCGCCGGACCGCGACCTCGCCTATGCCCGCGCTGCCGTGCGCGAGGTGCTCCGGCGCGGCGAGAAGGACGGCAGCCAGCCCTGGGAAAATCCGCAAAGCGGCGCGCGCGGCACCGTGACGCCGATCGCCTCGGCCTATACGCAGGACGGTCAAACCTGCCGCAATTTCGTGGCGAGCTATATCAGCGGCAGCTCGCAGTCCTGGCTCGAGGGCGAAGCCTGCAAGCAGGAAGGCGCCTGGGAAGTCCGCTCGCTGCGGCCCTGGAAGCAGTCCTGATCGTCGTTATTCCGGGAAGCGCCGTCGGCCGCCGGGGCCAAGGCGCGTTGCATCCGGGACGTTTGGACCCCACATTGTGTGTCGAGTCGCCGATGTTCCGTCGGCGGGCAGGGGCTTTCCACGGAGATCGGACGAAATGCGCGACCCCTACCAAGTTCTGGGGGTATCGAAGAGTGCAAGCGAGGCGGAGATCAAAAGCGCTTTCCGCAAGCTTGCCAAGAAACTGCATCCGGACGCCAACAAGCACGACCCGAAGGCAGCCTCGCGCTTCGCCGAGCTCAACGCCGCCTATGAGATCGTCGGCGACGAGAAAAAGCGCAAGGCGTTCGATGCCGGCGAGATCGATGCCGAGGGCAAACCGCGGTTCCAGGGCTTCGAGGGCTTCGGCGCACAGCCGGGCGCGGGCGGCCCTTGGGGGCCGGGCGCCGGCCATTTCGAAAGCTTCAGCTACGGCCCGGACGGCTTCCAGCGGCGCTCGAGTTCCGGAGGCGGAGCAAACTATGGCGGCTTCGAGGACCTGCTGCGCGGCATGTTCGGCGGCGCATCACGCAGCGGACGCGTCGGCACGAGCGAATTCGAGCCGGAAGATTTCGGCGCGTCGTCGGGCCGCGACCTGCACGCGAGCCTGACCATCAGCCTGCCGGAAGCGGCCAAAGGCGCCAAGACCCGCGTGCATCTTCCCACTGGCAAGGACGTCGAAGTGAAAATTCCGGCGGGCCTCGTCAACGGCCAGCAGATCCGCCTCAAAGGTCAAGGCTGGCCGTCGTCCGGCGGCGGCGCCGGCGATGCGCTGATCACGGTGAACGTCGCGCCGCATCCGGTGTTCACGCCGGATGGCGCCGACCTGCGGCTCGATCTGCCGATCACGCTTTATGAAGCGGTCCTTGGCGGTAAAGTGCGGGTGCCGACGCTCGACGGCGCCGTCGAATTGGCGATTCCCGCCGGCACCAGCTCCGGCCGCACCTTCCGCCTCAAGGGCAAAGGCCTGAAATCCAAGAGCACCACCGGCGACCTGCTCGCCACCGTGCGCATCGTGCTGCCGGAAGGCGCCGACGCGGAGTTGCAGGAACTGATGAAAAAGTGGCGCAGCAGCAAGGCCTACGATCCGCGCAAGGATTTGGGCTAAGGCTCACGACTTCTTGCGGCTGGCGTCGATCTGCTCCCAGGCCGCCTTGGTGACTTTCTCGAGCTGATCGCGGTTGGCCGGGCCGCTCACCACATAGGCGTGCTTGTCGTCCACCCAATAGAAGGCGGCGAAACGATTGCCGCCCTTGTAGCGCAGCGCGGTTGCCGGTGACGTCGCCGGCGCCGAGTAGAGGGTGAAGCGCTCCCCCGACGCACCTTCGTACATGTAGAAGGCGGCAGCGACGCCGGTCGGCCCCGGCAGCAAGCGGCCGCCGACCAATTTCAAACCGATCGATTGCAGATCGGGGATGTGCTGCGGATAGCCGAGCCGCTTGGTCAGCCATTGCGTCATGTGCGGACGCTCGCTGCCCGGCACTTCCACCGGATGACGCACCTCGACGACGTAGAGCTTGTAGGCTTCCAGCGCGTCCGCGGTGATCGCCTCGGAGCTGTTGGTCGGAAGGGCGGCGCCATGTGCGATCCAGCCGAGCGTGCCGCCGATCAGGAATGCGGCGAGCGAGGCAGCGGCAGCATAAGCAAACCAGCGCCGTCCATCGAGGCGGCCGCGGCGTAGCAATTGCGCAAGCGTCAATCGCTCGGGCACCGGCTCATCGGCAATGCCGCCGTAGCGGGCGCGGATGGCTTCGGCCTGCGCCTGCCAGGCGGCGACCAGCGCGGCCTCGTCGGAATGCGCGGCGAGCCAGGCGGCGACGGCCTCCTTGCGCTCGGCCGGCAGTTCGCCGTCGACATAAGCGTGCAGCTCATCCTCGGTGACGGGTGAATTGCGGTCGATCATGCTTCACCTTCTCTCTTTCATTTCACGCGGCGCAGCAGCGGGCGTCCGCCGTCGAGGTAATTCCTGATTTGCGCGCGGGCGCGCGCCAGCCGCGACATCACGGTGCCGATCGGCACGCCCTGCACTTCGGCGACTTCGCGATAGGAAAGACCTTCGAGCACGACCAGGAGCAGAGCGGTGCGCTGGTCCTCGACCAGCGTAGCGAGCGCGCGCTCGATGTCGCGGCCGCCGGCTTCCGGTCCGGCGAGATCGGGCGCGTCGTTATCATCGAGCGGCGACATGGCCGGCCGCCGCGCCAGCGAGCGCAGTCGATTGCGGTTGAGATTGCCGAGGATCGTGTACAGCCAGCTGCGCACTTCGTTTCCATGAAACAGGTGCTCGGAGCGCAGCGCCCGCACCAGCGTGTCCTGCACCAGGTCGTCGGCGATATCGGCATCGCGCGTTAAAGCCCGCGCGTAGCGCCTGAGCGCCGGTATCGTCGCCTCGACATTCTGCTGGAACGTCGGCACGGCGCCCCCTTTAGCGTTGCATCCGCATGCGAGAGGAAAACCCCTCAAATCGGATCATATTCCCGAATATGAATTGGATTCGAGCGGCAAACGGCGCCGCCGGCGCATTGCTTGTCGGCCCATTAACCCTATGCCATACGGGAATAGCCGGCGCTCAACCGGCCAAGAAGGGGAAGAAAAAAATGCCGGAAGCCTCGGGTCTGATGCGCGGCAAGCGTGGCCTGATCATGGGCGTGGCCAACAACCGTTCCATCGCCTGGGGCATCGCGCGCGCCTGCCGCGACCACGGCGCCGATCTCGCCTTCACCTATCAGGGCGATGCGCTCAAGAAGCGGGTCGAGCCATTGGCCGAAGAGGTTGACGGTCTGGTGGTCGGGCATTGCGACGTCACCGAACCGGCGACCATCGATGCGGTATTCGCCGCGGTGCGGACGGCCTGGGGAGCGCTCGACTTTCTAGTGCACGCCATCGCTTTCTCGGAAAGGGATCAGCTCAACGGCCGCTATATCGACACCACCGAGGACAATTTCACCAAGACCATGCTGGTGAGCTGCTACTCGTTCACCGCCGTCGCGCAGCGCGCCGAGAAGATGATGCCGCGCGGCGGTTCGATGCTCACGCTCACTTACTACGGCGCCGAGAAGTGGATGCCGCACTACAACGTGATGGGGCTCGCCAAGGCCGCGCTCGAATGCTCGGTGCGCTACATGGCGGCCGACCTCGGCGAGAAGAACATCCGCGTCAACGCCATCTCCTCGGGGCCGCTCAAGACGCTGGCTGCTTCCGGCATCGGCGACTTCCGCTACATATTGAAGTGGAACGAGTACAACACGCCGCTGCGCCGCAACGTGACCCTGGAGGAAGTCGGCGAGGCCGGCGTCTATTTCCTTTCCGATATGTCACGCGGCGTCACCGGCGAAATCCACCATGTCGACGCCGGCTATCACATCATCGGCATGAAGCATCCGGACGCGCCGGACATGGCGGTCGACAAGGACGAGTGAGCCCGCGCCTGCCGGCGGGGGTGACGAGCTAATATGCCGCCGACCATCTTTTACATGCGCCATGGCGAGACCGATTGGAATGTGGAAGGCCGCCTGCAGGGCCAGCAAGAAGTCCCGCTCAACGCGCGCGGCCGCGCCCAGGCGGCTCACTGCGGCGAGGTCTTGCGCGACCTGTTTGAGCGAGAGGGGCGCGATCGCGGCACGCTCGATTATGTATCGAGCCCGCTCGGCCGCGCCCGCCAAACCATGGAATTAGCGCGCGCGGCACTCGGCCTGACGCCCAGCGATTATCGCGCCGACCGGCGGCTCGTCGAGATCTCGTTCGGACGATGGGAAAGCTGCACGATCGCGGAGTTGCGCGAACGCGATCCGCAAGGCGTCGCCGAACGCGAGCACGACAAGTGGCATTTCCGGCCGCCCGGCGGCGAGAGCTATGAGATGGTGTCGGCGCGCATGCATGACTGGTACCGCGGCCTGGTGCGCGACAGCGTGGTCACTGCGCATGGCGGCACCGCGCGCGGCCTGATGGCCGCGCTCGGCATCGCCAAGCCGGCGGCGGCGCCCTTGCTCGATATCGCGCAGGGCGTGGTCTATGTGTTCGAGGGCGAGAACCTCACGCGCTATGCGTAGCCCGTCATTCCGGGGCGCTCGCCCAGCGAGCGAACCCGGAATCCAAAAGCAGACGCCGAGATTGCATCTGGATTCCGGGTCCGCGCCTGCGGCACGTCTCGGAATGACGTATTTGACCACTGCGAGGCTGCAAGCTACCAGTCTCGCGCGAGCGAGCCATGTCTTTCAACACGTTCGGCCATCTTTTCCGGTTCACCAGCTTCGGCGAGAGCCACGGAGCGGCAATCGGCTGCGTAGTCGACGGCTGCCCGCCGCGCATTCCGCTGACGGCCGAGGACATCCAAGTGCATCTCGACAAACGCCGGCCGGGGCAATCGCGCTTCACCACCCAGCGGCAAGAGCCGGACAAGGTGAAGGTCATGTCCGGCGTTTTCACCGACGAGGCGACCGGTCAGCAGGTCACCACCGGTACGCCGATCATGCTGCTGATCGAGAATGTCGACCAGCGCTCGCGCGACTATTCCGAGATCAAGGACAAATACCGGCCCGGCCATGCGGGCTACACTTATGACGTCAAGTACGGCCTGCACGATTATCGCGGCGGCGGCAGAGCGAGCGCGCGCGAGACGGCGGCGCGCGTTGCCGCCGGCGCCATTGCGCGCAAGATCGTGCCGGGGCTTTCGGTGCGTGGTGCGCTCGTTCAGATGGGTCCGCACAAGATCGACCGCGCGCGATGGGACTGGAATGAGGTCGGCAACAACCCGTTTTTCTGCCCGGATGCCCAGCAGGCCAAATTTTTCGAAAGCTATCTCGATGGCGTGCGCAAAGCCGGCTCCTCCTGCGGGGCGGTTATCGAGGTGGTAGCCGAAGGCGTGCCGGCCGGTCTTGGCGCGCCGGTCTATGCCAAGCTCGACGGCGATCTTGCCTCGGCGCTGATGGGCGTCAATGCGGTCAAGGGCGTCGAGATCGGCGACGGCTTCGCCACTGCGGCGATGAGCGGCGAGGAGAACGCCGACGAGATGCGCATGGGTAATGACCGCAAGCCGGTGTTTCTGTCCAACCACGCCGGCGGCATTCTCGGCGGCATCTCGACCGGGCAGCCGATCATGGCGCGTTTTGCGGTGAAGCCGACCTCGTCCATCCTGACGCCGCGCAAAACCGTCGACCGCTACGGCCGCGACACCGAGGTGGTGACCAAGGGCCGCCATGACCCCTGCGTCGGCATCCGCGCAGTGCCGATCGGCGAGGCCATGGTGGCGTGCGTCTTGGCCGATCACTATCTCATGCAGCGCGGCCAGGTGGGCGAGGGGGCGGTGTGGCCGTTTGAGGCGCAATGAAAACTCTCCGTCATTCCGGGGCGGCCCGCAGGGCCGAACCCTGAATCCAGAGATGCGCACGGTCCTTGTTTCTGGATTCCGGGTTCGCTCGCTTCGCGAGCGCCCCGGCGTGACGATGAAGGTAGCGTGGAGAAATGGTGCCCGACACTCACAGCAGAGTCGACGCGGCGGTCAAAGCTTTCGCCAAAGGCGAGATCATCGTCGTCACCGACGACGACGACCGCGAGAACGAGGGCGACCTGTTCGTCGCGGCGTCCCTCTGCACGCCGGAGAAGATGGCGTTCATCATCCGCAATACTTCCGGCATCGTCTGTGCGCCGCTCGCCGCCGAGCAGGCGCGCCGTCTGCATCTTGATCCGATGGTGGCGGAGAACGACGCGCCGCTCGGCACCGCCTTCACCGTCTCGGTCGACGTGCGTCACGGGCTCACCACCGGCATCTCGGCGGAGGAGCGCTGCAACAGCGTGCGCGCGCTCGCCAACAACAACAGTGGGGCTTCCGATTTCGTGCGGCCCGGGCATGTATTTCCGCTGGTGGCGCGCCAAGGCGGCGTGCTGATGCGCTCGGGCCACACCGAAGCGTGTGTGGACCTGTGCCGGCTCGCTGGCTTGCCGCCGGTCGGCGTGCTGGCCGAGTTGATGAACGACGACGGCACCGTCATGCGCGGCCCCGACGTCGCCGCCTTCGCCGAGAAGCACAAGCTCAAGCAGGTTTCGATCGCCGAGCTGATCGCCTACCGGCAGACGCGCGACAAGCTGGTGGAGCGGGTCGGCGAGTTTCCGCTCTCCTCCGAAATCGGTACGCTCAACGGCTATGCCTATTTGACGCCGTTCGATCGGGTGCATCACATGGCCTTCGTCTATGGTGACATCGGCGACGGCCAAAACGTGCTGGCGCGGTTGCACCGCGCCGACGTGATCGGCGATGTGTTCGGCGGCGCCAAGCCGATCCGTGCCGCGCTCGCGCGCTTCAAGGCGGAAGGCCGCGGCGTCATCGTCTATCTGCGCGACGGGAGCGCCGGTGTGCCGGTCGCCGAAATTCCGCACGACGGCGACACCGTCACCGAAGCGGCGCGCTCGCGCCAATGGCGCGAAATCGGCCTCGGCGCGCAGATCCTGAAAGACCTCGGCATTTCCTCGATCCGGCTGCTTGCGTCCAGCCAACGTACTTATGTCGGTTTGAGCGGCTTCGGCATCGAGATCGTGGCGACTGAACCGATCGAAGGTTGAGAAGCGCGTCATTCCGCATCCGCATGCGAGAGCTGCGGACGAGGAGAGGTGCGACGCCATTTTTTCGCCCCGAAACATGGCATTGCTTGGCTTTCCGGAGACCGTGGATGGGGCGACATCATTTCTATTGGGCAAGTGCCGGCGCCATCGCCGCCACCGCTTTCGCGTTCGCGGCCTGGGCGGCGCCCAACCCGCCGCGGCTGGCCGACAGCAGTGCGGCCGCCGTTTCCGTCGATGTCGAATTGGTGCTGGCCGTCGACATATCCTATTCCATGGACCCGGACGAGCAGGCGCTGCAGCGCGATGGCTATGTCCAGGCGCTCACTTCGCGCGAATTCTTGCAGGCCTTGCACGAAGGTGCGACCGGCAAGATCGCCATCACCTATATCGAATGGTCCGGCCCCAACGATCAGAAAATCGTCCTGCCGTGGCGGCTGATCGAGGGGCCGGAATCGGCCGACGCGGTCGCCGGCGAGATTGCCGGCGCGCCCTACCGGCGCGCCTCGCGCACATCGATTTCCGGGGCGCTGCATTTTGCCAAGCCGCTGTTCGACCATAGCGGCTATCGCGGGCTGCGGCGGGTGATCGACGTGTCCGGCGACGGCCCCAATAATGCCGGCTCATTGGTGGTGTCGGCGCGCGACGATGTGCTGGCCGCCGGCATCACCATCAACGGCCTGCCGATCATGCTCAAGCGGCCGAATTTCGGCTTCATGGATATCGCCAATCTCGATGTCTATTACGAGGATTGTGTGATCGGCGGACCGGGCGCTTTCGTGGTGCCGATCCACGAGCGCGCGCAGTTCATCGAAGCGACCCGCACCAAGCTGGTCCTGGAAGTTGCCGGCCGTATGCCCAAGCCGCGCATTATTCCGGCTTCCGCCAAGGCGCCGCGCATTTCCTGCACCATCGGCGAAGAAAGGTGGCGGCAGCGCTGGGGCGATTACGATTTCCGGTGATTTTGCCCCTTATCGCTCGAACTTGCCGACGATCTCCACGTGAAACGAATAGCGGAACTGATCGACCGGCGTCACGCGCGCGAGCTTGAATCCGGCGCCGACCAGAATCTTCGCATCGCGCGCGAATGTGGTCGCCTCGCATGACACCGCGATGGCCAGCGGCACGGCGCTTTTGGCGATCTCGCGCGCCTGCGCCTCGGCGCCCTGGCGTGGCGGATCGAATACCACGGCATCGAAATCCTTAAGCTCGCTCGCCATCAGCGGTCGGCGGAAGAGATCGCGCACTTGCCCTTCAATTGGCTTGAGCCCGCTCGTGCCAGCGGCCGCCTTCTCCATTGCGCGGATTGCCCCGGCGTCGCTGTCGGCCGCAGCAACCCGTGCGCGCTCCGCCATGCGCAAGGCAAATGGCCCGATGCCGCAGAACAGATCGGCCACGCGCTTTGCCGCGCCAAGGTGTTCGATCACGAGACCCGCCAGCACGGCTTCGCCTTGGGCGGTCGCCTGCAGGAACGAGCCCGGCGGCAGCGGTACCTGGGCGCGGCCGACTTTGAGCAGCGGCTGGGTCTGCTGCGCCAGCAGTTCGCCGTGGCGGGTCAGGCGGACAAGCTTGTGCTCATCCGCGATGCGCGCGAGCGCGGCTGCGCTCTGCGCGGTGAGCGGGCCGGAGCCGCGCACGTCCACGTCGATACCGGAATCGGTTGCGGTCGCCTGGATGTCCAGCGGTTTGCCGGCGGGCTTCAGGCATTCGGCGATCGCCCAAGCCGCTGGGATCGCGCGCTCGAGACCGGGCGCCAGAATCGGGCAACGGTCGATGGCGACAATGTGATGGGCGCGCGGCGCGGTGAAGCCGACTTCCAGCACGTTATGCGCGCCGCGCCGCGCATGCAGCACCGCTCGCCGGCGGCCCTTTCCATGCGCGTCGATGATGTCGTCAACCGGCGCGACGAGCCCGGCCTGGGCAAGCGCCTCGACCACCAGCGATCGCTTCCACAAGTGATATTCGGCCAGCGACCAGTGCTGCATGGCGCAGCCGCCGCATTGGCCGAAATGCTTGCAGATCGGTTTTGCCCGCTCCTTGATCGGCTCATCGACATGCACCAGATGCCGCCGGTCGGGATGGCCGGGAACCGGTTCTACGGTCACCGTCTCGCCCGGCAGCGCATAGGGCACGTAAGCCGGCCCATCCGGCGTATCGGCAACGCCGTCGCCGCGACGGCCGAGACGCGTGATGGTGAATTGTTCAGTCACGCGCCGCACCCAACAGAAATTCCGCATTACCGTTGCCGCCGGCGATCGGCGAAGGGATGACGCCGAGGACGCGCCAGCCGAGCGAAGCGACGAAACCCGCGATGTCGTCGCATACCGCTATCTGCACGGCGGGATCATGCACAATGCCTTTCTTGACCTGCGCGCGGCCGGCCTCGAATTGCGGCTTGATCAGCGCGATCAGCCGTGCGGGCGGCCGCACCAGTTTGAGCGCGGCCGGCAGCACCAGCTTGAGCGAGATGAAGCTCACGTCGACGGTGACGAAACCGGGCAGATCGCTCAACCGATCCGGCGAGAGCATGCGGATATCGGTCTGCTCCAGCGAAACAACCTCGCGCCGGACGCGCAGGCTTTCGTGCAATTGCCCGTAGCCGACATCGACTGCGTAGACGCGCTTGGCGCCGCGCTCCAGCAGTACTTGCGTGAAGCCGCCGGTGGAAGCGCCGACATCGAGGCAAATGCGGCCCTTGGGGTCGAAGTTGAAATGATCCAGCGCCGCGGCAAGCTTAAGCCCGCCGCGTGAAACGTAAGGATGCGCCGGCGCGGCGCGCAGCACCGCGTCGCACGCAATCTCTTCCGACGGCTTGCGCACCGGCGCCCCGTTTGCGCTGACCAGGCCGGCTACAATGGCGGCCTGCGCCTTGGCGCGGCTTTCGAACAGGCCGCGCTCGACCAGCAGACGATCGATGCGTTGGCGGGGTGACATAGAAACTCTGGTGTCGTGCCCCGCGAAGGCGGGGCATCCCGAAAATGAAGCATAAGAGCTTTTCGCGGGCGCGGTGAGTACTGGATGGTCCGCCTTCGCGGCGATGACGCCTACGCCAGCTTCACCGTCTCGGCGGCGGCTTCCTTGCCGAGCGCGTCGAACACCTTGGCGGCGATCGCCCTGGCGTCGAGCCCGGCACGGACATACATGGCGGCCGGCGAATCCTGGTCGATGAATATGTCCGGCAGCACCATGCTGCGCACTTTCAGCCCACTGTCGAGCACGCCATGCTCGGCCAGCGTCTGCAGCACATAAGCGCCGAAGCCGCCGATGGCGCCTTCCTCGACGGTCACCAGCACCTCGTGCTCGCGCGCGAGCCGCAACAGCAGGGCAACATCGAGCGGCTTGGCGAAGCGCGCATCGGCGACCGTGGTCGAGAGCCCGAGCGCGGCCAGATCGTCGGCGGCCTTCAGGCACTCGCCCAGCCGCGCGCCGAAGCAGAACAACGCCACTTTGTGACCTTCGCGCAGGATACGGCCTTTGCCGATCTCCAGCGGCTTGCCTTCAGCCGGCATCGGCACGCCGAGCCCTTCGCCGCGCGGATAGCGCACCGCGGAGGGCCGGTCGTCGATCGCCACCGCGGTTGCCACCATGTGCACCAGTTCGCCCTCGTCGGCCGCCGCCATCAGCACGAAGCCGGGCAGGCAGCCGAGATAGGCCACGTCGAAAGAACCTGCATGGGTCGGGCCGTCAGCGCCGACCAGGCCTGCGCGGTCGATAGCGAAGCGCACCGGCAGGCGCTGGATGGCGATGTCGTGCACCACTTGGTCGTAGGCGCGCTGCAGGAAGGTCGAATAGATGGTGGCGAACGGCTTGTAGCCTTCGGTGGCGAGCCCGCCGCAGAAGGTCACCGCGTGCTGCTCGGCGATACCGACGTCGAAGCAGCGATCGGGAAACTCCTTGGCGAATAGGTCGAGCCCGGTGCCGGACGGCATCGCCGCAGTGACGGCGACGATCTTGTCGTCCTTGCGCGCCTCCTTGATGAGGCTTTCGGCGAATACCTTGGTATATTGCGGCGCGCTCGATTTCGATTTTACCTGCGCGCCGGTGGCGACGTCGAATTTGACCACGCCATGATATTTGTCCGCCGAGGTTTCCGCCGGTGCGTAGCCTTTGCCCTTCTGCGTGACCACGTGCACCATGATCGGCCCGCTCTCGGCGTCGCGCACGTTGCGCAGCACCGGCAGCAGGTGGTCGAGATTGTGGCCGTCGATCGGCCCCACATAATAAAAGCCGAGCTCCTCGAACAGCGTGCCGCCGGTCAATAGCCCGCGACCGAACTCCTCGACCCGCACTGCCTGCTTCTCGAAATATTTCGGCAGCTTGCGCGCGAGCTGTTTGCCGATGTCGAGCATCTTGCGATAGGTCTTGCCGGAATAGAGCCGCGCGAGATAAGCCGACATGGCGCCGACCGGCGGCGCGATCGACATGTCGTTGTCGTTGAGGATGACGATCAGCCGCGAATTCATCGCGCCGGCATTGTTCATCGCCTCGTAGGCCATCCCGGCCGACATGGCGCCGTCCCCGATCACGCAGATGACATTGTGGCGCTTGCCGTCGAGGTCGCGCGCCACCGCCATGCCGAGGCCGGCGGAGATCGAGGTAGACGAGTGCGCGGCGCCAAACGGGTCGTATTCGCTCTCGGCGCGCTTGGTGAAGCCGGAAAGCCCGCCGCCTTGGCGGATGGTGCGGATGCGGTCGCGCCGGCCGGTGAGAATCTTGTGCGGGTAGGCTTGATGGCCGACGTCCCAGATCAGCCGGTCGGTCGGGGTGTCGAAGACCGAATGCAGCGCCACCGTCAGCTCGACGACGCCGAGGCCTGCGCCGAGATGCCCGCCGGTATTGGCGACCGCGTCGATCGTCTCCGCGCGCAGCTCGCCGGCGAGCCGCTTGAGCTGCTCGACCGACAGATTCTTCATGTCGCGCGGCAGCTTGACGCGGTCGAGCAGGGGGGTCTTGGACACCTCGGACACGAGCAACTCCACAAGGTTCACGACCAGCCGGCCGGCCAGCCTATAATTATGGCAGGCTTACAACAGATTTCCACTGGCGGGCAATTCGCAGCAACACCAAGGCCTTAGCCGGAACAGCGTCTCGGGCCGGAAAATGACGAATTTGGTTAACTAGCCAGGCGGCTGGTCAGGGCGTAGCCGCTGAGCGGAGCGGGTCGGCCTCAGTCGACGTCGAGCGGCTCGCTGCCGGTCGGCCTGCCGGAAGCGTCGAGCGTGATCTTCTCCACCCGCGCTTCCGCCTGGCGCAGCAGTTCCTCGCAGCGCGCTTTGAGCGCTTCGCCGCGCTCATAGATCGCCACCGATTCCTCCAGCGGCACCTTGCCTTCCTCCAGCCGCTTGACGATCGACTCCAGCTCCTCGATCGCGCGCTCGAAGGTGAGCTTGTTCAGGTCCGCGTTGTTGGTCTCGGCCATTTCAGGTCTCGGCAAGATTCGCGAAGGCATCCTATGCCGTCTCGGGCGATGGAAGATAGCCGGGATTAGCGCAGATGGCGACGCGCTTTTTCCCAGCGCGACGCCGTCGCCGCAAGCATGAGCGAGCGCGGAACCAGCCGCGGCACTAAGGTGACGACCCGATTGGGCTTTCCGGGCACGACTACGCGATGTCCGGCCATGAAAGACTCGTAGCCCTCGCGCGCCACCCGCTCGGCCGAGCGGGCGAGATAGCGGGGAAAATAGCCGGGCGGGATACCGGCGCGGGCGAAAAAACCGGTCGGCACGGGTCCCGGGCAGAGGGCGCAGACGCGCACGCCCTCTGCTTTGAGTTCCTGATGCATCGCCTCGGTAAACGACAACACATAGGCCTTGCTGGCGTGATAGACGGCCATTCCGGGCCCGGGTACGAAGGCGGCAATCGACGCAACATTGAGAATGCCGCCGCGATATCGCCTGATGCTTTCGATCCAGCGCAGCGACAAGTCGGTCAACGCCCGGCAATTGAGGTCGATGATGGTGAGTTCTTCTGCCCGGTCGAGTGCGGCGGCGTCGCCGAGCAGGCCGAAGCCGGCATTATTGACGACAAATGCCGGCTCCAGTCCTTGCTGATCGAGTGCAGCTGCGATCAGCGCCGGGCCTTTGGCGGCGGCAAGGTCGGCGGCAACGATATGCGGGCGCGCATTGCCGGCGGCGGCGATCTCCTCCGCCAGGGCGGCCAATTGCTTCTCGCGCCGCGCCGTCAGCGCCAGCCGGTGACCGTGGGCGGCAAAGACGCGCGCCAGCGCGGCGCCGATGCCAGACGAAGCGCCGGTAATCAGACAGACGGGCTGCATGGATGACATCGCAACGTCATTAGTCGACAATCAAGTACCGCAGCAACAGGGGCGCGCCTATGGCCGACCTCAAGGAAAAAATCGTGCTGGTCACCGGCGCCGCGGGCGCCGTCGGCGCCGCCGTGGTGCGCGCAGTGCGCAGCGCCGGCGGCGTGACGATCGCCAGCGATCTTGCCGGCCGGCCCGACATCGACACGGCGCTCGACGTGACAGCGGAAGCCGACTGGCAACGCATCACCGCCGATCTTGACAGCCGACACGGCCGGCTCGACGGCCTGGTGAACGCGGCCGGCATTGTGGCGCTTGGGAGCGTGGAGAAAACCGACTTCGCCACTTGGCGTCGGGTGCTGGAGGTCAATCTCGATGGCGCCTTTCTCGGCTGCAAATACTGCTTTCCGCTCTTGCGCAAGCGGGGCGGCTCGATCGTCAACCTGTCATCGGTGTCGGGGCTGGTCGGCGGGCACAATCTTGCCGCCTACAATGCCGCCAAGGGCGGATTGTCGCTGCTATCGAAATCGGTGGCGCTCTATGGCGCACGGCTGAAGCCGCCGGTGCGATGTAATGCGGTCTGCCCAGCCTTCCTGGAAGGCCCGATGGTCGATCAGATCGCTGAGGCGTCGAAAAATCCCGAGACGGTCAAGAACCGGCTTGCGCTGGACATTCCGCTGCAGCGTCTCGGTGAGCCGGGCGAGGTCGCCGATCTCTGCGTTTATCTGTTGTCGGACGCGGCCGCGTTCATCACCGGCGCCGATCTGCCGATCGACGGCGGACTGACGGCGCGATGAAAATTCCCGAAAGCCGCACCACGTGAGCGCAGACCTCATCGGCAGCTGGCGGCTGTTATCGGCCGTCATGGAAGATTTTGAGACTGGAGCTCAGACTCGGCCATGGGGCGAACGCCCCAAAGGCTGGCTGATCCTCTCGCCGGACGGAAGGTGGACGGTGATCCAGACGGCGGAAGGGCGACCGCTCGCACACGATGATGCAGAACGCGCCGCGGCGTTTCGATCAATGCTGGCTTATTCCGGCCTCTATCGAGTCGATGCGAACAAGATCGTCATCGCTGTCGACATCAGTTGGGACGAAGCCTGGGTCGGTACCGAGCAAGTTCGGTTTTTCAAATTGGAGGACGACCGGCTTCATATCGAGGCCTTGCCGCAACCTTACGCAAACTTTGGCGGTAAAGTCATGCGCGGCATTTTGACCTGGGTGCGTGACAATTAACCCCGCATCAGCGCCGTCACATGGGCGGCGACCGAGCGCGACAGGCCTTGCAGGTCGTAGCCGCCTTCCAACAGTGAGACCACGCGGCCTTGCGCGCTGTCGTCGGCGATCTCCATCAGCTTCTTAGTGACCCAGGTGTAGTCGGCTTCGACCAGATTGAGATTGGCGAGCGGATCGCGCGTGTGGGCGTCGAAGCCGGCCGAGATCACCAGAATGTCCGGCTTGAAATCGCGCAGACGCGGCAGGATCACGGTCTCGAACGCCTCGCGGAAGGCCTCGCCGCCGTCGCCGGCCGAAAGCGGCGCGTTGACGATTGTGTTGAATTCGCCGCGCTCGCTGATCGCTCCGGTGCCCGGATAAAGCGGCATCTCGTGGGTCGAGCAATACATCACGCTCTTGTCCGACCAGAAAATGTCCTGCGAGCCGTTGCCGTGGTGCACGTCGAAATCGACGATCGCCGCGCGCTCGACCTCGTAGCGCTTCTGTGCATAGCGCGCCGCGATCGCCGCATTGTTAAACAGGCAGAAGCCCATCGGCCGCGCGGTCTCGGTGTGATGGCCGGGCGGGCGGGTGGCGACGAAGGCATTCGCCGCCTTTTGGTTCATCACCTCATCCACAGCCAGCATGGCGCCGCCGGCGGCGCGCAGTGCCGCCTCGTAACTGCCGGGCGACATCGAGGTGTCGGCATCGAGCCGTACCAGGCCTTCGTCCGGTGTGGCGTCGCGGATCGCCTCCACGTAGTCCATCGGATGCACCAACGCGATGGTTTCGAGCGGCGCACGCGGCGCCTCGGTGCGCGCCAGCATCTGGAACTTCTCGTCCTCCAGCGCCTGCTCGATGGCGCGTAGGCGATCCGGCCGCTCCGGATGGCCGGCGGGCGTCAGGTGATTGAGGCAGGCGGGGTGGGTGAGGAGCAGGGTGGACATTGGGCTAGCAGCGCTGATGGTTGATTTATGCTAACATAAACACAATCGCTAGAGCTAAAGCGGGTCGACTTTGGGGGGAAAAAATGTTTCGATACATCGGCGTCGCCGCGCACAGCGTCTTGTTGGCGTCGCTGGCGACGCTATGCCTGACAGCGACAATGAATATTCGTGCTGATGCCCAGACACTGCAACCGGTATCCGTGATCGTATTCCCGGGCGGCTTCAACTGGCCGATCTGGATCGCGCAAGAGAAGGGCTTTTTTGCCAAGGACGGCATCGAGGTAAAGCTCACGCCGACGCCCAATTCGGTGTTTCAACTCACCGGCCTGATTGACGGCAAGTTCGACATCGCCATCACGGCGATCGACAATGTCATCGCCTATATGGAAGGCCAAGGCGAAGCGAAGACCGAAACGAAGCCCGATTTGATCGTGTTCATGGGCGGCGACAACGGCTTTCTGAACGTCGTTACAATTCCCGAGGTCAAGAGCTTTGCCGAAATCAAAGGCAAGACCCTGTCAGTCGATGCACTTACCACCGGTTATGCCTTCGTGCTGTTCGACCTGCTCAAGCGCAACGGACTCAAGGCGGGCGACTACAAGATCGAAAAAGCCGGCGGGGTGCTGGCACGCTGGGAGGCGATCAAGCAGAAGAAGCAGGCCGCCACTTTGCTGATCACGCCATTCGATATCTTCGCTAAGGCAGCGGGGTTGAACGTGCTGCAATACGCGATTGATGTCTACGGCCATTATCAGGGCCTCGTCGGCGCGTCTCGGCGAGAATGGGCGGCAAAGAACCCGAAGCTGGTGGAGGCTTATATTCGCGGGACCATCGCCGGGGTTGATTTCCTGCGCGATCCCAAGAACAAGGACGAAGCAATTGCCATTCTGCGCAAACACCTGCCGCAAATGTCGGAAGCAGTCGCGGCACAGAGCTATGCTACGATGGCCGGGCCAAAAGGATTCACGCCAAAGGCCGCAATCGACATCGAAGGTGTGCGCAAGGTGCTCGCATTGCGGAGTGAGTATGGCAAGCCGAAGAAGGAATTGACCGATCCGATGAAATATTACGAGGCAACATACTATCAGGCCGCGATACGCTGAGCGCCGCGAGTCACCATGGCACGGCCGGCCGGGCCGGGCGCCGATATTTGTCGCCCCAACGCGAGCGATATCGCGATCAATCCATGGGTCCCATATTCACTCCCTCTGATGGCGGCATCGAGTCCGGCACAAAAAAATCCGTGTGCAAAGGCTGGCTGGGATCGACGCGGTATTGGTCGAAATCGGTAACGCCTTCGCCGGCCAGAAAGGTATCGTCGATCAGGAAATTGCCCGTGAAGCTCGTCGGCTTGTGGAAGATGCGATAGGCGGCCTCGGCGATGATGTCCGGTTTGCGGGACATGCGCATCACCGCCTCGCCGCCGAGCAGGTTCTTGATCGCGGCGGTGGCGATAGTTGTGCGCGGCCATAGCGCATTGACCGCGACCTTACCGCGCATTTCGCCGGCAAGGCCCAGGACCACGAGGCTCATGCCGAACTTGGCCATGCTGTAGGCGGTGTGCGGCGCGAACCATTTCTCCTGCATGTCGAGCGGCGGCGACAGCATCAGAATGTGCGGATTGGCGGCCCGCTGCAAATAGGGCAGGGCGTATTTCGACACCATGAAGGTGCCGCGCGTGTTGATCTGATGCATGAGATCGAAGCGGCGCATGTCGGTCTGCGCTACCGGTGTCAGTTGAATGGAGCTTGCATTGTTGACGACGATATCGATGCCGCCGAAGCGGCGCGCCGTCTCCTCGATCGCCGATTTCACCGTCGCTTCGTCGCGCACGTCGACCGCAAGCGGCAACGCGCCGCCGCCGACCTTGGCAATCAGCGCCGCGGCGGTGTGGATGGTGCCTTCGAGCTTGGGATGCGGCTCGACCGTCTTGGCGGCGATCGCCACATTGGCGCCGTCGGCGGCGGCCTTGAGCGCGATCGCCAGCCCGATGCCGCGCGAGGCGCCGGTGATGAAAAGCGTCTTGCCCTGCAGCGACATCGCTCAACCCTCGCAATTGCCATCCGAACTCATAGATTAAGGATAGCACAGTCGCGTAAGCGCTCCGAGACTTAGTACGCCGCTCGACAAGCTCGGCGAAATGCTGGTGCTGCTGCCGTTACTGGAATCGCGATGTGTGCAGATCGAGGCCGGACTGAAGCCGCTGTGAGTTATCTCTTCCGGTTCAAAAACGCCTCGAATGCCGTGCGTGCTTCCGGCGATTGCAGGCACGTCTTGTAAATCGCGGCTTCCATTTCAATGCGCGCGATGATCTCTTCGCGCGAGCCGCGCAGCAGCCGGCGGCCTTCCAGCACAGCTTGGGCGGGCAGCGCGGCGATTTCGCGGGCGGCCTTCATCGCTTCGGCTTCGACCTCGTCCGGCGGCGTTACGTTATTGACGAAACCTGCGGCCTTTGCCTCTTCCGCATTCATCGGCCGGCCCATCACCAGCAGGGAAAAAGCGCGGGCGTGCCCCATCAGGCGCGGCGCGATCAGGCTGGAGCCCGCTTCCGGCACGAGCCCGAGGGAAACAAACGGCGCCGAAAAGCGCGCGTCGCTGCCGGCGACCACATGATCGCAATGCAGCATCATTGTGGTGCCGATGCCGACGGCGAGCCCACGCACCGCGGCGATCAGCGGCAGCTCGCAGCGCGCCAGCGCATAGAGGAAGCGCATGATATAGGGGCCGAGCGCGCCGTCCGCCTTCGACGCTTTGAGGAAGTCGGCCAGATCGTTGCCGGCAGTAAAGGCGCCAGGCTGTCCGGCAATCAGCAACCCGCGCAACGCCGGATTTTTCGGCGCGTCCTCGATTGCCGCCGACATGGCCTCGTACATCGCCATGGTCAGCGCATTTTTCTTGTCGGGCCGGTTCATCCGCACAAGACGGATCGGCCCTTCGTCGCTGACAATGACCAAATCGCTCACGGCTATTCCGCCAGCGCCGCCTGCGCGCTATTGATGCTGTCGGCGCCTTCGGTGACGCTACGCTCGAGGCCGGAGGCCTGCACTGCGATGTTCTCGGCGAAAAAGCGCGCGAGCGCGAGCCGCGCTGGCGCATCGCCCGCCGCGCGCAAGGCGGCGACCGCTTCGGCCGCCAGCATGCAGCCGCCCGCGGTTTGGCCGAACAGCCGCAGATAGGGAGTGGCGCCGGCCAGCGCCGCATCGGAACCTTTCTGCGCCAGCAGCCATTGTGTGGCGCGCTCCAGGCTGTCGAGCGCCTCGCCCAAGCGCGCTGAAGTCCCGCCAAAACCCGGTTCGTTGCTGGCTTTGACTGCGGCGACCGTGTTGCGCAACTCGTCAATATAGGCCAAAACCGTTTCTCCCCCTTCGAGGGGCAGTTTGCGAGTCACCAAGTCGATCGATTGGATGCCGTTGGTGCCTTCGTAGATCGCGGCGATGCGCGCGTCACGATAGTGCTGGGCAGCGCCTGTATCCTCGACATAACCCATGCCGCCATGTACCTGCACGCCGAGCGAGGCCACCTCGATACCGATGTCGGTGGAGAACGCTTTGGCAGCCGGCGTGAGCAATGAGGCGCGCGCGTGCGCAGCCTTGCGTGCCGCCTCGTTGTCGGCGCGATGCGAGCGGTCGATGGCGACGCCGGTCGCATAGCAGATCGCGCGCGCGGCCGCGGTCAGCGCGCGCATGGTGAGCAGCATCCGTTTGACGTCGGGGTAATGGATGATGATGCCGCCGGCGCCTTGCTTGCGCTCGCGCGCATAGGCGAGCGCCTGCTGTGTCGCGCGCTCGGCAATGCCGACGCCCTGCAAGCCGACGCCCAGCCGCGCGAGGTTCATCATGGTGAACATGGTCGCCATGCCCTTGTTTTCCTCGCCGACGAGGAAACCGACCGCGCCGCCTTGATCGCCAAACACCATGGTGCAGGTAGGCGAGGCATGGATGCCGAGCTTGTGCTCGACCGAGTGGGCGCGCACATCGTTGCGCGAGCCGTCGGGCATGAATTTCGGAACCAGAAACAGCGAGATTCCCTTGGTGCCAGGCGGTGCGTCTGGCAGACGCGCCAGCACGAAATGGATAATGTTGTCGGTCAGATCGTGCTCACCATAGGTAATAAAGATCTTGGAGCCGGTGATGCGATAGCTGCCATCGCCGGCGCGTGCCGCGCGCGTGCGCAGCGCTCCGACGTCCGAACCGGCCTGCGGTTCGGTGAGCTGCATGGTGCCGAACCATTCGCCACTTACCAGTTTGCCGAGATAGATCGCCTTGAGCTCGTCGCTGCCGGAGTTCGCGAGCGTGTCCGCCGCCGCCATGGTCAACAGCGGTCCGATGCCGAAGGCCATGGAGGCTGAATTCCACATCTCGATACAGGCGGCATTGATGGCGTGCGGCAGTTCCTGGCCGCCCCATTGCGCCGGCGCGGCGAGCCCGTTCCAGCCGGCAGCGCTCCAGGCGGCATAGGCTTCCTTCCAGCCCGGCGGCGTCGTCACCTTGCCGTCTTTGAAGGGTGTGCCGAACTTGTCGCCGATACGATTGAGTGGGGCGATCACCTCCGAGGCGAAACGCCCCGCTTCCGCCAGCACGGAATCGACCGTCTCCTCGTCGAGATCGCCATAAAGCCCTTCCGTCAGCGCCACTTTCAGGCCGGCGCCGTGCTTGAGCGCAAAGGAAATGTCGGCAACCGGCGCGCGGTAGGTCATGGGGCTAATCTAGCGGCACCCGATTGCCGGTCAACGCGATCCCGAGAGATCGGCACTGGTCTTTTTGACTCGTAGACAAAAGTCCAGACGCGCGCGAAATGCTGCCTCACAAAAGACCGCCGTATCAATAACTTAGCCGCCAGCTGAGGCAGGAGAAAAATCTGCTTGTCGGCAAGGCTCTGCCGGGCCGGCCGTTCGCGGTCGCAGCCTGCACGACCTTGAGAAGCTCATAACCGGATACGGATCAAATTGAACGGAATCTGCTCTAAGAATGAAACCGAACAAGTTGACAAAGATTGCCCTCGATCGGACTGGCGCCAAAGCGGCGGTCCTGCGCATGAACAAATACCGGGATGCCGCGGCTCGGCCAAATTGCGACCGATAGCCTGTAGTCGATACGGGCGCCGGGAATGATCGTGAAGCGGTAAGCGCGAACGATCTGCGCGATCGCAATCTTGAGGAACGTCATGGCAAACCAGTAGCCGATGCAGGTGCGCGGACCGCCGCTAAAAACGAGATATTCATATTGCGATGGCGTAATGCTCGACCAGCGCTCCGGTTTGAATCGGTCGCCGTCAGGGTATAGTTCAGGAAGCCGATTGGTGAGAAAAGGACTGCGAATCACGCGCGTTTTTCTCTTGACGTCGCAATCGATAAGATCGGCGTCGCGAAGAGCTTTGCGGACTTGAACGGGAACCGGCGGCAGTATTCGCAAGCTTTCTCTGATCACGGAATCAAGCCACTTGCATTGCTCAAGTCGATCGACGGACAGGGAGCCGGATATTTCTGCAGCCGACAATTCCTCCAACAGCGCACCGGCTGCCTTGGGATGCTGAGAGAGCAGCAGCAGCGTCCGCGACTCTTTGCGTAATATCGCTGGCAAGTGCCCAGAGATCCGCAGTTTGTCCGACGGGCCAATGGCGGATGACGCTTCCGACCCCTTCGGCAATTCGGCCGATCAGGCTATCGATGGCAGAGCGACGAACTGGCGATAGAAGGAGCCGGCGGTAATGCGCGTGCTGCCTCCCCTCCATGGCAAGTATTCCCGCGCGTATTCGCCGTTGAGCGGAGCCTTTGGGACCTGGCAGCACGGGGGCGCGGACGCCGAACGTCGCGGGGTCACTGAGGACACGTTCGTTGTATCGCGGCCCCACCGCCAGAAGAAAATCCTGGCGTCTCTTAAAGAATGGGACCTTGAATCCCCATTGCACGAGCGGACCATAGCGCTCGTACGCGAGCACAACGGCGCGAACGGGGTCGCGGACAGCGGCTGCTCCAAAACGGATGGTCGAAAAATCGTTGATCTTGCGAACGAGAACTCTTTGCGCCAAACCATCCCCCGTTCAGCATTAATATTTCAGCATATCATAGCGCAGTCACCGATCAACTTGTTCAAAAACGAACCCATCCAACCAGCGCTCACGTTTTGCAGTGATGGCCGCCCTTAGTTCCCTGCGACCGGTCAGCGCCCGATGTCAGCCGAAGTTCTGTATGGCCGACGCATCTGTCCCCGCTCGCATGCAGGAGGGCCAGACATTGTCATTTTCTTTTGTCCGGTGTTAAGCTGCGGACCTTGAGTTCCCTTCCTCGTGCCGTGTCGCTATTGCGTGATGACTTGTCTTTATAGAATTCATGGATTGATTGTTCAAAGTGAAATCACCCTTCCGGAGCTTGCCGGGCGGGAAGTCCGTTCCGAACATGCGCCCGATCTAGTTGTAGAAAAAAGCACGCGCGCCGCTGAGCCTGTCGATTTTGCAATTGTTCAGCAGCCGCGATGGCGAAGCGTTGATTTCGATTCCAAGTGTCGGTCGTTATCGCATCCGCAACGGGCGCAGCGTCATCGTCGAACCCGACCCGCGGGCCGATCCTGCTCTCATGAGGCTGTTCATCCTTGGCTCGGTGATGGGGATCATGTTCCATCAACGCGGCCTACTCGCGCTGCACGCGAGCGCAGTCGAGTCCGGCGGCGAGGTGCTTGCCTTTGTCGGCGATCAAGGACAAGGCAAATCGACGCTTGCCGCCCAATGCCTAGCCGGCGCGAACCGCCTCGTCGCCGATGACATTCTTGTCGTATCATTCGACGCGGACGGTCGCCCGCTGGCGCAGCCGGGAATGCCAGGACTGAAATTGTGGCGGGATACGCTCGAGCATCTCGGGCACGGGACCGACCGCCTTGAGCAATGTTGGGCGCGCGCCGAAAAATTTCGCCTTGGCGTCGAGGAAAGGGTCGCGGATCGTCCGTTACCACTCGATCGAGTTTACGTGTTGGCCGACGATCCGCGCGCAGATGCCGGCCGTATTGCACCAATGAACGGCGCCGCGGCCGCCATGGCGCTTATCGAACACACTTACCGCATGGAGCTGCTCGACCCGCAAACCGAGCGCGCCAATCATTTCGCAGTGGCGACGCGGCTGGCCGGCAGAATTGCCGTCCAACGACTCACTCGAAATAGGCACCTCGCTCATTTACCCGACACCGCAGCCATGGTTCTTGCGGATGCTCCGCGCAGGGAGCTTGCTCGATGATCTCCGCGGATGCTTTGATCGCTCAAGACAACGAACCGGTGGCCGCAACCGTCGACGGCGAAATTGTCATGCTGAGCGTGGCGGCCGGCGCCTATTTTGGCCTCAATGGCACTGGCACCGAAATCTGGAATCGGCTTCGCGAGCCGCGCCGATTTGGCGACCTGTGTGAGGAATTGTCGCGCGAGTTCGACATCGACATTGAGACCATAACTCGCGACGTGGTCCCGTTCGTCGAGGTCATGCTGGAGCGTCGCCTGCTGCGGCTGGTGCAAACGCAATCGACACCATGAGGCTGAGGACGAGGCGCCGCCGGCTCCGACAGGAGGCCGTGCTGATGCTCATTGCAGCCCGCCTCGCTATTCGCTTCGTCCCAACCGATCGCATTCTCGCTTGGTCGCGTCGCCCGCCGAAGCGGATCAATCGGTTCGGCGTGAACCATATCGGCTTTATCGCCCAGGCGGTCGATGACATCGGCAGCAGGAGCTGGATGCGAATGGCTTGCTTGCCGCGAGCGCTTGCGGCCCACGCGATGCTTCGGCGCCGCGGGATAACGAGCCGCCTCTGTCTCGATGTTGCCCCCGCTCATGCTGGCCTTTCCGCCCATGCCTGGATTGAGCTTGGCCATAAAGTGGTCGTCGAAGATTTCGAAAGCTCGCATTTCGTGCGCCTCATCGAATTTGGCGGGGCGAAAGGCCTCGGAAACGACTGATGAGCGGGATCGCCGGCATTGTGCGATTCGACGGCGAGACGGTTAGGCGCCGCGATCTCGAACGCGTTGTCAACGCGATGCGAGTTCATGGACCTGACCGCAGCGGCGTGATGGTCGCGGGAGCCGTCGGGTTCGCGCACGTACTGATGCGCATGACCCCTGAGGACCAATTCGACAGCCAGCCGTGCCGTGGTTCGACCGGGGCGCTGATTACCGCCGATCTGCGTCTCGATAATCGCGAGGACTTGCTCAGAGATCTTGGGGTCTCCGCCGGCGAGGCTTTGGCGTGGCCGGATTCACGGGTTGTTCTTTCATCGTGGGAAAAATTTGGCGATGCCATTTGGGCGAAACTGCGCGGCCCGTTCGCGGTGGCAATTTTCGATCCACGCAGTAGCACGCTCGTTCTCGCCCGGGATCATCTTGGGCTCAATACAGTCATGTGGCACAAGAGCGAGCGTTTTTTCGCTTTCGCAACCATGCCCAAGGGGCTGTTCGCGATGGCCGATGTGCCGCGGGAGGTGTGCCTCGAAAAGCTGGCGGATTTCATCGTTCTCAATCATGCCGACCACGCAACGACCGTTTACCGGAACATTTTCCGCGTGCCGCCGGCCCATGTTGCGTCGATCGGCGTTAAGGGATCGGTGTCGAAGTGCTGTTTTTTGGACGTCCTTGCAAAGTCAATCCGACATTGGCTCGTTTCGCCAGATTTTTCGATTGCTCAATTCGCGGTTTTCGTGCGATTCGCCTGCCCGGTGGTCGCTTTCGACTGGAACTGACCGATCCCATCGAAGCGCCTCGAGACGCTGATGGAAAGATCGATGCCGGCAAGACAATGCAGGTCATCACGTCGGTGCTTGAAGGGTGGATCCGCGAGCATCCCGAACAATGGATGTGGTTTCAGCGACGCTGGCAGTAAAGTGTTGAAACAAGATGCCTTGGCGGTTGATCAAGACATCTGGGGGTGCGAAGAATTAACAGGCTGCTGAAAAACGCGCCGCGGTCATTCCGGACGCGACGGAGCGGCGATCCGGAGTCCACAAGCGCAAGATAAATCAGTATGCTGGATTTAGGGTTCGTGCCGGAGCCTGTCATCAGGCCGGCGCAAGCGGGCCGGACCCGTTGGGCGCGCCCCGAAATGATGGAATGGGCAATTTCAACAGCCGGTTAAATCAACATAGGAAGTGCACAACCGACGTTCTCAAGGTGCCGCTACACGAAGACTGGCGGGCTACGTTTGCACCAATCGGTTATGCTTTTCAGAACGGCCCTCCCGGTTCGGCTTCGCCTAAGTGACTGATTTGGCTGGGGCGGGAGGATTCGAACCTCCGCATGGCGGAATCAAAATCCGCTGCCTTACCACTTGGCTACGCCCCAAAACCGGGAGAAATCGGCGCCGAGGAAATGCTTCCGCGCGGCCCGCGCGGACAATAGCGGCGACAGCCGGACTGATCAACGGCTGCGCCTCCGCAGGAAGGCACCTCGTTGCAGCGGCGGATGCGGTATCGCAGCCAGCAGGTCGCGGGTATCGTCTGCGGCCGGCGCTACCAACACCCGCTCAGTCGGCCCCTGCTCGACGATCTGCCCCGGCGCGCATGACAACGCGGTCGCATAACAGCCGCACCACATTAAGATCATGCGACACGAACAGATAGCTTATGCCCAGTGAATCCTTTAGATCCTGCGGCAGATTGAGGACCACCGCCTGCACCGAGACGTCGAGCGCGGCCGTCGGGCCCACAGCCGACATGGATGGGCCGCTCCATATGACGAAAATGTGCGACTCTAATCCCAGCTTTCGGCGCTCGCGCCTGCAAGCGCGCGCACGCGCTCTTCATCCTTCGCCAAATCTTGAGCCAAGCCGGCATAGACCACTCGGCCATCGTCGAGAACATAGGCCCGATCCGCGATTTCGACCGCCGCGCGCACGTTCTGCTCGACCAGCAGCACGGAAATCCCGCTTTCGCGCGCCGTCCTGATGACCTTGAAGACGTCGCGCACAATGAGGGGCGCCAGCCCTTGCGAAGGTTCGTCGAGCAGGATCAATTTCGGGTTCAGCAACAGCGCGCGCGCGATCGCCAGCATTTCCTGCTCACCCCCGGACAGCTGGCGCCCTTTGTTGGTGCGGCGCTCCTGCAGGCGGGGAAACAGGTCGTAGACCTTTGGGATGGTCCACGGGCCGGGACGCTCGATTGGCACGAGCAGGTTTTCCTCGACCGTGAGATAGGGAAAGATCCGCCGTCCCTCCGGAACGTAGCCGACGCCAAGGCCCGCGATCCGATAGGGCGGCCAGTCGGTCGTGGCCTGACCGAAGATGGTGACAGATCCTTCGCGCGCATGGGCGAGGCCGACCAGGCTTCGCAGCGTCGTGGTCTTGCCGGCGCCGTTACGGCCGAGCAGGGTGACGATCTCGCCTTCGTCGACCGTCAGGCTGACGCCATGCAAGATGTGGCTTTTGCCATAAAACGTGTGCAGCCCGTCGGCCTCGAGTGCGCGGGCGCTCATGCCGCCTGCCCCAGATAGGCCGCCTGCACGGCTTCGTTGGCGGTAATCTCCTGGGCGGTCCCCTCGGCCAGCATGCGGCCCTCGGCCAGCACCATGATGCGGTCGGCGAGGTGGAAGACGACGCGCATGTCGTGCTCGATCAGCACGATCGTCAGCTTCTGATCGCGATGCAATTTACGGATCAGTTGGGTGATGTCGTAAGTCTCCTGCTCGCCCATGCCGGCAGTCGGCTCGTCGAGCAGCAACAGGCGCGGCTTGAGCGCCAGCGCCATCATGATCTCGGTCGAGCGCTGGTCGCCGTGCGCCAGCTCGCCGACCAGCCGGTCGGCCTTTTGATCGAGCCCACCCATTCCCATCAGTTCGCCGACGCGACCGCTGATCTCGATATCGGCGCTCTTCGATAGCCACGGGCTCAAGCGATAGCCGGCGGCGACCTCAACCGCGATGCGCAAGTTTTCGCGCACCGTCAGCTCGGGAAACACTTCGGTGATCTGAAAGGTGCGCGCCATGCCGCGCCAAACCCGCCGCGCCGGCAATAGATTTGTCACATCCTCGCCGTCGAAGATGATGCGTCCGGATGTCGGGGTCAAAAAACCGCTGATAAGGTTGAAGAACGTGGTCTTGCCGGCGCCGTTGGGGCCGATAACCGCGCGCAATTCGCCTGGCTCGACGGTCATCGAGACCTCGTTGACGGCGATGAGATTGCCGAAGTGCTTGGAGACGTTCTCGACCCGCAGCAAGCTCATGATGCCGCCTTGCGCCGAATGAAGCCGAGAACGCCACGGGGAAAGAACAGCACGACCAGCACGAAGAACAAGCCGATAAACGACATCCAGTTCTCGGTCTGGCTCGACAAGTAATCTTGCAGCACGACGTAGATCGCGGCTCCGATCAACGGTCCCCAAAATGAGCGCATGCCGCCGAGCACCGCCATGATCACGAAATCGCCGGATTGGGTCCAATACAGCGCGCGCGGATCGACGAAGTTATTGAGCAGCGCATAGAGCGTGCCGGCGAGGCTGACAAAGCCGCACGAAATGACCCACGAGATCCAGATGTGACGGTCAACCGGGATGCCGAGAAAACGCGCGCGCCGCTCGTTCTCCCGGATTGCCAGCAAAGTGCGGCCGAAGGGCGAGTGCAGCAGCCACGCCATGATGCCCAAGGCGACGGCGAACAGTGCCAGCACGAGGTAGTAGAAGGCGTTCGGATTGTGCAGGATGTCGACCGTGGCAAATCCGAAATGCAAAGGCTGGCGCGTCCAGCCGGTCAGTCCGTCGTCACCGCCGGTCACCGAATTCCAGCGGAAGGCGATGAAATAGAACACTTGGCCGAATGCGATGGTCACCATGGCGAAGTAGACGCCGCGCAGACGCACGATCAGCGGCCCGATGAGCGCCGCAGCGACCGTGCCGACTATGGTGCCGACCACGATGCCTAGTCCCGTGCTTGGCGTGACATAACGGATCATCATGCCGACGCCATAGGCCCCGAGGCCGAAATAGGCGGCATGGCCGAACGAGAGCACGCCGGTATAGCCGAGCAGGAAGTTGAGTGAGATCGCGGCCAAGCCGAGCACCACGACGCGGCTGCCGAGCTCGATATAGCCGCCAACCGCCGGCAGCCAATAGGGTACGGCCAGTAACAGCAACCAAATGGCGAGGTTGGCTGCTTGTTTGCTGACGTCGACCCGGCGCATCAGAATCTGCCTTCCTCGCCCAAAAGACCGCGTGGACGCACCAGCAGCACCGCCGCCATCATGACGTAAATCACGGCCTCGCTGGCTGACGGAAAGAACACCGTGGTGACGCCGGAGGCGACGCCGATCAAAAGGCCGCCCAGCAACGTGCCGGGCAGGCTTCCCAATCCGCCGACAATAATGGCCACGAAGCTCGGCATGATCAGCGATGAGCCGATGGTTGGTTGCAGACCGAGTTGGCCAACGGCCAGCACGCCCGCAAGGCCCGCGAGATAAATGCCTAAGCCAAAATTCAGGTTACGCAGAATGCGGACATTGACGCCAAGCACCGACACGGTTTCGAGATCGAGCGTCCCGGCCCGGATGCGCATGCCAAGCCTGGTCCGGTTAAGGATGAGAAACAATCCGATCACGGCGAGCGCGACGACCAGCACCATGAACAGCCGGTAGCCGGTGAGAAAGAAGTAGTCGCCGCTCAGCGGCGTGACCAGCCAGCCCGGGACCTGAAACGGTAGACTCTGCGCTCCCCAGATGAAACGAGTCCCATCCTCGAACATGAAGGCAAGGCCGAAGGTCAATAGCAGGCTGTAGAGCGGATCGCGGCCGTAAAGCGGGCGGATCAACAGGCGCTCGACAACCAGGCCAAGAGCCGCCGTCAGGAGTGGCGAAACAATGAGCGCTCCCCAGAAGCCGATATAGGGGATAAGCATGTAGGCGAGGTAGCCGCCAAGCGCCAGAAAGCCGCCGTGGGCGAAATTAATCACGCCCGACAGATTAAGGATGAGCGAGAGGCCAAGCGCCATCAACGCGTAGAACGCGCCGACGATGAGGCCGTTGAATACGTTGAAGAGAATGAGCTGAGTCATAGCGGAGGTGAGATTGTAGTCTCAGGTCGCCGGGGCATACCATGACCCTTCGCTTGACGGCGGTCCAGACTAAAACGCTGCTTTCGCTCGCCAGGAGAGACCGCAAGGCCGGGCGCCGCGTTCAGGCGGCACCCGGCAGCTTTGCATATCAGGATGGCCACGTTTGCTTGCAGCCGGTCTCCTCGAGCGTGCCGGCCACGTCGGGGCCTTTGACGATTTCGTTCACCTTGAAAAGGTCTTCGGGGTCATCGGCGCCCTTGGACTGAGCCTGTCCGACATAGAGATCGGGGATGAGCTGACCCTGACCCTTACGGAAGAACGGTGCGTCAGGCATGAGGGCGATCTCGGGCGGCAGCTTGAAGCCCTGCATGGCTCTGGCCATCTTCACCGCATCGAGTGACTTTGCCTCTGCGGCGGCAAGAGCGCAGGTCGAGATCGCCGCATAGCCGAACCATGTGCGTGCAGTCGGAACGTGCCCGCCGCTCGCCTTACGGACTTCCGCGACGAACTCATTCACGTGCGGCACGTTCGGCTGCTTCCAGTACCACTCAAACACCCAGGTGCCGATGCGCGCCTCGGGCGGCAGGCCGAGCAGCACTTCGAGTTCCTGCTGGGCGCCGGCCAGATGGAATTTCTTGTCGAGGCCGAACTGCACCGCCTGCTTGAGCGCATTCACAGCATCGTCGCCGGCCTGCAGGAAAATGATGACGTCCGGGTTCGCCGCCTGCGCTTTGATGAGATAGGACGAGAAGTCGGTGGTGCCGAGCGGGGTGAGGTCGCCGCCGAGTTTGGTGCCGCCGAGCTTGGCCGCGGCCTTTTCCAGGCCCGCCTGCAGCGTATGCCCGAAGGCGTAGTCGGGCGTGAGATAATACCATCTCTTGCCCGCGGTCTTGATCAGCGTGCCCGCTACTGCGTTTGCCTCCATTTGCGTCGTGTTGCAGATGCGGAAAACGTTCCAGTGGCAATTGACACCAGTCACGGAGTCGGTATGCCCGCCTGGTACGACGTGGAACACGCTCTTCTCGAACGCGACATTCGCGATCGCCTGAGCCAGCGCCGAGTTGATATTGCCGACCAAGAAGTCGACCTTGTCGCGGTCGATCAGCTTGCGCGCTTTTTGCACCGCGGTGCCGGCATCGCCGCTGGTGGAGTCTTCGACCAGCAGTTCGACCTTTCGGCCGAGAATGCCGCCTTTCGCGTTAATATGTTCGAGCGCGAGTTTTGCGCCGATCAACTCGTTCTTGCCGAGCGCGGCGTAAGTGCCGGTAAGCGGGTTGTCGAGGCCGATCTTCACCTCGTCGGCCGCGCGCGCGGTGATGACGAATGGCGACGCGACTTGCGCGACGCCGACCGCCGCCGCTGTCTTCAGTAATGTCCGGCGGTTGAATTTCGTCGATTGGATTTCGGTTGGCATCATTGTCCTCCCTGAAGTTGTCTGGATTTCTGATCAGAAATGCCCCGTGTGTTGCCAGTAGTGCAACACACGCATGATCTCCAGTATTATTTGCATCTACTATTAAATTTCAAAAGGACGCAATAGCAGCGACTGTTGTCTCGACGCTTTCCGGTTTTGCTTGATCGGCGTTCTTAAATCTCATCCGCCTTAGACTTTCGTCGAGGGCTTGGTACATCCTTCTCGAATGCAGGCCTTATCGCGAACTCGAGCCGCTCGTTGACTCTGTCAGCACGAATTTTTATGCCGCATTTATTGCGTCGGGACCCGAACGGCCGCTTAGATGGAGGTGTGGCGCACTGAAGCCCCTCCCTTGGGTCATGAGTGCGAAACGCCCTGTGTTTACCGCGCAGGGCTTTTTTTTGCGCGATTGCTTGCCCACACCGCTTCAGGCGTCGATCAGCGCGTTCGGTTTGGCGAATTGCTTTAGTGCCGCCGGGTCCTCGATAATGATGTCGCGGCCCGTGCTTTTCACGCCGTATTTCGTCAGCAGCGTGAGATTGCGCGACAAATTCTCCGGCGTCATGCCTAGGCGGGAGGCGAGCGTGCGTTTGTCGAAAGTCAATTCGACATTGCGCAGGTGGCCCTGCTGAGCGTCGGCCTGAAGAATCCAATTCGCCAAACGCACTGCACTGGTACGCAATTTTTCGTTCTTCAGCGATCGTACGAGGGTCCGGTAACGCTCGGCGAGCTCGTTGACGATGGCGCGCGCGAAAGCGGCGTCGCACCCGAACACCTCGCGCACGGTTTGCGCCGGTATCATTAAGATCTGCGCAGGCGTAAGCGTTCGCGCCGATTTGAGATAGACCTCGTCGCGGATAACCGCAGCCAGGATGAAAGTGGTAACCGGCTGCAAAATGTCGATTGTGGTTTCATGCCCGTCGTGAGTGCCGAATATCTCGACCGAACCGTCGACGACGATATGCAGAAAATCTGGCAGATCCCCTTCGCTGATTAGGTTCACTTGCTGGGGAAAGCGCTGGAGGAACGCTGCGTTCAGCAGTTTTTCGAAATTCTGCTCGCTCATGTCGCGGAACAGCGGCAGCGCGCGGATTAGCTTCCAGTCGGATGGGCGCACGATAGGTCTCCCGGTTCGAGTGCCGGCAGCGAATATAATCAAGCCGGGAGCCGATGGATTGATAATTATCAAGTTAGAATAGTGCTTAGATCAAATCGTGGCGCGAAATAAGTAAAGACAAATTGTCGCCGGCAAAAAGCAAGTATAATTGACAAACGTCAAAACATAGAGCCGAACCTCGTGGCTTTGCTGCGCACCGACGATTTTGAGCGAGCGACAGGTGCCGCGCCATGAGTGCAACAACCCGGCTGGCCACGCCATATCGACTTCTCGGAACGCCGACCGCCGGCCTCGTGATGGGGACGTGGGGCTTTTTCATCGGCTTCGCCGCGGTGTCGCTCTACGGACCGGCGGCGAAATATTTCCAGGAGCAGATGCATCTCAGCGGGCTGGCGCTTGGGCTTCTGGTCGCCGCGCCGCAACTGACTGGCTCGCTGATGCGCATTCCGTTCGGCGCCTGGGTCGATCGCGTCGGCGGCCGGCTGCCCATGATCACACTGTTTTGCCTGTCGCTTGTCGGCATGTGGGGGCTGGTGTTTATTCTGCTCACCGCTAAGACGCTCACATTTGCCGCCTACCCGATCATCGTCATGTTCGGCTTTTTAAGCGGCTGCGGCGTGGCCTCGTTCTCGGTCGGCATTCCCCAGGTCTCTTATTGGTATCCGCAGTCGCGCCAAGGCACGGTGCTGGGCGCCTACGGCGGCATCGGCAACCTGGCGCCGGGCATCTTCACGCTGCTCTTGCCATACGCCATTGCGATGTGGGGTCTTGCCGGATCCTATTTTGCCTGGTTCACCTTCCTTCTGCTGGGCACCGCAGTTTATGCGTGGCTCGCTCCGGACGCTTATTTTTTCCAACTACGCCAGCAAGGTCTCGATTCGGATACAGCCCGAAAAGTTGCCCGCGAACGGGGTCAGGAACTGTTCCCCAACGAGCGGGTCTGGCAGGCGGTCATTACCGCCGCCGAAGATCCGCGCACTTGGGGACTGATCGCGCTCTACTTCGTCTCCTTCGGCGGCTTCCTCGCGCTGACCGCTTGGTTTCCCACCTACTGGATCAACCTGCACCATGTGGACGTGAAGTCGGCAGCCATGCTCGGCGGCTTGGGCTTTTCGCTGCTCGCCGCGATCATTCGCGTGTTCGGCGGCATGCTCTCCGAGCGCATCGGCGGCGAACGCACAGCGATCATTGCTTTTTTCGGCGTCCTTATCGGTGCGGTCATCCTAAGCTTCGTTGAGGATTTCTACCGCGATCTCGCCGGCGAATTGTTGATCGCACTCGGTATGGGCGTCGGCAATGCCGCAGTGTTCAAAATGGTTCCAAAATATGTGCCCGAGGCGGTCGGCGGCGCCGCCGGGTTGGTCGGCGGACTGGGCGCGCTTGGCGGCTTTATCATTCCGCCGTTTCTCGGCGCCGTGGTCGATGCGCTTGGCGCGAATGGTTATGCCGGCGGATTCTTCGCCTATGTAGTTCTGGCGGTGATGGCGATCGGCGTCTCGATCTTCTTCTGGCACCTCGACCGAAACGCAAAACCAAAAGCTGCGACCGCGGCGGCAATCGTGCGCGCGCGCTAATGGCTTGCACGTCATCCGGCTTGACCGCAAGCACCAGGGAAACACGTTGCCTTATGAGCCTGTGGCGGGGCGAATTGCCGACTATCTCAAGGAAAGCGTGCGCCGTCGCGCAATCGCACAATACATTGCGCGGCTGGCCACGGCAGGCGAAGTCGACGGGCTCGAATTCGAAGGCGCCGAAGCGCAACTGTCAACTGAAGGTATCAGGCGATGTTGCTGGGAGACCTGTTAGCTCGTTTCGAAGACGAAGCCGTTGCCGCCGAAACAATTCTGCGGCTTGGCGACCTGGCGCTCGTGGCCGCGTTGCGTGAATGCGCCAAGACCAATGGTCCGACCCTTGGCAACTATGCAGGGTGCGCAGCGCGACGGTTTGCCGCTGAAGCGTCGGACGTGCAATGGGTCACTTTGACAAACAAAATGACGCGGGCCGAGGACCCTGGGGCCGTCTATCCAAAGCAGGCGCTTGCCTACGCGCCCCAGTGTCGGTCATGACAGCGCAAGATGCGGCCGGCGGCCGCCCGCGTGGCGGGATTGCGCGCCTCCAACCTTGCGCGATCGCCTTTCTCAGCTATGGCTTCCGCCCATTCTTCCTCGGCGCCGGAATATGGGCCTTTGTCGCCATGATCCTGTGGGTCGGGCTGCTAACGGGGCAATGGAGCTTTGCCGCGCGATACGGCGCGGTGGCTTGGCACGCGCACGAGTTCCTGTTTGGCTACGTGTCGGCAGTGCTCTGCGGCTTTCTGTTGACGGCTATCCCGAATTGGACGGGTCGGCTTCCGCTGCAAGGCATGCCGCTGCTCGGATTGTTTTCGCTGTGGGCGGCCGGCCGCGTCGCCATGCTACTGACCGATCGGATCGGTTCCGGAGTTGCCGTCGCAATCGACGGCCTGTTTCTCGTTGTGGTCAGCTTGGTGATCCTGCGCGAAATCGTCACCGGCCGTAATTGGCGCAATCTACCGATCGTGCTGCTCACCTCGGCACTGGCCGCTGCAAACCTGCTGTTTCATGCCGAGGTACTGGTTTTCAGCGGGCCTGATATTGCCATTCGGATCGGTTGCGCGGTGATCGTCGGCCTGATCATGCTGGTAGGAGGCCGCATAACGCCGAGCTTCACGCGCAACTGGCTGGTCCGAAACGGCGAGAGCAGGCTGCCCGTGCCCTTGAGCCGTTTCGACTTCATTGCTCTTGCCGTTGCGGGCTTGGCGTTGCTGTCGTGGGCCGGGTTGCCGGATTGGCCTGTCACCGGATATCTGCTTCTTGCTGCAGCCGTGGTCCAGTTCGCGCGGCTGGCGCGCTGGGCCGGCGCGCGCACGTGGCGCGAACCGATCGTGCTTATCCTTCATGTAGGTTATGGCTTCGTCCCGCTTGGAGCCCTGATCCTGGGCGCATCGATCTTGTGGCCTGATACGATTACGCCCAGCGGGGCTCTGCACGCTTGGACGACCGGCGCGATCGGCGTAATGACGCTTGCCGTCATGACCCGCGCGACGCGCGGTCATACGGGGCGGGCTATTACTTCGACGCCGGCGACGACATTGATCTACTGCGCGATCGTTATCGCTGCCCTGGCGCGGATCGTAGCGCCGATGCTGGCAAGCGCCTATTTGCCGGTCTTGATCGTGTCGGCGGTTGCCTGGATTGCCGCGTTCGGCGTGTTCGTGCTGACTTACGGCCCGATGTTGTTGTTCAAAAAGCGTTCGGCGTAAAATGCCCCGTCTATGCGCCCCAATGGACGGTAGTGGGCTACTTTGATTGTGGCCATTCATTTGAGCGCCAAAAAGAGAGACAGAACGCCAAGGAAAATCCCTAATATACCGAGGGATAGCGAGAGTATACCTAACCGTCCGGCCGTGCGGTCAATTGGATCGGACGCGCGCCATACCCAAATAAATTCTTGGAACCATGTTGCTCGATCAAAATGGAAGTCAGCTTCTTCTCCTGTTTTGATATTCAATGCTTTGCGCTTTGTGCTATCTAGGAAAATTGCTGTTCGGTTACCTGTGTGCCTAGCGATGGCAATAATGTGCTTCCCATTTGCAGTGACTTTGCAAAGTTCGCCAGCCCTAATTCCTTGTCGATTGGAGTTATGAACCCGAACTAATTCCCGAAGGAAATCTTCGCTTCTGACGGAATGCACCTTCAATTTCATTTTTGTGCTTCCTCCCAAGCCTCTAGCACGTCCACAATATCACTAATCTCCCAAAGCCGCTCGGTTACTTTTGCGGCCATTGCTGGTGTGGTCCGCAGCGTCTTATGGATGCGGACAAAATTGTAGTACATCGCGAACAGTGCCACGGAATGCGCGTGGTTCTCGACCTTCTTTGAGAAGGCATTTGTTAGTCGAGTAAATCGACGAGTGTGCATCCGCACGTTTAAATTCGACCGTTCGGCAAAGGACGTGCTGACATACTTGGGGTCGGGATTTCCTTCGATCCGATGTTTGACCGCACCGATGCACTCTGCCGGGCTGTAGCGCTTCTCACCTTCGCCCGAAGGGCCGTACAGCTTCACAAGCATGGCGTAGTCAATATCGCTACCGAACGCGCCCTCAACGGCTTCAAGATATGCCTTATGACCATCGCTTGTTAGCTGCACGCGGTTCGCGAGACGTGAGGCCAAGTCTTCCATGAAGACCATGGCCGCGTCGCTATCCCGACCCCCGACAAACCACGATGGGATCAGTTTCGTATCAGCATCGATTGCCGTCCAAGTCCACACGTCGCCAGCTTGTGGCGGAGCCTTCTTCGCCAGCGCGACGTTTTTTTGCTTGGCATAGACGAACGCCCAGATTTCATCGACCTGGACGCGCTTGCAAGTCAGGTTGCGAAAAACCCGGTCCTGGTACCAGGCGGCTGCCTGCCCGGCATCGACCATGAGCTTGCTGACTGCTTTTTTGCTGGCCCCAGTCAGACGGCAGACAGCGCGTATCGAATTGCCCTCACAGAGCAGATGGAGGATGCGGCCACGGGCTTGACGGTCTAGCTTGTTCATAAGTATACTTATGCTTGAGCTGGAAGCCAATGTCAACAGCTATTATTACACTATGTGTAAAAACCTCATTGACGAATTGCCGACTCGGGCTATATAGAGGGTGTCCATGGACGTGACCTTCAAAGATCAGTCCTTGGACCGCCTCGAAACGGATGCGGCTTATAGCGCCGGGTTCGGGAATGCGATCGTTAAGGCGTATCGGAAGGCCATGCAGCACATCCGCGCGGCGACCGACGAACGCACCCTTTATGCGCGCCGGTCATTTCACTTTGAAAAGCTGCAAGGGCAACGTGAAGGTCAGTATTCAATGCGGCTGAATGACCAATGGAGGCTGATAATCGAGCTAAGGGCAGAAAAAGGGAAAAAGACCGTTCATGTCGTTGAAATCGCTGATTACCACTGAGGGGGAGAGTCGCAACATGCCGAATCGAACGCCTGCCGAAGTATTTGCGCCGGGCGAGTTCATCCGCGACGAACTAGAAGCGCGCGGATGGACACAGGGAGACCTTGCGCAGATTATGGGGCGTCCGTTGCGTTTGGTAAATGAGCTAATCGCCGGCAAGAAGCAGATTACACCAGATACGGCGCGCGGACTCGCCAAGGCGTTTGGCGACGATGATGCGCTCTATTGGATGAATCTCGATAGTGCGTATCGCCTATCGCAGACCAAACCGGCAGATGAATCCGTTGCTCGCCGAGCGAGGCTTTATTCGCTTTTCCCCGTGCGGGAATTGATGAAACGGAACTGGATTGAAGCCTCTGACAATCTCGACGTGATTGAACATCGAGTTTGCCGATTCTTTCGGATTACCAATATAGACGAAAAGCCAAATTTTGCTCACGCTGCCAAGGCCGCTCAATATGACGAAAGAACGTCGCTTCAGTATGCGTGGCTTTTCCGCGCGAAAGAATTAGCCGAAAACGTACATTCGGCTCCCTATTCCGAACAAAAACTTCGGCGTGCACTTTCTCAACTAAAGACACTGTTGATCGCGCCCGAGGAAATCAGACAAACACCACAAATATTGGCAGAATCTGGCGTGCGTTTTGTTGTGGTTGAGTTTATTCCAGGTGCCAAGATCGACGGTGCCGCGTTTTGGCTTGATGACGATACGCCTGTCATCGCGCTGTCGCTTCGCTTTGATCGAATAGGCAATTTTTGGTTTGTTTTGCGGCACGAAATCGAGCACGTATTGCAACGTGATGGGCTGGTTACGTTAGATGTGGAGTTGACAGAGCGCATTCAGCGGAAGGAGACTCTACCGGCCCAAGAAACTCGCGCCAACGATGCAGCAGCAAATTTCATGGTGCCATCTGATGAGTTGGAAAGCTTCATTCTGCGCGTGAGGCCGCTTTATTCGGAAAAGCGAATTATGCTTTTTGCAAAGCGCATCGGTGTCCATCCCGGTCTTGTTGTTGGACAACTGCAATTCAGAGAAGAAGTACCATACACGCACTTCCACAAGTACCTGGTGAAAGTCAGGGAAATCATCACGCAGACAGCTCTAACAGACGGGTGGGGAACTATTCCTCCGGCGCAGGGGTAGAACGGAGCCAAGCAAATGGCGAACTTCAACGATCAATTGTTACAGATTGTCGAGGACTATCGCGCGGCCGGAGGGGAATGGCCGGCGACAAGAGAGCAGATAGCGGAATGGGCTGTAGGCAATGATCGCTATCGACTGACTAGAGGTATGGCGGTCGCCCAGTGCGCCGAAAAGCTTTCGCGAGCTATGGGCTTGGAACATGTGAAAGATCAACGAGGCCGAAGCGTCCGCAAGTATTACGCGGCCCGTATCCGCGAGGACGGTCAGCTTGTTATGAAGTGGGATGACCTGAATGCACCGCGCCCATTTATGCAAGTCGCGGCGGCGAATAGACGGAATCAAATTCTCGGCCAGTGCTGGCAACTTAAGAACGACATCGACAGTTATAATGATCGTCGCTGCCCGGACGAGCCTATCCAGATGGACTTCAATTTCAATGTGGATTTGGAGGAACTAACCCAAGAGAACGATGCAGCGTGATTTAGCGCGATTTTTTCCACCGCGTTTGGGCCGCTAGGCGTGCAATTTCTGCCCGCTGTTCCGGGGTCAGACTCAGCGCCCGCGCCCGTCCGCCTATCGGGCCACCGGCTTTGCCTCTCGCCACGCGGCTGGCATTTTTCCCCTGTTCCTCGGCGGTGAGTTCCCGATCCTCAACTTCGCCGCTCGCAATATCGATCATGAGCTTGGCGAGTTGGGCCGGATCGCGGGGCCGTTTAGGACGCTTCTTTAGCATGGTGGGAGTATGCCGGGAGGGCGGCCTAGATGCCAGAGGGCATGGTGCTTTGCTTTAATCAAAGTAGCCCACTACCCAATGGACAATTGCGGCGCATGACGCAGCATCATAGGCCAAGATAGACGCGCCGGATGTCGTCGTCATTGGAAAGCTCGCGAGCCGTGCCTTCGCGCACGATGCAGCCGTGTTCCAGCACATAGGCGCGTTGGGCAATGGCGAGGGCCGATCGGGCGTCTTGTTCGACCAACAACACGGCTGTGCCGGCTTGTTGAATGGCCCGGATCGCCTGAAAAATCTCGATCTTCAGCCGGTGAGCGATGCCGACCGATGGCTCGTCGAGAAGCAGCAGGGTAGGTTTGCCCATGAGCGCGCGGCCGACGGCGACCATTTGCTGCTCGCCACCCGACAGCGTGCTTGCCTGCTGAGCGCTGCGACTCTTGAGAACGGGGAATAGCGCGTAAACCCGTTCGAGGTCGCGCGCAATCTCATCCTTGTTGCTCCGCAGGTAGGCACCCAGCATCAGATTTTTGGCAACGCTGAGCTCGGGGAATAACCGGCGGCCCTCAGGACAGTGGCATATGCCGCAAGCGACCACCTGATGCGCCGGCAGACGATCGAGTGCGCCGCCGTTGAAGCTGACATGTCCGGAAGCGAGCGGCACCGTGCGCGAGATCGCCTTCAGCAAGGTTGTCTTGCCGGCGCCATTCGATCCCAACACGGCGACCAGCTCGTGCCGATCGACGCGCAGCGACAAGCGGTCGAGCGCCAGCGCCTTACCGTAACGGACCACAAGGTTGTCAATTTCAAGCAAGGCCGGCACCTGGATCCAAGCTGACGTCATTTTGCGCAGTGCCAAGATAGGCTTCGATCACGCGCGGATGCTGGACGATCTCGGTGGGCGTACCCAGCGCAATGATCTCGCCGAAATCCATGGCGATGATCTCCTGCACCAGCTGCATGAATTCGCGCAATTTGTGCTCGATAAGAAAAATGGTCAGTCCTTCACTTTTGTGCAGCCGACGGATCAGGTCGGAGAGGGGGCCGACTTCGGCCGCGCCGAGACCCGCGAACGGCTCGTCGAGCAGCAGCAGCTTGGGCTTCGTTGCCAACGCGCGCGCGATCTCCAAGCGGCGCAGATCGCCGTAGGGCAGAACGTCGACCTCGAATTCCGCCTGCCCGCCGAGCCCCACTTGATCGAGCAAAGCGCGCACCCGCTCGCGCGGCTTGCCGGACTGACGTACGCGCGGCGCAAGGCAGGCAACCTCGATATTTTCCGTCACAGTCATGCCGGCGAACGGCCGTGCAAGCTGAAAGGTGCGCGCGAGCCCGCGATTGACGATCTGATGCGGCGCAAGTCCTGTCAGCGACTGGCCGTCGAACAGGACCGTACCGGCGTCCGGGCGGATGAAACCGGTCAACAGGTTGAACATTGTCGTCTTGCCGGCGCCATTCGGGCCGAGAACCCCGGTGATCGATCCAGGCTGTAAGGCGAACGAGACTTCCTTGACGGCGTGCAGGCCGCCGAAGCGCTTATTCAACCCCGTCACTTGCAACAATGCGTTCATCTGAATGCGACCCGAATGCGTCGCCACAACGGGGCGATCGCGCCCTGCGGCAAGAAGAACAAAATAAACACGAGCACGACGGTATAGACCCACAAGCGGAATTCGCTCAGGCCGCGCAAAGTTTCCGTCAGCACATTGAGGAAGAGCGCGCCGCCGATTGGTCCGTAAATCGATCCCATGCCGCCGACATAGACCATGATGATGATGTTGATCGACAACACCACCGTGAACAAATCGGGCCCCACCTGCAGCTGGTAATGCGCGTAGAGCGCGCCGCCGAGTCCGGCGATCGCAGCGCTGATCATGAGCGAAGCGATCTTGTAGAAGGTCACGTTAATGCCGGCAGCCTGGCACGTCGCCTCGTCGCCGCGGATCGCGCGCAAGATTAGGCCCCACGAAGAATTGGCAATGAACTTGAGAAGAGCCGCACTCGCAACCAGAATACCAAGGGTCAAGTAGTAATAGGCGAGCGTCGAATCGAGAATCGGAAACAGGCCATTGAGACCGTCCTGCCCGCCAGTATAGGTCGAGAAGATGATGGTTAGATTCTGCATCACGGCCGACGCCGAGAGCATAGCGAGCGCGAAATAGGGGCCGCGCAGCCGCAGGGTCGGGAAGCCCATCAGAAGACTGAACAGCACCGCGACAAACGGCGCCGCGAGCAGGCTCCACCAAGGATTAAAGCCGAAATTCACATTGAGGAAACCGGCGGTATAGGCGCCCGCGCCAATGAATAGCGAATGGCCGAAATTCTCGCGGCCGGTCAAGCCAGACATGAAATCCCAACTCGCCGCCCACATGCCGTAGCACAGGGCGACGGTCATTATTCCGATGATGTAGCTCGAACGAAATACCAGGGGGATTGCCGCCAACACGGCCACAGCAAGCAGTGCTGCGATCCAGTCGGCCTTAAGAATCATGCAACGCGTCCTCTACCCCGACGCGGCGAGCCGGATTCTTGTTAACGCTGGTCGGCTGGGCGCTCATTCAGAAGGCGGCGCGCTTGCCGAAGAAGCCGGCGGGGCGCAGGATGAGAGTGATAAGAACGGCTGCCACTGAAACGATCTGCGACCATTCGATGGATATCTTGAAGGCGATGATGGTTTCCGAATAGCCGAGCAGCAATGCCCCGACGATGCTGCCGGCAATCGACCCCAATCCTCCGACGACGACAATGGCGAAGGCCTTCACCAACGGCAGCAAGCCCATGCTTGGGATCACCGTCTGAAACGGCGCCACCAGCACGCCGGCGACCGCAGCCATCCCGGCCGAGACCCCCATGACGATCGAGTACATGCGATCGGAGGGAATGCCCATGTACTGTGCCGCTTCGGCGTCCTGCGAGACGGCAAGGATCGCCGTGCCGAGCCGGGTGAACTGCAAAAAGGCCCACAAGCCGATAAGAACGACAATGCCGCCGCCTAAAGCGAGCAAACGTTGACCGCTGATATCCACCCCGAACAGGTGATAGGTAACATCGACCAGCGAAGGCACGTTACGCGCCTCCGAGCCGAAAATGAGGAGCAGCACCTGCTCGATCATGAGCGCAACCGCAAGTGTGATCAGCAGTACCGCAAGCATGGAGCGGCGCAGGGGTCGCACCAAGACACGCTCGATCAGGACGCCCAGCGCAGCGACCAGCAACACCGAGATGATTGCGGCAAGCCAGAGCGGCAGATGCAGGTTGGCGGTCAGCGTGTAAACACCATAGGCGCCGAGAGCGTAAAACGAACCGTGCGCCAGGTTGAGAATCCGCGCTACGCCGAAGATCAGGGTGAAACCCACTGCGAGCAACGCGTAGATCGAGCTGATGACGGCGCCGTATATCAATATCTGAAGCAAACCCGACTCTGCCCCTCGATTGCGGATACCGCGCCGTTCTGGAATATCTCGCGGCGCTCCGTGACGAATATCGGCGCGAGCTGTCGTTTTCTTCGACTACTCGCGAGACATGGGCGCCACTGGAGGCGATCCCCGCTCACCTATGGATGAACGGGGACGCCGTTCGCGCATTCAATTGCTCGCGATCCAGGGCGGATTGATCAGCTTGCCGGTGGCCAATTCCTTCGGCCAGACGACAATGCGTTCGCCATTGGGATGCCACTGTACGAACAGCTCGTTGACAAAGCCGGGTCCGTCCTTGACGTCGTGGGTGTCGTCGAATTGCACGCGGCCGCGCACGCCGACATAGTTGGTTTTCTCGAGCTCCTTGATCACCTGGTCGGTATCGGTGCTGCCCGCCCGCTTGACCGCATCCGCGTAGATGTAGACCGCGTCATAAGCGCCGGGCGCGGTGTAGACTGGCGGCCGATTGTAGCGCTTCACGAAATTGTCCCACCAAGCTACCGTCGTGGGCGTGAGCGGCGCGCGGACGACGAAGTTCGCCGATACTTCAGCGATAGACTTGCCGCCCACGCGCTTGAAGAAATTCGCGTCCATGCTCTTGACGTCGATGCCGCCGACAGGCACCGGGACTTTGGCATCGTACCATTGCTTGACGAAGACGTCGGAAGCGCCGTGCGAAATGATCAGGATGAGGTACTGCGCGCCGCTGTCTTTGAGCTTAGCGAAGATCGGTGAGAAATCGGCCGTTTGCACGTCGAAAAACTCGGCCAGCGGCACTGTGAGGCCGGCCGCTTCGGCGCCCGTTTTGATCGAGGGCACCATATCCTGCACCCACTTGGCGTTCTCGCCGAGTATCGCGATCTTCTTTAGCCCCAAATCGCCCTTCAGCTTGCCTTTGATGAAGTCGAGCAGGGCGTCGGCCTGCTTAGCCGAATTGATCGGATTCACGCGGAAGATGTACTTGTAGTGATCGTAATCGGTCTTGACCTTGGCCTGAATCGCAGGCGAGGCCGAACCAACGCCGAGGAAAATCGTCTTGGCACGGGCAATGTGCGGCAGCTCGCCGAGGGTGACGCCGGAATCATAGCCGCCAATGAGCACGTTGACGTGGTCTTCGCCGGTCAACTTGTTGACTGCCGCGATGCCGACCTTGGGGCCTTCGGTCGCCGCTTCGCCCTCGTCGGCCACGATCATTTCGAGCTTGCGGCCGAGTATGCCGCCCTTCGCATTGATTTCGTCCATTGCCATCCGCACGGCATCAATCGCGTCTCGCCCGACTTGGACTTGGATCGCCGTATTGACTCCGATGACGATGGGTTTCTCCTCCGCCGCAGCGGGTTGGCCGAGCGCCGTTATGAATGTCAGCGCCGCACCCGCCGCCATCAAGCTGATCAAGCTACGCCTCATCACAACCTCCCTTAATCGTCTCGCCTCACGACTGAGCCTGTTTTGTTACCCGCCAAATTCCTGGTTTCGCCTTCGCCCCTACTTACGATCGCCAAGCAAATTTTTGCGTATTGCGGGACCTCTGGCAATGGCCTCGTTTCTCTGCGCCGGTCTGAAAATAGACTGCCCAGCAGCTACACGACCGGTCGGGTTCGGCGCTGGAATAAATGCAGGTCGTGAAACCCAAATGCCGTATCGCGGCGCCAGCACGTTAGCTCCGGCCTGCGCAGCCGTTGCCTTTTGTTGGGATCAAGCCCATCATTGCGCAAAGAGCGACAGCCGCGAACGGCCTGTATCGCTCCAATGAGAAGGGAGGGATTTGCTAATGAGATCGCGAAAAATGGCGCTTTGCGCCGGACTTTCCGCCGTTGTCGCCCTGGCTGCGCCGCAGGCCTCGATCGCAACCGGCAAGCGGGTAGCTTTTCTCGACGGACCCATCGCCGATAAATATATCGGCGCCATGACCAACAGTTTCAACGCGACGGCCAAGGCTGCGGGATTGCAGGTTTCGGTGGTGCAAAGCCCGTTCGACCCGGCGCTGCAGGCGCGGCAACTCGATGATGCGATCGCGCAAAAGGCCGACCTCGTCGTCCTCATGATCATGAGCCAGAAAGCGCTAGTGCCGGCGCTGACCCGCGCCAAGAATGCCAACATTCCGGTGGTGCTCATCAACACGCCCATTCCGCAAAACGACCTCTTCACCGCTTTTGTCGGCGAGGACAGCGATCTGATGGGTTCCTATCCGGCCAAGGCAATTGGTGACATCCTCAAGATCAAGGGCCGCGTCCCGGCCAAGGTCGCGATCATCGCCGGCAGCATGGATGAAGGCATCGCGCCGGCGCGCGTCGATGCGTTCAAGAAAGAGATTGCCAAATACCCGGGTATTTCCCTCGTCGCAGTCGAGGAGACCCATTGGGCACCGCCGGAGGCAGAGCGGGCGGCCGGCCAATTGCTCGCCCGCTTTTCCGGGCAGGGCGGGCTTGACGCGATCTATGCCATGAACGACGCGCTCGCCAACGGCGCGGTGCAGGGCGCGGAATCGGCAGGCGTGAAGCTTGGCACGGATAAGGGCGAACTGGTCATCGTCGGCGGCAATTGCTTGGCGCCCGGCATTCAAGACATCGAGCAGGGCAAGATGTACGCGACGATGCACTGGACGCCGACTAATTTGGGCCGCGACACCGCGCAAACGGCCGCCAAGATCCTGGCGGGCGAGACAGTACCGAAGCGGCAGTCGCGCGGCATCCAGATCATCACCAAGGCCAACGTCGACAAATACAAGGCCGAATGCACGTTCTGACGTTCAGGCTTTGAGGATTGCGGGCGGTGCGGCGCACAGCGCTGCGCCGCTCTCAATTTATTCGGCTGGCGATGTTTTGCCCTGGTCCAGCCGTGCGTCTGAAGACTTCCGCCCAGAACCTGCGGATCGCGAACAGGCGCGAGTCGAGATCGATCGCATCGGCAATCGCGACCAGGAAGAGCACGCCGCCCGTGACCACGTCCTGCACGGCCGGCGGCGTGCCGATGGCCTCGAGCCCGGCGCTTAGGAGGCCGAGGACCAGCACGCCGCCGACAATGCCGATCGGGGTGCCTTTGCCGCCGGTGAGCGATACGCCGCCGATAATCGCCGCAGCGGTCGCCGGCACCAGCGCGTCGGTCAATGCGACGCCCGAAGCGGCCGCCAGGCCGTAGCTCAGCAGCGAGCCGCAAAGCGCGGCCAGCATGCCCGAGCATGCGAACACGCCCGGAATGATCAAATTGGTGCGGACGCCCGCCACCATGGCGGCGCGGCGATCGCTGCCGGTCGCATAAATGTCGCGTCCGACCCGCGTGCGCGCCAGGAAGAATGCGGCCACTAGGAACGCCGCCAATGTGATCAGGCTGCGCGGCGAAAAAATCTGCAGCAGCGGATGATTGACCGCCATGGCGACGTCCATGCGCGGATAGCTGATCGATAGATTGCCGGTGACCACGTAGGCGAGGCCGCCGAGCGTGAGCAATCCGCCGAGCGTCACGCCGATCGAGCCAAGGCGCAGCCACACCATCACCGCGCCCTGAAATATTCCCCAGGCGAAGCCGAAGAGGACGGCGAAAGCGACGCCGAGTTCCGGATAACGTCCGCCGGTCAACACGGCAATGCAACCCGCCAGACTCATCATGCCGCCGACCGACAGATCGAATTCGCGGATGATCATCGACAGGCCGAGGCCGAGCGCGATCGGGCCGATGGTGGCCAGTTGTTGCAGGACGCTGAACGCTGTCGCCGCGGTGAAGAAGCGGCCGCGGCCTTGGTCGAGTGTCCAAAGCGCCACGATGATCGCGAGCAGCAGCAGATAGGGGCGCACCGAGCGGTTGGCGATAAGAAGCCGCATCAGGCGTCTACGAGCGTTTGCAGCATGATCACGAACAGCACGATGATGCCGATGGCCAGGTACTGCACTTGCGTGCTGAAACCGTGCAGCAGCAGCAGTACCTGGCAAACCGCAATAATAAACGCGCCCACCATGCTGCGGATCGCCGAGCCTTCGCCGCCCGAAATCGCGGTCCCGCCGACCAGCACGGCGCTGATCGCGTGGTAGTCGTAGCCAATGCCCAATTCCAGATCGCCGCTCGAATAGCGCGCCGCCATCAGCATGCCGGCAAGCGCGGTGCAAAGACCCGCGGCGATGTAGGCGCCGAGCACAATGCGCGCCGGCTCAAGCCCGGCCGCCAAGGCTGCCCGCCAATTGCTGCCGACCATGTAGAGATTGCGACCGAACCAGGTGAAAGAAAGCACGATCTGGGCGACGGCCACGGTCACGATGAAGGCAAACAATGGCATCGGGACGCCGAAGACGCGTCCCTGCAGCGCCGCCGCCGCCGAGCCTTGCGGATAAACGCCGTGCCCCTGGGTGATCAGCGTAGCGCATCCGGTAATGAGTGCCAAAGCCGCCATGCTGACGATGATAGGGTTGGCGCGAAAGTAGCCGATCACAAAGCCTTGGATGCCGGTGAGCGCAGCCCCGAATGCAAAAGCCGCGAGCATTGCGCCGACAAGGCCCAGCGGCAACGCGGCGATGAATATGATGCCGCTGGTGGAAAGCGTCACGCCGAGCGCAAAGGACATGACATTGCCGCTCAGCGTAATGAACGTCATGCCCACGGCCACGCAGCCGACGAACGACATGGTGTTGAGCAGCGAGAACAGGCTGACGGTCGTGAAAAAACCGGGCGTTGTCACGGCGACGGCGACGAGCGCCAAAACCGCGACCAGCCGTATGCCGACCAATGCCCGGCCACGCGTCGAGTGCGGAAGCGGCAGGCGCCAAGGGTCTGAAAGGGCCTGCTCGCTCATGATGCGAGTTCCGCCGGGTATTCGTCGTTAACAGGATGCGTGATATCGGCGACGATGCGATGCATGGTGACTTCGCTGCGCCGATATTGGCCGACGCGGCGGCCGCGGTAGAGCGTAATCACGACGTCGCCGACCCCGACGATCTCTTCCAGATCGCTCGAAGCCAGCACCAGCGCATAGCCTTCCTCGCAGAAGGTACGCATGAGCCGGTAAATCTCGGCGCGGGCGCCGACGTCGATGCCGCGCGTCGGTTCGCTCATCAACAGGACGCCATCGGCCTGCCTTTCGACGCAGCGGCCGAAAGCCAGTTTTTGCTGGTTGCCGCCGCTCAGCTGCTCGGCTGGGGCACGCAGCCGCCGTCGGTCGATGCCGACGTGTTTGGCCAGGCGTTCCGCCGCCGTGCGTAGCGCGCCGCCGCGCAGAAATCCGAGCAGCGAATGATCGCCCAGCCGCGTTGCCACCAGATTGTGCAATACACTGAGGCGCCGAAACACGCCTTCGGCGGCGCGATCGCCCGAGACGAACATGATTCCGCGCTGCGCTGCGCGGGCCGGCGAGCCGATTTTGAGCGCTCGCCCATTGACCGTGACTTGCCCGCTCGCGTCGTGCACCAGGCCCGCCAATGCGGCAATGATTTCCGCCGCGCCCGATCCGACTTGCCCGGCAATGCATAGGATCTCGCCGCGGCGCACGCTCATATCAAAATTTTCGACGCGGCCGGGCAATGTCAGTCCTTTGACGACGAGCGCCGGGGCTCCTTCGGCACGCGTCTCCTCGGGATACATCTCGTCGCTCGGCCGTCCCAGCATCAGGCTGATGAGCGCTGCACGATCGACCCCGGCGAGCCCGGTGGTAGTGACCAATTCACCGTTGCGTAGAACCGTGACCTTGTCGCAGATCGCGTAGACCTCGGCCAGCCGATGGGTGATGTAAAGGATCGAGCGCCCCTCGCGCTTAACCGCGAGCAACGCCGCGAAAATGCGCTCAATTTCAATGTCGGTCAGCGTTGCCGTCGGCTCATCAAGGATGAGCACGCGGGCGTCGCGGGTGAGCAGGCGCGCGATCTCGACTAGCTGGCGCTCACCCATGCTCAGCGTTGCGACCCGCGCATCGAGCCGGATGTGCTCGGCCCCGAGCAGCGCCAAAGCGTCGGCGGCGCGCTTTCGCAGTTCAGGTTTCTTGTGCAGAAAAGGGACGCGGATGGAGCCGAGCCAGATATTGTCCTCGACCGACAAGTCGGGACAGAGGCTTAATTCCTGCGCCACCAGGGCAACGCCCAATTCCTGCGCCTGCCGTGGCGTCGCAATATTCACCGGAGCGCCGTCGACCAATACGGTTCCCTCGTCCGGCCGATAGACTCCGGTCAGTATGTTGACCAGCGTGCTTTTGCCGGCGCCGTTCTCGCCGCAAATGCCGCGAATCTCACCGGGCTCGATATCGAGCGAGACTTTCTTGAGCGCGGCGATTGGGCCGAAGCTTTTCGATATGTTGCGGACGCCGAGGACGGAGGCCTTCATTGCTGGGCCGTGACGATCTGAGAGCCGTTTGGCAAACCGAGCCGACGGTCGGACGATCAAAACATCGGATAGGCCGGATTGAGGTCCAGACCGAATTCGGCCCGTCCGAAGTTTTCCGCCGGCACGTCCCAGTTCATCACGACATGCGAAGAGATGGCGTGCACATCGCGCCAACAACGCTGCGCCGAATTCTCGTCCATCAATCCGCTCGATCCGCTGATCTTGATGAGCGAATCCATCGCGTCGCGCAACATATGCACAGCGAAGGTGAAGTCGCGCCGCAACAGCGTCCGCGTTTCCATCGTCATGCTCGTATAGTTCTTGCGCGCGGTCGCCAGCGAGCGCCGCGCCAATAATTCCGCTGCGTCGATTTGTGCCGCGATTTCGGCGACTTTCAGCTGCACCGGCACGTGCTGGGCGATGCTGAGCTGGGTATAGGTTAGATAGCGCTGGCGCGTCCACGACACGAAGTCGGCATAGGCGCCGCGCGCCGAACCGAGCGCGGGACCGAGCAGAGCATAGGTGTGCACGGCGATGAACGGGGTACGGTAGATCGGATTGCTGTTGAGCTTCGAACCCGGAGAACAGGCGTCGCGCATGGTCGAAAACGACACGGTGCGGTGCTCGGGCACGAATACGTTATCGAGCACGCTGGTGATCGAGCCAGTCCCGCGCAGGCCCGCGCAATACCAAGTATCGTCCTGCTTGAGGTCCGACGTCGGCACCAGGAAGAGTCGCATGTCGGGATGGTCCTCGCCTTCCCGGAAAATGAGCCCGCCGATCATGATCCATTGGGCGTGGCGCAAGCCGCTGCACCAAGACCAGCGGCCGTCGAGCCGATAGCCGCCGGATGCGATCGACACTTTCCCGGTCGGCGCCGCGGAGGTGGCAATGCAGGCCGCGTTGTTGCGGCTCCAGACGTCATGCTGCGCTTCTTCCGGAAAATGCGCCAGCATGCAGGCATGATCCGCGAAATAATTCAGGCACCAGGCCGAGGAGGCGCAGGTCGATTTGCCGAGCTCGATGGCGATGTCGAATGCCACCTCGTGATCGTGCTCGTAGCCGCCCCATCTTTTCGGCTGAAGCGTGTGAATGAGGCCGGCGTCGATGAATTCTTCAACCGACTCGCGCGGGATATTGCGGTCGCGTTCAGCCTTGACGGCGCGTTCGCGCAGTTTGGGCGCCAAGGCGCGGGCGCGGCTGACGAGCTCATCGGCAGTTGGGATATTCCCCGGCGCGGCGCTCGGACGCAGTTCGGCAAGGCTCATGAGTTTCCTCCCTTTTGACGGAGATTGCGCCAGCCGCAGCAATGGAATCAAGGGTTGGCCCACGCCTCCCTAAACGGATGCGGGTGCTGGCGAAATCACGTCCCTTGACTGGGCGATCCCTTCGTCGCCTCGTCCGACACATCCATAAGCAGTTGTTCGAGCACGAATTTCGCTGTTTGGCCGGGGCTGGGAAAACCGGTCCAGCTTGGTATGACCGCCGACGGTCGCCGGCAGCCTCGAATTCTACGTCGCTTACTCGGCATTTTCTTACCGATCGCGCATCCCCGATCAGCGGCTGCGACGCAGAACGCCGGCATTGCATGCAAGCCAGACCGATTGTGCGGCTTACAGCATGTCACTTTCACGTGACGCCATTCACGCGTCACCAAGCAATCTACAGAAGGCGCGCGTGCGAATGCCGAGGATATGACTGGATCAGCGGTTTAGCAGGCATGAGCCTGTCCAACGCGTGCGCGCAGGTTTCGCGTGTGCCTTGCGCGGTAGTGGGAAAAGCGCAAGAATTCATGCCAAGTGCGGAGCTGTCCGGAGCATCACGGAGCAAATAGCTACCGCATGTCGAGGGAGGTTAGCGGCAATGAAGCCTTCACCTTTCGACTACGAGCGTCCAACCGACACGCAAGCTGCCATCGCAGCACTGGCGAAATACGGCGAGCGGGCGAGGGTGCTTGCCGGCGGGCAAAGTCTCATTCCCATGCTCAATCTTCGTCTCACGTCGGCCGAGCGGCTGATCGACGTGAGCAGATTAAATGAGCTCAAATATATTCGGGTGACCGGTGACGAGCTGCGGATCGGCGCGCTGACAACGCACAACGCAGTGCTGAACTCATCTGAGGTCAAGGCGCACTGCCCGATCTTGACCGAGGCATACGGGCAGGTTTCCCACCATACGGTGCGCAATCGCGGCACCATCGGCGGCAGTCTGTGCCACAACGATCCGGCGGCCGAGATGCCGCTCGTCGTCAATTTGTTCGACGCCACGCTGATGGCGCGGAGCAATCAAGGCGAGCGCGCCATTGCGGCCGACAAATTCTTTCGCGGCAATTTCGAGACAGCGCTTAATCCCGGCGAACTGCTCACGGAAATCCGCATTCCGATTCCGGCGAAGGGCCATGGCTGGTCGTTTCAGGAAGTCAGTCAGCGCAAAGGCGACTTCGCGCTCGTTGCCGCCGGCGCCATGCTATCGCTTGACGGCGGCGTCTGCCGCAATGTGCGGCTCGGCTTGCGTAATGTGGGCGAGAGCATCTTCCGCGTGAAGAGTGTCGAGGCGCAAATTGAAGGGCATGCGCCGAGCGCGGAATTGTTCGCCTCGGCTGCAAAGGCGGTAGCGGGCTCAGTCGAGCCGACATCCGACGTCCATGCCGACGTCGCCTATCGCCGCGACCTGGCGCAAGTGTTGACTGAGCGAGTGCTCGCTACCGCCGCCGAACGCGCCAGCAAATAACGCTGCGCCGGCCGCGCAATTTGGCTGCCGGCATCGAGAAGAGACCGAAGAGTCGACCCGCGTTTCGAAACGGAACCCGGAGAAAAGCATCAGCAATCGTCCGGGAGGACACCGATGGTAAAACAGATCGTCACCGTCACGGTGAACGGCGCGCGACACCAGCGCGAGATCGAGCCGCGCATGCTGTTGAGCGATTTTATTCGTCACGAGCTAAGCCTGACCGGAACCCATGTCGGTTGCGAGCACGGCGTCTGCGGCACCTGCACCGTGCTGGTCGACGGCGTTGCGACCCGCTCGTGCCTCTGCTTGGCCGTGCAGGCCGACGGCCTTTCCGTCGAAACGGTGGAATCGCTGGGCAAGATCGGGGCCTTGCATCCGCTGCAGCAGGCATTCTGGGAGAAGCACGGGCTGCAATGTGGTTTTTGCACGCCTGGAATGTTGATGTGCCTGGCCGAGCTGCTCAGGACGAACCCTAATCCGGACCGCGAGGCTATCGTCGAGGCCATTGGCGGAAATCTTTGCCGCTGCACCGGCTATCAGAACATCATCGCGGCGGCTGAATATGCGGTCGAGCTGCTCAGTGCACGCAAGGAGGCCGCGTGATGAACACCGTTACCAAATCCGCACCCATCCCGCCGAGCCGCCAACGCGAAAAGCCCGGCCAAGCCCTCAAATGGATCGGCACGAACATGAAGCGGGTCGAGGACCCGCGCCTGCTCACCGGTCAAGGCCGTTACATCGACGACGTCGACCTGCCGAACATGCTGCATGCCGCGGTGCTGCGCAGTCCGCACGCGCACGCGCGCATCAAATCGATTGACGTGAGCGCGGCCGCGGCGCTGCCCGGCGTGGTCAAGGTTTTGACGGGCGCAGACATCGCCGCCAGCACCAATGCGCTGCCGTGCTTTGCCAATCCGCCGGTCGAGCAGCGCTGCGTCGCAGTCGGCCGTGTGCGTCATGTCGGCGAGCCGGTCGTCGTGGCGGTGGCCGAAAGCCGCTACGTCGCCGAAGACGCGCTCGATCGCGTTGTCATCGAATTCGAGGAACTTCCAGTCGTCGTCGATCCGGAGAAGGCGATCCAATCGAGCGGGGATGCGGTGCTGCATCCGGAGCGCGGCGCCACCAACATTGCGATCCAGCGCCATTTTGCCTTCGGTCCGGTGGAGCAGGACTTCGCGAACGCCGCCAAAATCATCAGACGGCGCCTTTGCTGGCCGCGCTCTGGCGCGCAGCCTTTGGAGACGGTCGGCGCCGTCGCGGAATATGAAAGCGGTTCGGGCAAATTCACCGTGCACATCAACAGCTCGATGTACAATTACGTCGGCTGGACCATGGCGCTGTCGCTGGGCGTGCCGGCGCACAAGCTCAACATCGTTCCCGTCCTTGCCGGCGGCAGCTTCGGCAGCAAGCTATTCGTACATAAGGTCGGCGTGCTGACGGCGGCACTCGCGCGCATCTGCGGCCGTCCGGTCAAATATATCGAGGACCGCATCGACAACATCATGGCCTGTGACAATCACGGCTCCGACCGAATTTACGATGCGGAATTGGCGCTCGATGCCGACAATCGGATGATCGGATTGCGCTGCAAGGTGATCGACGACTACGGCGCTTATTTTCAGTTCGGCATCGGCCACCACGGCAACGCGCTGTCGCAGATCGTCGGCCCGTATAAGATCCGCAGCGTCGATCTGAGCATCACCGCCGTGTTCACCAACAAGTGCCAGCAGGGCGCCTATCGCGGCTTCGGCTCCGAGGTATCCAACTTCGTCATCGAGCGGCTGGCCGACGCCGCGGTGGACGAATTGGGCGTCGATCCAGCCGAGTTCCGGCGAAAGAACTTCATTCAGCCGGAGGATTTTCCCTACAAGATTCCGACCGGCAATCTCTACGACAGCGGCAATTACGGCGCGGTGCTCGACGAAGCGCTGCGTATGCTCGACTACCAGGGCTGGCGGAAAAAGCAGGCCGAGTACCGCAAGCAGGGCCGGTACATTGGCATCGGCGTCGCCACGTGCCAGGAGCGCAGTGTGTTCTCGGCGACCGAATTCTGGATGCTGAACGAGGAGGCCGGCTTTGCGCTGACCAGTTCGCCAGAAGGCGTCAGCATCAAGGTCGATCCGCTGGGCAAGGTCGTGGTGTCGCTGAACGCGCCATTCTGGGGCAACAGCCCTGAGACAATGGCGACCATGATTCTCGCGGAGCAACTCAAGATTGATCCGAGCGATATCAGCGTTGTCTATTCCGACACGGATCACGGCCTTGCCGGTACTGGCCCGGGCGGCAGCCGCTATACAGTGATGGTGGCAGGAGCAGTGGTCGGCGCCGCTGGCATGATCAAGGAAAAGCTGTTCCGCGTCGCCGGGCACATGCTCGAGGCGAGCCCCGGCGATCTAGAAATGCGAGACGGCAAGGTCGGCGTGAAGGGGGCGCCGGGGCTGGAAAAGACGATCGCGGAAATCGCCATGCACGCCCACTTTTTCCGCCTATCGATGCCCGACGATCCGACGCTAACTAGCGGCATCGATGCCGCCTACACCTATGATCATCCGCTGACTACGCTGCCATCGGACGATCGCTCCGATCTCGGCATCTTCTATCCGATCATGGGGCACATGTGTCACATGCCGGTGGTCGAGGTCGATCCCGGCACCGGCCAAGTCAAATTCCTCGACTATGTCGCGGTCCATGACTGCGGAACCATGGTCAATCCAATGACGCTTGCCGGCCACGTCCGCGGCGGCACGGCTCAAGGCATCGGCACTGCGCTCTATGAGCAATACTACTACGACGATAGCGGTCAGCTGCTGACGGCCTCCTATGCCGACTATCTCATCCCGACGCTGTTTGAAGTGCCGGCGAATGTGCGTGTCGGCCACGTGGAGACGCCGTCGCCGTTCACCGAATACGGCATCAAGGGTGGCGGCGAGGGCGGGCGCATGGGCGCGCCGCCCGCAATCTGCAGCGCGATCGAAGACGCGCTGCGTCCGCTCGGTGTGAAAGTGGATGCATTGCCAATCACGCCCAGGAAACTGCGCACCTTGATCCGCGAAGCGCAGACCCGCGCCGCTTGACGTAGTGCGGCGCAGGCCAGCGCGGTTTTGATTGTGTGGGATGGTCGAATTTGCTGCGGCCGTCGACAATGCGCGCGATTCAGCTTGCTGAATTGTGTACAAGCACAATTTTCTGCCTAAAGATTCATCAACAGCCTGCCTATTCCCGTCCGAAAAACGGCTCTTTGGGTTCTGGGGTTGCCTGGTTGGTCCAAGGAAATCATTTCATTCCAATGGTTTGAGCTAGTCCCCCAGCATTGGCACGGGTCTTGCGGAAAGCTCCCCAATAGTCCCCAACCGCCGGTGCCTGTGCCGGCCGACGGGAAGTGTCGCAATCGCACCAAGCCTACAGGGAGCCGATCTATGTCCAAGCACACCACCATTACGCGCCGCGATCTGCTCGCCGGGGCCGCCGCGACCGCCATCGCCGCAAACATGCCCTTCGGTCATGCACGCGCAGCGACCCCGGTCGTCGGCTTCATCTATGTCGGGCCGCGCGACGACTACGGCTATAACCAGGCCCATGCCGAAGGCGCCGCGGCGGTGAAAAAGATGAAGGGCGTCAAGGTGGTCGAAGAGGAGCGCATCCCGGAGACCGTGCAGGTCGCCAAGACCATGGAGAGCATGATCAATCTCGACGGCGCCGGGCTCCTGTTTCCGACCTCGTTTGGCTATTTCAACCCCTACATCCTCAACGAGGCGAAGAAATATCCGAAGGTCCGCTTCGAACATGCCGGCGGCTTGTGGACGCCGAAAGACCCGAAAAATGTCGGCAGCTATTTCGGCTACATCTTCGAGGCCCAATACATCAACGGCATTGTCGCCGGCTACTCTTCCAAGAGCGGCAAGCTCGGCTTTGTCGCCGCCAAGCCGATCCCCCAGGTGCTGCAAAACATCAACGCCTTCACCTTGGGCGCGCGGCTGATCAATCCGAAGGCCACGACCCAAGTGATCTTCACCGGCGATTGGTCGCTGCCGGTCAAGGAGGCGGAGGCCACCAACAGCATGATCGACCAGGGCATCGACGTCGTGACCATGCATGTCGATAGCCCGAAGGTCGTGGTGCAGACGGCGGCCAAGCGCGCCGCCATGGTCTGCGGCTATCACTGCAGCCAAGCGACGCTCGCGCCGCAAGCCTATCTGACAGGCGCGGAATGGAACTGGACCGATCTCTATCCGAAATTCATCACCATGTGGATGAAGGGTGAGGAAATTCCAAACTTCTATCGCGGCGCATTCAAGGAAGGTCTGATCAAGCAGTCGCCCTACGGGCCGAAAGTCTCCGCCGAGGCGCGCAAGCACGCCGACGACGTCAAGGCCAAGCTCACGGCCGGTCAGTACGTCATCTTCAAAGGGCCGCTGAAGGACAATTCGGGCAAGGTCGCTGTCGCATCCGGCAGCGAGCTGATTCAGACCAACGCCACCGACGAGAAGCTCGAGTCTATGCACTTCCTGGTCGAAGGGGTGCTCGGCAGTCTGCCCGCCTGACGAGACTCGGACGAGGGTCCGAGCATGACCACGGAGCTGATGGTGGCGGACGCAGCACCGGGCGACAAGCCTGCCGTTGTGCCACGTCGCGGGATGATCCAACGCGATGCGATCGGGCGCGCCGCCGAAGCGGTGCTGATTCCGCTCGGCGCGCTGGTCGTTTCCCTGTTGCTGTTCGGCGGTTTCGTTGCTTTCGCCGGCGTCAGCCCGCTCGACGTCTATGCCGAGATGTTCCTCGGTTCGTTCGGTTCGTGGTTCTCGGTGCAGAATACGCTCACGCTCGCCTCGCCGCTCGTGCTTACCGCGCTTTGCACCGCGTTGCCGGCACAGGCCGGACTGATGGTCATCGGCGGGGAGGGGGCTTTTGTCATCGGTGGCCTGACAGCCGTTGCCGTCGGTCTGCCTTTGGCGGCCGTGGCGCCGCCGGCCGTGGTGCAAATCGGCATGGCCATCGTGGGCATGGCGGCGGGCGCGGCATGGATCGCCTTTGCCGGCGCGATGCGTCATTGGCGCGGCGTCAATGAGACGATCTCGACATTGCTGCTCACATATATCGGCATCGCCATCCTCAATCACGTGGTCGAGGGTGTGATGCGCGACCCGGCGAGCCTGAACAAGCCGGCGACCCATGCGCTGCCCGATGCCGACATGATCGGCAACATTCCCGGCATGGATGTGCATTGGGGGCTGGTCTATGGCCTGGTCTTCTGCGTGCTCGCCTATGTGCTGTTCTTCCACACGACTTTCGGTTTCTCGGCGCGCATGGTCGGCGGCAATCCACGCGCGGCACGGCTCGCCGGCTTGCCCGTCGGGCGCATCATCTTGATCGTCACCGCGCTCGCCGGCGCTGCCGGCGGGCTTGCCGGCATGGTCGAGGTTGCCGCAGTGCAGTTCCGCGCCAGCGCTTCGCTCGCCGCCGGTTACGGTTACACCGGCATCCTGGTCGCCTTCATCGCGCGGCAAAATCCGCTCGCCGTCATTCCCGTCGCCATCCTGTTCGGCGGCATCAATGCGAGCGGCGGGCTGCTGCAACGCCGCCTCGATCTGCCCGACGCTTCGGTGCTGGTGCTGCAAGGCATCATCTTCGTGGTGATTCTTGCGAGCGAAACGTTATTCGGCCGCTTCCGCATATTCCGCCCGAAGGAGAGCTGAGGATGTTTGGCATGTCGTTGCAACAAACACCGTTCCTCCCCGCGCAAGCGAGGATCCAGGACCATAACGCAAGCGCTGAAGGTTTGGTCCCTGGGTTGCCGCTTACGCGGGAACGAACGGGTGTGAGACGGCCGAAGGAGAGCCGAAAGATGACCAGCCGGCATCGAGACATTCTCCGTTCATTCCCGCGCAAGCGGGAATCCACAACCAAGTTTGCAAAACCCAGTTTCACTGCACTGGGTCCCCGCCTTCGCGGGGACGAACGGGTGAGGTGACATGGCCGATGTCGGCATTGGCTGGTGGGGTGTGCCGCTGGCGGTGGCCGCGGGCGCGGTGCGCGCCGGCACGCCCTTCCTGTTCGTCAGTCTCGGTGAATTGCTGACGGAAAAATCGGGCCGCATCAATCTTGGCCTCGAAGGCACGCTGGTGATGGGCGCGATGAGCGGCTATGGCACCGCCTATCTCACCGGCTCGCCTTGGCTCGGCGTGCTGGTCGCCGGCGTGACTGGCTCGCTGTTTGGCGCGCTGCATGCCGGGCTGTGCAGCCTGCCGCGCGTCAATGACATCGCGGTCGGCATCGCCTTGATGCTGTTCGGCACGGGCTTGGCCTTCTATCTCGGCAAACCGCTGATCCAGCCGCAGGCGCCGACACTGCCGGCGCTGCAATTGGGCGCGTGGAGCGACATCGCCGCCGTGCGCGATGCGCTCAAGATCAACGCGCTGTTCCTGGTGGGCGTCGCGCTGGCTCCGGCCATCTTGTGGGCGCTGCGCTCGACGCGCTGGGGCATGATCGTGCGCATGGCGGGCGATTCGGCCGACGCCGCGCGCGCCATGGGCTATTCGGTTGATCTCGTGCGGCTGGCGGCGACGGTGACCGGCGGGTTTCTCGCCGGCATCGGCGGCTCGTTCCTCTCGCTTTATTACCCTGGAAGCTGGAGCGAAGGCCTGTCCAGTGGTCAGGGCATTACGGCGGTCGCGCTGGTGATATTCGCGCGCTGGAGCCCGATGAACTGTTTCTACGCATCGCTCTTGTTCGGCGGCGCCGGCGCGCTTGGCCCGGCGCTGCAGTCGGTCGGCATCACCTCCGGCTACTACTTGTTCAACGCAGCGCCCTATTTTCTCACCCTGTTCATCATGGTGCTGACGTCGTCTTCGGAGCATCGGCTTTCGGGTGCCCCGTCGGAACTGAGCATCACGCGCTGAAGGATGAGTCATGGCTGAGCGCTACATTGCCGCCGATCCCTATCCCTGGCCCTACAACGGCGACTTGCGCCCCGAGAACACCGCGCTGATCGTGATCGACATGCAGACGGATTTCTGCGGCAAGGGCGGCTATGTCGATGCCATGGGCTACGACCTCTCGCTCACCCGCGCGCCGATTGAACCGATTCGCGCGCTGCTCGCCGCCATGCGCGCGAACGGCTACCACATCATCCATACCCGCGAGGGCCATCGGCCCGACCTTGCCGATTTGCCGGAGAACAAGCGCTGGCGCTCGCTCCGTATCGGTGCCGGCATCGGCGATCCGGGTCCCTGCGGGCGCATCCTCGTGCGCGGCGAAGCCGGCTGGGACATCATCCCGGAGCTCAGGCCGGAGCCGGGCGAACCGATCATCGACAAGCCGGGCAAGGGCTCGTTCTGCGCCACCGATCTTGAGCTGATCCTGCGCAACCGCGGCATCGAGAATATCGTGCTGACGGGCATCACCACCGACGTCTGCGTGCACACCACCATGCGCGAGGCCAATGACCGCGGCTTCGAGTGTCTGATCCTGGAGGACTGTTGCGGCGCGACCGACAAGGCCAATCACGAGCATGCCATCAAGATGGTCAAGATGCAGGGCGGCGTGTTCGGCGCGGTGGCCCGCTCCGGCGACGTGATCAAGGTGATCGCATGAGCGTCGTCAGTCCGCCGCTCACCGAAGGGCACACCGCGGAAGGCGCGCTCGCCGTAGAGACCATCGCGCTCGGCAAGCGGTTCGGCGATCTTGTTGCGCTCGACGATGCTTCGGTGCGTATCCGTGCCGGCAGCGTGCATGCGCTGCTGGGGGAAAACGGCGCCGGCAAGTCGACGCTGGTCAAATGCATCATGGGCTACTACCGGCCCGACCAGGGCAGCGTCATGGTCGACGGCAAAGAGGCCGAGATCACCAGTCCCCGGGACGCACATGCGCTCGGCCTCGGCATGGTCTATCAGCATTTCACTTTGGTGCCGCATATGACGGTGCTCGAGAACATGGTGATGGCGCGCGCCGATGTGCCGGCGGTGATCAATTGGCGCGCCGAGCGCAAACGGTTCGACGCCTTTCTCGCCACCATGCCGTTCACGGTGCCGCTCGATGCCCCGGTCTCCACGCTCGCGGCCGGCGAGAAGCAGAAGGCGGAAATCCTCAAGCAGCTTTATCTCAAGAGCCGTTTCCTTATTCTCGACGAACCCACCTCGGTGCTCACGCCGGATGAGGCCGATGAAATCCTCGGCATGATCCGCGACATGGCGCATGCCGGCCGCATCACCGTGCTGATCATCACCCACAAGTTCCGCGAGGTCATGGCCTTCGCGGACGAGGTATCGGTGCTGCGCCGCGGCCGCCTGGTTGGCGGCGGTGCGGTCGCCAATCTCACGCCCGACGAGATGGCGCGCATGATGATCGGCGACCAAGAGATTCACAGCATGGCCGGCCGTGCCCCGGCGGCCGCCGGCAAGATTTGCCTCGAAGTGCACGACCTCGCCGCCGATGACGACGAGGGCTATCCCGCGGTGAAGGGCGTGACGCTCGCCGTGCGCGCTGGCGAGATCGTCGGCATCGCCGGCGTGTCGGGCAACGGCCAGAGCGAACTCGTGCAGGTCCTGGGCGGCCAGCGCGATGCGAGCGCCGGCTCGATGCTGGTGCACGGCGAACCCTATCATGCGCGGCGCTCCGAGATGCTGCGCCACAAGGTCTCGATGCTGCCGGAGGAGCCGCTGCGCAACGCCTGCGTTCCGCGCATGAGCGTTGCCGACAACATGGCGTTTCGCCGCTTCGATCAGCCGCCCTACGCCACCGGGCCGTGGCTGCACCACGCCGCTTTCCGGCGCGCCGCCAAAGAGTTGATCGCCCGTTACCGTGTGAAAACCTCTTCGCCCGACGCGCCGATCTCGACCTTGTCGGGCGGCAATGTGCAGCGCGCGGTGTTGGCGCGCGAATTGTCGGGCGACGTGGATGTGCTGGTCGCCGCGAACCCGGTGTTCGGCCTTGATTTCGCCGCGGTCGCCGATATCCACGCGCAAATCATGGCGGCGCGCAACCGCGGCGCAGCGGTGCTGCTGGTAAGCGAAGACCTCGATGAGCTTCTCGATCTCGCCGATCGCATCGTCGTCATTTTCGACGGCAAGCTGGTTTACGAGGCGCCGGCGCATCAGGCCGATCTCACGCAAATCGGCCGTCACATGGCAGGGCATTGATGAGCGATGCGCTTGGCGGTCGCGCGACGGACATCGTTCGACGACCGCAATCAGACACCGTAGCGCAAGTACGCGAAGCCGTTGCCGGCATTGCGGCCGCCGAGACGCCGCGTTCCTTCCGGCCGCGCCGTACGCGCGCCGAACAATTGCGGCTGCGGCTCGCCGATGACATCGTGCGCGGCGCGATTGCGCCGGGCGCAGCGCTCGACGAGATCGCGATTGCGCGCCGCTTCTGCGTCTCGCGTACGCCCGTGCGCGAGGCCATTCGCATGTTGGCGGCAAGCGGCCTCGTGCAAATGCGCCTCTACCGTACCGCGGTGGTGGCTCGGCCCACGCAGCAAGACTTGATCGACATGTTCGAGGTGATGGCGGAGCTTGAAGCGCTGTGCGCCGGCTTTGCCGCCGAGCGCATGAGCGGCGTCGAGCGCCGCGCGCTCGAGGAAGTGCATGAGAAGCTGCGCGTCTTGATCCAGAGCGGCGATGCGCAGCTCTATCACGAAATCAATGAAGCCTTCCACTCAACCATTTATGGCGGCGCTCACAACAGCTATCTCGCCGAGTTGACGCTCGCCACGCGCACGCGCGTGCAGCCGTTCCGCCGCGCGCAGTTCCGCAATCTCGGACGCCTGGCGAGATCGCATGTCGAGCATGATCGCGTGGTGCAGGCGATTTTGCGCGGCGAACGCGGGCGGGCGATGCAAACCATGCATGCGCACTTGATCACCGTGCGCGACGAATACGAGCACTACACCGAGACGCTGTGAATTTGTGGTCTCGCTGGGCCGGCGGATCGCTTCGTGATCGCGCTTACAGGAAGCTGTCGATCGTCTTCAGCGCCCCTGAAAGCGCGATGCCGTCTTCATCCTTGAGCGCGGACTCGCGCAGCCGGCGAAGCCACTCGGCGGCATCGGCGCGGCCGATGAGCTTGTCGGCGCCGGCCATGACCTTGTCGAATTTCGATTGCCCGCGCGCGTGGGTGTCGGAATAGCCTTTTACCAACCGGCGCGCCTGCAGCAATTCGACGGCGAAATCGTAGTCCTTGGGCGCCGCCGACTTGACGCGGGCGAGCCAGGCGTCGCGATGGGCCGTCTCGACCGCATGGCGCAGCGTGCCGCGGCGGAAACGCCGCAGGCCGCCGAGCACATAAAGTACCAGGAACCAGCGAAGCGTGCCGGTCTTCACGCGGCGTCCGCGATTGACGACCTTGTCAAGACGCTTGAACAAGGTGGGACGGTTTTCGATGAAGCGGCCGATTGAAGCCGGCAGCGAGCCGGCAACTTCTTCCATGCGCGGATGCATGAATTCGGTCGTGTAAACAATCTGCTCGGGCGTCGCCTGCACCTCGGCGCGCACGCGTTGGAAACGGCTGCTGCGGGTTTTCAGATCGGCGACGCGATAGACGTCGTCATAGGCCATGGCGAGCGCGATGTATTTTGCGGCGGCGCTCGTAAGCGCGAAGCCCTTGGCTTCGCCGCCGGCAGCTTTGTCGAGATTCAGTATGCCCGCCAACAGGTCGAGATATTCAGCGCCATAGGCAAGATCCTGGAAATCGACCACGCGCTGCAATCCGGCGGCGATCATGTCGTGGACAGCCGCCGGGAATTCGGCGCGCGCGCGGGCGACCAATGCGTCAAAGCCCGCGTGTCCGAGCGGCGCGAGCGAGGGGAAGCGTTTGGCCGAGAAGCGATTGAACGCAGCCGGCGGTTCGCCGGATTCGAGGTCGGCCTTGGTCTGCTCGAAGCCGAGTGCAAAGGCGCGCAGGCTCGGCTCGACGCCCACGCCGGCAAAGCGGATTGTCCGCTCAAAAGCGATGCGGGGAAACGGCAGCACGTTGGCCGCCGCCAGCGCGCCGAACAAGACGGCTGAAATCACGCTGCCCGATTTCTCCGCCATCTGCGCCATGTCGAAGGCGATGAAGCGCTTGGCGGCCGCAAGCGCGGCGGCATGCACCACGTCGGCGTCGCCGATGGCGTCGCCCGGCGCCTGCTTTTCCACCACGGCATAGGACCGATGTGAGGACGCGATCAGCGTGGTGCGGTCGGGCGTGACCAGGCCGCGCTGGATGGCGCGGCCCGCCTCCATCAGCTCGGCGCCGATCACGACATCGATCTCGCCCGGCACGACCATCAGCGAGAGCACCGGCCGCAATCCGGCCGGAGCGTCCGGCGGCAACGGCAAGGCTTCGATGTAGTAGACCGTCGCGCCGGTGCGCTGCGCGACGCCGGGTACCGAGGTCGACTGCGCCGCCCAGCCCTGGCTTTCGCACAATGCGACGATCCAATCGACCAGCACGCCGCCGCCCTGGCCGCCCATCGCCATCACCGCGATCGACAGCGGCCTGGTGGTATCGAGCTGGATGCGGGCGGCAGGCGAAACGGTCATCGCGCTACTCGTATCAAGAGAAGGCCAGCCGACGCCGCTCGCGGCGCCTTTGCAGAAGAGCGATGACCGCGCCGCGCAGTTTGGCGAGCAGGCGGTCCATTCGCGTGGCGTTGTAGATTATGTCTGCGCGATAGAATGAAGGACAGAGCACGGCGGCTTCCGCCACCTCGCCACAGTTCCCGCAGCCGACGCAGCTATTATCGACGTACGCCACCGGATCGTCCTTGAGCGGATCGTCGGTGCGTTTGACCGAGAGCGATGGGCAGCCGGAGAGGCGCATGCAGGCGTGATCGCCGCTGCAGACATCCTCGTCGACGCCGAAGCGCTCGCGCACCATGCGCTGGCCATCCTTCACCGCCTTGTTAAACTGCGGCTTGACCCGCCGCTGCTTGTTCAACATGCATTCCGACGAGGCCACGATCACCTTGGGCCCAGGCGACTTGGTGGTGAGCGCCTCCTTTAGCGTGTCACGCATTTTGGCGACGTCGTAGGTACGGTCGACCTGCCGCACCCAGGTGGCGCCAACGCCTTCGACCGCTTTGGTGATCGGGTGCTTGGTCGAGCGCGATTTGTTGTCGGCGCGTGAGGAGAGGATGTCCTGCCCGCCGGTGGCGGAGGAATAGAAATTGTCGACCACCATGATGACGCCGTCGTGCTTGTTGTAAACGGCATTGCCGATGCTGGTGGTGAGCCCGTTGTGCCAAAAGCCACCGTCGCCGATCACCGAAATGACCTTCTTGTCCGCCTCGACATTGAAGGCGGCAGCCGAAGCGGGGCCGAGCCCATAGCCCATAGTGGTGGCGCCGATATTGAAGGGCGGCAGGATCGAGAACAGGTGACAGCCGATATCACCGGCGATGTGATGCGGCCCGAGCTCTTTCTCGACCAGCTTCATGGCGGCAAAGATCGGCCGCTCGGGGCAGCCGGTGCAGAAGCCGGGCGGCCGCGGCGGCACCGTTCCCGTGAGCGCCTTCACGCGGGGATCGTCTTGGATGGTCGGCTCGTTGGGCGCGCGCGCCTGATCGGAGAGCGCGCCCGGTACATTGCCGACGAGGAACGCGCGCACACCTTTGAGCATGACCTCGGCGGTGTATTCGCCGGCCATCGGCAGCGCATCCTTGCCGGAAATTTTGGTGTTGATGTCGCGCCGGCGCAAAATGGTGTTGATCGCCTGCTCGATATATTCGGGCTGGCCTTCCTCAACAATCAGCACCGCCTTTTTACCGCTGCAGAATTCGACGATCTCGTCGTCAATCAGGGGATAGGCGACGTTCATGCAGTAGATCGGCACCCGCGTCGCGCCCCAGACATCGGCGAGTCCCAGCCGCTGCAGCGCGCGGATCGTGCCGTTGTACATGCCGCCCTGGGTGATAATGCCGATTTCGGCAAGATCCCCAGCAAACACCTCGTTGAGCTTGCGTTCTTTAATGAAGGCGACCGCGGCCGGCCAGCGCTGCGCAATCTTTTCCTTCTCGTGCAGAAAAGAGGCGGGCGGCAGCACGATGCGATTGGTGTCGCGGCTGGGATTTTCCAGCGCCTGCTTCAAAGTGAAGGCAGGCGGCTTGTTGTCTTTGGCGATGAAGCTGCCGTGCACGTGGCAGGAGCGGATACGCACCTCCAGCATCACCGGCGTATTGGAAACCTCCGACAGCTCAAAGCCGTCTTCCACCGCCTTGACGATCGATTCCAAATTTGGTCGCGGGTCCAACAACCAAATCTGCGACTTCATGGCAAAGGCGTGCGAGCGCTCCTGCATGATCGAGGAGCCTTCGCCGTAATCCTCGCCGACGATGATCAGCGCGCCGCCTTTGACGCCGCCGGACGCCAGATTGGCGAGCGCGTCGGAGGCGACATTGGTGCCGACGGTCGATTTGAAGGTGACCGCGCCGCGGATCGGATACATCACAGATGCAGCAAGCGAAGCAGCAGCAGCAGCCTCCGAAGCCGAGGCGGAGAACTGCACGCCGAGCTTGGCGAGCGTATCCTGCGCATCGGCCAGCACGTCCATCAGGTGCGAGATCGGCGCGCCCTGATAGCCGCCGACATAACCGACGCCCGATTGCAGCAGCGCCTTGGTGATGGCGAGAATGCCCTCGCCGTGGAACTCCTGTCCGGCACCGAGCTCCAGATCGCGCACTTCCTTGGCAAAGGATCGTTCCGCCATGACGCGCTCCGCTTGTTTTCAAGCCGCCGGTATAGTCGGCTCGAACTGGAACCGACCAGCCTATGCCGGGGAACCGCCGACCAACTCCGATGCTTCAAACATAAAGCAATTGTTATGCCGATTCCATCGCCAGGCACGCTCGTTAAGTCGCCACCAACGCGAGCACGCGTAGCGGTGAGCCCGAGCCCTTCTCGATCTTCAGCGGCGCCGTGATCAGCAATGCTCCGGTCGGCGGCAGCTTGTCCAGATTGCACAGGCTGGCGAGCCCGAACTTCTTGGCGCCGTGCATCAGGTTATGGGCGGGGAATGCGGGTTCGAAGCCGAAGGCTTGGCCATGATCGGTACCCACCGCCTCCACGCCCCAGCCGGTAACATCGCGCTCCTTGACCAAGAAGGTGATGGCGGCGGCACTCGGACCGGGTGAGTGCGGGCCGTCCTCCTTCATGTTGAGGAAGGCCGGCGAGTCGCCGCGCGTCGACCAGCCGGTGCGCATCAGCACCCAGGCACCGGCCGGAATCTTGCCGTGCCGCTTTTCCCAAGCCTCGATGTGCGAAATCTCCAGCGCAAAGCGCTCATCGGCAACGACCTCGCGGGTGCAGTCGATCACGCAGGCCGGCGCGACGAAGCGCTGCACCGGTATCGTGTCGGTGAAGCCGTCCGCGTAATGCTGGCCGGTGACCCAATGCACCGGCGCGTCGAAATGGGTGCCGGTATGCTCGCCCATGGCGATATTGTTCCAGTACCAGGCCGGCCCCCGGTTATCGTAGTGCGAGATCTCGGTGATGCTGAACGGATTCGACGGAGCGAATTCCGGCGGCAACTGGATCACCGGCGTCGACGGCCGCAATGTCTGCGTCAGATCAATGACGCGAATGCGGTTGTTCGCGATAGCGGCGGCGAAATCTTCCAAGACCGTCGCGTTTGTCGGCTGGCCTGCAGCGGTTGACGGCGAGCTTATGTTCATGGCGGACCTATATCGGCGCGTGGTGTCGTTGAAGCCCTTAGCGACCACCGAAATGTCGTTGGCGACGGTCACCATGGCATAGCCTTCGCAAGCGCGCGCCACGGCTTGCTCGGCACTATTAGTGTAGATGGCGCAGGGCATGCCGGCTTTGCGGCAGTCCTGCAGCACGCTGCGGCAGGCATCCTCGACCCCTCCGCCGCGGGAAGCAAGCGACAAGGAGAGATCGCCGCTTCCGATGAACACAAAATCGACGCCGGGCGCGCGCGCGATTGCCGAGGCATTGAAGACGCCGCGCTCGGTCTCAATCATCACGCCGACAACGGTACGTTCGTTGGCGAGCGCACAATAAGCGCCGAAATCGGCAGCCAGCGGCCTCACGCCGCCGCCCGAGCGACTGCCCACCGGCGGAAAGCGGGCCGCGGCGGCAGCCTGAGCCGCCTCGCTGTCAGTCTCAATCAACGGAACGATGACGCCCTCGGCGCCGGTGTCGAGCGCCTGGCCGATCGCCAGCGGAGAATTTTCCGGCACCCGCACAAGCACCGACACGCCGGGCGCAACGGCGCCGACCGCGTGCTCAAGCGTCGCGCGATCCCACAGGCCATGCTGCATATCGATCACGACGACATCGGGTTGCGCGCCGCCGGCGAGCTCGATAAGCGTCGCCGAACCCATCGACATCCACAGCGCCGCCAGTGGCCGCCGCCCAAGATGCCGGCGCAGATTCATTCGACGCAAGTCAACCACGCAAACTCCCCGCACACCATCACAAGTCGTGGCGCCGTCTCGCTTGCGGCGCCTTCAATTCATGTCGCGAGCCGCGCCGTTTCGGTTTCGCTCTCCGCGATCTCCTTCGCGCGCACCGCGAAAAAGCGGGCTTCGGCGTGACCGATGAACTCGGCCATCAACGCTTCCACCTGTGTCGCATCGCGGCGAACGAATGCATCCAGCAGCTGCTTCAACCCATCGAGCACGATCTTCTGAGTGTCGGGATCGTGCAGCGTGCCGAGCCGCACGGTCTGCACCTGATCGGCGAAACGAGAAATTGTGGCGGCCAGCCGCCAGTTCGGCTCGGCCGCCAGCCAGGTTTGCCGGAACTGGATATTGGCGAGCGTCAGCTCGTCGACGTCCCCCACCGTCTGCGCGCGCTCTGCTCGTTGTACGGCGGCAAGCAGCGACGCCTCGGCTTCGTGCGAGAGATTGCGGGTTGCATGGGCGGCGGCACGCGGCTCCAACAGTTTGCGGATTTCGAAAATATCGGTGATGTCGCGCAGCGACAGTTTCGGCAGCACGAAGCCGCGCGTGGTGCCGACCAGGTAGCCCTCGTTGACCAGCTGCAGCAGCGCCTCACGCACCGGCATGCGCGAGACGCCGAGCCGCTCGGCAATATCGACATCGACCAGACGATCGTCGCGTCCGATTTCGCCGTGTTGGATTTGGCGGCGGATGGTGTCGCGCACCTGCTCGCGCAGGCTGCTCGGACGCAGCGGCAGCGGTCTGCGCACGTTCTGGTTGCCGCTGTTCATCGGTAAAGCCCCGATTGCAGTTTCAGTATATTGTATCCAGTTCGAGGCAGCCGCCAAGGCTAGCGTGGCCAAAATGGTTACCGGAGTGGACCGACACGGGGCCCGCGGTCGAGCGGCGGACGCAGGATGCCGTCAAAGCGCAAAAATCTTGCCGGGATTCATGATGTTATGCGGGTCGATGGCCCGCTTGACCTGGCGCATCAGATCAAGCGCCGGACCGAACTCAGCTTCGAGATAGGCCATCTTGCCCTGGCCGACGCCGTGCTCGCCGGTGCAGGTGCCGTCCATGGTGATCGCGCGCATCGCCAAGCGTTCGCCGAACGCTTTCACGCGCGCAATGTCGGCCGGATCGCCGCCGTCGAACAGCACGGCGACATGGAAATTTCCGTCGCCGACATGACCGACGATCGGACCGAACAGGCCGGATTCGGCCAGGTCCTGCTTGGTGGCGGCGACGCATTCGGCAAGCCGTGAAATCGGCACGCAGACATCGGTCGCCATGACTTTGGCGCCGGGCCGCAACACCAGGCAGGAATAGGCGGCATCATGCCGTGCCTGCCAAAGTTTCGAGCGCTCTTCCGGCCGCGTCGACCATTGGAAATCGTCGCCTTCATTATCGTGCGCGATCGATTCAAACTGCGCGACCTGCTCCTCGACGGAATTCTTGCTGCCGTGGAATTCGACGAACAGCGTCGGCGTCTCTGCCAGCGTCAGCTTGGAATAGATGTTGCACGCCTGCACTTGCAATTCGTCGAGCAGTTCGACGCGTGCGAGCGGCAAGCCGGACTGAATAGCGGCAATGGCGGTATTACAGGCATCCTCAAGCCTAGGGAACGGGCAAACTGCCGATGCAATTGTTTCGGGAATGCCATGCAGCCGCAGCGTAACCTCGGTGATGACGCCGAGCGTGCCCTCCGATCCGACCAGCAGGTGCGTGAGGTCATAGCCGGCTGCCGATTTGCGGGCGCGGCGCGCGGTGCGGATGGCGCGTCCATCGGGCATGACGGCGGTCAGCGACAGCACGTTTTCGCGCATGGTGCCGTAGCGCACGGCGTTGGTGCCGGAGGCGCGCGTCGCCGCCATGCCGCCGAGGCTGGCGTCGGCACCCGGATCGATCGGAAAAAACAGGCCTTGGTCGCGCAGGTGCTCATTGAGTTGCTTGCGGGTGACGCCGGCCTGCACCGTGCAAGTCAGGTCCTCGGCTTCCACCGAGACGATCTCATTCATGCGCGAGAGATCAATCGAGATGCCGCCGCGCGGCGCATTGATCTGACCCTCGAGCGACGTACCAGTGCCGAATGGAATAATTGGAACCCCATGGGGCGCGCACAGCCGAACCACCTCCTGAATTTCAGTTGTCGCGTTGGCGAAGAACACGGCGTCGGGCGGCTGCGGCGCAAGCCAGGTCAGCGTATTGGCGTGCTGTGTTCGGATCGCGTCGCCGATCGATACCTGTTGCGGCCAGCGCGCCCGGAGTTCGTCGATCACCGAGGCCACGGCCGGCTTACTGGGGGCAAAGCTCGCGGCATTCTGCACGTTATAAGACTCCAGCGCTGTGGAGTGGCCACGGTGCTTGACGGTCAGCCAAGTATCGCGATTACTTTAAGCATAAAGCATCACGCTTTGTCGACGCGGCGCGGGTGCGCGCCGATTTCCGCCAGAGGGCATCCATGAGCTGGACGTATGAGATCGCGCTGCGTGGTGCGTCTGATCAAAGCCCGGTGTTGCAGCACTGGCTCGGGGCCGGTCCGCGCCAAGCGTTCCTGCGTCTGCCGGGTCTTGCCCATATCGATGTCTATGTGCCGGCTGCTGGTCCCGCGCGCGATCCGTACAACGACGATGCTGGCGGCCCGCTGATGATTGTCATGCTGGATTTCCGTTCGCGCGACGCATTGGCCGGTGCAGTTCAAAGCGGCGGCATTGCCGAAGCGTGCTCGGGTTTGCCTGCCGGAATCGCCGCGACCGGCGCCGCCTTCGAGCGTCGTTTCTATCCGATCGGCGACGACGCGACTCCCGCGCCGCTCGAAGCGCCATTCTCTTACGTGGTGCGTTACCATCGGCCCGCCGAGGACGAAGCAGCCTTCGTCAATAATTATCTCGCCACGCATCCGCAAACGCAGCGCCGGCTGCCGGGCATCCGCGGCATACTGTGCTATTTGCCGTTGGACGATCTGCAGACCGGCGCCCCGCTTGCGCGTGCGGACTACATGATCGGCAATGAAGTCGCCTTCGACGATATCTTCGCCTTCAATGCCGCCATGGCCTCGCCGGTTCGGCAGGAACTGCGCGCGCACTTCAACGCGTTTCCGCGTTTCTCGGGCGCCGTCACCCATTACCCGATGACCCGTGTGCGGTCTGCCGGTTGACGCCAGTCGTTGCGGCGCTTGCCTAAAAACTCGCCGCCCGCAAAGACTTACGGCTGTTGCGCACAAACAGTATCCATTTTAGGCTTTAAGCAAATCCGGCTACGTTCGGTGACGGCCAACGGGAGGGCAACCACAATGACAATCGAGATCGAACGCCGCACATTGCTGCAGATGCTTGGCCTGAGCATGGTCGGCGGCGGGGTGCTGACCGAAAGCTTCACTGCATTTGCGCAAGATACCGACGCCGTGACCATTGGCTGGCCGAGCGACGTTCCCGGCTGGGACCCCAATCTGCATTTCACGCCGGACGCGCAGCCGCTCTACAAGCTGGTGTTCAACCAGCCGCTGACGCAGGACCCCAAACTCAATCTCATCCCCAATCTGATCGCCAAATGGGAGATGGCGAAGGACGGTCTCTCGCTGAGCGCGGAATTACGCGGCGACGTCACCTGGCATGACGGCTCGAAAATGACGGCGGACGATTTCCGCTTCACTTTCTTCGAGCGCCTGAAATCGCCCGAAAAACTCGACATCAAGAATTCCTGGCGCAAGGTCAAGGATATCGAGGTGCTCTCGCCGACCAAAGTGGTGATGCATTTTTCCGCGCCGGCGCCGACCGCACCGCAGTGGCTCGCCTTCCTCGGCAGCTATGTCGTGCCCAAAGCCTATGTCGAGAAAGTCGGCGAAAAGACCTTCGCTGAAAAGCCGATCGGCACCGGCCCCTACAAGCTGGTCGACTACCAGCTCAATGCCCGCAGCGTGCTGGAGCGCAACGACAACTACTGGGGTCCCAAACCGGCGATCAAGCGCGTCACCTTCGAGATCATCAAGGATCCATCGGCGCGCGTCGCCGCGGTGCAATCCGGCCAGGTCGATCTCACCATCAACGTGCCGGTGCGCGAAGTGACGCGGCTCGAGCACGATCCCAATCTCGCCGGCGAGATCAACCCGATCACCCGCGTCATCCTTCTGCAGTGCCGCAACGACCAGGGATTTGCCGACCAGAACATCCGGTTGGCCGCGCACCACGCCATCGACAAGGCGGCGCTGTCGAAAGCCTTCTACGCCGGTGCCGCCGTGCCGCTGTCCGTTCCCGTCACGCCGGGAACTCCCGGTTACCTGCCGGACTTCCATTTCGCCTACGATCCGGAGGAGGCGAAGAAGCTGCTCGCCAAATCGGGCTACAGCAGCGAGAAGCCGGCCAAGATCACATTCGGCGCCACCAATGGCCACTTCCCGAGCGACTACGACATCGCCCGCGCCATCCAACAGATGTGGAAAAAGGTCGGCATCGACGCCGACCTGCAGACCCTCGAATATTCCAAATATTTCCAGCTCAACCGCGGCGGCAAGCTGCCGGATGCCACGCTCTACAGCTGGGACAACGCCACCGGCGATCCGGAGATTTTCTCCGGCTACCTGCTCAACGCCAAGATGCCGTTCTCCGCGTTCAAGGACCCGACCGTGAGCGACAAGGTCGGCGCCCTGTTCGGCGTGACCGACTACGCCGCGCGTATCGCCGGCTACAAGGAGGTCGAGAAATTCGCGGTCGAATACGGCGCCACCATCCCGCTTTTACAGAGCGTGATCACGCTGGTGCGCAAGAAGAAGCTGTCCTACGAGAAATACGGCAACGGTTGGGTGCTTGCCAGCACCATGAAATGGGGATGAGGTGAGCGGCAGGGCAGCAAACGACCCGCTCGACATCCGTTCGTCCCCGCGAAAGCGGAAAGCCAGTGCTGCGATTGCGCTGGAATCCTACTTGCGCGGGAATGAGCAAAGCAAGGCCGATGACACGAGGCCGCCGCGATGATCGCCACCGTCTTGCCTTTGGTGGGCCGGCGTCTTTTGGTTTCGATCATTATTCTGTTGGCCGTATCGTTCCTGCTTTTTGCGGTGCTCCATGTGCTGCCGGTCGATCCAGCGGCCATGTCGCTGCCGCCGACCGCGACCCTTGCCGACATCGAGGCCATGCGGCGGCAGATGGGCCTCGATAGGCCGCTGCCGGAGCAATATTGGATCTGGCTTTCGCACGTCGTTTACGGCGACTTCGGCAATTCGATTTTTTTCCGCCGCAGTGTGGCGAGCCTGGTTGTCGAGACCCTGCCGGCAACCATCGAGCTTGCCGTCTTGTCGATGATCATCGCCGCGGTGCTCGGCCTGGTCGGCGGCCTCGTCCTGTTCCACCTGCGCGGCACCAAAAAAGAGCCGGTGCTCGACTTCGGCTCGATCATGCTGCTGTCGATCCCCGAATTTCTCTGGGCGCTGTTTTTCATCTTGATCTTCGGCGTCGCCTTGCAGGCGCTGCCGTTTACCGGACGGCTCGATGCCAATCTCAAGTTGCCGCAAGGCACCGGCTTTCTATTGTTTGACGCGCTCGCGGCGGGCCGGCTCGACATCTTCTGGAGCGCGCTGCGGCATATGATCTTGCCCTGTTTCGCGCTTGGCATCGCATTCTCGCCGACCTTCATGCGCGTGCTGCGCTCGAGCCTGCTCGACGTTTACCAGGAGGATTACATCCATCTTGCGCGTCTGCGCGGGCTTTCCGAGCGGCGCATCCTCGTTCACCACGCGCTCAAGAACGCCATTCTGCCGACGCTGAGCCTGATGGGGGTGCAATTCGGCATTCTGTTCGGCGGCACCTTGCTGGTCGAGGTAATCTATTCTTATCCCGGCCTTGGCAATCTGATGGTCGATGCCGTGCGCAATGCCGATCTGCCGATCATCCAGGCGGTCGGGCTTGCCTATTGCGTGGTCGTGCTGATCATCAACACGGTTATCGACAGCCTCTATCTGGTGCTCAATCCGAGACTGAGGAACAGATGATGGCGCGCGCGCTGCCGGCTTGGCTGCGTTCGGCGCGCGTCCTCGCCGGCCTTTCGATCGTGCTGGTCATCATGCTGTGCGCGATTTTTGCGCCGCTGATCGCCCCGCACGATCCGAACGAGCAGAACCTCATCTCGACCTTTCTGCCGCCGGTCTGGTCGAAAGGCGGCGATCCGGCATTCCTGCTCGGCACCGACAGTCTCGGTCGCGATGTGCTGTCCCGGCTTATCTATGGTTCGCGCGTCGCCATGCTGGTGGCGGTTTTCGCCTCGCTCGGCGCCATGCTGATCGGCTCGGCGCTTGCCTACGTCGCCGGCTATTTCGGCGGCCTGGTGGACGCATTGATCGGCCGCGCCGTCGACATATGGATGTCGTTTCCGCCGGTGATTCTGTCGCTCATTCTGATGGTTGGACTCGGCGTCGGCCTGCGCAATGTCATTTTCGCGATTGTGCTCGTCGATTGGACGCGCTTTTGCCGGGTGCTGCGCAGCGAAGTGATGGTGGTGGCGCGTAAGGATTATGTCGCCGCCGCGCGCCTCATCGGCTTCACGCATTGGCGCACGATCACCCGCGAGATCGTGCCTGCCACTTTGCCGCTGCTGATCACCTTGGTCAGTTTGGAGATGGGCATTGCCGTGATCGTTGAGGCGATCCTGTCGTTTGTCGGCCTCAGCGTCAGTGCCCAGACTCCGGCCTGGGGCCAAATGATCGCCGACGCGCGGCAATACATCTACGACTCGCCCTGGAATCTGATCTTCCCGATTCTCGCCATCTTCTTCGCGGTGTTCGGCTTCAACATGCTGGGTGATGGACTGCGCCGCACGCTTGACGTCCGCCTTACCGCGACCCAGCGGGCCTGATCGTGAGCGTGCTGGCCGCCAAGGACCTCGCCGTCAGCGCCCAACTGTCCGACGGCAGTGTGCCGGTGATCCAGGACCTGAATTTCGCTCTCGAACCGGGCCGGGTTCTCGGCCTGGTCGGCGAGTCGGGCGCGGGCAAATCGATGATCGGGCGCGCCATTGCCCAACTCTTGCCGCCCGGCTTTACGGTCACCCACGGCGAATTGACGTTCGACGGCCAGGACCTCGTGCACATGGCGAAAGAGGCCCGGCGCGAACTGCTCGGCCGCGAAATTGCCTTCGTGCCGCAGGAGCCGCTATCCGGTCTCAACCCGGTGCTGACCATCGGCCGCCAAATCGACGAGCATCTGACGCGGCTCCGCATCGGCAATGCAAGGGCGCGGCGCCGACACGCGCTGGCAATGCTTGACGCCGTGCATCTCGCGCATGGCGCGGACCTGCTCGGCAAATATCCGCATCAATTGTCGGGCGGCATGTGCCAGCGGGTGTTGATCGCCATGGCGTTCGCCAGCCGTCCCAAGCTCCTGGTGGCGGATGAGCCGACCACGGCGCTCGACGTCACCATCCAGGCGCGCATCGTCCAACTCATCGCCGAGTTGCAGCAGCATGAGCGGACCGCCGTAATCTTTGTTACTCACGACTTGCGGCTGGCAGCGCAGATCAGCGACGATATCCTGGTGCTCTATGCTGGCCGTCCGGCCGAGTACGGGCCGGCGCGGCGGGTCTTTGCGCAGCCGGCGCACCCCTATACGCGCTGCCTGCAGCTTTCCAATCCGAGCATGAGCGGTCCGCGCCGCGCGCTCTATGCGCTGCCCGAACGCATGCCGGGGCTGCGCGCGATCAAGGATATCGAGGGCTGTCTATTTGCGCCGCGCTGCCCCAACGTAACCCCGGCATGTACGCGCACGCTGCCGCCCTTTGCGACCGTCGGCGACGGCCAGGTGGCGGCCTGCATCCATAGCGACAAAACGCCGGACATCGCAGCACCGGCTTTGGCGGATGCCGAGGCGCACGACACCGGCCCAGCTTTGCTTGCAGTCGATGGCCTGTCGAAGACGTTCAAGACCCGGCACGGCTGGTTCGGGCGCGGGACGATCGAGGCGGTGAAGGACGTGAGCTTCACGCTACACGAAAACCAGTTCATCGGCATCGTCGGGGAGAGCGGCAGCGGTAAGAGTACCGTCGCGCGCATGTTATGCGGGCTGGAGCGGCCAAGCAAAGGCAGGATTGTCATCGCCGGTCGCGACGTCAGCGACGGCAGCTCTGCGTCGCACGCGCACCAGCGCGCGCATGCGCAGATGATCTTTCAGGACCCGCAGTCGGCCCTCAATCCGCGCCGCCGCGTGGCCAGCATCGTGACGCAGGCGCTGGAGGCGGCCGGAGAAAGTAACTGGCACGAGCGCCTGGCGCGGGCCGAGGCTTTGCTGTCCGAGATCGGCATGCCGCCGGAGGCGGCGCTGCGGTTTCCAGCACAGCTCTCCGGCGGCCAGCGTCAGCGCGTCAACATCGCCCGCGCGCTCTGCGCCACGCCGCGCATTTTGATCGCCGATGAGATCGTCTCGGGCTTGGATGTTTCCGTGCAGGCGCAACTCCTCAACCTATTGATGCGGCTGCGCCAGCAGCGAGGCTTTTCCATGCTGTTCATTTCGCACGATCTTTCGGTCGTGCGCTATCTCTGCGATCTGGTGTTGGTGATGTACCGCGGCGAAGTGGTCGAGCATGGCCCGACTGCCAAAGTCTTTGCGGCCCCGAAACATCCCTACACGCGTACGCTGCTTGCAGCGGTGCCGCCGGATGACCCTATCGCGGTTTGGCGCGCGAATTCCGTCGAAAGCGATCGAACGCCCGCCGAAACGCTGGAAGCGAATGGTTGAGATTTCCGCCGGCCGACGAGCAAAATTGGTTACGACGTCCTTAAGCCCGCCTCACGCAGCAGCGGCAGCACCTTGTCGATGAAAAAGGGCAGCTCGTTTTTGAAATTGACGAACGATACCGTCGTGCCGGCGAAGCCGACGTCGTGCATCTTCACCATTTCCGACGCGATGTGCTCGGGCGTGCCGATCAGCGGATAGGTACCGGCGCCGCCGGCGAAACGCTTGCGATGCAGCCGGTAGGCTTCCGGCGCGTGCGAGCCGGAAAACTTCTCCTTCTGCCCCATGTAGTGATCGACGCTCTCCTGGTCGGCCATGATCGAAGCATAGTGCTCATAGTAGTCTTCTGCCTCCGCCTGGCTTGGCCGGCAGACGACGTGGCAGGTTGTGTAGACGCCGACATTGCGCCCTTGTGCGGCGGCGCGCTGCTTCATGTCATCGATGTGCTCGCGGCCCTTCTCGATCTCGACGAATGTGGTGAACAGAAAGTCCGCAGCCTTGGCGGCGAAATCGCGGCCGGGCGGCGAGAATGCCGCATTGAGGGTGATTGGCCGCGGCGTCTGGACCGGCGCCGGCTTTCCCGACACGCCGCTCAGCTTGTAAAACTTGCCTTCGTAATCGAACGGCTCGCTCGAAGTGTAGATGCGCTGCATGATCTCGAACCATTCGAGCCCTTGGCCGTAGCGGTCTTCGACGCCTTTCAGGCCGACGCCGAACATGGCGAATTCTTCCGGATTCCATCCGCACACGATATTCAGGCCGGCGCGGCCGTTGGAGGCGTGATCGATGGTGGTGAGCGCCTTGGCGGCAAACACCGGATGCACCATCGGCACATGCACGGTTGAAAACAGCGCGATGTTCTGTGTAACGCCGGCGAGACCGGCCGCGAAAGTGAAAGTTTCCAGCGACCATTCGCGGCTGTTCATCTCGCCACCGAAGCCTTTCCAGCGGGCGATCGGCAGGATGAATTCGATGCCCGCGCGATCGGCCATCTGCGCGACTTCGACGATCTCGCTCCAGATCGCTGGCCAGCGTTCCGGTACCTTGGTCAAAGTGAGGCCGCCGTCCGAATTCATCGAGAACACGCCGAGCTTGAATTTGTTCGGCCCATGCATCGGATGGATTGTCATGACGTTGCCTCTACCTGGCGCTCATCCCGCGACTGTTTTGCCACTTGGTCATAGTAGCGCGCCGCAGCATCGATGAACTGTTCGGCGGCCGCCGCGGCGCCTCCCTCATCGCCTGCGCTAAAGCAGACCGCAAAACGCTCGAGCAGCGCGAGTGCCTCGGCGCGCGCCTCCGCCAGCACCAGCGTGGTGCGGCGGACGAACCCGGCTTGATCATCGAAGCGCAGGATCGTTTCGCGCAGCCGGCGGCTCGGCACACGCGCAACCCAAGCCGAGCGGAAGGCGTAATTGGCGTCCGTGAATGCCGGGAAATCGCGTGCCTGTTCGGCGGCGCGGGCGCGCGCGAGCGCCTTCATCAATTCCTCGGTCAGTTCCGCGCTCATAGCCCGCGCGACTTGGCGCGCGGCCGCGGGCTCGAGCAGCCGGCGCATTTCGAAAATCTCGGCCATGTCCTGCGCGGTCGGCTTGACGACCTGGAAGCCATTGCCGCTCTTCTCCAGAAGCCCGTCGGCCGCCAGCCGGTTGAGTGCCTCGCGCACCGGCGAGCGCGACACCGCCATTTGCTGTGCAAGACTTGATTCGATAAGGCGCTCGCCGGGGGCGAATGTGCCGGCGCGCAACTGATAGCGGAGACGCTGATAAATCTGATCGGTCAGCGAGGGTGCGCGCTGCAGGTCGGCAAAAGCGTGTAGGGACATGGCGAAGCCGCGTTGCCTGTCGACTGTCGACTGTATACAATCTGCATGTTAGCGGCTGGCCCGGATGGGTCAAGGCCGGCGTCTTCGATGGAATTGATGTGACGGAGCCCAAGCGGATCGATGCCAAGACCTTTTGGCGCGCACTCGGCGCGCGCGCCTCCGCCGTGGCCGTGGTCACGGCACAAGGCGCCGACGGCCCGTCCGGATTTCTCGCCCTATCGGCAACCCACCTGACTGCCGATCCGCCCATGCTGATGGTCAGCATCGACAAACGCACCAGCTCCCTCGCCGCCGTGCGGCACGCGCGCCATTTCGCCATCAACTATCTGCCGCGCGGCGAGGAAGCGCTTGCCGATATGTTCGGCGGCAAGACCGGTATACGCGGCGCGGAACGCTTTGCGCCCGGCCGCTGGACCAAGCTGACGACGGGCGCCCCGATTCTCGACAATGCCATCGGCGCGCTCGATTGCGTGCTCGAGGACACGGTCGAAAAGTTCGAGACGATCATCGCCATCGGGCGGCTCGTAGACTTCACGAGCCGGAGCGATGGCGACCCCTTGCTATTCTTCCGTGGCGGCTACCGATGATCCCAACGGGCGGGGTGCGCAGAGGCTACGACGGCGTCTTCGCCTGCACGCCGGTGAGCATCCCGTATCGGCGCTTCTCCATAAACAGCGCGCATTGGTGGATCGGACGTGCCTTGCGCGAGCTGCTTAATGGCGCGGGACTGCGGCCGACCGACATCGACGGCTTGTCCGTTTCGAGTTTCACGCTCAGTCCGGATACTGCCATCGGCCTCACCCAGCATTTCGGGCTGTCGCCCCGCTGGCTCGACCATATACCGCTTGGCGGCGCATCCGGCATCGTGGCGCTGCGCCGGGCCGCGCGCGCGGTGCAGGCGGGCGACGCCGATCTCGTCGCCTGCGTCGCCGGCGACACCAACCACGTCGATTCGTTTCGCAAGACGCTGACCAACTTCTCGCGTTTTGCCCAGGACGCGGTCTACCCGTACGGCGCCGGCGGCGCCAATGCGAGCTTTGCCCTGATCACCAAGAACTACATGAATCGCTATGGCGCGCGGCGCGAGGATTTCGGCAAGCTGTGCGTGGCGCAGCGCGAAAACGCGCTCCGCTTTCCGCATGCGCTGATGAAAACCCCGCTCTCGCTCGACGCTTACATGACGGCGCGGCCGATCGCCGACCCGATTCATCTGTATGACTGCGTGATGCCTTGCGCCGGGGCCGAGGCTTTCCTGGTGTGCCGCGAGGACACCGCGCGCTCCCTCGCCGTCGCCGGCGTGCGCGTCCTGGCAACGATCGAACGGCACAACGCTTTCGCCGACGATCCGGTGCAAATCCGCGGCGGCTGGGCAAAGGACGTCGACGATTTGTGGGCCATGTCGGGCGTTGCGCCTAACGATATCGACTTCGTCGAGACCTATGACGATTATCCCGTGATCTCGATGATGCAGTTCGAGGATCTCGGCTTCTGCGCGAAGGGGGAGGGTCCCGATTTCGTGCGTGGCCACAGCTTCACCCATGACGGCGACTTCCCGCATAACACGTCGGGCGGCCAGCTCTCGGTGGGCCAAGCGGGGGCAGCTGGCGGCTATCTCGGACTGATCGAAGCTTTGCGGCAGCTGACCGGCACTGCGCTCGGCGGCCAAGTGGCGGATGCCAAGATCGGCCTCGTCTCCGGCTTCGGCATGATCAATTACGATCGCGGCCTCGCCTCGGGCGCCGCGGTGCTGGCGAGGGCGGCATGACCGCTGCGCTCGCGCGCCCCAAACGTAAGAATCCGCTGGCGCGGACACGGCTGCCCCTGGCGGCGCCGTCGGCGCGCAGTCGCACGGCGCATGGTCTCACTTTGGCCGCCGCCGAAGGACGCTTTGCGCTGCAGGTCTGTGCCGATTGTCTAACGGTCGTCTATCCGCCGCGCGATGCCTGCCCCTCGTGCTTGTCGCCGCGCCTGCCGTTTCGCGATGTCGATCCGCATGGCATGCTGGTGAGCGAAACGACGGTGCGGGTGTCGCCGGAAACCTATTTTCGCGAACGCGCGCCGTGGCGGGTCGGCCTGGTCAAGCTCGATGTCGGGCCGATGGTACTCGCCCATCTGCATGGCGATGCGCGGGAAGGCGCCGGCGTTCGTCTTGCGCTCAAGCTCGACCGCAATGGCGCGCCGGTGATGTTCGCGCTACCGGAAAATGATACGCCCGATATGGCCGACGATCCTGAGCTGCGCGAGATGACCTGCGACCCAAAATTCCGCCGCGTGCTGATTACCGACGGCCGCAACTCGGTGGGGCAAGCCATGGCGCGGGCCTGCGTGGAAGCGGGCGCCGCGATCATATTCGTCGGCGTGAGCGATCCTTGGAAACCGTTCGCCGGCGACGAGGCGCTGAGGGTCCTCAAGCCGGTCGAGGTCGTGCCGCTCGATTTGACCGACAGCGAGTCGGTCAACGAGCTCGCGGCGCAGAACGGCGCCCGCGTCGACATCATCATCAATACCGCCGACCATGTGCGCGCGGGCGGCATCGTCGATTCCAAAGGCGTGACGACAGCGCGCGAAAGCATGGAACTGCGCTATTTCGGCTTGCTGCGGCTGGCGCAAGCTTTCGGCCCGGTGATGCGCCAGCGCGGCGCCGACGGCGTTAATGCGGCCTCTGCCTTCGTCAATCTATTGTCCATATATGCGCTGACGAACTGGCCCGCCTATGGCACGTTCTCAACCGTCGAGGCAGCGTGTTTGTCGGCGGCGCAAAACATGCGCGCCGAATTGCGCTCCGGCGGCATCAAGGTGATCAACGTCTTTTCCGGACCGCTCGAGACGGAATGGTTTCAAGCGCTGCCGCCGCCGAAGGTTGCGCCTGCGGCGCTCGCCAAGGCGGTAATCGACGCGCTACGCCGGGGCAGCGAGGATGTCTTCGTCGGCGAGGTGGCGCAGGACGTGCGCGCGCGGCTGGAAGTCAATCCCAAGGCGCTGGAACGCGAGTTGGGCGAATAAGGTCTATCCGATGAGCGCACCCGATCTGCTGTCATTTGCCAAGGCTGTCGCATCGGGCGCAATCCGCGTCGTCGACCTGACGCAGACGCTGGCGCCGGATTTTCCGATCATCACGCTGCCGCCGGAGCTCGGCCAATGTGCGCCGTTCCGCCTGGAGGAAATCTCGCGCTATGACGGGCGCGGCCCAGCCTGGTACTGGAACAATTTCTCCATGGGCGAGCACACAGGCACCCATTTCGATGCGCCGATCCATTGGGTGTCGGGCAAGGATCTGCCCGACAATGCGGTCGATAGCATTCCGCCGTGCAACTTCATCGCGCCGGCCTGTGTCATCGATTGCTCGGCCGAGTCGAGGGCAAATGCTGATTTCGTGTTGACCATTCCTTTCGTCGAGGCTTGGGAAGGCCGGTACGGCCGCATCGCATCCGGCAATTGGGTGCTGCTGCGCACGGATTGGTCGAGACGGGAGCCGCGCGCTTACGCCAATTTGCAAGAGGACGGCGCCCACACGCCGGGTCCCGGCCCGGAGGTCGTCAAATGGCTGGTCGAGGAGCGCGACGTCCTCGGCTTCGGCACCGAGACGATCGGCACCGATGCCGGCCAAGGCCATCATTTCGTCCCGCCGTTTCCGGCGCATTTCTACATGCACGGCAAGGGCCGCTATGGCCTGCAATGCCTCGCCAATCTCGATCAATTGCCGCCGACCGGTGCCGTCATTTTGGCGGCGCCGCTGAAGATCAAACAGGGCTCAGGCAGCCCGTTGCGCGTTTTGGCTCTCGTTGCGTCTGAGTGAACATGCTGCGGTCCGATCATGCGAAGCTCATCCCCGTCGCGCTATTTGCTCCGGCGCAGCGTACGGTGCCTGCCATGCTGGAGCGGCAAGCCGAGCGCTTCGGCGAGCGTTCGTTATTTATATGTGGAGGCGAAGGCTGGTCGTATCGCGAGGCACGACATATTGCGGCCTGTCATGCCGGTCTGCTGGCCTCGGCCGGCGTTGCGCGCGGCGACCGCGTGGCCATCTTGTGCGGCAACCGGCCAGAGCTGATGCGGCTGTTTCTCGGCTGCGCCTGGGCCGGCGCCGTCTCGGTGCCGCTCAATGCCGCGGCGCGCGGTTTTCAATTGCAGCACATGCTGAGCAATTCGGGCGCGAAGATTCTCGCCATTGAGGCGGGGCTATTGGACGCACTCGAGACGATCGATCTGGCGGCGCTGGCGCTGCAGCGAATTTGGATCATCGGGACAGCAGCCGCCATGCCGGCAGGCAAAACCATCCTAATCGAAGCCTTGCCTGTGGCGACGGTCGAAGCGCCGCCCGCTGCGGTCGGCCCCGGGGATCTGCTCACCATTCTCTACACTTCGGGCACCACGGGATTATCGAAAGGCGTCTGCTGTCCGCACGCCCAATTCTTCTGGTGGGGCGCGCTCACTGGGTGGCAGCTCGGCGTGCTCGACGGTGACGTGCTGCATACGCCCTTGCCGCTATTTCACACCAATGCGCTGAACTGCTTTTTCCAGGCGCTGCTTTACGGCGCAACGCAAGTGGTCGAAGCACGGTTTTCAGCCTCCGGCTTTTGGCCGGCCTTGGCGCAGTCAGGCGCGACAGTCACCTATTTGCTCGGCGCCATGGTGCCGATGTTGATGTCGCGTCCGCCGTCAGCGGAGGAGCGCGGCCATCGCGTGCGCGTTGCGCTCGCGCCCGGCGTACCGACGATTTATCACGGCGAATTCACCGAACGTACCGGCGTCGTCCTGCTCGATGCGTTCGGCAGCACCGAGAGCAACATTATCATCGCCTCATTCGAAGACGACCGAAAAGCCGGCTGGATGGGACGCTTGCTGCCCGGCTTCGATGCCCGCGTGGTTGATGGTGACGACAATGAGCTGCCCGATCGCGAGGCAGGCGAGCTGATTGTGCGCGCCGACGAGCCGTTCGCTTTCGCCACAGGATATTTCGGCATGCCGGACAAGACTGTCGAGGCCTGGCGTAACCTGTGGCTTCACACCGGCGACCGCGTCATCCGCGACTCGGATGGCTATTATCGATTTGTCGACCGCATGAAAGACGCCATTCGCCGGCGCGGCGAGAACATATCATCCTTCGAAGTCGAGCAGGTGCTGATCCGTCATCCGGCGGTCGCGATAGCGGCGGTGTTTCCGGTTGCCTCTGATCTGGCCGAAGACGAGGTGATGGCGGCAATCGTACTGAAAGACGGCGCACGCGCCAGCGAGGAAGAGTTGGTGCGCTACTGCGAGGGCAAGATGGCTTATTTCGCCGTGCCGCGCTTCGTCGATTTGGTGCCGACGCTGCCGCGTACGGAGAACGGTAAGGTGCAGAAGTTCAAGCTGCGCGAGCGCGGCCGCACGGAAACGACATGGGATCGGGTGACCGCAGGTGTTGTGCTAAAGCGGTAGACGAACGGTTCAGGCTTGGTCTGCCTTTGGGCGCGTCTCGGGCATCGCCAGCCAAACCAAGGCCAGCGCCGCCGCCGCGACTGCGGCGAGCGCTACAAACGCGACTTCGCTGTTGAATCGGTCGGTGAGATAGCCGGCAAACAAGGTGCTGATCGAGGCGCCGATGCCCGTCGCTGTACCGACAATTCCCTGCGCCAGATTGAAGTGGCCGGTTCCGAAGGTGACGTCGACCACGGTCAATGGCACGAGAACGCCAAAAATCGCGGCGGCGATTCCGTCCAGCAATTGAACGACAACGAGCAGATGCGGATCGCGCACGAATGCGAACAACAATCCCCGACACACCAGGGCGGCAATACCGACAAGCAGAAACGGACGACGCCCCCAACTACGGGCGCGACGTCCGACCCAGGGAGAAATCGCCGCCACAACAATCTGCGGCACGACGATGCACGCGCCGATCAGCGCGGGCGCCCAACTGCTGGATCGCATGGTCACGATGCTGCCCACCAGCGGCAGCATTGCCGCATTGGCGAGCTGAAACAGCATAAGAACCAGCGCGAACAGCAGAAGCGGCCGGTTGCGCCCCAGCACGGTTATACTTGTGGCAGGCGATCCCTCGGCCTCTGGCTTCGAAGAGGCCCCATGCGCCCGTTCGGGGTCGATTTCGGCCGGCCGTATTCGGCCGAGCGCCAGGATCGTGGGAATGACGAGAGCGACTGTGACGAGGAACACAGCGCGGCTCGACACGAGATAGCCGCAGGTGCCCATTGCGGCGGCGGCAAAGCCGTTGCCAAGAGACGCAAAACGCGCGTTGCGCCCGAGCCGCAGGCTAATTGCCCTCCGACCGACAAGGCCAAGACTGATTGCGGCAATGGCGGGGCCGAGAACGCAGCTGCTCGCTGCGTGCAGCACCGCGGCTGACAAAACCACGGCGAAAATCGGCCAGGCAGCATAGGCCGTTGCGCTCAAGCCGATCGCAGCCACAGCGATGCCGGCAACGAGACGTTCAGAGCGCGCCCAGTCGACCAGCGCTCCTCCCGGCATCTGACCAAGCAAGGCTATGATCCCGCCGACGGATAGGACGAGACCGATCTCGACTTGCGTCCATTTCTGGGTTGTCAGGTAGACCGCGACAAAGGGGCCGAAACCCGTCTGCACGTCGGCGAGAAAGAAAACGAACCAATCGAGACCCCGTGCGCTGCGCAGCGAAGGCTCCTCGGCCAATGCGCTGCCGGGAGGAATGGGTATCGATCCGCCCGAGCCGGTTGCAGGCCGCCGGCTGCCGCGCTCGGTACGGTCAATAACGCGCGTCCTCTGCGCAAACAGGTCATTTCTCCGGTGCGGCTGGTGTGGGGAAATTCAGCGGCTTGAGCTCGCCGGAAGCGCCGATGACGATCAGCGGCTTGCCGTCCTTGTATTCGGGAGCTGCCTTGATTTGATCCTTGGTCAGTTCAAGCCGGATGTCTTCGCCCTGCTTGACGGCTTTGCCAAAACGCAACGCGGCCCAATCCACGGCGATCTTGCGGCTGCCGACGCCAAGAAAGCCGCCGAAATCGATGACCGCGGCGAGCACATGACCGGCCGGATCAACGATCACATCGACGATGCGGCCCATATTGTTGCCGGCGGCATCCACCACCGGACGGCCAAGGATGCCTCCCGCCGGCCCGGCATCGATGACCTTCACGAACGGCGACTTAGTCGATGTCGCCAGCTTCTTGGCTGGAGGCGCTGTCTTGAGGATTTCCACTCCGGCCGAGGGAGGCGCCGCACCGCCCCCCGTCTGCACGGCCTGTGGAGCTGCGGCAAGAATTGGAACAAGGAAAATTGTAGCGGCGACTATTGCAGACTGTGCGCGCATGGCTCGTTTCCCGGTGGAAACGGAGATCGGAAGAGGGAACCCGCGTTGCGCGGCAAAGGTTCCACCGGCGCAAGCACGCTGCTCGGCTTTTAATCTGCCGCCGTCCGCATCAATTCGATGGAACAATCGAAACCTGAATATTCCCGTGCGATCGCATGACCTCCAGCGCCGCAGCATTGTCCCGCTGCCGGCTGATTTTCAGGTCGATGCTCGAATTATTGAGACGCAGATCGGTAATCTTTACCTCGTCAAGGAAGGGTGGAAGCTGCGGGTCACGCAAAAGGATGGCCTCGTTCCGCGAGTCGAATTCGAGGCCAAGGCAAGCTTGCAGCAGGGCAAACGGCGTGACGCTTGCCCAGGCTTGTGGAGCGCAGGCGACGGGATAAAGCGTCGGCCCCCGCCGATGCTCGCGCTGAAAGCCGCAGAATAATTCCGGCAATCGGCGCAAATCCATATAGCTTGCGGCGTCGAACAGGCCGCCGAACACGCGCGTGACCGATTGCTTCAAGCCGCAATGTCCGAAACCAAGGGCGATCAAGGCGTTGTCGTGCGGCCAGATGGAGCCGTTGTGATATGACATCGGATTAAAACGCGCTTCGCCCTTGGCGACGGTGCGGATGCCCCAGCCGGAAAAGGAATGCGGTTGCATCAAGCCGCTGGCGACTTTTCGCGCGTGATCGGCATGCGCGATGCCGGTAAACAGCGTTTGTCCGGCATTCGAGGTGCGGACTCGGCAGCGTTCTTTTATGCCGTCGAGAGCGAGCGCGTAGGTCTCCATCTCCGGACACCAGAATGCGGCCTCGAAGCGCTCGGCCAGCCGTTCGGCATCGCGTTCGAGAACCGCTGCGCGTTCCGTCAGCGCCATGCGGCGGGCACAGCGGGCGGCCTCTCTCTTTGCGGCAAAGACGTAGCCCTGAACCTCGACAAGCGCGATATTGCCTTCCGCCAGCCGTCCGTCCGCATGAAAGATCGCATCTTCGGAATCTTTCCAGCCCTGATTTTGCAGGCCTTGATCGGATTGCCGCCGATATTCGAAAAAGCCATCCTGATCCGGATCGCCGGGACCGTCGATCCATTGCAGCGCCGCCTCGATAGCGGGCCACAACTCCACCAGCGTTTCTTCATCGCCGGTCCGCTCGACATACATGCCGGCCAGCAGGACGAACAGCGGCGTGGCGTCGACGCTGCCGTAATAAAGCCCGAACGGTATTTCATGCAGCGCGGCCATCTCTCCCCCGCGCATCTCATGCAATATCTTGCCCGGCTCCGCATCGGCACGCGGATCATTCAGAGTAGCCTGAAAGGCGGCAAGCCGGCGCAACACGCCGCGCGCCATGCTGGGGTCGAGCCACAGCATCTGCAGTGCTGTAATAAGCCCATCGCGGCCGAAGGTCGTCGAATACCAAGGGAGTCCCGCATAGGGATAAGGCCCCTGTGGTGTCTCGGTCTTCAACGTGGTGAGATCGGCAGCGGCGCGCTGGACAATTTCATTAAAGATTTCATTGGAGGTTTCGATCGAGCATGTTCCGGCTTTCGCGCCTCGCATTTCCCTGCGCTTGGCCAGCAAGGCTTTGATAAACGGTGCATTCAGCGGTTGTTCGGGCTTGTCGCAATTGACCGCGAGGAATAACGAGTAAGTGGCTCCCGCCGGCACGTTGATTTGGTAGACGGCTTCTCGCGCCCCCAGTTTGCCCGGTTCCGGATTGAAATTCAGCGATGTACGTCGAATGATATTGTCGAGCCCGCGATAGGTATACAAAACCTCGTCCGCTCCGCACAGCTTGCGCTCGCATGTCCCGCGGCGCGCGCGGTGCGCGCCGCGGACTTCGAAAAGGTCGGCAAAGTCGCTGTCGAACTTCAGGACGAGTTCCAGAGATATCGGCCGAGTGCCGTGGTTGCGGATCCCAATACGCTGATAGGCGGTGCTTTCCCATAGGAACACCGATCGGACGATATGCAGCGTGCCTCGCCGCAGTATTGCGCGGCCGTCGACCGAAATATCCGGATTTGTCAGATCGACGGTGAGCAAGGAATTGTCGTCGCTCAGATTTGAGCCGAGCAAAAGAGGCTGCATCCCTCCCATCAGCAGCTCGAGCCGCGACAGAAAACGCGTATCGGCATGAAAAAGACCGTCCGGTCCGTCCGGCGAAGCGCCGATGTCGCCATGACTGTCAATAACGAGAAAAGTATCGTTGTATTTGAGCGAACGACGCGGCCGCTCGGCCGGCCGGGCCATCTGGGTCGAAAACGGCAATTCGGTAGGGGTGCTTAACGACAAAACAACGGCGTGCGTCCCCGAGTCAGACATACGGCGAACACTTCCGGCTTAATAACATGATACTGCTAAGCAGCGCGTCTTGTCAGACGACTCATTTCGCGACGCACGAGCGCATAATAGGCGCCTTTGCGTCGCATGAGCCAATCCGGCGATCCATCTTCGATCACGCGGCCCGAATCCAGCACGACGATCCGATCGAAGTTGCGCAAGGTCGACAAACGGTGCGCGATGGCGATCACAGTGCGGCCCTGCATGAGGCGGCCCAGCGCTTCGCGCACGGCTTCCTCGGAGTCACTGTCGAGCGAAGCGGTGGCTTCGTCAAGCAAAAGAATAGGCGAATCCTTCAAAAATGCGCGCGCGATGGCGATGCGTTGGCGTTGTCCGCCGGAAAGCTTGACGCCGCGGTCACCGACGATCATGTCGAAGCCGCCCGGCAATTCGTGGATGAAATCGCAGCGTGCTGCGGCGGCCGCTTGCAGAACTTCGTCATCCGATGCGTCGGGGCGTCCGTAGCGGATATTTTCCATGATCGAGCGCTGGAACAAGGAAATATCCTGCGGCACCAGCGCGATCGCCGAACGTAGGCTGTCTTGCGTAACGCGCGCGATGTCCTGTCCGTCGATCAGGATTCTTCCGCGCTGCACGTCATAGAACCGCTGCAGCAACGCGAACAGCGTCGACTTGCCGCTGCCCGAATGTCCGACCAAGCCGATGCGCTGGTTGGATTCGAAGCGCAAATTGAAATTGCGGAATACCAGGTGACCGTCGGGATAGACGAAAGAGATATTGTCGAATTCGATGACAGCGCCGTGCTTTACGAGCGGGGCGGCTTGCGGATGGTCGCGCAGCTCGTGGCGGATGAGGAGGGTGGCGAGCGCCTCTGAAAGACGCGCGATGTGCTGGGTCACGTCAACAAGGGCGACTGCGAGATCGCGCGTGGCATGGAGAACGGCAAGACCCAAGGTGCAGGCCAACACAACGTCGCCCGGCGTTGCCTCGCCGTGCCGCCACAGCATGATCGCCCAAGCCACCAGCGCGATCGTGAAGGCGGCCGTGATCACCGCATGGGCAAGGCGCAACTTTTCCAGATACAACAAGCTTCGGCGGCGAGAGGCCATTTCGCGATCGACGGTCGCACCGAAGCGGTCGAGCTCGCGTCGAATGCCGCAAAATGCCTTGACCAAGGGCATGTTGCTGACGACGTCGACCATTTCGCCGTCGACGGCGGCGGCCTTCGTGGCAAAATCATGGTGCAAAGGCTTGCCGGCGGCCGCGAGGCGAAACATGGCAATGACGACCACGCCGCCGATGACGCTGAGGCCCGCGGCCATGGGAACGCTGACTGTGGAAATCAAGACAATGGCGGAAAGCGTGGCGAGGCAGGGCGGCAACACATTCCAGACGAACATGTTCTCCATGGTGAAGACGGCATTGGACGTCGCCGTGATGCGGCTCGTGACCGTTCCGGGAAGCCGATCGGTGAAGTAACTCGGCGCGTGGCCGGTGGTGTGACGGAACAGATCGCGGCGAAGGTCGCCGGTCACCTTGACGAATGTCACGCTCGCAATCCAGCTGGCGCCGCGCCAAAGCAGATTGTCGGCGGCGATCAGCGTGCCCAGCAACAGAAAGGCAAACCACACGCCGCGCAACGCGCCGGAGGCAAGGCTGTCGACAAGGTATTTGATGCCGTACTGGGTGCCGACTGAGCACATCACGGCGGCTGTAACAGCGCCGACGATTACGCCATGCGACAACATATGCGATCGCAGGTAGCGGCCGACGAAGGCAAATGGGCGACCTGAATAAAGGGAAAGATTGTCCATGCGCGCCGCTACGCCTTGCAATTGCTCAGACGTCGGCGCCGAAAGAGTCTCGCCGCCGCCTGTCACCGGCAAACTGACAACGCACTCCGATTGCGGTCATTCGAAAAGATAGCGTCGAAAATATGATCGTGCCCATTGCGGCATCCCCGATTCGACATTCGCCCGGCGCGTTCGTTTAAGGAACAAATTTCATATGGAAACGTTCCATGCTGCGGATCAGGCATCGATCGCTGCGGGGGCGGAACCGTTTGGAAATCTAACCACAAGAGGAGAGTGGACGGATGCGCATCGCGCAGGTAGCTCCGTTGACGGAAGCAATTCCGCCCAAGCTTTACGGCGGCACAGAGCGGGTAGTTTACTGGTTGACCGAGGAGCTGGTCGCGCTCGGTAACGATGTCACGCTGTTTGCCAGCGGAGATTCCTGCACCTCGGCGAAGCTTGAGCCATGTTGGCCGAAGGCTTTGCGCCTTGATGGTTCGATCCGCGATCCAAACGCGCTGCACATGGTGATGCTGGAGCGCGTGTTCCAACTCAGCCCCGACTTCGATTTGCTGCATTTTCACCTTGATTATTACCCATTCTCGCTATTCACCCGGCAAGCAATACCGTTCATTACAACTTTGCATGGCAGGCTTGACTTGCCGGAGCACCAGCCGGTTTTCGATACCTTCTGCGAAGTTCCGCTTGTTTCGATCTCGAACTCGCAACGGCGCCCCGTTCGGCAAGCGAACTGGGTGCAGACGATCTATCACGGCCTGCCGGAGAAACTGCTGACGCCGCGCCCGGTGAAGAAGGAATACCTTGCCGTGCTTGGCCGCATTGCGCCCGAGAAATCAGTCGACCGCGCCATTCGGATCGCCAATCGCTGCGGAATCCCGTTGAAGATTGCGGCGAAAGTCGACCGGGTCGATCAGGAATATTACGACGAGGTCATTACCCCGCTGCTGAATTCGCCGAACATTGAATTTATCGGCGAGATCGGCGATCGGGAAAAATCCGAATTCTTGAGCGGCGCGATCGCCTTGCTGGTTACGATCGATTGGCCGGAACCGTTTGGCCTCGTCATGATCGAGGCGATGGCCTGCGGCACGCCGGTCATTGCATTCAATCGCGGATCGGTGCCGGAGATCGTTGAGGACAACGTCACCGGCTTCATCGTCGAGGATGAGCTTTCCGCCCTGAGCGCCGTCAACAGAATCTCGCTGTTGGATCGCCGGAGGATTCGGTCGCGTTTCGAAGAGCGCTTTACCGCACGGCGCATGGCAATGGATTATTTGTCCGCTTATCGAAACGTCATGCACGGGGAAGCGCCGCGGCTGAAAGTCGTCGCCGCGGCGGAATAGCTTCGTTTCGACCTGGCAAGTGTCGCTGCGAGGCGCGGTTGGAAGATCTGGCTGTGCAAAATTCAGACGTGGACAGCTTGTGTCTGGATTCCGGGTCGGCGCTGCGCGTCAGCCCGGAATGACTGAAGGTATAGCTTGGGCGCGGGATCACTTGCCGGGCATCTTGTCGGTCACGCCTTTGACGTAGAAATTCATGCTGAGGATCTGCTTGTCGGAAAGATGCGTGCCGCCTTCACACGGCACCGTCTTGCCATCCTGATCGATGACCGGGCATTTGAAAGGATGCAGGCTGCCGTCTTCGATCGCGGCCTGCGTTTTTTCCGCGAGTTTCTTCACGTCGTCGGGCATGTTGGTGTAGGGCGCCATCACCACCAGCTTCGATTTCAGCCCGCCCCAGGTGTCGGTGGATTTCCAAGTGCCGTCGAGCACGTCCTTGGTGCGCTGGATGTAGTAGGGCGCCCAGTTGTCAACGATGGCGGTGAGCTGGCTCTTTGGCCCGAACTTGATCATGTCGGAATCCTGCCCGAAGGCAAGGATGCCTCGCTGCGAGGCGATCTGCATTGCGGCCGGACTGTCGGTGTGCTGCATCAGCACGTCGCAGCCCTGGTCGGCGAGCGCCTTGGCGGCATCGGCTTCTTTGCCCGGATCGAACCAACTGTTGACCCAAATGATCTTGACCTTGATATCGGGGTTGACGGTCCGCGCGCCAAGCATGGTCGCGTTGATCCCGGAGATCACTTCGGGAATCGGGAACGAGGCGATGTAGCCGAGCACGCCCTTCTTTGACATCTTGCCGGCGATCACGCCCTGGATATAGCGCCCCTCGTAGAACCGTCCGGAATAGGTGCTCATGTTAGGCGCGCGCTTGAAGCCGGTCGCGTGCTCGAAGAACACCTTCGGAAAGCGCTTGGCCACCTTCAGCGTCGGGTCCATGTAGCCGAACGACGTGGTGAAGACGAGCTTGTGGCCGGTACGCGCGAGCTGCTCGATAGCGCGCTCGGCGTCCGGTCCCTCGTTGACGTTTTCGAGATAGGTGGTCTCGACTTTGCCGTCGAGCGCGGCCACCAGGCCTCTGCGGCCGACCTCGTGCTGGTAGGTCCAGCCGAAATCACCGACCGGTCCGAGATAGATAAACCCGACTTTCAGCTTGTCGGCGGCGGACGCTGAGAAGGCGGTTGCGGCGATCGCTAGAGCGGCGGCTACCGCGGTCAGCAACTTTTTTCGCATGACTTCGACTCCGGGTTCCAGACGGGTATCTCTTCGTTTCCCAAAAAGCGCCGCCCGTCCGCGCGCGCTTATGGGGATAGTCAGCGATCAGGCACGAAGACCAGACCCAGCGACGCCGGCGAGGCTGACCCGGCGGTGCCGCGCCCGCGTGAAATCAGGACAAGGACGACGACCGTCGCGATGTAGGGAAGCGACGACATCAACTGCGAGGGTATGCCGAGGCCAAAGCCTTGCGCCTGCAGTTGCAGGATGGTCACAGCCCCGAACAGATAGGCGCCGCCGACCAGGCGGACCGGCCGCCATGACGAGAACACCACCAGCGCGAGCGCTATCCAGCCGCGCCCGGCGGTCATGCCGGGAACGAAAAACGGCGTGTAGGCGAGCGGCAGATAGGCGCCGCCAAGGCCGGCGCATGCGCCGCCGAACAGCACCGCCAGCAGGCGAATTTTCAGCACCGGATAGCCGAGCGCATGCGCCGAAGTGTGATTATCACCGACCGCGCGCAACACCAAGCCGGCGCGCGTGCGATAGAGGAACCACCAAATGCCACCGATCAGGATAACCGAGAAATAGACGAATGCATCTTGGCCAAAGAAAATGTGGCCGACGAAAGGAAGATCGGTCAGGGCTGGAAGAAACAGGTGAGGGGCGAGCGCAATCCTTTGGCCGACAAAGCCGGCGCCGATGAGCCCGGAGAGTCCAATGCCGAGAATGGTGAGCGCCAGACCGGTCGCCACCTGATTGACCGCCAAGCCAAGCGTGAGCAGCGCGAACACGGAGGAGAGCGCGGCGCCGGCAACGATACCGAACAGCGCACCGACGAATGTCGACCCGGTGAGCAAGGCGCCGGCGAAGCCGCAGGCGGCGCCCATGATCATCATGCCCTCGACGCCGAGATTGAGCACGCCGGAACGTTCGACGACCAGTTCGCCGGCCGCCGCCAGCAGCAACGGCGTCGAAGCCGCGATCACCGACAGGATGATGGCTTCAAGCAGTACCATCGGCGACCCTTTGCAAGGGACTGATCAGGCGGATGCGATTGACGATCATCGAATCGCAGGCGAGCACATAGAACAGCAAGATGCCCTGGAACACCTTGGTCAGATCGAGCGGCACTTTCAGCGAAATCTGCGCGCCTTCGCCGCCGATGAAGGTGAGCGCCAGAAACAGCCCGGCGATCAGGATGCCGACCGGATTGAGACGGCCGAGAAAGGCGACGATGATCGCCGTGAAGCCGTAGCCGGGCGAAATGCCCGGTTGCAGATGGCCGATCGGGCCGGCGACTTCGATGATGCCGGCAAGCCCGGCGAGCGCGCCGGATACCAGGAAGGTAAACACCACCAATTGGTTGGCATTGAAGCCGGCAAAACGCGCCGCCTTGGGTGCCGCGCCCACCACGCGAATTTCAAAGCCCTTGATGGTGCGCCCGAGCAAGACCGTTGCGAGCATCACCAGGATCAACGCGACGATCGCGCCGGCATGCAAGCGGCTGCCTTCGATCAGCGTCGGCACGGTGGCGTTCGGGTCGAAATCCGCCGTGGTCGGGAAATTGAGCCCATGCGGGTCGCGCCAGGGTCCGCGCACCAGGTAATCCATGAACAGGTCGGCGACGTAGACCAGCATCAGGCTGGTGAGGATTTCGCTGGCGCCAAAGCGGACCTTGCAAAGCGCCGGGATCAGCGCATAGAGGGCGCCGCCGAGCGCGCCGAGCAGCAGCATCGCCGGCAGCACCCAATAGCCCGCTCCGGTTCCGTTCGTGGTGACCGCGAGCCAGGAGCCGGCGACAGCGCCGATGGTGAATTGGCCTTCGGCGCCGATATTCCACACATTGGCGATGTAGCAGAGCGATAGTCCGACCCCGATCATCACCAGCGGCGTCGCTTTCACCGCGATCTCCTCCAGCGAGTAAAGATCGGTTAAGGGCGCGATGAAATAGACGCCCAATGCGGTAATCGGATTTTTGCCGAGAATTGCAAACAGCGCTGCCATGGTGATGAGCGTGAGCGCGATCGCGATCAGCGGCGAGGCGATCGCGATCAAGGCCGAGCGTTCGGCGCGCTTCTCAAGCACCAACCGCATGACTTTTCTCTTGTGGTGCCGCGGCGGCTTGGCCGACGTTGCTGCCGCCCATCAGCAAGCCGAGCTTCTCGCGGGTAGCGGCCATCGCGTCGAGCGGCGCCGACAGCGTGCCATGGAACATGACGGCGATGCGATCGGCGATTTCCGCCAATTCGTCGAGATCTTGGCTGATGACCAGGATCGCGGTGCCGCGGCTGGAAAGGTCGAGCAGTGCCTGGCGAATGGTCGCGGCGGCGCCGGCATCCACGCCCCAGGTCGGCTGGCTCACGACGAGCACGCCGGGCTCACGCAGGATCTCGCGGCCGACCACGAATTTCTGCAAATTACCGCCCGATAGGCTCACTGCTTCCGGATCGCGCTTGGCCTTGCGCACGTCGAAAACCTTGGTGGTGTTGTCGACAGCAGCGAGCGTCGCCGGCTTGTTGACGAAGCCGCGCTTGACCATGCCACTGGCGGCGTGACCGGTGAGCAGAGCATTCTCGGACAGCTTCATGCGCGGCGCCGTGCCGTGACCAAGCCGCTCTTCCGGCACAAAGGCGGCGCCCAGGCGCCGGCGTTCGGTGACGGTGAGAAAACCGGCGGCGTTGCCGTCGATGATCACGTCGTCCGAATGCAGCGATCGCCGCTCGCCGGATAGGGCCGAGAACAATTCATCCTGGCCGTTGCCGGCGACCCCGGCGATGCCAAGGATCTCGCCACCCCTGACCTCAGCCGACACGCCTTTGAGCTGCACGCCGTGCGGATCGTCCGGCTCCAGCGACAGATCATTGATCACCAGCCGCGGGATGGTGGCGGCGCGTCCGCTCGCCGCCTTTACCTCTCCAATATCGGCGCCAACCATCATCCGCGCCAATGACGCCGCGGTCTCGCGTCGCGGATCGCAGGTCGCGACTTTTTTGCCGGCACGCAGAATGGTGGCGGTGTCGCACAGCCGTTTCACCTCTTCCAGCTTGTGCGAGATGTAGAGGACCGCGCGGCCCTCGCTCTTGAGCCGCTCGAGCACGACAAACAACTGGTCGGCTTCCTGCGGCGTGAGCACCGCCGTCGGTTCATCGAGAATAAGCAGCTTCGGATTCTGCATCAGCATGCGCACGATCTCGATGCGCTGGCGCTCGCCGACCGACAGCCGCCAGACCTCGCGCTTGGGGTCGAGCGGCAGGCCGTAGTCGCGCGAAACTTGCGCCAGCCGCGCCGACATGGCGGAAAAGCCTTCTCTTGCGTCGAGGGCAAGGGCTACGTTTTCGGCCACGGTGAGATTTTCAAACAGCGAAAAGTGCTGGAATACCATGCCGATCCCGAGCGCGCGGGCCTCCGCAGGCCCGCTCAGCGCGACCTTTCGGCCCATCCACTGCAGTTCGCCCGCAGTCGGCTGGATCAACCCATAAATGACTTTGACCAAGGTGGATTTACCGGCGCCGTTTTCCCCGAGCAGCGCATGAATTTCGTGCGGAAAAAGATCGAGGTCGATGCCGTCGTTGGCGAGGAAGTCGCCGTAGCATTTCGTGATACCGATAGCCTGCAGCAGCGGGCTTGCCGTCATTCGACTCGGCGCGGACGCTGGATTCAACATTTAAACGACGGCCTTGGGAGCTGGACCCCTCGGGGCTGGTCCATAAAATTGGCAAGCTAATAGTGTGCCAAAATCGAGGGCAGTTGAAACCATCAATTAGTGGCAGCCTTTGCCCAAAATAACGTCACAATGCCTCAGATAACAGCTCGATGTCTTCGTCGCCGCGATCATTTGGCGGAAGCGCCGGCGGCGATCCAAGCGGCCAGCTTTTGGCGATCGTCAACACTAATCTCGGTGACATTGCCGGGCGGCATGGCATGGGAACGGACCGCGTAGATGCCGATCAGCTTGGCGTGCAGGCGGATTTGCTCCGCATCGTCCAAGCGCACGCCTCCGGGCGCGGACGCGATGCCCGCCCAGACCGGTTCGCTGGCGTGGCACATGCTGCAGCGGGAAATAACGATGTCCTGCACATCTGCAAATGACGGAGTTGCCGGCAGGGCTCCGGTCTTGGTGCCCGGCGGGCCCAGTCCGGAGAGCCAGGCGATTGCCGCCATGCCGGCCGCCGCCACCCCCCAGGTCCACCAGGGGCTCCCTTTGCCCTCGTGTCGCGAATTGAAGAAATGCCGAATCACCGGCCCGATCAGCAGCACGATCGCGACGATCAACCAGTTGAAGCGGGTGGCGAAGAACAGCGGGTAGTGGTTGCTCAGCATCAGGAAGACGACAGGCAGCGTCAGATAATTGTTGTGCACCGATCGCTGCTTGCCGAGTTCGCCCCAGCGCGGATCGGGCTCCCTTCCGGCGATGAGGGCGGCCACCGTCTTTTTCTGGTAGGGGATGACGATGACGAATACGTTCGCCACCATGATCGTGCCGATCAGCGCGCCGATCTGCGTGAAGGCCCCGCGCCCGCTGAACACGTGCGTGAACCCGAAAGTAAGCGCCACCAGAAATACGTAACCGACCACCGCCAACGGCACTTCATGGCGGCCGAGCGGCGAGCGACATAGCGCCTCGTAGGCGAGCCACGACGCAGCCAGACTGAGGAACGCAATCGCCGCCGCCCGCGCCGCGCTCATGTCGAGCACGGATTTGTCGATCAGAAACAGATCGGCATTAAGGTAGTAGACGAGCGCAAGCAGCGCGAAACCGGACAGCCAAGTCGTATAGGCTTCCCATTTGAACCAGGTCAGCTCGTCGGGCATGCGCGCAGGCGCGACCAGAAATTTGATCATCTGGTAAAAGCCGCCGCCATGTACTTGCCAGGCTTCGCCCTTGACGCCGACAGGCAAGCCGCTGCGCGACTTCAGGCTCAAGTCGAGATGAATGAAATAGAACGAACTTCCGATCCAGGCGATGCCGGCAATGACGTGAAGCCAGCGGAGCACGGCGCTCAGCGATTCCGTGAGGACGACATCCACGGCGGAAAACCTTCTTCAGCGGCCGGCTCGTTACAATGGCAGATCGCCGCGGGCGAATTCAAGTGTCAGGCAGATTCGATGCGGATGGTCTTGGCGCCTTCCCACAGCACCGAGCGGCCGAGCTCGGCGAGCTTGTCCAAGCCTGATGTGATGGTGATGAAATGATTCCCGGCCAATTGTCCCATCTTGCTGGCAAATCGCACGCCGCCATAGGCCAACAGAATTTCGGTCTCGCTGATTCCGCCCGGGTAGACGATCATCTGGCCGGGCGCCGGATAGCTCGTATGGTTTTCGTAGGCAAGGCCGAGATCGAGCTCGCCGAGTGGTATCCACACTGCCTCGCCGCTCCAGCGCACGTGGATGATCTTGTTCTCGTAAGGCAGAAGCTTGCGGAACACCGCCACGGTTTTTGGCGCGGCCGCGCTCTCGAACTGCGCAGTGAAGCTATAGGTTCCGCAGGTGATACGAAGTTTGTCCATCAGTTGGTTCCTAAGGCGTCCTTAAACGTCTTTCAGGTTGACAAGCACATCGAGAAGAATGCGGGCCGCAATATCGGCATCGTCGGCGCTAACCGTCTCGCGCGGCGAATGACTGACGCCGCCGTTGCCGCTACGCACGAACAGCATGCCGATATCGGTGAGGCCGTCGAACATGACTGCGTCATGGCCGGCGCCGCTCGGCAGTCGTCGCACCGGCAAGCCGGCGCGCGCGATCGAAGCGGCAAATGCTTCCTGCAGGCGGGGCGAGCAGGGCACCGCCGGCGTCTCAAGGGCCTGGGTTGTCGTCGCCTTGACGCTGCGGCGCTGCGCGATCCGTTGGATTTCGGCCAGGATATCGACGACCGCCGCGAGGCGCACCGCGTCGTCGCCCGAGCGAATGTCGAGCGATATCTCGCATCGGCCGGGGATGATGTTGGTGGCGCCGCCCGGCACCGAGAAGCGGCCGACGGTGCCGACCAATCCGGGTCGGTTGCAGCGGCTTTCCACGAACAGCGTCATCTCGGCCGCGGCGGTGACGGCGTCGCGACGCGACGACATCGGCACCGTGCCGGCATGTCCGGCTTCGCCGTCGATGGTCACCAGATAACGCGAACCGCCGGCAATGGCCGTGACAACGCCAACCGGCAAGTTCGCTTCCAGCAGCACCGGTCCCTGTTCGATATGGATTTCGAGATAGCCGGCAAGCGCTTCGGCGCGCCGCGCCAGGGCGGGAATCGCTTTCGGATCGGCGCCGTTCTCGAGCAGCGCTTGTGCCAGTGTGATCCCCTTGGCATCGCGGCTTTCGAGCAGCCTTTCCTCGAAGCGGCCGGCAACCGCGCGCGAGCCGATGTAGGAGGCGGGAAAGCGGACGCCTTCCTCTTCGGCGAATGCGATTACTTCCAGGTTGAACGGCAGGGTGATGCCGTTGCGCAAGATATGCTCGGCGACGGCGAGCCCGATCAGTATCCCCAGCCGGCCATCGTATTTGCCGGCGTTACGCACGGTGTCGTAATGCGAGCCGACGATGACGGTTTTTGCGGATGGCGCCGGCGATTTGTAGCGGCCGACCACGTTCTCGACCGTATCGATCTCAACCGCCAGCCCCGCTTTTTTCATCAGCACGGCGATTTCTTTGGCAACCGCCAAGTGCGCCGTCGAGAGGTAAGTGCAGGTCAATCCGTCCGCCGTCTCGGACCATGACGCGAGGTGATCCGCCCAGGCGATGATGCGCTCGCCAAACATGCCGCGCGCGGCGGTCTGCAATCCAGCAAGCTCGGAGACTTGCGCCATGAGGCAATAACCTTGGCTTGAGCGCCGGTATGCGTCGCCGCACCATATACAAGACTTTCGAACATTCGAAAGGGTGAGTCCGGTGGTTTGTGCGCGGATTTTCGGCTACTTAAAGCGAGCAAAGTGAGCCCGTCTCATGTCCTCGCCCGCCTCAATCTATCCGCGCGATTTGATCGGCTACGGCCGCAATCCGCCCGATCTGCGCTGGCCAGGTGGCGCGCGAATTGCGGTCCAGTTCGTGGTGAACTACGAGGAGGGGGGCGAGCGATCGATCCTGCACGGCGACGGCGAATCCGAGGCCTTCCTGTCCGATGTGCTCGGCGCGCAGCCGTGGCCCGGCCAGCGGCACATGAATGTCGAGTCTATGTATGAATATGGTTCTCGTGCCGGATTCTGGCGCTTATGGCGAAACTTCACCGAGCGCGGCCTGCCGGTGACGGTGTTCGCTGTCGCCCGCGCGCTCGCCAGAAACCCGGACGCGGTTGCCGCGATGCACGAGGCACACTGGGAGATCGCAAGCCACGGCCTGAAATGGATCGACTACAAGGATGTTGCGGAGGCGCAAGAGCGCGCCGACATGACCGAGGCGATCCGCATCCACCAAGAAGCAACCGGCGATCGCCCGTTCGGCTGGTACACCGGCCGCAATTCGGTGCACACCTTGAAGGCCGTGCTCGACGACGGTGGCTTCCTCTACTCGTCGGATTCCTATGCGGACGATCTGCCCTATTGGGTGAACGGGCCGAAGGGACCGCACCTGATCATTCCGTATTCGCTCGACGCCAACGATATGCGCTTCATCAATGCTCAAGGGTTTGGCTCGGGTGATGAGTTCTTTGCCTATTTGCGCGACGCCTTCGATGTGCTCTACGCGGAAGGCGAGACATTGCCGAAGATGATGTCGGTCGGACTGCATTGTCGGCTTATTGGCCGGCCGGGACGCACTGCGGCGCTTTTGCGTTTCCTCGATCATATCGGCAAACGCGACCGCGTTTGGATTACCACGCGCCTAGCCATTGCTGAGCACTGGCATCGCGAGCACAAGGCGCTGGCCAAGAATGCTCCGGTGGTGGCATGAGCGCCAATAGTTCAATCTCGCTGGAAGCGCTCAACACCTCCGACCGAGGCGCATTCGTCTCGGCGCTCGGTGCAATCTACGAGCATTCGCCGTGGGTGGCCGAAGGTGCATTATTAGGACGTCCGTTTGATTCGCTCGCCGCGCTGCATGAACACATGAGCGGCGTCGTCAAGAGCGCCGATGAGACCCGCCAGCTCGCGCTCATCAATGCCCATCCCGATCTTGCCGGCAAAGCGGCGCGCGCCGGTGCGATCACGGCGAATTCCAAAGTCGAGCAGAGAAGCGCCGGTCTCGAGCGTCTCACGGATGCCGAGTTCGATAGATTCACCGAGCTCAACGCGTCTTATCGCCGGAAATTCGGCTTCCCATTCATCATCTGCGTGCGCCGGCATTCCAAGGATTCGTTGTTCCGGCAATTCAAGCTGCGGCTAAAGAACAACGACGCGAGCGAACGGGAAACGGCGCTGTCGGAAATCGTCTGCATCGCCGCGCTGCGCCTCGATCAGCATGTCAAAGCGCATGACCGTCTCAAGGTGCACGGGCAACTGTCGACCCACGTGCTGGACACCTATCACGGCCGTCCGGCGGCGGGCGTGGCGCTGGAGCTGCGCGAACTGTCGGTCTCGGGGAACGATCGCGTGGTCATGAGTGGGATCACCAACGCCGATGGCCGCACCGACCAACCGCTAATCGGCGGCCGGCCGATCCCGATCGGCCGCTATGAATTGCGCTTTGCGCTCGGTGATTATTATGTGCGCAGCGGCGTTTCGCTCCCCGACCCGCCGTTTCTCGATATTGTGCCGGTGCGGTTCTCGGTCGCCGAGCCGGAAGGTCATTATCACGTACCGCTGTTGGCGACGCCGTGGAGCTATGCGACCTACCGGGGAAGCTAGCGGCGCCGCCCGGCCTGCGCGGCAATCTGCGCAAATATACGATCGGGCTTCAGCGGCAGCTCGAAGAAGCGCACGCCGGTCGCGTCGCACAACGCATTGGCGAGCGCTGCCGCCACCGGGTTGTACGGACTTTCGCTCATCGGCTTGGCGCCGAACGGACCGAGCCTGTCGTGCGTAGAAGCGAAGAGCACTTCGGTGCGCGGCACATCGGCGAAGGCCGGGAGATGGTAGTTGCGGAATGCGGGATTGCTGACGCGGCCATTCTCATCGATAACGACCTCCTCGAACATCGCCGCGCCGAGCGCCTGCGCCACGCCGCCTTCCACCTGCGCGCGGCATTGCATCGGGTTGATGACCGTGCCCGCGTCGACCGCCTGCACGCTCTTGAGGATGCGGATGACGCCGCTGACGCGATTGACCGCCACGCGAAAGCCTTGAACGTTGAAAGCGACGGAACGCGGCGTTCCGCTTGTCTTGCCGGCGCCCGACAACGCACGGCCGGCCGCGATTGCCGCCTTGTGCAGCTCGCTCAACGTGACGCGTTTGCCGTCACAGGTCACGGCCTCGCCCGAAAGCGCGCAGCGTTGACGCGGCGCGCCGCAATAAGCCGAGGCGAAATCGAGCAACTTTTCGCGCAGGTCATGCGAGGCGAGCCCGCTGGCGCGGCCGGCAACGACGGTGCCGGTGCTGCCGAAGGCGCCGGTGTCGTGACCGCCATGCGCGGTGTCCGATTGCCGCAGGCGTATTCTCGCCGGCGAGGTCGACAGGACAGTGGCGGCAATCTGCTGATGCACGGTGGCGGTGCCGTTGCCGAATTCGGCCGTGCCGACCGTCAGCGTATAGGCGCCGTCCGGCTCGAGCGAAATCTGCACGTCGGAGAAATGCCCGCCGGGCGGCGTGGTGTCGATCATGCTCAACGCGCAGCCTTGCCCGAGCAGCCAATCGGCCGCGAGCTTTTCCTCCCCGCCGCGCTTGAGCGCCGCCTCGGCCAGATCGAGGCATGGTCGAGCCCGTAACTGCCGTAGATGACGTCGGCCTGCGGCGGCCCGGTCGATATCATCGGATCGCCCGGACGCACTATGTTGCGGCGGCGCATGTCGAAGGGGTCCACGCCGATCGTGCGGGCAAGCTCGTCGATCGCCGATTCGATTGCGAAAGCGGTCTGCGGCAGGCCATAGCCGCGAAAGGCGCCGGCCGGGACCGTGTTGGTATAGACGGCATAGGCGTCAATCTTCTTGTTGGCGCAGCGATAGACCGAAATCGACTCGCCGCAGGCATGTTCGAGCACAGCCGCCGCGTGGTTGCCGTAAGCGCCGGTATTGGCGATTACCCGCAGCTGCATGGCGGTCAGCGTGCCGTCGCGTTTGGCGCCGAGCTTCACATGGACGCGCATGGGATGCCGTGTGGTCGCCGCGGTGAACTGCTCTTCGCGCGTGAATTCGAGCTTGACCGGTTGCTCGGTGCGCAGCGCGGCCAGCGCGACAATGTCTTCGACCAGCATCTCCTGCTTGGCGCCAAAGCCGCCGCCGACCCGCTCGCAAAACACGCGGACCCTTGCAGGGTCTAATCCGAACACGCGCGCCAATTCCTTGCGCGTGAGAAACGGCACTTGGGTGCTCGATCGCACGTTGAGGCGCCTGTCGGAGTCGAGCCAGGCAATCGCGGCGTGCGTCTCAAGATGTGCGTGCTGGACGCGCGGGGTGACGTAAGTTCCCTCGTGGACGACGTCCGCTTCGGCAAATCCCGCCTCGACGTTGCCGATGTCGCCGTGCACCTCGGCGGCGATATTGCGCTCGGGATCGCAGATGCGCGACGCCGGGCCCTTCGGATGGATGACGGGGGCGCCGGGATGCATAGCCCGCTGGGGGTCGAAGACCGCGGGCAATTCTTCGTATTCCACCGTCACGCGCCGGCAGCCTTCTTCGGCTGCTGCCTCGCTTTCCGCCACAACCGCCGCGACCCGTTGCCCGATGAAGCGTACGACCCTGTCGAGCACCACCGTGTCGTCGGGGTCGATCAGCCTGTCCTCATGCCGCGCGGTGGAAAACGCGACCGGCGGCGCATCCTCATGGGTAAGCACCGCGCGCACGCCGGGCACGGCGAGCGCGGCCTCCTTATTGATCGCGCGGACGCGCGCGTGAGCGTGCGGCGAACGCACGAGCTTCATATGCAGCAGGCCGTCGATGGCAAAGTCGAGGGTGAAGCGGGCGTTGCCGGTCACCACGTCGGGTCCGGCAGGCGCCGGCACGTTGTGGCCGCAGGCCTCGCCTTCACGCGTCACTTCGACGTGGCGTGTGCCGGCGAGCGCATCGTCAATCGCGCGATAGCCGGTACAGCGACACAGATTGCCCTTGAGTGCCCAGCCTAAATCCTGCCGCTGCGCCTGATTGAGTGCGGCGGCGGTCACGATCATGCCTGCGGTGCAGAAGCCGCATTGGAAAGCCTGTGCATCGAGAAACGCGCGCTGCACCGGATGCAGCTCGTTGGGTGTACCGAGACCTTCGATGGTCGTCACTTCGCGGCCTTCGGCGCGGAACGCCGGAAAGAGACAGCTGTGCACAGGCTCGCCATCGATCAACACGGTGCAGGCGCCGCAGTCGCCGGCGTCGCAGCCTTTCTTCACGCCGAACCAGCCGAGCTGGCGCAAAAAGGTGCGCAGGCATTGCCCGGCCGCCGGCCGTTCCGAGAAAGCTTTGCCGTTGATCAGAAAGCTCATGGCGCTGGCTCGCCGCTTAATTCGCGGCGAATCTCCTCGGCGAAATGCAGCGTCATATGACGCCGCCAGGCGGGCGCGCCGTGGATGTCGTCGTAGTAGGCACCGATTTCACGTTCGATGCGGGCGCGCAGGTCGGCACGTGAAGGCATGGCTTCGAACTTGAGCTTGATCGGGCGCGGCGTTGAAGCGGTGACGGTGAGCGTAAAGCCGGCGTCTCGCTGGTCGCGCGTGCCGATCAGCAACACGCCCGAGCGGCCGAGCGGCGCCAGCGAAATCTGCCGGAAGGCCGCGCGCCGGGTCAGCGCCGCCGCCGGCAAGGCTATCGAGTGAAGAAGATCGCCGGGCTTAAGCAAATTGCGCTGCGGTCCGGTGACGAAATCGGCGACCGGAATGCGCCGCTCGCCGCCGTCCGCCGACCAGATGGTGCAGATGCCGTCGAGCGCGGCGGTCAGCGCGATCATCGGGCCGGCCGGCAGCGACATGCAAAGGTTGCCGCCGACGGTTGCCGCGTTCCAAATCTTGAACGAGGCGAGGAAGGCGCGGCAGCACTGATTGATCAGCGGGGCCGCGATCCATTCGACCGGCGCCGACAATGCGTCCAATTGCGCGATCGTGCAGGTGGCGGCGATGGTGAGGCCGTCGACGCTTATCCGTAGCGGCTGCCAACCGAGTGCCGCGAGATCGATTAATCGGGTGAGCTGCGGCTGCGGCTCGGAAAACAACCAAGTGCCGCCGCCAAGCCAGGCATCGCCGGTCCGCCAAGGCGGCAGTTGCTCGCGCCGCTGCGGTCGCGCGACCTCTTTGATGGTATTCAAGTCCATGCGGACAGGGCGCCTCGGCGGATTTGCAAGTCCGGATATGATGGCATGGCGGGCAGGGGAGTTGACGAATGCAGGAAAGCGCAGCGCTGTGGGTCAAGGACCCGTTGGCCATTCTGGCCGGTGGCGCGGATCGCGGCCTGGTGGTCGTAGACGGCGCCATTATCGAACTGGTGGGCGCCGGCGCTGAGCCGCAGATAGAGGGATTTAGTGTTTTCGAGGCGCGCGACCACGTGGTGCTGCCCGGACTCATCAATACCCACCACCATTTTTATCAGACGCTGACGCGCGCGGCGCCGGCCGCGCTCGATCGCGAATTGTTCCCCTGGTTGAAGGCGCTCTATCCGGTATGGGCGCGGCTGACCCCGGAGGCGCTCGATCTGGCGGCGACCATTGCGATGGCCGAGCTGATGCTGTCGGGCTGCACTACCACGACCGATCACCACTATGTTTTCCCCGCCGGTCTCGCAGACGCCATCGACATCGAGATCGCGGCGGCCAAGCGCCTTGGGTTGCGCGTCCTGGTCACGCGCGGCTCGATGAATTTGTCGGAGCGCGACGGCGGCCTGCCGCCGGACAGCGTCGTGCAGGACGAGGACACGATCCTGACCGACAGCCGGCGGCTGGTCGAGCGCTATAACGAACGCGGAGAAGCGGCGATGGTGCAAGTCGCGCTGGCGCCATGCTCGCCGTTTTCGGTCACCACATCGTTGATGCGCGCGACTGCCGATTTGGCGCGCAAGCTTGACGTGCGGCTGCACACCCATTTGGCCGAGACCGACGACGAGAACCGCTTTTGCCGAGAACTGTATGGCTGCCGCCCTCTCGACTATCTCGAAGACTGCGGCTGGCTCGATGAGCGTGTCTGGCTCGCCCACGGCATTCATTTCAACGCAGCCGAGATGCCGCGCCTGGCCAAGGCGGGCATTGCCATCAGTCATTGTGCCTGCAGCAATCAGGTGCTCGGCTCGGGCGCCTGCCCGGTCTGCGAGCTGGAAGCCGCCGGCGTGCGCATCGGCATCGGCGTCGACGGTTCGGCCTCGAACGATGAATCGAACCTGATGCAGGAGGTGCGTGCCGCCTTCCTGGTCCAGCGCGCTCGCTATGGCGTCAAGGCAGTCAGCCATCGCGACGCCCTGCGCTGGGCGACCCAAGGTTCGGCCGCTTGTGTCGGACGGCCCGAGCTCGGCGAGATCGCGGTCGGCAAGCGCGCCGACTTGGCGCTTTTCAAGCTCGACGAGTTGCGTTTTTCCGGACACGGCGATCCGCTCGCGGCTCTGGTCTTGTGCGGAGCCCATCGTGCCGACCGGGTGATGGTGAATGGACGCTGGACGGTCGAAGGCGGCGCCATTCCCGGGCTCGATCTCGGCGCATTGATGCGCAGGCATCAAGATGCCGCGCGGAAGCTGCAGGGCTGATTGTTTCACCGGGTTGTTCCCGTCGCTTGCTCACCGCATGCCATTGGAGTCAGCGCATTGCGGCTCGTTACGTTTCGGGTGGCCAGCCGAGCGGATGCATCTGCTGGATCAGCTTGGCGAGCGATAAAATGCGCGGCTCCTCGAAACGCGCGCCGACGATCTGCAATCCGACCGGCAAACCGTCGCGCGTCTTGCCGGCCGGAACGCTGGCGGCCGGCAGGCTCATCAACGTGATGAGGAACGATCCCGCGATCCAATCGGTGTAATTCTCGAGCTTCTTGCCGTTGATCTCGGTCGGGAAGTTCATCTCGACCGGAAACGGCTTGATCGGGGAAGCCGGAATCAGCAGAAGGTCGAAGCGCTCGAACAAATCGCGAAACTTGAGAAACAATGCGGCTCGCCTTTGCTCGGCCGCGGCATAATCGAGCGGCCTCACTTTGAAACCGGCCTTCACATTGCCTTTCAGGTTTGCGCCGAATTCCTCGAGCCGATCGAGATTGGCGAACTGCTGGCCGACCATCCAAAGCCCGCGCCAGGTCTGATAAGGGTCGCGGCCTTCCGATGCATCGAAATCGATTTCCTCGACGCTGGCGCCGGCGTCGCTCAGCGATTGCGCGGTGGCGCGGCAAACGGCGTCGATTTCCGAGTCCACACCGATGCCGGCGATATCGGAGCAATAGGCAAGACGCAGTCCTTTGCCATCGCGGCTTGCGGCGACCACGGCGAGCGCGCTTGCCCACGGCGGCGCCACTGAAATCGGGGAGAGGCGGCTGAAACCGACCATTGCGTCGAGCATGCGTGCGACATCCTCGGCCGTGCGACCCAAAGCTCCATGCACTTGCCCCGGGTCCCACGCCAGCGGCATTGGGTAATTCGGCGTCAAGCCTGGTGTCGGGCGGATGCCGACGATGCCGCAGAATGCGGCCGGCATGCGGATCGAGCAGCCGAAATCGGTCCCTTGTGCCAGCGGCAGCATGCCGGTCGCGACCGCAACAGCCGAGCCGCCCGAGGAGCCGGCCGGGCTCAAGGCCGCGTTCCAAGGATTGCGAGTGGCGCCGAACAGAACATTGACCGTGTTGGCGCCGGCGGCAAATTCCGGCGTATTGGTCTTGGCCAGCACGATTGCGCCGGCGGCCTTCAAACGCCGGACAACCTCGGCATCTTCGTTCGGCACGAAATCCTTAAACAACGGCGAGCCGAAGGTCGTGCGGATGCCGACCGTCGGCGTGATGTCCTTGATGCCGATCGGCAGACCATGCAGCCCGCCGAGCGGCACACTGCGCAAAACTGCGTCTGCCGCGGCGCGCGCGGCCTCACGCGCCCGATCGGCGACCAGCGTTACAATGGCGTTAAGCTTTGGATTGACCCGCTCGATGACGGCGAGATGGGCATCGAGGACTTCCAACGGGCTGACGGCGCGTGAGCTGATGAGCCAGGCGAGCTCACCGGCCGATTTTCGGGTAAGGCTCTCGTCGGCCATCGACTCGCAGCGCTATTTCCCGGACCAGTGCACAAAGCGGCGCTCGATCAGAATAAACAGAAGATTGAGCCCGTAGCCGAGCGCGCCGGCGGCGAAGATCGCCGCATACATGCGGGGCATGTCGAACAATTGCTGCGCCTCGAAGACGCTGTGGCCGAGACCGTCCTGCGAGCCGATGAACATTTCGGCGACCACGATGATGACCAGCGCCAGCGAGATGCCGTTGCGCAGGCCGACGAAAGTTTGCGGCAGCGATTCGAGCAGCATCACGTCGAACAAGACGCGCAAGCGCGAGGCTCCCATCACCTTGGCGGCGAGCAGGCGCGTCTTGCGCGCATTCATCACGCCATAGGCGACGTTGAACAATATCACGAGGATGGCGCCGAACGCGGCGACCGAAATCTTGGTTTCATCGCCAACCCCGAACAGCACCAGGAACAGCGGAAACATGGCGGAAGCCGGCGTCGAGCGGAAGAAATCGATGACGAATTCGAGTGAGCGGTAGACCTTTTCCGACGAGCCGAGCACGATGCCGAGCGGGATGGCGATCACCGCCGCAATCGCCGTCGAGGCAGCCGTGCGGTAGACGGTCTTAACGAAGTCGAAGCCGAGCGTGCCGCCGTTCATTCCCTGCCACAAAGCCTTGAACGTCAATTCCGGCGACGGCAGCAGCACCGGATCGACCCATTTGTTCCAGGCCGTGAGCGACCAGATGGCCAGCAGGCCGGCAACACCGATGACCGGCAGGAAGCCTTCCAGTTTGTTCGCTTTCATGCGCGCCGCACCTCGCGCTGGAACACTTCGAGGCAGTGCGCCTTAGTTCGCACGAAGTCCGGATCGGAAAGCGTGGCGACGGTGCGGGGGCGTGCGGCAGTGACCGGCGTGAAATCGGCGATGCGGGCCGGATGGCGCGAGAGGAGCAGCACGCGGTCGGCGAGGTAGACGGCCTCTTCGAGATCGTGCGAGACAAGGACGGTGGTGGTGCCGGTTTCCATGAAGATGCGCTGCAGCTGCTCGCGCATGAACAACGTCATCTCGTAGTCGAGCGCCGAGAACGGCTCGTCGAGAAACAGAATCTCCGGCTCCACGATCAAGGCCCGCATGATTGAGACGAGCTGCTGCTGGCCGCCGGACATCTGGTAGGGGTAGAGCTTGAGATCGAGCTTGATGCCGAGATGCTCGACCAGCTTTTCGGTGCGGGCGCGCCGCTCGGCCGGCGGCACTTTCATCATCTTGAGCGGGTAGGCGATATTGTCGAACGCGCGAAGCCACGGGAATAATGCCTCGCGATAATTCTGGAACACGTAGCCGAATTTGATCTCATCGAGTCGCATGCCATCGAACAGGATCTCGCCGGCGTCGGGCGAAATGAGGCCGGCGATCATGTTGATCAGCGTGCTCTTGCCGCAGCCGTTCGGTCCGAATACCGAGATCAGCTCGCCGCGCGGGATATCGAGATCGAACTTGTCGTAGACGGCGACGCTGTCGAAGCGTTTCGAGAGGCTGCGGATGGTGACGTGCGGACGAACGGCCGCCTCGCCGGTCGGCGCCGCTTCACCCGCCGGCGCAACGCGCAGGGCGCGCTGGGCCGGGCTCATCGCACCTCACTCATCGCGCAGGTACCTCAGAACGACTTCAGATATTTCTTGACGTCGATTTTTTCCGGCACCACGCCGATTTCGTGCCCGAAATCGGCAAAAGTCTGCAGATAGCCGAGTTGTTTGGGGCTCATATCCTTGGTCATGATGTAGCCGAGCGGCGGCACGACATCGACGAGATTGGCCGGCGTCATGGTGTTCTGGGCAAGGTGCTTCTGCGCCGCCTCGCGGTTGTTCTTGATATAGTCGACCGCCATCGCCCAACCTTCCGCGAATCGCTTGGCGACATCCGGGCGCTTGTTGATGAAATCGGTGGTGAGCGCGCAGCCGGCCGCGTAGGCGTCCGCCATCGGGTCGCCCAGAACATATGTGGCGATCACCCCGGCTTCGACGGTCCTGGCGGCCTTCAGCTGGTGCATGATGGTGGCAGAGGGTTCGAGCGTATAGCCGCCGTCGAACGTGCCGGCCTTCATGGCATTGACGTGCTGGCCCATGTCGAGCTGGTCGATGGTGTAATCGCCCGGCTTGAGGCCGACCTTGGCGAGAATGCCCTTGGCGGTGTTGAGGTTGGCCGGCCCCGGCGCCGACATGAGCTTGAGGCCCTTGAAGTCCTTGAGCGTCTTGACCTTGTCGGCAAGCCCCTCGCGGACCACGAACTGTTCCATGACGTAGTGCTTATTCTGACTGTGCATGGCGATGTACATGGCCACGCCCGGTTTCTTCACGTCGGCGTTGAGACCTTCCAGCGTCACCATCACCGAAGCGACTTCGATCTGATTGGTCATCAGCGCCGCGATGTTGGGCGGACCGCCCATCAGCTTGATGGTCTGCGGGTCGATGTTGAGCTTTTTGTAATACCCGAGGTCGATGGCCACGAAATAGGGTAGCGACGACGAGATCGGGAATACGCCTACATTCACCTTGTCGAGGTCGGCCTTTGCCCGCACAGGCAGACTGGCGAGGCCGGCCGTCGCCAAGGCTCCAACCACCAAGTTCCGGCGTGTGGTTTTAATTCGGGTCATTTTATATTAACTCCCTGTTTTTGAAGGTATTTCTGCGTCTCATGAAGCGAGGAGGCGGCTAAGGGGTTTCGTTTCTCTGCAAGCAAACCTCGTGCCGAAGGTGAACGTGCCTATTCCCCCGCGTCAATAATAGCGATGCAGGGTCCGCCCCCTTGCGGACCTTGGTGCATGGCGTCGACCGAGACAAACACCGCCGGGTCGCCGATCGCTGCGGCCGCTACGCCGCCGACGGCCGCCTTGGCATGGCGATGCCAGGGGACATCGGAATCGTCGAGCATGATCTGGCGGCGGCCGCGCAAGAGTCCGGTACGGTCGGCCTCGCACTTCATGAAGCAGTTGACGAGCTTGCCGCCGAGATCGTCCGCGCGGGGGCGGTCGGGCAGGGCCAGCCCGGCGCTGCGGATCGATTGGTAGATGCCGTCGATGTCGAGGGCATCCCGCATGACCGAATGGCCGATCCGATAACGGCCGCCTGCGCCAGCCTTGTTGCCGAGCAGGACGATTTGCGCCTGCGTCAGCTCAACGCCGGAGGAGCAGGAGGCGACCGAGGAATAAAGTGCAAGGTTGCGGCAGATTTCTTCCGCCCTCGGCGTCTTGATCTCGCCAAGCGCGACAGCAATGCCGAGCGCGGTTGTGCCGTTCGATACACCCATCGACTCGTGCACCTCGCAGGCGACGTGCTGGCCGCGCGCTTCCGCCTCGCGCACCGACTCGATGGTGAGCAGCGGCGTCTTGGTCTGCACGTAATGCACGTCCTTGGGGTCGTCGATGCCGGCATCCTTCATCGCCGATTTCACGGCGTCAGCTACCTTCTCGACCATGGCCGGCCGTCCGATGTCCTCGGGCAACAATTCCACGCTCATGGCCGTGCCGAGCGCCAGCCGCGACTGCGCAGTCGGGCCGCTCTTGCCGTTGCGGGCAAACACCGTCGCGTGCGGTGTGATGATGCCGTCGCAGCCGCCCGACCACACCATGGGGATCTTGGCGATCTCCGCTTCGCTACGCGAACCGAGCTTGAGCAACACGCGGCGAAACGCCTGATCGGCGAGGATACGGGTGAAATCGTTGACGCCGCCGTTGCCTTCCGTCTTGCCAATGACGGCGATCACTTGGTCGGCAGTAAACTGACCGGCCTTGATCCGGTCTTCCACGCCGCCGGCATCCTGAACGTTTTTCAGCTCGATCTTCGCAACTTCAATCGCCATTCGTCTGACTTCCGCAAATCAGCGCAGGCGCGGCTTGCACTCGCCGCGCAGCATCTTTTCGAATCCCTCGCCGCGATCGATCATCGGCAGCGGGCCTTTGCGTCGGGCCAGCAACTCGGCACGCAGTTTTGCGGTTGCGGCGCCGTCGACGGCATAGCCGTCGGCATCCTGCAGCAGGATGACACCGTAGTCCTCGCGCGCGCTGCGCAGCGACACGCGGCCCTCGATCACGTCGCGCTGCACTAGCTCCACCTCGCGTTCGAGCGGATCGCCCCAGCCGCCGCCCCCCGTGGTCACGACACGCACGACCTGCCCACGCAGCACCGGCTCGCCGTCTACCAGGCCACCGAGGTCGCGCGCTTCGCCTTCCAGATCGACCGTCACACAAAACGGCTGGCCGGCTTTGCCGCCGTTGACGCCGTAGCAACCGAGTCGCACACGGTCGGCGGTTACAATGGTACGGCAGTCGACCAGTGCGCGGTAGTGTTTCTCATAGCCGAGGCCGCCGCGCCGCTTGCCGGCGCCGCCCGAATCTATGCGTAGGGCGAGTTTTTCGACCAGTAGAGGAAACCGCGTCTCGGTGAACTCGGCCGGCTGGTTGCGCGAATCCGGAACGATATGGATGGCGTCGTTGCCGTCGGCATAGTAACGGCCGCCGGAGCCGCCCCCGAGCACTTCGCGCGACAGAAACGGCTTGCCGGCGGCGTCGCGTCCGAAGAACCCGGTGTAGCGGATCGTTTCCTGGTCTGCCGGCATGCGACCGTCCACCGCCTGGGCGACCACGCCGGCAAGCAGCCCCAGACAACGCAGCAGCACGAACGAACGCGCATTGGTGGCGGCCGGCCACTCCGGTGTGATCAGCGTACCTTTGGGCGGGAATACGACATCAAACACCTCGCAGACGCCTTCATTGAGGTGAATTTCGGCGGCGCGCTCGGGCGTATCGGCGAGATTGCGCAGGATCGGGGCAATCCATTTGACCAAGAACGCGCCGTCGGCGTAGTCGGCCGGCCAATTGATTGGACCGCGCGACTGCGGATCGGTGCCGTTGAAGTCGAGCGTGATCCGGCCGGCCCTCTTGATCATTTTCAAAGCGAGCTTGTGCAGCTTGGGGTCGCTGACACCATCGTGCTCGACATAATCCTCCCAGGCATATTCGCCGTCGGTGATCCTGGCGATCAACTCGTTGCCATAAATGTCGCGACACTTGTCGAGCATGGCCTGGAAGCACGCTTCGACCTGTTCGCGTCCGAAGCGCCCGAACAATTCGGCCATCCGCCGCGCGCCCATCACGCAGGCCTGGATCTCGCTGTCGAGATCGGCGGCCAACATCTCGGGAACGCGGGTATTGCGCGCGACGATGGCGAATACCGCGTCGTTGCGTACCCCTTCGCTATAGAGCTTGATCGGCGGGATCGCCAGTCCTTCTTCGAAGACCGTGACGGCGGTGCCCGGCATCGAGCCCGGCACGCGGCCGCCGATGTCATCGTGATGGCCAAAGGCCTGGATGTAGGCGACGACTTCGCCGCTATGGAACACCGGCACCGTGCTGCACAGATCCGGCAAATGCCCGATCGCGCCCTCGGTCAAATAGGTGTCGTTCATCAGGAAAACGTCGCCCGGCTTCATCGTTTCGGGCGGGAAATCGCGTACCACCGCATTTGGCATCGCCGAATAGGAGCGGCCGGTGAGCTTGCGGCAATAGCGGTCGAACAGGCCGACGCGGTAGTCATGGGCTTCGCGGATCATCGGCGAACGCGCGGTGCGTTCGATGGCAAATTCGATTTCCGCTTCGATCGAATTGAGCGTGCCTTCGACGATCTGCAGCACGATGGGATCGACCGCCTTGCTTGGACCTCTGGGTGCCGTCGGCCACGGCTTCGATTTGGCGGGAACAGGGCGAATGTTCATGACAGTGCCGCCGCCTGTTTCGATGAGCGGATAGTCAGGATGCCGTGAGGGTCGACTTCGAGCTGCTGGCCGGTGAATACCACCGTGGTCGACCCGAACTCCTCGATAACCGCCGGACCGGTGATCTTGCAGCCGGACGGCAGGGCGCTGCGTTCATAGATCGGTGTGTCGTGCAATTTGTCTTCGAAATAGACCGGGCGCGTGCGGGCCGGTGCGGGCTCGACCGAAGACGATTCAAGTTTCGGCAGGCTTGGCCGCTCGATCATGCCAAATCCGGAAACGCAGAAATTGACCAACTCGACCTTCTGCCGGCCCGCGTAATTGTATCCGAACGTACGCATGTGCGCCGCATGGAAATTGTCGATGAGGCGCGCGAGGAATTCACTGTCCACAGTTCCGCCGGGCGCCGCAACGCGCACTTCCATGGATTGACCGGCGTAACGAACGTCCGCCTCGCGAACCACGCGAATGTCACCCGGGTCGATGCCGTCTCGTTCGAGCGTTTCAATTGCCTCGCGCTCCAATGCGGCGTAATGCGTGGCGATGTCCGCGAGATCGACGCTGTCCTCATGCATCACCTTAGTGACGATATGATCGGTGCGCCAGTCGACGGCCAGCAGGCCGAAGGCCGACAAATTCCCCGGGTTTGGCGGAACGATGCAGGCTCGCATGCCCAGCAATTCCATCACCGCCGGCGATTGCGCGGGCCCAGCGCCGCCGAAGGACAAAAGCGTAAAGCGCCGCGGATCGATGCCGCGCCGGATTGTCATTTGACGAATGGCGTTGGCCTGATTCCAGTTGGCGATCTCGATAATGCCGTGGGCGAGTTGCTCGGTGCTCAAGGCGCCGGGCAGCCGCCTGGCGAGCGCGGCGATGCCGGCACGTGCGCGCTCGATATCGAGCGCCACGCCTCCGCCAATCAGCGCGGACGGCACGCGGCCGAGGACGAGATTGGCATCGGTGATCGTCGGCTCATCGCCGCCGTTGGGATAGCACATCGGCCCCGGCTCGGCGCCGGCACTGCGGGGCCCGACCTTTAGGTGCCCTTCGCGGGAAATCCAGGCGACGGAACCGCCGCCGGTGCCGATCGTCGCGATATCGATCATCGGAATGCGAACCGGGAATTGTCCAACCCTCCCGCTATTGGTGAGGTGCGGCCGTCCACCTTCGATGAGGCACAGATCGGTCGACGTGCCTCCCGCGTCGAGCGTCACCAGATCGGGGTAGCCGGCGGTTTCGGCGATGACCGCGCTGCCCAAAGCGCCCGCCGCTGGTCCCGACAGAGCGGTGGTAATCGGCTTGCGTAAAATTTGGTCTGTGCTGGCAACCCCGCCGCTCGACTGCATGACCAAAAACGGGGTGTCCCGTAGCGGTCCGAGCGCGTCGTACACCCGTTTGAGATAGCGCTCGAGATGCGGCTTGACGAAGGCATCGACCAGAGTTGTGACGGTGCGCTCGTATTCCCGGTATTCCGGCAGTACCTCGCATGACAGCGAGAGCGTCGCTTCGGGATATTCGTGCGACAGGATTTCCGCGACCCGGCGCTCGTGCGCGTCATTGGCGTAGGAATGCAGCAGGCAAATGCCGATCGTCCGCACGCCCTGACGGCGGAAGAATTGCGCGGCTGCGCGAACGCTCGCTTCATCGAGCGGCCGCAGCTCGCCGCCGCGAAAATTCATGCGTCCGCCGATCTCGCGCACATATTGCAGCGGTACAAGGCGGTCGGGCTTCACCCAGAAATAGGAGTTTCCGTAGCCTTCCGGCACCGATTGGCGCGCGATCTCCAGGATATGACGGAAGCCTTCGGTGACGATTAGGCCGAGCGATCGGATCTCACCTTGCAGCAAGGCATTGGTGGCGACCGTGGTGCCGTGCGCAAGACCGGCGACGGCGGCGGGGCCGGCACCGGCGGCAGCGAGAATGGCATTTACACCGCGCACCAAGCCGGTCGCGGGATTGCCGGGGGTGGAGGACACCTTGGTCACTCGCATGGCGCCGGTGTGGCGATCAACGCAAACAACATCGGTGAAGGTGCCGCCGGTGTCGATACCGATGCGGAGGGAGGCCGTCGCAGGTGCCGTCATGGCGCCAGTATCGAGAGCTTGCGGCGGTTGAGTCAAATTCGAGATGAGTTGCGACTGCGGCAATCGTGTTCGCCCGAGGAGCGTTTCACGTTTTGGCCGGCATGGCCCAAGGCCTGCGCATGCGGTCCTTGGCGGTGAAGGCCGAAATCCGGGCGCGATAGCTGTCTGTCAGATCGACATCGTCCCAACCGTTGATGAGCTGATTGCGGCTGACCGGATCGATCGTGAAGGCAAAGCTGCGGTTGGCGCAGACGATCGTCTGCTGTTCGAGATCGACGGTGAGCGGCCGCTCCGGATCGGCAGCAATCGCCGCCGCCAGCGTGTCGGCATCGGCTTGCGCAACGACGGCCGTCAGCAGCCCGTTCTTGACCGCATTCTGGGCAAAGATATCGCCGAATGACGGCGCAATTACGCAGCGAAAACCGCGATCGTAGAGCGCATAGACGGCGGCCTCGCGCGAAGAGCCGCCGCCGAAATTGCGCCCCGCGACGAGAATCTTGGCGTCGCGCCAAGCCGGCCGGTTGAGTGCAAAGTCCGCCCGTTCGTGGCCTGTACTATCGGAACGCAAATCCTGGAACAGCACGGCGCCGAGACCCTTCGAGCGCGGCCATTTGAGATAGCGCGCCGGCAAAATCTGATCGGTGTTGAGATTGGGCATCATCAGCGGGCAGGCTTTTGCGGTGAGGCGGACGAATTTTTCCATGCCTCGTCTCCTAAGCTTTGCGCCCGGCGATCAGGGGCCGCACGTCGGCGATATGGCCGCTGACGGCGGCGGCGGCGACCATGGCCGGCGACATCAAATGCGTGCGCGCGCCGGGCCCTTGCCGGCCGCGAAAATTGCGGTTGGTGGTCGATGCGCAGCGCTCGCCGGCGGGCACGATATCGCCGTTGATGCCGACGCACATCGAACAGGCGGAGTCCGCCCATTCTAGTCCCGCGTTGCGGAAAATACGATCGAGGCCTTCTTCCTCGGCTTGCCGCTTCACCGACGACGAGCCGGGCGATACAAGTCCCGGCACTTTGCTGCTGCGACCGGCAAGCACGGCGGCGGCGGCGCGCAAATCCTCGATGCGCGCATTGGTGCAGGAGCCGATGAACACGCGGTCGATGGCGATGTCGGTCAATTTCGTGCCGGGCGCGATGCCCATGTAGTCGAGCGCCTCGCGCAGATATATTGCCCGCGTTTCATCCGAGGCCTTTGCCGGATCGGGCACACGAGCGTCGACCGGCAGCGCGTCGTCGGGCGTCGTGCCCCAGGTGACGATCGGGGCGATCTGCGCGGCGTCCAGTATCACTTCGCGGTCGAAGACGGCGCCGGCATCCGAGGGCAATTCGCTCCAGGCCTCGACCGCGCGATCGAAATGGGCGCTCTTAGGCGCATAGGGCCGACCCTCGAGATAGGCGAAAGTTGTTGCATCCGGCGCCACCATGCCGCAGCGGCCGCCCGCCTCAATCGACATGTTGCACAAGGTCATGCGGCCTTCCATCGACAAGGCTCGGATGGCGCCGCCGGCGAACTCGATAGCATGCCCTTGCGCCCCGTCGGCGCCGATTGTTGCAATGATGGCAAGCGCGATGTCCTTGGCGGCCACACCGGGCGTTGTCTTGCCCTCGACATTGATGCGCATGCGCTTGGGTTTCTTCTGCCACACAGTCTGCGTCATCAGCACATGCGCGACTTCCGACGCGCCGATGCCGAAGGCGTAAGCACCGAACGCGCCATGCGTGGAAGTGTGGCTGTCGCCGCACACGATCAGCAGGCCGGGCAGTGTTAGTCCCTGCTCGGGCCCGACCACATGCACGATGCCCTGCCGCGGATCGCGCAGACCGAAAAACGTGATGTGGCTTGCCGCCGCATTGCTCGCGAGGTTGCGCACAATGGTCGCGATCTCGGGATCGGCGATGCCGGCCGCGCGCCCGCGCGTCGGCACGTAATGGTCGGCAACGCCGAAAGTCAGTTCCGGCGCGGCGATGGTGCGGCCGCGCGCCTTCATCTGGCTGAAGGCGTGGAACGAGCCCTCGTGCACGTAGTGACGGTCCACCCAGAGCAGCGCGGCGGCGTCCTCGCGGCGCGCGATTTCTTGCGCCGCCCACAGCTTGTCGATCAGGGTCCGGGGCTCGCTCATGTCGCGCTCGCTCTGCCTCAAGTTCGGCGGGCTTGTCGAGGGTCCGCAATATTGTATGCTAAAGAATACCAAGTAAAGCGGCTGCCAGGGCGGCGGGGCAGGGGAGGCGTTGAGTTGCGCGATTGGCTTGGCGAAGCAAAGGCAAAGCAGGTCTACCTCGTTCTGCGCGACCGGATTTTGAGCGGCGCCATCGGCTTTGGCGCCAAGCTGCCGACCGAGAACGAACTGGCGGAGTTTCACGGTGTGTCGCGAGTCACCGTGCGGCGCGCGCTCGGTGAACTCGCGCGCGAGCGTCTGATCGAGCGGCGTCGCAGCGCCGGCACGCGCGCAATTTATCGGCCGGCGCCGGCGCCGATAACCGCCGATATTTCCGGCGTGCTGGCCAATCTCGCCGACATGGGACGGCGCACGGCGGTCAAATTGCTGGCATTCGATTACGTGCCTGCCGAGGGCTCGGTTGCGCAGGCACTCGGCGTCGGCCGCGATCAGTTGCTGCAGCGCTCGGTGCGCGTGCGTTCAATCGACGGCATGCCTTTCTCCTATCTCACCACGTACGTTCCCGAGAGCATTTCGATCACCTTCACCCGGCAGGAACTTGCCATACGGCCACTGCTCGATCTGCTCGAGCGGGCCGGGGTAAAAGTCGAGCGGGCACGCCAGCGCATCAGCGCCGGACTGGCGACCCCCGACGTCGCCGAAGCGCTCGACCTGCGTAGCGGATCGCCGCTCATCGAGCTCATCCGCGTCGTTTACGACCAGGCAGGGCGCGGCGTCGAACATCTGCACGCGCTCTACCGGCCGGATCGCTACGCTTTCGAGATCGATCTCGTGCGTTCCGGTGCCGCGAAAGCTAAGGCTTGGTCGCCGATTGCGCGAATGCCACGGCATAAAAGTCCGACTAGCAACACGTTGAAAGGCAAACCGGCGGGTATCGCGCCGCCGCGCTAAACCAAGAGGGAGAGTCATCATGTCGAATCAAAAGATTCCATTCAGCCGCCGGCGGTTTCTCGCAACCACCGCGCTTGGCGCGGCCGCGCTGGCGGCTCCGTCGGTGCTGCGCGCGCAGGGCGCCGGCGTGAAGCTTGGCGTGCTGCACCCGGTCACCGGCGCGCTGTCTTATTCGGGCGAGCAGGGACGTCTCGGCGCCACGCTCGCCATCGACGAGATCAACGCAGGCGGCGGCATCAAGGGCATGGGCAAAATCGATCCGATGCTCGGCGACGCGCGTTCGACGCCCGAGGGCGGCAATGCTGAGGTTGAGAAAATGAACTCGGCCGGAGTCGCCGGCATCGTCGGCGGTTACGCCTCCTCGATCTGCCTTGCCACGACGCAGGCGGCCGCGCGCTACAATCTGCCTTACGTGGTCGACGTCGGTGTGGCCGACAGCATCGTCAAACGCGGGCTCAAGAACACCTTCCGTTACGGGCCCGGCTTCGGAGTCATCGCCAAGACCGCGCTCGATAACCTGCTGACGATCAACGACCAGGCCGGCAAGCCGGCGAAGACCGTCATGATCGTGCATGAGGATTCGCTGTTCGGCTCCGGCCTTGCCAAGCTGCTCAATGCGCAGCTGCCGGGCAAGGGCTTCAAGGTCTTGGAGACGATCGCGCATCCGACGCCCACGCGCGACTTCAACACCATCGTGCTCAAGATCAAGGCGCAGAACCCCGATCTCGTCATCCCCGCCAATTACTACAACGAATACGTCCTGCTCGCCCGCACCATGCTGCAGCAGCACGTGCGCCCGAAGGGCATCTATTCCGTGCTCGGCGGGGCGGCTTCCTCATACAAGTTCGTCAAGGAATTCCCCGACGCGGCTAAATACATCATGGACTGCAATCACTGGTTCGACCCGCACAGCGAAAAGGCGCAGGCGTTGAAGAAGAAGGTCGAGGCCAAGGGGCAGTTCTTCACCTACGAGGTCTATCTGAACTACTGCTGCATCGGGCTTATTGCCGATGCGATCGCGCGCGCGGGCTCGACCGATCACGCCAAGATCATTGACGCGCTGGCAAGCTCCACCTGGTCCGACCACGTGATGCCCTATGGGCCAACTAAATTCGTCGACGGTCAGAACCAGGGCGCCGCGCCGGTCAACACGCAGGTGCAGGACAACGATATTAAGGTGATCATGCCACCCAAATTCGCCAACGCGAAGCCGATCTTCCCAATGCCGACGTGAGTCGTCAAAGTTAAATCGTGTGAAATTGAACCATAAGGCGCTGCAGCCTCGCTTTACCTCTCCCGTGGGGAGAGGTCGACGCGCGAAGTGCGCAAGGTGAGGGGTTATGACCTATCGAGTGTCAGCTTCCCCCTCACCCCAAGCCTCTCCCCAACGGGGAGAGGGAGCGCACCTAGCCTGTGGCATAGCCATGCGTAATCTGGACTGTAGTCCATGGCGCGTTTGCCGTCTGGTGCCGTGAGCGCGTCGTGCTCTCGCCTGCCATCCTGATCCCCGCGATCCTCAACGGCCTCTTGACCGGGGCGGTCTATGCGCTTGTCGCCCTCGGGCTGACGCTGATCTACGGCGTGCTGCATATCATCAATTTCGCGCATGGCGCGCTGCTCACCGCCGCCATGTTTGCGGCCTTCTTCGCCTTTCAGTTCGGCCTCGATCCTTACGTCGCGGTCTTTCTGCTCGCGCCCGCCTTCTTTGGTATCGGCTACGGCTTGCAACGCTTTGTCATCGGTCCGGCCTCGCATGGCGACGACCGCAATATGCTGCTGGTGACACTTGGCATTGCCGTGATCATCGAGAACGCGCTGCTTTTTGCCTTCCGCGCCGATACGCGCACCATTGACGTGCCCTACGCTTTCCAGAGCATCGATTTCGGCGTCACCTTTCTCGCTTTGCCGCGGGTGATCGGCTTTGCGGCCGTGTTCGTGGTCGCGTTCGCCCTCTGGCTGATCATGGGTTTCACCGATATCGGCCGGGCCATCCGCGCCGTCGCCAAAGAAAAGCTGGGCGCCGAGCTTGCCGGCATCGACGTCGCCCACGTCTATGCGGTGACTTTCGGCTTCGGCACCGCTTGTGTCGCCATCGCCGCCTGCCTGTTGATCCCGAGCTATTACGTCAATCCGAGCGCGGGCAACGCCTTCGTGCTGGTTGCCTTCACCATTGTCGTGCTCGGCGGCATGGGCTCGGTGCCGGGCGCGCTGATCGGCGGCCTGGTCATCGGCGTGGTGGAAAGCCTCTCCAGCCTGTTCCTCGGCGAGTCGCTTGGCCAGATCGGCATCTTCCTCATCTTCATTGCCGTATTGCTGGTGCGGCCCAGCGGGCTGTTCGGAGCGCGGGCATGAAGGAACTGGCGCCGATTGCCGGGGCGGTTGCGGTGCTGGCGGCGGTGCCGCTGCTTGTGCATTCGAATGTCGCGCTGAATTTTCTCGTCGTTGCGCTGATGATCGCGCTGGCCGGCCAGGGCTGGAACATTCTCGGCGGCTATGGCGGGCAATATTCCTTCGGCCACGCGGCCTTCTTCGGTACCGGCGCCTATGTCACCGCCATCCTGCAGGTGCGTTACGGCTTCAACGCCTGGATCAGCTTCGCTCTCGGTATTGCCGCAGGCGCGGCCGTCGGCGGCATCATCGGCGCGCTGACCTTCCGCTCCGGCCTGCGCGGCTCATATTTCGCACTGGTCACGCTCGCCTTTGCCGAGGTGCTGCGCATTGTTGCGAGCGTCGCGCCGATCACCGGCGCCGGCGTCGGCACATTGATCAAGCTTGATCTGCGCCCGCAGGCGCTGCAGTTCGAGAGCCGCGCGGTGTTCTATTGGGTCGTTTTAGCGCTGGTGGCGACCGCGCTGGTCGTTACGCAACTGATCGAGCGCTCGCGTTTCGGCGTTTGGCTGATCGCGGTGCGCGAGAACGAGGATGCGGCCATGGCGCTGGGCGTCGACGCCACCGTCGTGAAACTTGCCGCCATGGTCATTTCGGGCGCCATCACCGCCGCCGCCGGCTGCTTCTACGCCCAGTATTTCCTGTTCATCGATTCCGGCATCGCCTATGGCACCTGGATTTCGATCGAGGCGCTGCTGACGCCGATCATCGGCGGGGTCGGCACGGTATTCGGGCCTTTGCTCGGCGCGCTGGTGGTCAAAGCGTTGGGCGAAGGTGCGCAACTGCTGACCGGCGACGCCCCCGGCCTCGACCTCGTGGTTTACGGCGCCGTGCTCGTGCTGGTCATCTGGTTCATGCCGCGCGGCCTCATCGGCGGACTGGCTAGAGCACGAAATTGGTTCTTGCATCACGTCCTGCCGGAAAACGCCCCGGCGCAGGAGGCCGGCCATGGCTGAGCCGTTGCTGGCGGTGGAGCGCGTTTCGCGCCGCTTCGGCGGCCTGCTTGCCGTGAATGCGGTCTCGCTGTCAGCGCCAGCCGGTCGCATCACCGCGCTCATTGGTCCCAATGGCGCCGGTAAGACCACGCTGTTCGCCATCATCTCTGGCTTCCTCAAACCGAGCGACGGCGCGATCCGCTACGGCGGTGAGGACGTCACCGGCGAGCCGCCGCATCGGCTGGCGCGGCGCGGCATCGCCCGCACGTTTCAGATCGTGCAGCCTTTCGCCGGCCTCACGGTGCGCGAGAACATCCTGGTCGGAGCGCATTTGCGCCGCCCCTCCCGCGAGGCCGCGCTGGAAGCCGCCGAGCAGGTCAGCCACGAGGTCGGCTTGAGCGACATGCTCGACCGCCCGGCCGACACATTGACGGTCGCCGGACGCAAGCGGCTCGAACTTGCCAAGGCGCTGGCCACCGAGCCGAAGCTTTTGTTGCTCGACGAGGTGCTGGCCGGGCTCAACCCGTCGGAAATCCGCGACATCGTGCCGGTGATCCGCGGTCTGTGCGAGCGCGGCATTACCATTGTGATGATCGAGCATGTGATGCAGGCGGTCATGACGCTGTCGCAGCACGTGTTCGTATTGGCGGAAGGCCGCATCATCGCGGAGGGTACGCCGGCCGAGGTGGCCGCCGATCCCGCCGTCGTCGAGGCCTATCTTGGGCATGGCGCGGCGGCGAAACTTGGGGCGAGCCATGGCCGCTAGCCCGATTCTCGAAGTGCGCGAACTGCGCGCCGGCTATGGTGAGTCCGAGGTGCTGCGCGGCATCGACCTCAAGGTCGGTGCGGGCGAGATCGTCGCCGTGCTCGGCTCCAACGGTGTCGGCAAGTCGACGCTCAATCGCACGATCTCCGGCATCCTGCGCGCGCGTGCCGGCACCATCTGCTTTGATGGCGCGGCAATTGACCACGAGAAGCCGGCAGCCATTGTTGCGCGCGGGCTGATCCAGGTGCCGGAAGGCCGGCGTATTTTTCCCAATTTGTCGGTGCGCGAAAATCTCGATCTCGGCAGCTACCGCCGCGCGGCCGAGCACCGCGCGCAGAATCGCGAGCGGGTATTCGCCATCTTCCCGCGCCTTTTTGAACGGCGGTCGCAGCGCGCCGGCACGCTGTCCGGCGGCGAGCAGCAGATGCTCGCCATCGGCCGCGGCCTGATGGCCGAGCCCAAGCTGATCATTCTCGATGAGCCTTCGCTCGGCCTGTCGCCGCTGCTGGTCGAGGAATTGTTCGCGCTGATCGCCCGCATCAATGGCGACGGCGTCTCGGTGCTTCTCGTCGAGCAAAATGTGGTGCAGAGCTTGGAAGTTTCCGACCGCGCCTACATCCTCGCCGATGGGAAATTCGTCATGTCCGGCAACGCTGCCGCCATCGGCGCCGATCCTGAGCTCAAACGCGCTTATTTGGGAATGTGACCGATGACCGAGAACGCATTGCGCGCCCGCTTGTCGCGCCCGCCGATCCTGATCGCGCCGGGCATCTATGATGCGCTGACCGCGCTGATCGCCGAGCAGGCCGGCTTCGAGGCGCTCTATGTTTCGGGCGCGGCGATCGCCTATACGCGGCTTGGGCGGCCGGATATCGGCCTTACCAGCATGAGCGAGGTCGTCGAGACGGTTTCGCTGATCCGCGACCGCGTCGGCGCGAATCTCGTGGTCGACGCCGATACCGGCTACGGCAACGCCCTCAATGTCGAGCGCACGGTGCGCCTGTTGGAGCGGGCCGGCGCCAACGCCATTCAGCTCGAGGACCAGGATTTTCCCAAGCGCTGCGGCCATCTCGACGACAAGGCGCTCATCCCGGCGCAGGACATGGTCGGCAAGATCAAGGCGGCAGTCGACACGCGCCGTTCGCCCGATACTCTCATCGTCGCCCGTACCGACGCCGTCGCCGTCGAAGGTTTCGAGCGCGCCATCGCCCGCGCCGCGCTCTATCGCGAGGCGGGCGCCGACATGCTGTTCATCGAAGCGCCGCGCAAGCGTTCCGAGCTCGGCCGCATCGGCGCGCTGATGGGCAAGGCGACGCCGCTCATGGCGAACATGGTGGAGGGCGGCAAGACACCGGTACTGCCGGCAAGCGAGCTGCAAGAGCTCGGCTTCGCCTTCGTCATTTTCCCCGGCGCCGTCGTGCGCGTGCTCGCCAAGGCCGCCGAGGATTTTTATGGCTCGCTGAAAGCGCACGGCAGCACCGATGCATTCCGCTCGCGCATGTTCGATTTCGATGCGCTCAATCATTTGATCGGCACGCCGGATATGCTGGCGCGCGGCAAACGCTATGAGGCTGCTTCGACGCAGCACAGCAAAAAGTAAACCAAGGGATGTCTCAAATGGACAAGCTTTTCGATGTTGTGATCAAGAATGCCCGTGTGGTGCGGCCGAACAGGACCGCTGTCGATTGTCTCGATATCGCGATCAAGGATGGAAAGATCGCTCAGCTTAGCCCCGATATTCTGGCCGAGCGTGCGAAGGCCGTTTTCGATGCCAAGAATCGTTTGGCATTCCCGGGATGCGTCGACGCTCACATGCACATCGGCATCTATGCGCCGCTGGCACAGGACGCGGTTTCCGAAAGCAAGGCCGCGGCCACGGGCGGCGTTACGTCAAGTCTGAATTACCTGCGAACCGGGCACTACTATCTCAATCGGGGCGGTCCTTATCGCGAGTTCATGCCTGAGGTGTATAGGCAGGCGGAGGGAAATTTCTGGGTCGATTATGGCTTCCACATCGCGCCGATCGAGTCGGCCCACATAGACGAAATGGACTATCTGGTCGGGCAGGGCATCCCGTCGTTCAAGATCTTCATGTTCTACGGCGGCTACGGACTGCACGGCCGCTCGTCGCACCAGAATGATTTCCTGATGATCGGGCCTGACGATTCGTACGACATCGCGCATTTCGAGTTCATCATGCGCGGTGCGCAGCGCCTGATGGAAAAGTATCCCGATAAGGCTGCGCATATCAGCGTCAGCCTGCATTGCGAGCTGGCCGACATTCTCAACGCCTATACCAAGATCGTCGAGCGCGAGGGCAAGCTCAGCGGGCTGAAGGCCTATAGCGCGGCGCGTCCGCCGCATTCCGAGGGACTCGCGATCTGGATTGCCTCATACTTGGCGAATGAAACCAATTGCGTGAACATCAATCTGCTGCACCTGAGCTCGCGCAAGGCGGTGGATGCGGCTTGGACCATGCAGCAGGTGTTCCCGCATATCGCATTCCGCCGCGAGGTGACGGTCGGGCATCTCCTGCTTGATACCGATTGCGAATGTGCCGTGCACGCCAAGGTCAATCCCCCGATCCGCCCACGCGCGGATGTCGAGGCGCTGTGGCAAGCCGTGCTCGACCGCAAAATCGATTGGATCGTTAGTGATCATGCCTGTTGTTCGGCTGAACAGAAATGGTCAAAAGACGATCCTACCAATATTTGGCTGGCGAAAGCGGGATTTGGCGGCACCGAATATCTGCTTTCGGGAGTCCTCAGCGAAGGCAGCAAGCGCGGCATGTCATACAACCACATGGCCGAGCTCCTGAGCTGGAAGCCGGCGCAACGTTTCGGTCTGGCGAGCAAGGGCGACATCGCGCCGGGCTACGACGCCGATATCGCCATCGTCGATCCGCACGAGAGTTTCGTCGTGCACGCGGCCGAATCCGTATCGGAACAAGGCTACACCCCATTTGAGGGGGTTGAACTCACTGGCCGCGTAAAGAGCACGTTCTTGCGGGGCGCGCTTGTTTGCGACAACGGGAACGTCGTTGGGCCGGCGCGCGGCAAATATCTGCGCAGGCCTGAAGTCTCTCGCGTTTGATGAACGGCCTTGATGTCAGTGGTTGACGCGGCAAAAGGTGAAGCGTTTGACGCGCATGCGCTGCGCTCGCCGTCGGCACGCTAGTGAAACTACAGGACCACGTCACTTGCCGGATCGATCAGATGCATGTGCTCGATGCCGGCCTGCAGGCGCATCGTGGCGCCCGCCTCGACGGCGCTGCTCGGTTCCACGCGGCCGCATACCTCGGTGTCGTTCACGGTAAAGAAGACCATCGTTTCCATGCCCAAGGGCTCGACGACATCGAGCGTCGCCGCGAACTGGCAGCCGTCATCGCGCCCGTTATGGCGCGGCTCGGTGATGTGCTCCGGCCGCAGCCCGAGAATTAATTGTTTGTCGACGGCCGAGCGGTAACGAGCCGCATTTGTCGGCGGAACCGGAAAGGCGATCATTTCGGAAATCCGCACACGCATCCCGGCGGCATTTTGTTCGAGTTGACATGGGAGAAAATTCATCGCCGGCGAGCCGATGAAGCCGGCGACAAAGCGGGTCCGCGGGTGATGGTAGAGTTCCTGCGGGCTGCCGATCTGCTCGATGCGGCCATTGTTCATGACGACCACCCGGTCGGCGAGCGTCATCGCTTCGACCTGATCATGGGTGACATAAACGGTGGTCGTTTTCACTTTTTGATGCACGCGTTTGATTTCCGTGCGCATCTGTACGCGCAATTTGGCGTCCAGGTTCGACAGCGGCTCGTCGAACAAGAAGACCTTGGGGTTGCGCACGATGGCGCGGCCCATGGCGACGCGCTGGCGCTGGCCGCCGGACAGCGCCTTAGGACGGCGGTCGAGCAGCTCGGTAATGTCGAGAATGCGCGCGGCATGCTCGACGCGCTGGCGGATCTCCGCCTTGGAAAATTTGCGCAGCCGCAGCCCGAACGACATGTTCTCGAACGCGGTCATATGCGGGTAAAGCGCGTAGTTCTGAAACACCATCGCAATGTCGCGATCGCGCGGCGGCAGATCGTTGACGACTTCGCCGCCGATGCAGATTTCGCCCGAGGTGACCTCTTCCAATCCGGCGATCATCCGCAGCGTCGTGCTTTTCCCGCAGCCGGATGGACCGACCAGGACGACGAATTCGTTATTCGGAATATCGAGATCGATCGAACGCACAGCCTCGACCTCGCCGAACTTCTTGACGACCTGACGCAACGCGACTTCGGCCATAGTGCTCAGCCCTTGGTGGCGCCGGCGGTGAGTCCGGCAATGTAGTAGTCCATCAGGAAGGCGTAGATGACGAGCGGAGGCGCCGCGGCGAGCAGCGCGCCCGCCATCAGCATGCCCCACTTGTAGACGTCGCCGCGGATCAGGCTGGTCACCGTGCCGACGGTGAGTACCTGCTGGTCCGACGAGTAGAGGAACGCCATCGGATAGACGAAGGCTGCCCACGAGACGGTGAAGGCAAAGATGGTCGCCGCAATGATGCCGGGCAGAGCCACCGGAATGAAGATTCTGAACAGCATCTGCAAATGGCCAGCGCCGTCGATTAGCGCTGCCTCGTCAAGCTCCTTCGGGATCGACTGGAAATAGCCGATCATGATCCAAGTACAGAACGGAACCGTCAGCGTCGGGTAGACCAACACCATGCCCCAGTAGTTGTTGAGCAGGCCGAGACCCTTGACGATCTGGAACATGGGAATGAACAGCAGCGTGTCCGGCACCAGGTAGGTGAGGAAGATGCCGGTCGCCAGGATGCTTGATCCCCAGAACCGCATGCGGCCGAGCGCGAAGGCCGCGAGCACGCTGATCACCATCGTGATGATGACGACGCAGACGGTGACGATGGCGGTGTTTTTGAAATAGATGAGGAAGTCGGTGTTGTTGAGAAGAATACGGAACTGCTCGAGCGTGACGCCGTCGGCGATGATCCAGGGGTTGGTCGCCATGCGCGCCATCTCGGCGTCGCTCTTGAACGCCGTCACGATCATGTAATAGGGCGGGATCAGGAAGAAGATCGCGAACAGCACGAGAAAGACATAGGCCGTAATCAGCGCCCAGCGGCGGCTGCGCCGCAGGCTCGATCCGACGCCGACGCGGCGGGCCGCGGGGTTGGAGAGCGCGGCGACCGTCATCCGATCTCCCTTCCGCGTTTGCGTACGCCGCGCAGGATGAAGATCGCGGCGATGGCAAGAATCGGGAGCATGAACAGCGAGGTTGAGGCGCCGAGCGGCAGATCGCCCGAGCGGATGCCGAGCAGGAAGGCGTAGGTCGCAAACACATGCGTCATGTTCCGTGGGCCGCCGGCAGTCATGATCTGCACGATGTCGAAATTAGCGAAGGTGACGATGAGCGAAAACAGCACCGTGATGGCGATGATGTTGCGCATCATCGGCAGCGTGATGTGGACGAAGCGCTGCCAGACATTGGCCCCGTCGATTGCCGCAGCCTCGTAAAGCTGCTCGGGCACTGATTTGAGCGCCGCCAGATACATGATGAGGAAGAACGGCGCGCCGTACCACACGTTGACCAGGATCACCGAGAAGCGCGCCCAATAGGGATCGCTCAGCCAGGGCACCTCGGAGACGCCCAGGGTCTCCAGGACGTAGTTGAGCGCCGAATGGGTGGGATCGAAGAGCCACCACCAGCCGAGCGTCGACAAGGCGAGCGGGATGACCCACGGTACCAGCAGCATGCCGCGCCATTTGCGCTGGCCTTTGCTCGGCAGCACGTTGACGAGATGTGCGGTGATCAGCCCGATCAGGGCTTTGAAGAAGACGGCGGACAGCGCGAAGATCGTGGATTGCTGCACCACCATCCAGAACGTGTCGCGCGACCACAGGAATCGGAAATTGCCGAAGCCGATGAATCGCGTCTGCGACTTATTCAGCATCGACAGGTGGATTGAGTAGAGCGCCGGGTAGATAACCAGCCCGCCGATCACCGCGATCAGCGGCAGGCACATTAGGAAGGCGATGGTCGAGCGTCGGCGCATGAAGCGCTGCAGGCCGGCGCGGCGCGCCGGCGCCTGGGCGCCTCGTTCGACGGCGCCGCTCCATGTTCGGACGGTGTCGGCCATGCGCTGATTGCTGACCGCGGTCAGCCCCTATTCGCGATGGAAGCGGCGTGCCGGCCGCTTCACGGGCCGGCACGTGCGAGCGGGCGTCGCGTTATGTGCGCAGCGTGCCTTCCAGCTCGTTCTCGGCCCATTTGAGGACGTCGTCGAGCTTCTCTTTTCCCTGCGTGAATTTCGCGATCATCACGGTGTTGATCGCCTGATTGTAGATCTGGGCGCCAACTTCGGAGCGCGCCGGCGCGCCGGCGATCGATGTTTGCTCGTCGCCGCGCGGTGGATAATTGTAGACGGTGCCGAGCGGCGGCTCGACCTTGCTCCATGTCGGAAGGTCGTACATGCTCTTGAACGAGGGCAGGTCATAGCCGACCGACGCCTCGACCAGTTGCGCGACCGCTTCCTTCTGCGAGATGTAGGTCAGAAGTTCTTTCGCGGCCGACTTGTTCTTGGAGAACTGCCAGACGCCGTAGAACATCGGCAGTTGCCCGACAAAGCGGCCTTTCGGTCCCTTAGGCACGGGGTGCGTCCAGCACTTCTCCGCCACTTTCGGATTGTCGCGCTTGGCCACCGCCCAGGCGCTCGGCGGATTCATGATGCCGGAGCCCTTGCCGGAAATCAGCCAACGATTGTTGCCGGCGTCGTCCCAAGCGAAGACCTCGGGGCTCATGGCTTCGACGATCTTGCGGGCGACTTCCATCGCCTGCCGCGTCTCGTCGGAGTTGATCTTGATGTTATCCTTGGCGTCGATGAACACCACGCCGTAGGCGTTGAACAGGCCACCGACCCAGTCGACCGCGTCAGAAGTCTGTCCTAGCGGCAGACCGACCGGGAAGCCGGCCTTGAAGAGCTTCTGCGCGCCGGCGACATACGCATCCCAGGTCCAGCCCTCGACTTTGGCCTTGTCCCATTTGGCAAAATCGTTCGGGAATATTTCCTGGACGTCGATGCCGGCGTGTTCCTTCCACAGATCGAAGCGCGAGCAGCACGGCTTCACCTGGCTGCCGACCGTGGTCGGGATGCCGCGCCAGGTACCCTTGATCTTTGCGAGATACTCGGCGACCGGGCTGATTGGTCCGTATTTTTTGATGAGGCCGTCGACCACGTCGTTGAGCGGATCGAGCTTGTCCTGATGAATGCGAATGTTCCAGTCGCGATGCGACATGATATCGTGGCCGGTGCCGGCTTGCGCCTCGGCGGCCGCGGTCAATTTATCTTTCTCGCCTTGCGAGGTGATGAAGTCGATGTGAACGTCGACTTTGTTTTTCTCGCCGAATTCGTTGCAGAGCTTGATCAGCGCCTTGTTGGCGCCCGGGACCCAGTGATCCCAAACGCCGAGCGACAACGTGCCCGCGGCGTAGGCGCCGCTGACATAAGGTGCCGCAATTGCCGCAGCCGAACCGAGAGCTGCGGTCTTAAGAACGCTGCGACGTGATAGGCGTGAAAATCCCATGGTCTCCTCCCGATGGCGCCATTGTTTTTCCGGCGTTGAAAAAGGATACTATTGTCCCGCGATGTGGGCTAGTTACTAAAGTGGCGAAAGGTGGAAAATTCCAGGTTCCTTTCGCGCCGCAACAGGAAGAGCAACCGAGCCCCTTGGTGATAAGCGAACTGCTCGCGGCAACGGCGATCGTTGTGCCCCGGCTAATCAGCGCGATGAAGTGATTCAAAGAGGTTCCGGTGGGCGATCGATTGAAGGGCAGACTTGCACTGGTGACAGCGGCGGGGCAGGGCATCGGCCGCGCGATCGCGGAGGCATTTATCGCCGAAGGCGCCAAGGTGATCGCGACCGACCTTGAGGCATCCAAACTTAAGGACTTGGAAACGGCCAAGACCTATCCGCTCGATGTGCGCTCGACCAAAAAAGTCGAGAGCCTGGCCAAGATCATCATCAAGCAGTTCGGCGCCCCCGATATCCTCGCCAATTGCGCCGGCTATGTACACCAGGGCAGCTTGCTCGATTGCTCGGAGCAGGACTGGGATTTTTCTTTCGACCTCAACGTGAAATCGATGCACCGCATGCTGCGTGCGTTTCTTCCCGAGATGCTTGCGCATGGCGGCGGCTCGATCGTCAATATCGCGTCGGCCGTGTCCTCGATTCGCGGCGTGCCGAACCGCTATGCCTACGGCGCCACCAAGGCGGCGGTGATCGGCCTCACCAAGGCGGTGGCCGCGGACTTCATCCGCCAGAGCATCCGTGTAAACGCGATCTGTCCGGGCACGATCCAGTCGCCCTCGCTCGATGAGCGTATCGCCGCCAATGCCAAACGTACGGGCCAGTCGTTAAAGGCGGCACGAAAGGATTTCATCGCGCGCCAGCCGATCGGCCGCCTGGGCACCGCTCAGGAAGTCGCGGCGCTCGCGGTGTTTCTCGCCTCGGACGAGTCGAGCTACATCACCGGCCAGACGCATCTCGTCGATGGCGGCATGGCGCTATAGGCAAGCGGGCTTTGCCGGGGGCATTTGCTGGCGTTTGACAAGCCCCTCGATTTGGCGGGAAGGTCATCTGTGCAAAATAAGCGCCGACTTGCATCGCGCATGACAGGGGAGGAGAAAATGTCACGATTAGCGTATCTCGTAGTCGCTTTGTCGCTGGTGTTGTTCGGCACGGCTTCGGTCAGGGCGGCCGATGTGAAGCTGGCCGACGGCACCATGTTGTCCGACAAGCCATTCTATATCGTCACCTATATCGAGGTTGATCCGAGCGACACGGCCAAAGCCAAGGACCTGATCTCCAAGCACAGCGCCGACAGCAAGAAAGACGCCGGCAACCTGCGCTACGACGCGCTGCAGCGCATCGGCCGCAAGAACCATTTTCTGATTTTGGAAGCCTGGTCGGATCAATCCGCCCGCAACGCGCATGCCACCGCCGCTCATACCCTGGCATTCCGCAGGGCGCTGCAGCCGCTGCTCTATAGTCCCTTCGACGAGCGCGCGCATGTCGGACTGGTCGCCAACGATCCGTCAAACGAGCCGAAGCCAGGCGCGGGTGCAGTCTATGTTCTCACCCATGTCGACATCATTCCGCCAGAGCAGTTTCCGCCCTGCAAGCGTCAGGTGAAGGAAACCGGCCCGTGCGGCAACGCGCTGGTGACGCAACTGGTGGCGGACAGCAGAAAAGATCCGGGCAATCTGCGTTTTGACGCATTAACGCAAGCCAACCGCCCCAACCATATGGAATTGGTCGAGGTCTGGAAATCGATGGCCGATCAGCAGAAGCACACGGTGACGAAGGCGGTGAAGGATTTCCGCGATGAATTGTCGGGCATCCCTCCGGGCAACGGCGTGCTGAAAGATCCGACGGTATTACTCAACCCGCTGACTGGTAGCCTTTACGACGAGCGCTTGTACGAGTCGGTCGACTGATCATCGTCCGCTAGACAGCGGATGTTCTATTCGGATCGAATAATCCGTTCGTCCCTGCGAAAGCAGGTAACCAGGGGACAATGTTCGCGAGTTTCGATAGTCGCCCTGGATTCCCGCTGGAGCCTGCCCCCGCGTAGGCGGGGGCGGGAATGAACGGGACTTGGTTCAAGCCGGACGAAATATGCTTAAGAGGCAATGCGCCCGGCCCGAAAAACAACCCCGCCGCGAGGGGGCGGGGTCGGTATCGCGTAGCGTGGAAGCTATTTAGTAGTTCTTCGCTAGGTAGGCTTTGATGGCCTTCGCGTCGGCGTCGTCGATCGGCGCGCCCATGGCGTGGATCATCTTGTTGACCTCAGCATCCCAACCTTTCTCACCGAGGAAAGGCGAGTTCATTGGGATATAGGCCAGGCTGTGGCAAGCTTGGCAGTTTGATTCGACTTGCTCTACGCCTGGCGCTTTCTTTAGCGTGATCGCCTGCTCGGCCAGGGCCGGGGCCGCGATCAATGCGGTGATGAAGGCAATGACGAAGATGCGCATGATCCCCTCCCTCAGCTTGCGGTCAGCGTGATGTTCTGAACGACATTGTTGTGGTAGCCGGCCGGGTTGAAGATCAAGGTGCCGGTCTGGGTCTGGCCGATCACATTGGTGGCGTTGACCATCACCGTATTCTTGCCCCGCTTGGCCGCCAGCTCGAAGCTCCAAAGCCGGAACGCGTATTTGCCAAGGTCCTCTCCGAGCTTCGCATCGGTCCAGGTCTTGCCGCCATTAGTTGAGACTTCGACCCGGCGGATGCCGTAGCCGCCGTCCCAGGCCAGCCCGCTGACCGTGACCCGGCCAGGCTTGATCTTTTCGCCGTCACGATGGCTGGTGATCAGCGAATTGACCACGATCTCAGTGATCGGAGTCGAGGTCGCGTCTTCTTGCGTGATGAAACGTGCGACTACGGGAAATTTGCCGACCGGGATGCGATACGCCGGCTTCATCCAGAACCCGCCTTGCGGTTTGGTTAGCACATTGACGTCGGTTAGATGCTTCATCCAGTAGGTGCCGGTCCAGCCGGGCACGATCAGGCGCGCCGGGAAGCCATTGTAGTGGGGCAGCGGCGCCCCGTTCATCTCATAGGCGACGATGGTGTTCTCATCCATCGCCTTCCACACCGGAATGCTTTTGATAAAGTCCGGCGTCTTGTCGACTACCGGTCCGTCGGCGCCGTTGAGCCCGATCTCGATCGCTTCCTTCTTGACGCCGACCTTGTCGAGGATCTCCTTCAGTCGGGCGCCCTTCCAGCGCGCGCAGCCCATGGCACCGTAGCCCCATTCGACGCCGGCGACGTGCGGCTTGGACAGACCGCGGCGGTTGCCAGAGCACTGATTGACGGCGGTCACTTCGACTGCCGGCATTTTCTGCAAGTCGTCGAAGGTGATTTCGGCCTTTCCGTTGGCGCCGTCGCCCCCGATTGCGATCTTGTATGTCTTGATGTCGATCTTTTCCGGAATATCCGACAGGTGATAGCGAACGAAGAATTCGTCGTTCGGCGTGATCGGCGTACGGAAGTATTCGAGCGGCGATTCGTAATTTGGTCCCCGGTCGGACAGCTGAATGAGAGGCTTTTTGCCCGGCAGCGTGCCCATGGTGACATAGCTGCTGATACCCTGGGGCACTCCGGGGCTCAGCTCTGCCGCGCCTGGTGCAGCTATTGCTTCAGTTAGCCGGCCCAGTCCTCCGACCAGCGCCGCACCGGCGGCCGCGGACGAGCCGAGGAAATGCCGGCGGTTCATTTTGAGCATTCGTCTCCTCCTTTTTGCCGCGCACGGCGGCTTTCGAATCGCGTGACCCCCGTCACGAAATCCTTAGAAGAAACGTATGATGGGCGTGTTTTATTCCAGGCTCAACCGTTGCAGGGCGGCGCTCCGATTTCGGCCTGCCGCAAGCGCCGATCGATCCGGTCGGGATTGGCGTTCAGGCGGGTCTGCAACTCGGAGGCATCGGCAACGATCGCAAAACGCCAACGTGGCATGCCGTGCGCAACCAACTCGTAAGTGATATCGCCGACCGTCCAACTGTGGCGGCTTGTGCCGTTCAGGGCAGGCGGGTTTGCGCCGACCGGCCATGCCCGCAAGTCGAGACGGCAGCCATGCGGTCCACGGTAGGTCGCCGTGAAGATCGGTACGTGCCCGGGCTCGACCGCCAGGCTGACAAGCTTCAATCCCGCGTTGTCGAGCCGAGGGATGGCGGTTCCGGCCGGCAGCGAGGCCAGCGTGAGCGCGGTCGGCCCCTCGGTCGGGCCGACATCATTACGGTCGGGCAACATAACCTTGGCGGCCAGCAACCCGATGCCGATGACTACGGCGAGACTGGCGGCAAGCGCAGTCAAATGCCGCCAATTGAACCGCTTCGCCGACGGCAGCGAAATCGCCGGCATTTCGTCGGCGGCTTCGCCGATGGTCGCCTTCAGCCGCGCGAGCGTAGCATAGGCGTGCGCGAGGTCGCGCTCGACCGCCAGACGGGCTGCGATCTCGGCGCGTTCGGCAGGCCCCAACTCGCCGTCGACGAGCGCATTGAGCCGCAGCAGGTCTTCGTTTTCCGAATTGCTAGCCATGGCGCGATTTCAAGGGTCGGACACTGCTCGACTCGACTACCGCCAGCAACGCGCCACGGGCGCGGGCGATGCGGCTCATGACGGTGCCGACCGGAACCTTCAGGAGGTCGGCGGTCTCGCCGTAGCTGAAACCCGCTATATCGATCAAGGAGATGATTTCCCGATGCAGCGGCGCCAGAACGGCAAGCGCCTGAGTGACCGTGATCTTGGCAATTCGCGCCTCGTCGAAGCGCCAAAGATCGATCGGATGGTGATTGTCGGCCGCGCGCTGCCGGCTGCGGCGAAGCTCGTCCAAGGCGGCGTTGCGGACGATCTGAAACATCCAGGCGCGGTAGGCCGGCGGATCGTCGGGGACGCGGCGCGCCGCGAGCGCGCGCATGGCGGCTTCCTGCACGAGATCGCGCGCGGCGTCGGAATCGCCGAGCATGGTGCGGGCGAATGCATAGAGCCGCGGCAACAATGCCCGCAAGCCGCCATGGGGATCGCTTGCCACGTTGGTCCTTTATCGCCTCGATCGATTCCAGCATTCAGTATCGGGCGAGCCGGGGAATTATGCAATCGGCAAAGGCAGCGATGTTCGTTCGATCTCTTCGTATTCTCGGTCATTCTCAGTGCACGGTTTGCACGAGCGCGCCGCCGGCATAACGCGACGCCAACTCCTCGAGCGGCAGCGGCTTGATCTTGTTGGCCTGTCCGGCACTGCCAAAGGCCTCGAAGCGGCTGCGGCAGACTTCCTTGGCCGCCTTCATGGCGTCGGCAAGGAACTTGCGCGGGTCGAACTCGCTCGGGTTGTTGAACATCATGCGCCGCATCGCTCCGGTCATCGACAGGCGAATATCGGTGTCGATGTTGACCTTGCGCACGCCGTGCTTGATGCCTTCCTGAATCTCCTCGATCGGCACGCCGTAGGTCTCCTTGATCAGGCCGCCGTTCTCGCGGATGACCTTGAGCCATTCTTGCGGCACCGAAGACGAGCCGTGCATGACCAGATGCGTGTTGGGCAGACGCGCGTGGATTTCCTTGATGCGGTCGATGGCGAGAATTTCGCCGGTCGGCTTGCGGGAAAATTTGTAGGCGCCGTGGCTGGTGCCGATGGCGATGGCGAGCGCGTCGACGCCGGTTTGCCTGACGAAATCGGCGGCCTGGTCCGGATCGGTGAGCAGCTGATTGCGCGAGAGCTTGCCCTCGGCGCCCGAGCCGTCCTCTTTCTCCGCTTCGCCGGTTTCGAGCGAGCCGAGCACGCCGAGCTCGCCTTCGACCGAGACGCCGACGGCGTGCGCCATCTGCACGACCGCGCGGGTGACCTCGATGTTGTACTGGTAAGGAGCCGGCGTCTTCATGTCTTCGAGCAAGGAGCCGTCCATCATCACGCTGGTGAAGCCGGAACGAATGGCGCGCTGGCAGACGGCCGGGCTGGCGCCGTGATCCTGATGCATGACGAGCGGAATGTCCGGCCAGGTCTCGACCGCCGCCGCCACCAGATGGCGCAGAAACGCCTCGCCCGCATATTTGCGCGCGCCGGCCGAGCCTTGCAGGATCACCGGGCTGTCACATTCGTCGGCCGCCTCCATGATCGCGCGGATCTGCTCCATGTTGTTGACGTTGAACGCCGGCAGGCCGTAGCCGTGCTCGGCCGCGTGGTCGAGCAATTGTCTCATCGAAACGAGCGCCATAACTGCTTCTCCAATTGCGATTGTGCGGGCGGCCTCAAAACAGGGCGGCCGCCGCCTCGGCGATCCGTTCCGGGGTGAAGCCGAGCTGCTTGTAGACGGCGGCGCCGGGCGCCGATTCGCCGAAGCGGTCGATGCCGATGACCGCGCCCTCAAGCCCGACATATTTGCGCCAAAGATCGCTGGCGCCGGCCTCGATCGCGATCCGCTTGACGCCCTCGGGCAGAACCGAGGTCCGGTATTCCTTGCTCTGGCGGTCGAACACGCTGGTCGACGGCATCGAGACGACGCGCGCCTTCAGTCCGCGCGCGGCCAAGAGCGCGCGCGTCTCTAGGGCGAGCGCCACCTCCGAGCCGGTGGCGATCAGCGCCAGATCGGGCTTGCCGCCTTCGGCCTCGGCGAGCACATAACCGCCGCGGGCCACAGCGTCGGCCCGCGGCGGCGTCCCGGCATTATGAGGGAGGTTCTGCCGGGACAAAATGAGACTAGTCGGCCCCTGCGTTCGCTCGACGGCGGCGCGCCAGGCAACCGCGGTCTCCAGGAGATCGCACGGACGCCAAACCTCCATGTTCGGTATTAATCGCAGCGACGCGATCTGTTCGATCGGCTGATGCGTTGGTCCGTCCTCGCCCAAGCCAATCGAGTCGTGCGTGAACACGTAGATCACGCGCAGCCGCATCAGGGCGGACAGGCGCAGCGCATTGCGCGCATAGTCGGAGAAGACCAGGAACGTGCCGCCGAACGGAATAAAGCCGCCGTGCAGCGCGACCCCGTTCATGATCGCCGCCATGGCGAATTCGCGCACGCCATAATGGATGTAATTGCCAGCCCGGCCCGGGCCGATTGCGCGGCAGCCGGCCCAGTCTGTCAGGTTCGATCCGGTCAGGTCGGCCGATCCGCCGAGCAGTTCGGGAAGCGCGGCGGCGAATATCTCGATGGTCGATTGCGAGGCCTTGCGCGTCGCCACCGCATTGGTTGCCTCGGCCGAAGCCGCGCTCCAGGCCTGCGCCTTATCGGCGAAACCGGCCGGCAACTCGGCCGACATGCGCCGCCGGAATTCCACCGCCAAATCGGGATGCGCTGACGCATAAGCCTCGAGGCGGCGGCTCCAGGCTTGATGCAGGCGCGCGCCTTTGTCGCGACCGTCCCACGCGGATTTGACGTCCGCCGGCAATTCGAATGCCGCTGCGGGCCAGCCGAGGGCCTGCCGCGTGGCGGTGGCCTCGGCGCTGCCGAGCGGGGCGCCGTGCACATCATGCGAGCCCGCCTTGCTGGGAGCGCCCCAGCCGATCACCGTTTGACAGCAGATGAGCGTCGGCCTGCCCGCGGGCACCTGCGCTTCGCTCAGCGCCCGATCGACCGCCCCAGCGTCGTGGCCGTCGACATCGCGGATCACGCGCCAGCCATACGCCTCGAACCGCTTCGGCGTGTCGTCGGCAAACCAGCCCGCAACATGACCGTCGATCGAAATACCGTTGTCGTCATAGAGAACAATCAACTTCTCGAGCCCGAGCGTGCCAGCGAGCGAGCAGGCCTCGTGCGACACGCCTTCCATCAGGCAGCCGTCGCCGACGAAGGCGTAGGTGCGATGATCGACGATGGTATGACCGGGTCGGTTGAATTCGTCGGCGAGCAGCTTCTCCGCCAGCGCCATGCCGACGGCATTGGCAAGACCTTGCCCGAGCGGACCGGTAGTCGTCTCCACCCCCGGCGTCACGCCGAACTCCGGATGGCCCGGCGTCTTTGAATGAAGCTGGCGAAAGCGTTTCAATTCCTCGATCGGCAGGTCGTATCCGCTCAAATGCAGGAGCGCGTAGAGCAGGGCCGATGCATGCCCGTTGGAGAGCACGAAACGGTCGCGGTCCGGCCATTTCGGATCGGCCGGGTCGTGCTTCAGATATCGCCGCCACAGCACTTCGGCGACGTCCGCCATGCCCATCGGCGCGCCGGGGTGTCCCGATTTGGCCTGCTCGACCATGTCGATCGACAACATGCGCAAGGCATTCGCCAGCCGGCGGTCGTCGCTGATGGCATCGAATTTGGCGACCAGATTCATCGTTCGCCTCTCATCCAGCGCGTTTCTTTTTGTCCATGATCTGCCAGAGCATGGGGGTGAAGATGAGCTGCATCGCCAGCGCCATCTTGCCGCCGGGGCAGACGATGGTGTTGGGACGCGACATGAAACTGTCGTGCAGCATCGACAGAAGATAGGGGAAATCGATGCCGCGCGGATTGCGGAAGCGGATGATCAGCATGCTCTCATCCGCGCTCGGAATGTCGCGGGCGATGAACGGGTTTGAGGTATCCACTGTCGGCACGCGCTGAAAATTGACGTGCGTCTCGGAGAACTGCGGACAGATATAGTTCACGTAATCCGGCATGCGCCGCAGGATGGTATCGACCACCGCCTCCTGCGAATAGCCGCGCACCAGCCGGTCGCGGTGAAGCTTCTGGATCCATTCCAGATTGATGATCGGAACGACGCCGATGAGAACATCGGTATGGCGGGCCACGTTGACCGTGTCGGTCACCACGCCGCCGTGCAGACCCTCGTAGAAGAGGAGATCGGTGTCCGCCGGCAAGTTTTCCCACGGCGTGAATTCGCCCGGCTTCTGACCGTAGGGCGCGGCTTCCTCTTCGTCGTGCAGATATTTCCGCACCCGCCCCGTTCCGCTTTCCCCGTAGCTGTGAAACAGCGCCTCGAGATTTTCGAACAGGTTGTTCGCGGGTCCGAAATGGCTGAGGTGCAGATCGCCTTTTTGCTGGGCCTCGGCCATCTTGGCCTTCATCTCGGCGCGGTTATAGCGGTGGAAAGCGTCGCCCTCGACGATCGCCGCGTTGATCTTCTCGCGGCGGAAGATCTGCTGAAACGTGGTTTTGACCGTCGTCGTCCCGGCCCCCGACGAGCCCGTTATGGCGACAATGGGATGTTTGGCCGACATCGGATCATCTCGTGGTCAGGCCGTCCGAAACAGCGTGCGGTTTCTGAATAATGGTGTCTCGAAAGCCACGTCGTCGCCCAGGTCGTGAGCTTTGTGATAGCGCACGATGCGTTCGACTTCGTTCGTGGAGCCGAGAATGAGCGGAATGCGCTGGTGCAGGCTTTCCGGTTCGAGATCGAGTATGCGCTGACGGCCGGTTGAGGCCGCGCCGCCGGCCTGCTCGACCACCATGGCCATCGGATTGGCCTCGTACAACAGCCGCAGACGCCCGGCCCTCGTCGGCTCCTTGCTGTCGCGCGGGTACATGTAGATGCCGCCGCGAATGAGAATGCGGTGAACCTCGGCAACCATCGATGCAATCCAGCGCATGTTGAAGTCGACGCCGCGCGGGCCGGTCTTGCCCTGCAGGCATTCCTTGACGTAGCGCCTAACCGGCGGCTCCCAGAACCGTTCATTGGAGGCATTGATGGCAAACTCGTAGGCGGTTTCGGGAATCTGCAGCCCCGGGTGGGTGAGGCAAAAGGCCGAGAGCTCGCGGCTAAAAGTGAATCCGTGCACGCCGCGTCCAAGCGTGAGCACCATCATCGCCGCCGGCCCGTATAGCGCATATCCCGCTGCCACCTGGTTGGTGCCGGGCTGCAGGAAATCGGCGACGGTCGGCTCGACGCATCCCTCGGGTGCGCGCAGAATCGAAAAGATCGATCCGATCGTCACATTGACGTCGATGTTCGAGGAGCCATCGAGCGGATCGCAGACCAGCAGATAACGGCCGCGCGGGAGCCCGCTCGGGATACGGTAAATATCCTCCATTTCCTCGGTAGCGATGCCGCAAAGCTGGCCGCTCTTCTCGCACGAGCCGATGATAATGTCATTGGTGAGAGCATCGAGCAGCTTTTGCTCCTCGCCATGAATGTTGGTGCCGACGCCTTGCCCGTGAAAGCCGTCGAGCAGGCCTTGCGCCACGATCTCGGCGATGGATTTGAAGGCGTTCTGAAGCTGATCGAGCAGCGCGATCAGGTCGGCGTCGATCGGACAGCCTTGGGCCTGCTCGTCATGCAAAAACTCGCCGAATGTCTGCCCCCGCTTCCCCATTGGACTCTCCCATAGCGGTCGTTGCTTGCTATTGTTGAAAAACGCGGCTTGCCCGTATGTCGGCCGCGGCGATCGTCTCAAGCGCGCGCCGGTCGACCGGCCCGGTCCTGTTCTCGAACAGGCGATTGGCTTGCCGCAGGCGCGCGCGGTCCAGGGCATTGCGGATCGAGCGCGCGTTGGCGAAACGCGGCTGCGCCATGCGCCGGGCGATATACTCGCGCATCGCGCTTTGCGCTTCTGCGTCGAAAGAATAGTGCATTGAGGCGGCCATCAGTTCGGCGATCTGATAAAGCTCATCGGCTGAATAGTCCGGAAAATCGATGTGATGGGCGATCCGCGAAGCCATGCCCGGATTGCTCTTGAAGAACACGTCCATCCGCTCGCGATAACCGGCAAGGATCACCACCAGATCGTCGCGGTTATCTTCCATTACTTGGAGCAGAATTTCGATGGCTTCCTGGCCGTAGTCGCGTTCATTCTCGGGTCGGTAAAGGTAATAGGCCTCGTCGATGAACAGTACGCCGCCCATCGCCTTTTTGATCACTTCTTTGGTCTTCGGCGCGGTATGGCCGATATACTGGCCGACCAGATCGTCGCGCGTCACGCTCACCAGTTGGTCGCGGCGGACATAGCCGAGCCGGTGCAGGATTTGCGCCATGCGCCGGGCAACCGTCGTCTTGCCGGTGCCGGGATTGCCGGTGAAGCACATGTGCAGCGACGGCGCCCCGGTTTCGAGCCCCATGAGGTGGCGGGCACGATCGACCAGTAGCAGCGCCGCAATCTCGCGGATGCGGGTCTTGACCGGCAACAGACCCACGAGTTCGCGCTCGATTTCGCTGAAGGTCGACTCGATGTCGCTCTCCGCATAGAGCTGCGCGAGGTCGACTTGCTCGGCCATAGGAACTCCTTCGATGACGCCGGGCATCGCACTCATGCCACCCTCTGCTCTTTCATGGCTCTCAGCTCGCTGCGAAACGCGTCGATCACAGGGCGATAGCCCCGGCCAGCCTCGCCGGCGCCAAAAAGCGCGGAGCCGATGACGATGGTATCGGCGCCGACTTCCGCCACCATGCGGATGTTATCGAGCTTCACGCCGCCATCGACCTCCAGCCAGATCGGCTGACCACCGGTCGCCACATAGGCGTCGATGCGGCGCCGGGCTGCACGCAATTTTCGCTTTGCTTCCGGGATGAATTTCTGACCGGCAAAACCAGGATTGACGGACATCACGAGGATAAGGTCCAGCCGATCCATGACGTGGTCGAGCACCTGGAGCGGCGTTGCCGGATTGAGCGCAAGGCCGGCGCGGCAGTCGCGCTCGTGAATGAGCGAAAGCGTGCGGTCGAGGTGCGCGCAGGCCTCGGGATGCACTGTAATGATGTCAGCGCCGGCTTTCGCAAACATGTCGATCAGATTGTCGACCGGGGCGCACATCAGATGAACATCGATCGGCGCGCGCGTGCGCGGGCGGATGGCTTCGCAAACCAGCGGGCCGACGGTCAGGTTCGGAACGTAATGGTTGTCCATCACGTCGAAATGGATGAGGTCGGCGCCGTCGGCAATCACCCGCGTGACCTCGTCGCCAAGCCGCGCGAAGTCGGCCGAGAGGATGCTGGCTGCAATCCGGATATTGTCGATCCCGGCGACCATCGTACTGCTACCGGTAGCGCTGTCCGGCCGGCTGATCGGCCGCATAGGAACGTACGGTGTAGCCAATTTTCCGGCCAGGACCTTCCGAGCGGACGAGATCGAAGCCCGGCTCATTTGCCGGCCGGTTGACGATGAAGGACATGCGGATGGTCTCAAAGCCCTTGTTGCGGTCGAAGGCCAGCACCTTGATGTATTTGTCCGGGTGGGTTTTGCGGCACGCATTGATCTCGAACAAAGCGCCGGCGGCGTCCTTGAGGTCGAACATCGGCGTACCCCACATGTCCCAATAGGTATTGCGCGGGTGCGGGTCGTCGGCGAATTCGACCGCCAAGGCCCAGCCTTTTTCCAAAGCATAGGTGCATTGCAGCCTGATCTCGTCGTCCGTGAGATCGGGAAGGAAGGAGAATTGGCCTTGGGTAATGCGCATGACGATCCTCGCATTCAAACGGCGGCGACAGGCGTGGGAACGAAATCGACCGAGTCGGTCGATGCGTAGTCGAAGGTGACATCCTTCCAGGTGTCGAGCGCCGCGCGCAGCGGCGTGCAGGTCTTGGCGGCGTTGGCGAGCAGCTGCGGGCCCTCGTGCCAGATATCCTTGCCCTCGTTACGCGCCTTGATGATGGCTTCCAGCGCCACCCGGTTGGCGGTCGCGCCGGCCTCGATGCCCATCGGATGGCCGATGGTGCCGCCGCCGAACTGCAGCACGACGTCCTCACCCAGATAGGTGATGAGCTGATGCATCTGCCCGGCATGGATGCCGCCGGAGGCGACCGGCATTGTCTTCTTCAGGCTGGCCCAGGGCTGGTCGAAGAAAATGCCGTGTTGGAAATTCTGCGGCACATGGGTTTCGCGGCAGGTGTCGTAGATGCCGCGGATAACGTTGGGATCGCCTTCGAGCTTGCCGACGACCGTGCCGGCATGGATGTGGTCGACGCCTGCCATGCGCATCCATTTGGCGATGACGCGGAACGAGATGCCGTGGTTCTTCTGCCGGGTATAGGTCGAATGGCCGGCGCGATGCAGATGCAGGATCATGTCGTTCCTGCGCGCCCATTTCGAGATCGACTGAATCGCGGTGTAGCCGATCACCAGGTCGATCATGATGATGACGCTGCCGAGCTCCTTGGCGAATTCTGCGCGCTCGTACATGTCTTCCATGGTCGCGGCGGTGACGTTGAGGTAATGCCCCTTGATCTCACCGGTGCGCGCGATCGCCTTGTTCACGCCTTCCATGCAATAGAGAAAGCGGTCGCGCCAATGCATGAACGGCTGCGAGTTGATGTTCTCGTCGTCTTTGGTGAAGTCGAGACCGCCGCGCAGCGCCTCATAGACGACGCGGCCATAATTGCGCCCGGACAGACCGAGCTTCGGCTTCATGGTGGCTCCGAGCAGCGGGCGGCCGTAGCAATTAAGCCGTTCGCGCTCGACCACGATGCCGGTCGGCGGTCCCTGGAAGGTCTTCAGATAAGCCGGCGGCAGCCGCATGTCTTCCAGACGCAGCGCCTTGAGCGGCTTGAAGCCGAACACATTACCGATGATCGATGCCGTCAGATTGGCGATCGAGCCTTCCTCGAACAGATCGAGATCGTAGGCGATATAGGCGAAATACTGCCCCGGCGTGCCAGGCACCGGATCGAGCCGGTAGGCCTTGGCCTGGTAATGCGGGTAGTCGGTCAGCCGGTCGGTCCACACCACGGTCCAAGTCGCGGTGGAGGATTCGCCGGCAACCGCCGCGGCCGCTTCCTCCGGATCGACGCCGTCCTGCGGCGTGATGCGAAACACCGCCAGCACATCGCTCGGCTTCGGCTCGTAATCGGGATCCCAATAGCCCATCTGCTTGTATTGCAGCACGCCCGATTGGAAGCGCTTTTTGGCATCCATGATCTTGGGATTGACTGGCTTGTTCATCGACCCGGGTCCTTGCTCCGCTGTGCCGGAATGCAGTTAAGATAGGGCGGGTATTGCGTTAGAAAAAACAAAATGTATTTATCATATTGATAAGGGAATCCTTGACATAGCATGCGCTACGCCACCATTCGACAGTTGCAAGTCTTTGTCACGGCGGCGAAATCCTTGTCGTTCGCGCGCACCGCCGAGCAGCTTCACCTGACGCCGGCCGCGGTGTCGTTCCAGATCAAGCAGTTGGAATCGATCAGCGGCTTTGCGCTGTTCGAGCGCATCGGCAAGAAAGTCGGCCTGACCGAGGCCGGCCGCTCGCTGCTCGGCTATGCCGAAGTGGTCATGACCGCGCTTCATGAAGCCGACCAGACCATGTCGGCTTTGAAAAGCGGCACCGCCGGGCGTGCCGCTGTGGGGCTGGTGAGCACGGCGAAATATGTCGTTCCACATATCCTCGCCCGTTTCCAATCGCTTTATCCCGGCGTGACTATCCGTCTGCTCGACGGCAACCGCCGTGAGATTCTGAATTGGCTGGCGAACGGCGACGTCGATCTCGCCATCATGGGGCGGCCGCCGGATGAATTCGATGTCGATATGCATGCTTTCGCGCCGCATCCGACAGTGCTGATTGCGCCGCCCGCCAACCCGCTGACCACGCGCCGCAGCATCCGTTTGCCTGAGCTGGCCGGCGAGAGATTTGTTTTTCGCGAGGAGGGATCGGGCACGCGCTCGCTGCTGTCGGCGTTTTTTGACGGGGCCGGATTTCAGCCGCGCGTGGCGATGACCTCGAGCAGCAATGAGACGATCAAACAGGCCGTCATGGCCGGCATGGGAATTGCCGGCATTTCTCAACACACCATCGGCCTTGAGGCGGGCCTCGGGCTGATCAAGATTTTGCCGGTGGAAGGCTTCCCGCTGATGCGGCGCTGGTTTGTCGTGCACCGGCGGGGGATGCCGCTGATGCCGCTGCATGAACGGCTGCGCGATTTTTTCTCGTCGGAAGGGCCCGGCATCATTGCCGGGCTCGAACGCAGCTACGCAAATCTAGCCAAGCTCTCCGCTTCGCCAAGACGTCGAAGGCAGCCGCCGCGAGGCTAACTCTCGCTTCTCGAAACGAGATTTTCCAGCGCCTCGGGGGCGAGGATCACCACGCCGCCACGCTCCAGTCTCAGATATTTTCGCCGCTGCCAGCTGCGTAACTGTTTGTTCGCGCTTTCGCGCGAGACGCCGACCATTTGACTGATTTCCCGCTGGGTGATTTCGATCTTGCTTTGCGGCGTGGCCGCAGCCGAATGTCGATAGAGATGCAATAAAGCTTTGGCAAGACGCGCCTGCATGTCGAGAAATACGATATCTTCGACCTGTTCGCTCGTTCGGCGCAGGCGCTCGCACAATATTTCGATCAATCTCAAGCCAAGATCGGGATGTTCCCTGAGCAAGGGTAAGAAATCGCGCCGTTCGATGACCATCAGTTCGCCGCTCTCGATCATAATCGCATCGGCGGTGCGTTGCTTCCCGTCGAGAAATGCGATTTCTCCAAATATTTCGCCGGGGATGATCAGATTGAGGATCGCATCTTTTCCTTCTTCGGAAGGAACGCTGATTCGGACCGCGCCGGCGCAGACGACATAAAGTCTCGATCCGACATCACCTTTGCGAAAAAGCACGACGCCCTTTTTCACCCTGCGCGAGACCGCCCGCGGCGCCAGCTGTTCAATGATCGACTCGTCAAGGCCCTTGAAAAAAGGAAGGGTGCGAAGCAGCGAGCGGCGGTCGAGAGCTTCCGATCGCGTATGGTCGCCTATTGGAAGTGCCATATCGATTTGCGCCTCGCGGGAAATTATAGTCAGTGGCTATCAATATAACGCAAATCGGCGCGGTGCCACGGAAATCGCGAGACCGCTCGAACGCTTGAGCGATCTTCGTCACAATCACTTTGCCGCCAGCCGACAATTTCTTGCGGAAAAATTAGCTCGGGGCTCACGACCAGACGAATTTCCAGTCATGGAAGTCGGCTAGTGCACATTCTTATCAGTGTGAGCCAGCTCACCCTCGGCGCGTCCGACGCCTGCTAACGCATTTCCTTGCTGGAGTGCGTGCCATGAAAACAGCCGCCGGCAATTTGAGGACAGGTGCCCACCCGACGAGCCTAAACCAATTGCCGCGCTCGGCGTGCGCGCCTTTCGCCACGCATGGAAAAGGTCCGACATCATGCAAATGAATCAGGTCCGCTATTTCATAGCGCTCTGCAAAGTAAGGAATTTTACGCGTGCGGCCCGCCAATGCCGGGTTACCCAACCGTCGCTTAGCTGCGCCATCAAGCGCTTGGAGCAAGAGCTTGGAGGCACCCTGTTTTACCGGGCGCCGGGCGGCGTGACGTTGTCGCCTCTCGGCTATGCGGTTGAGCCGCACATCCATCAAATTGATCGGGCCGCCAAGGCTGCAAGACGCGCTGCAAAAAAGCTTCATGAAGTGTGGCCAGCCTCGGATCCGAACGGCAGCATTCGTGAGGCCGCTCGGCCGTTTGTTGCAAGACGAAACGGACGATACCGCGCCATGCCTCAGAAGTACGTCACAGAGAAAAAAGCAGAGACGCGGAGAGAAGGATGAATCCCGGCAAGATCGCAACCTCTGTTCGCATAGATCTCGCGCGAATCTGCGAAATGGCAAAGTATGACCGAACCGGAGTCTTGCAGTTTCCTAGCGTCATGCTTAGCACGGCGGGTTGGACGGGCGTTATAATCTGCATCGTCGCCGTCATTATGCTTTTCGGCACCCGGCCGACGCAACAGCGCGCCCTGGAAGCGACCACTCAGATGGAACGGCTGACGGCGATCTTAAGCCGGGCCAAGACGATTGCGCCGAGCACGGCGCATAAAATCGCCCAGCTCATGCGGCAGCCGGACTACGATTGCAAGCACATGAAATGCTATGCGGCGCTTGAGCGGCGAAACCTTATTGCGCGCTACAAATTGAAGACGCTACTTGGAAAGTTTGCGTTTCCCGGCGAGGACGTGGCCGCCGTCAGACAACCAAGCCGAAGCCCGACCGTGCAAAGCGTGATCCGCCCGGAATAGCAAGCATCTATTAGCGCGCCATCTTGCGGCCGAGAGCGACGAGCAGGCCGGCTCCGATAATTCCAGTCGCTACGGCTGCCAAGCGCATGGCCGGACCGGGCAGCATGAGGGCATTGCTTGCGGCTTCGTTGCCGAACGATCCGCGCGTGCGATGCAGATCGTGCACAGGCTCCACGAGATTGTCGCGGCGCGTCCGTTTCACCGGCCGGTCCGTCATTTGTCCCTTATAGGCCGCACGCGCGAGATAGCGGTCGAGATAGGCCGGACCGATCATGTTGGCGAGAATGACTTCGGCCGTGCTTAAACCGAGCCAATATTCGCGCTTGTATTCGTGTGCCGCACGGTAGATCGCATCGGCGGCGACTTCCGGCTGGATGACCGGCGGCACCGGTCGCGGCTGCCGGGCCATATGGGTGCGCGCCCAATCGAATTGCGGCGTGTTGACGGCCGGAAGATGCACGATTGTGACGTGATTGGGGCTGCGGTCGTGGATAAGTTCGCTGCGCAAGGCGTTGGTGAAGCCGCGAATGGCGTGCTTGGCGCCGCAATAAGCCGATTGCAGCGGAATGCCCCGGTAGGCGAGCGAGGAGCCCACCTGCACGATGGTGCCGCGGTCGCACTTCCGCATCAGCCGCAGCGCCGCCATCGTGCCGTGAACGAAGCCGAGATAGGTGACCTCTGTCACGCGACGGAATTCCTCCGCCGTCATTTCGGCAAGCGGCGAAAACACCGTCACCATGGCGTCATTCACCCACACGTCGATCGGACCAATTTCGCTGTCAAGCTTGTCGGCGGCGGCGAATACGGCATCGGCATCGGCGACGTCGGCCGCGGCGAAGACGGCCTCGCCGCCCAGCTTTTCGACCTCGCTTTTGACCTCGGCGAGCGCCTCGGCGTCACGGGCGATCAAGCCGATTTTCGCGCCGGCCTTGGCGAAACGGTGTGCGGTGGCGCGCCCGACACCCGCGCTCGCCCCGGTGATCACGACCGATTCGATTTGGCTCTGCAGCATGGTCTGCCTCCTTTCATCCATCAATTTTGGTTAGGGGTGAGGTGTTCGGCGATCACCTCGGCGATGTGCAGCGATTTTCGTGGGCTGCCTTGCTCGATCTGCTCGCGGCAACTGAATCCGTTGGCAATGATCAATGTATCGGCCGCAGCCGCGCGCACTTTCGGCAGCAGTACGCGCTCTCCCGCCGTCATCGACACGTCATACTTGTCGCGTTCGAACCCGAAAGCGCCGGCCATTCCGCAACAGCCGGACGCCATGATCTCGAAATCGACGCCCATCCGCTTGAGAATTTCTTTCTCGGATGTCGGCTTGATCACCGCATGATGATGGCAATGAAGCTGGACCAGCGCGCTGCCGCCAATCCGCGGCAGCTCGACCGAGTTTCTATCGAGAAATTCGGTAAGGAAGAGGGCCTGCTCGCTGAGGCGCCTGGCTGCAGGGTCATCGGGAAACAAGTCGACGAGCTCATCGCGGAAGGCGGTCACGCAAGCCGGCTCAAGCCCGACGAGCGGCGTTCCGGCCTCGATGTCGGTTCGCAGCGCCGCGATGGTTTGACGCCATAGTGCTTTCGCATCGTCGATGCGGCCCCAATCGTAAAGCGGCCTGCCGCAGCACAAGACGCGATCGGGAATCGACACGGCAAATCCGGCTGCTTCCAGCACGCGGGTAGCGGCAATCGCCGTCTGCGGCCGGAAATAATTGTTGAATGTATCCGGCCAGAGAATGACGCGCTGACCGCTCTTTGGCGTCTTTCGATTCTTGCGATACCAGCGGCGAAAGGTCTGCTTGGCGAAAGGTGGCATATGGCGTTGTGGGGCGATGCCGGCGAGCCATTTGGCCGGCGGGGTGCTCGCGCCGAAATTGGCAAGGCTCGGCATCCAGGCCGCATAACGCCCCCAACGATGGATCAGTCCCATGGAATAGGCGGCGCGCGGCCGCCAGCGCTTCTCGTAATATTTCGAGCGAAATTCGGCCTTGTAGGTCGCCATGTCGACGTGCACCGGGCAGTCGCTCTTGCAGCCTTTGCAGGCGAGGCAAAGATCCAGCGCCTCCTCAACCTCCGGGCTATTCCACAACTTGCTGAGCGGATCGCCGCGCATCATCTCGAACAGAAGCCGCGCGCGGCCGCGCGTTGAATATCTTTCTTCGCCGGTCGCCATATAGCTTGGGCACATGACGCCTTTATCGCTGTCGCGGCGCCGGCACGAGCCGACGCCGACGCAGCGCCGCGTTGCCTGCGTGAAGCTGCCGCCGTCGTCGGCATAGGCAAAATGGCCGCCATATTCGGTCGGCCGATATTCCGGGCCGAGCCGCAGGTTCGAAGTAAGAGGGAAGGGGTCGACGATCTTGCCGGGGTTCATCCGATTGCCCGGATCCCAAATCGTCTTGAACTCACGAAAGGCGCGGACTACCTCGGGCCCATACATTTTCTCAAGCAACTCGGCGCGTGCCTGCCCGTCACCATGTTCGCCCGAAAGCGTGCCGCCATAGCGGACGATGAGATCGGCTGCGTCCTCCATGAAGCCATGCCAGTTCATCAGCCCTTTTTCGGAGGCGAGATCAAAATCGACACGGCAGTGCACCAGACCGTCGCCGAAATGGCCGTAGACCGAAGCGTCGTAGCCGTGATGATGGAACAGCTTCTTCAGGTCGCGCAGGTAATCGCCGAGCCGGTCTGGTGCGACGGCGCTGTCCTCCCAACCCGGATAGGCCTCCGGCCAGTCCGGCACATGGGCGGTGGCCGCGAGCGCGGCTTCGCGCAATTCCCACACCTTTTTCTGCAGTTCGAGATCGCGCAGCAGTTCGGTCGCGCAGCCGCGACCCTTGAACTCGTCGAGTGCCTTTTGCGCCAAATCGGCCGCTTCGTTTTCCGTGTCCGCCCCGAATTCCGCCACCAGCCAGCCGTCGCCGTCCGGCAGCATCTTCAGATCGTCGGGATGCAGATGCTTGCGGGTGATGAAATCAACCAGCATGTCGTCGATGCCCTCGAGCCCAATCGGCTTGAATTTGAGGAAATCGGGAACGGCATCGGCCGCCGTGTAAACATCCTTGAATCCGACCAGCAGCAAAACGCGCTTGCGCGGGCTTGGCACAAGATTGAGTTCGGCCTGGAGGATGGTCACGCAGGTCGCCTCAGTGCCGACCAACGCGCGCGCGACGTTGAAGCCTTTCTCCGGCAGCAGCTCGTCGAGGTTTTCGTAACCCGACACCCGGCGCGGAATTTTCGGATAACGGGCACGAATGAGATCGCCATGGGTTTTCCGGAATTCGTCGAGCGCGCGGTAGATCTCGGCGCGGCGCCCGCCCTTGGCTAGGATCGATTGAAATTCGTCGTCGCTAGTGCGGCCGACGGTCATTCGCTCGCCGTCATACGTGAGGATGTCGAGCGACTCGACATTGTCCGAGGTGCGCCCGGCCATGACCGAATGCACCCCGCACGAATTGTTACCGAGCATGCCGCCGAGCGTATTGTGGTCGTGGGTTGCCGGATCAGGGCCAAAAGTCAGCCCGTGCTGCTCGGCGGCATCGCGCAGATGGTCGAGAATGCAGCCGGGCTCGACTGTCGCCAGCCGGTTCACCTGGTCGATCGAGAGCACGCGGTGCATGTATTTCGAGAAATCGACCAGCACCGCGACGTTGCAGCCCTGGCCGGCGAGGCTGGTCCCGCCGCCGCGCGGCACGATTGGCGCGCCGAACTGGCGGCATATTTCGATGGTCGCTATGACGTCGGCTAAGTGGCGCGGTATTACAACTCCGATCGGCACCTGCCGGTAATTGGACGCGTCGGTGGCATAAAGCGCGCGGCTGCCGGCATCGAAGCGAACCTCACCCTCGATCTTGCGCGACAGGGTAGCGTCAAGCGCGCGATAGCTCTTGAGATCAGTTTCTGGCTCGGCATTGACGATGCGCCCATTGGGCGCGCGCGTTGTGCGGAACGGCCAAGACGTGCCGTCGCCGCGCTTGTGCTTGATATCGATGACGTGGCCCATCGTACCCTCTCCTAGGCGGCAAGCCGTTCGGCATCGGCGCGCTTGAATTCGAGGCCCAAGCCGGGACGCCCCGGGTCCGGTCGAATGACGCCGTCTCGTGCTTGCGGCGCGCCGTCGAACACGGCCTGCTCAATGCGGACATGGTCGTAGAACCATTCCTGATGGCGCAGCCCGGGCACGGCGCAGCAGACATGAAGATGCAAAGCGGGAGCACAATGCGCGGAAATCGGCAGCGAGAATGCTTCGGCGATGGCGGCGGCTTGCAAAAAGCCGGTAATGCCGCCGCAGCGCGTGGCGTCGGCTTGCAACACGTCGACTGCGCCGGCCTCGGCCATGCGGCGGAAATAAAAATAATCGTAGCCATATTCGCCGGCAGCGATCTCCATTCCCCCCGGCGCGCGGTCGCGCATCAAGCGCAAGCCTTCGAGGTCGTCGCTGGAAACCGGTTCCTCGAACCAGCTAACGCCGAAGTCGGCGAAGGCCTCGGCAAATTGCAGCGCCTGCTTGCGGGCATAGGCGCCGTTGGCGTCGACAAACAATGTCGCCGATCCGATCGCGCGTGTGGCCGTTTCCACGCGCAGCAAATCGTGCGCCGGTGCGCTGCCGATCTTCATCTTCACCCATCGGCAGCCGTCGTCCTCGACCCAGCCGGCCAGCTGCTGTTGCAGGCGGGTATCGGTGTATGAGGTAAAGCCGCCGCTGCCGTAGACCGGCACGCTGTCCCGCGCCGCGCCCAACAGCGAAAACAGCGGAACGCCGAGCAGCTTCGCCTTGAGGTCCCAGAGCGCGGTGTCGATCGCCGAGATCGCGTTGGCGCAAACACCGCGCCAGCCGAGATTGCGCACCGCGCCGACCATCGCGCTCCAGAGGGCGGGGATGTCCATGGCGCTTTTGCCGCGCAGATGGTCGGCGAGTACGCCTTGGATGATCTCAACCGTGGCTGCCGCCGCGTAGGTGTAGCCCAGTCCACGCTCTCCGCCTGCCGATATTTCGACCAGCACCATCGTGGTGTGATCCCAGGCGATGGTGCCGTCGGCTTCCGGCGCATCGGTGGGAATGCGGAAGACCCGCGCCGTGACGTTCTCTATCGGCGGCGTCGAAAGCAGCATCGCAGCTCCTCAAATAAGTTCGCGGACCTTGTCGGAGGCGACCGTGAGCGCGATCTTTCCGCCGGCGGGCGTGCCGCGCGCGAGCGCTTCGGCGAAGTTCTTCGCGTCGCCAAGCGTGATGGTCGGCGGCATCGGCGGCTCATGCGGATCGACCACGGCCTCGACCAGCACCGGACCGGGCTGCGCCAGGGCGCGGCGCAAGACGTCGCCGCATTGCTTCGGATCGTCGACGGAGAAGGCCGTGAGGCCAAAGCCCCTGGCAACGGCGGCAAAATCGATGGGCTGCAGTTCGCAGACATATTCCGGATTGCCCAGGAACACCATCTGCTCCCATTTGATCTGGCCGAGCGTGTTGTTCTTGATGACGATCACCTTGAGGTTGAGATCGTATTTGCGGCAGGTCGCGAGCTCGCCCATCAGCATCGTAAGGCCGCCGTCGCCGACAAAGGCGACCACTTGCCGCCCCGGATAGGCGACCGCTGCGGCAACGGCGTAGGGGAGGCCGCAGGCCATGGTCGCGAGATTGCCGGAGCAGGAAAACATCATGTCGCCGCGGATCGCCAGTTGGCGCGCGATCCAGGTGGTGATGGTTCCCGAGTCGGTGGTGACGATTGCATCGTCGGATACGAGCTTGTTGAGCTCATGCGCGACCACCTGTGGCTTCATCGGCTTGTCTTGCCGCGTGCCGCGTTCGACCATCAGCTTGTTCCATTCCTCCATGCCAGCTTGCGCCGTCTCCAGGAAGGAATGGTCCTTGTGTTGCGCAAGTTTGGGCAGCATGGCCTCAAGGACGCGCGCGACATCGCCGACCAGTGCGGCATCGATCGGATAACGCAAGCCGATCCGCTTCGGGTCGATCTCAATCTGTACCGCCTTGGCCTGACCAGGCTTCGGGTAGAATTCGATATAAGGAAAGCTCGAGCCGGCGATCAGCAGCGTGTCGCACGATTCAAGCGCTTCCTGCGCCGGCTTGGTGCCGAGCAGCCCGATACCGCCCAGGCAATAGGGACTTTCGTCGGGAACAGCGGCCTTGCCGAGCAGCGGCTTGATGATCGGCGCGGCAAGCCGCTCGGCCACCTTGGTCAGGATATCGCCGGCGCCGAGCGCGCCGCGGCCGGCGAGGATCGCGACCTTCTTGCCGGCATTGAGAATTTCGATCGCCTCGGCGAGTTGGTCCTCGTTCGGCATGTGGTTCGAGCGCGCCATCACGTCGGAAACGTGGTGCGGGACATTGCGCTTCGACTTGATGTCGGAATCGACCGGCTCGGACTGCATGTCGACCGGCATGGTCACGTGCGCGACGCCGCGATAGGCGAGCGCCGTGCGGCAGGCGAGCTCCACGATGTTTTCGACATGCTGCGGGCCCATGATGCGCGCGTTGTAGACGCTCACATCCATGAACAGCTTGTCGAGCTCGACATCCTGCTGCGTGAAGGTGTGCAAGAGGTCATGGAACTGCAAACCGGTAATCGCGAGCACCGGCTGGCCGTCGAGCTTGGCGTCGTAAAGGCCATTGAGCAGGTGGATACCGCCCGGCCCCGAAGTCGCCAGGCACACGCCCAATTTCCCGGTCCATTTGGCATAGGCGCAGGCGTTGAACGCCGCTGCCTCTTCGTGCCGCACTTGGATAAAACGGATTTGATCCTGCCGTTTGCGCAGGGCTTCGATAATGCCGTTAATGCCGTCGCCCGGCAGGCCGAAGACCGTGTCGACCTTCCAGCTAATCAGCGTCTCGACCAAAACGTCGGCGGCGGTGGGCTCGGCCATCGGGGGCTCCTGTGCGCAAAACATCGCTTGGCGGCGCGCCCCCGACCGCCGGGCAAGGCTGAAAAAGCATCGAATCCATTGGGCTCAACGAATGGCGCGGGAAGCTGTTCCAGAGAATGTGGGGAACCAGGCCGTGTCACGCGTTTTGTCGTCAATCGTGCTGCCGGGCGGGCAGATCAATCCCGATCTGTTGCGGGTCAATGACAAGGCGCTCAAGCTCATCCGCGCTTTTTTACGACCAGAAGAAGGTCGTTGCCGCGGTTTGCCACGCGCCCTGGCTGTTGATCGAGACCGGCATCGTCAAGGGCAAGCGCGTTACGTCCTACAAGTCGATCAAAACAGACGTGATCAATGCCGGCGGCAAATGGGAAGATTCGCCCGTGGTGACCGACCAGGGCCTCGTCACTTCGCGCAATCCCGGCGATCTCGAGCAGTTCTCGGCCAAGATCGCCGAAGAGGTCGCCGAAGGAAAACACGCGCAGCGCAGCGCGGCGTGACCTGCGGCAGAGGTATTCGCAGGAATTGCCGTCAGATAATGCGCCGCGTCAGCAGTTCCTCGATAATTCGCTGCGCCAGCACATCGGGCTTATCGCGGCCCGCGAACAAATGGATTTCGGCGTTTTCCGGCGTCTCGTAGGCCTGGCCGATTCCGGTGAAGTTCGCGATCTCGCCGGCCAAGGCGCGTTTGTAGAGACCTTTGGGGTCGCGGGCGATGCATTCGTCGAGCGGGGTGTCGACAAATATCTCGATGAATTCTCCGTCGCCCACCAAGCCCCGCACCATCTGGCGCTCGGCGCGGAATGGCGAAATGAACGAGCACAGTACGATCAGCCCCGCCTCGGTCATCAGCTTGGCGACTTCGCCGATGCGTCGGATGTTTTCCACCCGATCGGTGTCGGTGAAGCCGAGGTCCCTGTTAAGTCCGTGGCGGACATTGTCGCCGTCGAGCATGGTCGTATGCGCGCCGCGCGCATGCAGCTGTGCCTCGACCAGATTGGCGATGGTCGATTTGCCGGCGCCTGAAAGCCCGGTGAACCAGAGAATGACCGGCAGCTGCTGCTTGAGCTTGGCGCGGGAGAGCTTGCTGACGATGATGTCTTGATAGTGGATATTGGTGGCGCGCCGCAGCTCGAAGCTGATCAGCCCCGCCGCCACCGTGGCATTGCTGAAGCGATCGAGCAGGGCAAATGCGCCGGTCTCGCGATTATTGGCAAAATGATCAAACGCGACCGCGGCCGCGGTCGCCAGGTTGCAGAAGCCGATTTCGTTCCGCTCCAGCGTCTTGGCCGCATTCTTGGCCAAGGTTTCCACGTCCAGCCGGTGCTTGAGCTCGGTGACCGTCGCCGGCACCGTGCGCGCGCCGATTTTCATCAGATAGGAGCGGCCCGGCAAAAGGTGGTCGTCGCTCATCCAGATCAAGTGAGCGGCGAATTGGTCGGCTACCTCGGGGCGGTGCTTGGCCGCGGCCAGCATGTCGCCGCGCGCAATTTCGATCGGGTCGGTAAGCAGCAAAGTCACGGGGTCGCCGGCCTGCGCGACGTCAACGTCGCCTTCGGCCGTGACGATGCGCTCGATGCGTGCCATGCGGCTCGATCCGGCAACCACGATTTCGTCGCCGGGCCGCACGCTGCCGCTGGCAATGCTGCCGGCAAAGCCGCGAAAATCGCGGTCTGCCTGATCAACCGATTGCACAATCATGCGGAAAGGTTTGCTGTTCCGCTCGTCGGCGGCGTCGATATCTTCGAGGTGGGAGGCTAGGTCGGGACCGCGATACCAAGGCGTGCGCAGGCTCCGTGACGACACATTGACGCCGTAACGCGCCGAAATCGGAATCGGCGTGACGCTGGTGAAATTGAGCTCGGCCGCAAAGTCCCTGAACTCTGTGACGATCTTGTCGAAGACGGCCTGATCAAAATCGACCAGATCAATCTTATTCACTGCCAAAACGATGTGACGAATGCCGAGCAGCGACGCAATGATCGAATGCCGAAATGTCTGCTTTCGCAGGCCCTGACTGGCATCGACAAGAATGAGCGCGAGATCGGCGTTGAATGCGCCGGCGGCCACATTGCGGGTGAATTGATCGTGCCCCGGCGTGTCGACAACGACAAAGGAACGCTTTGCGGTGGAAAAATAGCGCGACGTCACGTCAACGGTGAGGCTTTGCTCACGCTCGGCTTGGAGATCATTGAGCAACGACGCAAAATCGATTTCGTCGCCGCTGGCGCCGCGCGATCTTGATTCAAACGCGCGTGCAGCAAGCTTGTCGCCAAAGACGAGCGCCTTCTCGTATAGGAGGCGGCCGATCAGCGTCGACTTTCCGTCGCCGGGAGAACCGCACGTGACTATGCGCAGCGGTGGCCTGGCGGTGAGATCCAGGTCCCGCTGGGCGGGTGCCGCGTCCTTAACGATGTCGTCCATCAAGAATTACCTATCCGCTTGTTCATTCGGCCCGGTCCATTGCGGCCGATAAAACGCCTCCGTCGGTCGGAAAAAAATTACTGGCGCGTATCTTCGTCGCTGCAACTTCGACTGTCTGTGCCGCTGAGAGGACCACGTTGGCGGGAGAATAGCACCCGTGTGAGGGAAGCACACGTGTTTCATCAAATCGCGCTCGTTCGGCGGTCGTCGTCCATCGTCAGCCAATGCGCCATCACGCGATTGCACGCCTGTTGCTCGAATGGCAAGTGCTCCTTCGTATCAGTTATTTTGCTTGGCTTTCGGGCCGAGCAGAATGGTCTTCATCGACTAAATCCTCAGCACGCCGCCGTACATCTCAATCTGGCGAATGCGTTCGTGCCAGGCCACCAGCTCGCGATACCAGTCGAGCGTGATCGTCTTGGTCG